>Ga0193741_1000180_pt1 | contig 17375 bp, 13 predicted proteins | sample L2s2metaG_FD_143059 | JGI IMG/M metagenome (GOLD analysis project Ga0193741, IMG submission 143059) | Soil microbial communities from a riparian zone of the East river system, Colorado, United States - L2s2 | ecosystem: Environmental > Terrestrial > Soil > Riparian zone | place: USA: East River...
TTCCGTGATTAATCGACAAGCTACCACTGGTCACAAACCCCTGAAGAGATTCGTCGGTGCTGTCCGTTCTAAAATCAAACAGACCATTAACGGCTAATGTGCTTTCATTGCGGAACCAAAAATCAAAAGTAAAATCGCCGGTCCCAAAAGCAAAATCTCCTCCCGTGCGATCGGGAACTGTAATCGGAGTGCTGCCACTAGTCTGAAAATAAAACGCACTACCACCAAACTTGGATTGCGCGGTATCGATCTGGGACGTGCCGCTCGTCGGCCAATGCCGCTGCCGCAGCGAGTCATCCTTAATGGTCGTACTCGCGTCCGCTCCATCGAAGTGGAGCATCAGCACGGAGTTGGCGAGGTCAGCCTGACTGTAAGGCGCAGCGGGCGGAGTGAAGGCGGCGGTCCAGGCAGCACGGCCCTTCAGCACGCGGAATTCGTCGATCCAACCGTTGACCGCGTTGCCGGTGACGCCCCACTCCCAGCCAATCTGGGGTAAAAGCTGGCTACGGGGCGGGGCATCTATCGCAGTCGTGTAACTAGATTGCGTATATTCCACCACACCGTTAATGAACAACTTCATCGTTCCAGAAGAACGAGTCCAAGCGACGTGGTACCAAGTGTTCGCCACCATCGAAGTGGTCGATTGAAGAAATATTGAATCGCCAGCATTTCGGATAGCTATGACACCGGCACTAAACCAAATGGCTGGATGATTTGACCCGCCCCGGCCTTCCCAAATAACTTGGGTGCCAGCGATAGAGTTGAACCTTATCCAGAAGTCGAGGGTGAGATCACCCGTAAAAGCGAAGTCATTATTATCAATGCCGTCCGACGAGAGATAATCCCCCGTCCCATCCAACAACAGCGAGCTTCCGCCAAACTTGCTCTGCGCCGTATCAAGCTGTGCGTTGCCGTTAACCGCCCATACCTGCTGATCGCGGAGCGCGCTGTCAACGAACGTGGTCGAGCCGTCCGCGCCGTCGGCGTGAAGGAGCAGGACAGTCGGATGGAACGGGTACGCCTCAAACGGCGGCGTGAAGTCTGTCCACCACGCGGCGTGACCTTTGATGACCCGGAATTCATCGACCCAAGCGTTCTCAGCGAACGCCGAGCCGAAACACTGGAACACACTGAGGTAGTTCGCAGCGCTATAGTCGGTGGCATCATTCCACGTACTGCCCTGTTGGACACCGTTAAGGAACAGGCGCGTCTCACCATTCTTGCGCGTGAGGGCGATGTGATGCCACGTATCAGCGGAAAGAACCGTAGAGCCGGAGATGACAACGCTGGCCGCAAGTTGACTATAATAATAGAGACCAGTGCCTGTCTTATAGATAGCGAAGTCATTCCCCCCGCCAGCGCCCCAGCCACCCGCGATGAAATCAGCCTCACTTACATCCGCCCCTGTCTGACGCCACCAGAGGTCAATCGTGAAGTCACCAACGCCGAAAGCAATCTTGCTAGTGCTAGAGCTTTGAAGCCACCCGCCGCCAGTGTCCTGGTTTACCGACGAGCTACCGAACTTAGATTGTGCCGTATCAATGCCGGGGTCGAAGCCCCCCGCATTCGTCCATGTTGTATTGCCAGTCGCGTCGATGAATGATGCCGTGCCATCGGCACCGTCGAAGTGCAGTAAGATGTCCGGCTGGATGCTGTACGGGTCTTGCTCTCCGCCGTGCGCGTCACCGCGCGAACTAGCGATGACGTGGCTGACCGCCTCAGCGGCCGTCAGGCGATGCGGCGCAGTCGGTGCTGTGAAGTTGGACGTGTAAGCAGCATAGCCTTTGATGACGCGGAAGTCGTCAATCCACGCTGTTAGATTTGAGCCGATGATAAGACCGAATGTGCTGTACGCAGCATAGTTATTGGTGTCGGAGTAGCTGCTGCCTTCCTGCGTGCCGTTAACAAAGAGCTTAGTGGTTCCATTCTGCCGCACGACCGCAACGTGGTACCATGTATCGACTACGGCAGTCGTCGTCCCGACAATATCGGCGGGATCGTGCCAAGATATGCCATTGAAGTAGAATTTATGGTTAACGTCCTTCCCAACCGCTAGCGACGGGTTTGCACTGTTGTTGTTAACAAAAATATACTGGTGTCCCGTCAATGACGAAAACCTGACCCATGTCTCAATCGTAAAATCACCGAGGCCGTAAGTAAAATCGCTGCGGCCTTCAGTGACAAGATAATCCCATTCAGTATCGCCAAGCTTAATAGAGCTTCCGCCAAACTTACTTTGCGAGGTATCGAGCGCAGCTAACGACGTGGGGTTGGGCTGCCTCGGGCGAACCCAATGTCGCTGCATCGGAGAGTCGTCACGGATTGTCGTGCTACCATCTGCCCCGTCGAAGCGGAGGAGCAAGACGCAGCCGTCAAGCTCAGATGTTCCGTAGGGAACGGTCGGTGGTGTGAAGGCGGCGTTCCAAGCCGCGCGATGCATCACCCGGAATTCGTCGATCCAACCGTTGACGGCGTTGCCAGTGACGCCCGGCTCCCAGAACAAGGCCGGATAACCGAGTGGCGGGGTTGGGATCGCTGTATAGTAATCCGTTGTCGTGTTAGCGACGACCGCGCCATTGAGATACAGCTTTACTTGCCCGACTAGGCGCGTGGCCGCGACGTGGTACCAAGTGTTTGCCGCTATCAGTCCGCCCGCTGTATTAAGATCAAGCGCAGAATCGAGCGTGACGAACCGAAGCCCATGAGTATTCGTCTTGTAGAATACTGGGCCGCTCGCCTCGTTGCGCGCTTCCCAGAACACCTGCGTACCGGTGCTGTCATTAACCCGGACCCAGAAATCGATTGTGAAATCGCCGGGGAAACCGAAGTCCTCTTGGTTGATGACTGAGGGCGAGAGGTAGTCCAACGTCCCATCCAACAGCAGAGAGGAACCGCCGAACTTGGACTGCGACGTATCTATCTGCGCGTTGCCGTTAACAACGAACGTGTTTTGCGCATTACGTTTCGCACTATCACGAATGGCTACTTCACCGTCCGCGCCGTCAGCATGAAGGAGGAGAACCGTCTGCGGCCAAACTTCAAACGGCTCAGTAGGAACCGCGAAGTCAGAGGTCCAAAGGGCATGCCCGTTGAACACGCGGAACTCATCAAACCAAGCGAGCGTTGCGTTCGACCCGGCTACGGACCCAATAGAGACGTAGTCGTCTATGATAAAATCATTGGTGTCGACATAGGTGTTGCCCTGCTGGACACCGTCGAGGAACATCCTCGTCAGCCCATCCTTGCGGCACACGGCGATGTGGTGCCACGCGTCGTTAGTGAACGTGGTCTGGCCTAGGATATGAGTTAAAACGTCATTGTTCGTAATGTACCGAAGGAGGCCGTCCGCCCCTAGGTGAATGATGAACGCGTTGGCGTTAGTGTGCCAACCTCCGGCAAAATTATCCGTTTGCCCCGCCTGAGAAGAAGGGCGGCGGACCCAAAAGTCAACGCTGAAGTCCTTTTGGCCAAACAGGAAGTGCTCTTGCCCAGCAGAACAGTTGCACGCGTTGGAACCGTCTGTCAGCAATGACGTCTGACCAAACTTTACCTGCGCATTGTCAAGCGCAATCGTGCCGCCTGCTGACCAAGTCGTATTCCCCATCGAGTCAACGATGGTCGTAGCGCCGTCCGCGCCGTTGAAGTGCAGCAGCACAGTCGGCCTGACCTGCTCAACATTCGCCGCATGACCACGACTGCTCGCTATCGTCTCGCTGACCGCCTCGGCCGAAGTCAGCCGATGCGGCGCTGTCGGTGGCGTGAATGCTGCGGTGTAGGCAGCGCGGCCTTTGATGATGCGGAAGTCGTCGAGCCAGCCATTGAGGTTGTAGTCGGTGGAAGCGTTATTGTAGCCAAGGGCACCAATAGTCGGCCTGTTGTATACGGGCGCTCGGTAAGTAAGAGTGTCCGCGTATGAAGCGACCTGAACACCATCAAGAAACAGCTTAGTGACGCCCGAAGAGCGAGCCATTGCAACGTGATACCAAACTCCGGTCGTTAGCGTCCCGCCAGAGCCCGCAACTCCAGAGCCGCTGCGATAAACCAGCAACCCTGCGCCAGAATCCGATTGCGCTTGGAGAACGAAGTTATTTGGATCGTCATCTCCGGTCGGGCGAGTGTCAATCAGCACCGCCCCTGACGTACCCGTCCCTAGCGCGTTGAAACGCACAAACATCTCAATTGTGAAATCGCCGGTGCCGAACTGGAAGTCTGTACTGCCGTCCAGGTTGATGAAATCTAGATTGCCATCAAACGCCAACGCGCTTCCGCCAAACTTGCTCTGCGCAACGTCCAACTGCGCGTTACCACCCGCCACCGGCCAATGCCGCTGCCGGGGAGAGTCGTCCTTGATCGTGGTCGAAGCGTCAGCCCCGTCGAAGTGGAGCATCAGGACGCAGTTGTCGTTCGGGAGCGTATGCTGCGTGGTCGGCGGCGTGAAGTTGGCGGTCCACGCTGCGCGTCCCTTCAGGACGCGGAATTCGTCCAGCCAACCGGTGACAAACTCCCCGGCAGAACCGTCACCATAATACGCCCCGATAGTCGGGCCTTCTGGCCCGCAGGTGTAAACACTACTGTCCGTGGCACTATCTTCAAGCGCCCCATTGATGAATAAACGAAGCGTTGTTCCCGTGCGGCTGACAGCGACGTGATACCAAGTATTAGTAGCAATAGTCGTCGTGCTGTCTACAAGATCACTACCGTTGAGCCACCAATGAATCTTCCCATCACTATGATTGTGATACAGCACTGGGGCGGTAGCAGAAGTGCCGTTGCCTCTAAAATCAATGATATTTTGTTGAGTCGCGATAGAGGCAAATCGTACCCATAAATCAACCGTAAAGTCTCCGGCAAACGCAAACTCTTCGGAGCCGTCACCTACAAGGTAATCCCCCGTCCCATCCAACAGCAACGACGACGTGCCGAACTTGTACTGCGCGGTGTCGAGCTGCGCGTTGCCGACCGCGACAAACTGGTGCTGGTTGCGAAGCGCGCTGTCGCGAATGAGCGGGATGCCGTCCGCAAGCGGCGTGTTGGGATATGCCGCAGTCGGTGGCGTGAAGTCTGACGTCCACGCAGCGCGTCCGCTGATGACATGAAACTCGTCAATCCAACCATTAAACGGGCTACCTGCGAATACGCCAGCGCCCAGTGAAACCCCGTTAACACTCGTGGTATAAGTATCCCCATCGGCAACACTACCGAGCACCACGCCGTCCAAGAACAGCCGTACCGTACCTGCGCTGCGGGTAACTGCGACGTGATACCAAGTGTCTAAGGAAATAGCGGCCCCAGCGCCGAGACCAGAAATGCCTGCGCTCTGACCATTATATGCTAGTCGGTCGCTGGAATCGATGTAGATTCTTCTGCCGTCTGAGTCCGAGCACCAAAGCTTGGCCTCACCAGTCCCGGCATCTCGCCTCATCCAGAAATCAATTGTGAAGTCAGACGTAAAGGCGAACAGTGAAATAGGGTCTAGGTAAAGTCGCGAATCGGAAGGGCTGCTGCCGCCCAAGAAATAGATTGACGATCCACCAAACTTAGATTGCGCGGTGTCAATTGCCGCTCCGCCTATTTCACCCGCGCTACCGAGCCCCGTCGATTCTACAAAAGTGCCAGCGCCGTCAGCCCCGTCGAAGTGCAGCAGAAAACTGGAGCCGTGCGGGAGGTCGCCCTTCAGCAGCAGGACCGTCTCAACGTCTGTATACGGCGCGGTCGGTGCGGTGAAGTTGGCGGTCCAAGCGGCGTGGCCTTTGATGACCCGGACTTCGTCAATCCAGCCTTGCTGACGGAAACCAAAGATAAGGGACTGCGGGTTCCATTTGGCCGTCGAAGTGAGTGTGACCTCCAGCGTTCCGTTCAGGAAAAGTCGAATAGAGTTACCTGAGCGCGTGACCGCGATGTGATACCAAGTCCCCGTCGTCAGCACAGTCGCGCCAGTAATCCCGCCGCTGTCATCGGATAGGTTCAGCAAACCACTGGCTGTTTGTAACCCGACTAAGAACGTATTACTGGGACCCGCCCCCTGGATCAGATTTGTGATTGTGCCGCCAAGAGAAGGGAACGCCTCAAACCTGAACCATGCGTCAATCGTTAACGCGCCCCTGCCGAACTGATAAGGCCCCGGGAATAGATTGGTTGCGCCGTCGTTACTGCTCTCGAGATGACCGCTGAAGCTCCCCACGGTCGGGTCAGACATATAAAACGAAGACCCGCCGAACTTGGACTGCGCCGTGTCGATGATAACTTGCCCAACCCCGTAGTTGGTCTGGAACATAGGAGCCGGACCGGCGGAATTAATTACCGTAGTCGAGTTGTCAGCGCCGTCGGCATGAAGGAGCAATACCAAACCGGTCGGCTCGTTACCGGCAGCTTCGCCTATCCCGCGTGTGTGCGGGTCTTGACCGACGCCGGTCGCCGTGCCGACGCCGTCCGCGTCGCCAGCACCTGAAGTTATCTCGGCTAAATCAGAAGAAATAACGCGCGAGCCGGTGGTGACGCCGATCCGCATGGCGACGTCAGTGGTCGTCATGCCGCCTGCGCCGGTACGCTCCCAAGCCAGCTGAACAAAGATGTACTCGTTGTTGACGGAGAACGAGCCGGGGTTGAACGTCGCTGTAGAAGTCTGCGTCGCCGAAGTCAGCAGGTTCGTGATAAGACCGCCCTGCTGATGCGCAGACGTGATCTCCGTCGCACTCGAACCGTCAGCATTAGCACCACGATACAAACGAACGCGAATGCGGCCGTCCTGCGTGCCAGCCTGGGTGACACCGCGCGCCGCGAAGTGAACGTTCCAGTTCGCTGAGGCGAAGGTGCCCGAGTACGTATTGGTCGTGCGCCAGCAGTCACCTGCGCCAGCCGTAGTGACTAACGGGGAAGCGGGTGCCGTTGTCCCCGAAAATGTAGATGGAGAACTTTGCGCGTCAAACTTAGCGTGGAGCGTAGCGCCGGTGCCGACAACCCAGCCGGTCTGCGGAGACGCCGTAGCCTCCGCGCCAGGGCTGGTCTCGCTCATCTCCTGATGCGCGGTACCTGCGAGGTTGTTTGTGACGTACCAAGTTTTTACTGCCATTTCGCGGCGTCTTCCCCGACACGCCTAGAAATTTCTTCGTATTTCTTGATCGAAGTCCAACGCCCGAACTTGCACCAGCCTAGTTTTCTCAGCAAAGGTCCCAGATCTTGAGTGGCTGCAACAGTGTCGTCGACGAGGACGTAGTGATCACAACCTGAAAGCGTATGAACAACGTCACCTGTCTTCTGGAGAACAAACAACACTCCGTCTGCTGGCGCATCTTCCCAAGCTCCATCCTCAGAAGTAAAGACCTTCCCGTCGTCGTAGTAGATGCGCCACTGGTCAGCCGGCATCGCCCGGTTCAGCCTTTGCTTTTTCTCGCGCGGCTGCCATCGCCTCACGGATTTTAACCGGGTCAGATACGCCTTCGGCCATTGCCTTGTTGATCGCCTCGACCATCGCCGCTTCCATCCGCTGTCCGCGCGGGTTCGGGGTCTTAGCTCCACCGGCCGCGCCGCCAGTCGCCTCGGCGATCACAGGCTCCTCGGCCTTCTTTCGACGCGTCGCAGTCTTCTTCGTTTTTCTCGCCATGGTCATGCTTTCCTTAGTTTGTATCGCGCGTCCATGATCCCGATCTTTACCTTAGCGGGATCGACTGCCTTGTCCGTAGCGTAGATGTCCTTGACCACGTCCTCCATCCCAGAGCGGATGAAAACGTGCCTCTCGCGAACTTGGCCATGCAAGTTGCCTGCGATCGCGATCCCGACCCCGTCGACCACGCGCGGGTATAAACGTTCCGCGCGCGGCTTCAGGTGATCGGGCAACTGCGACGGAATAGAGCGCTCCGTCAACCAGCAGTGGGAATATGCACGATGCCGAAACTCGATCGAGTCCATCGCCGTGCGTGCGACGTGGAGGGTGACCAAAGTTTCTTCGTCGGTCTTTGGCTGCGGCCAATTCGGAAACACGTGAGCCCAGATCTTGCGAACGAGGCCCACGTCGCCATCTACCAAAGCCTGCCGAAAGTGCTCGTGCATCATAGCGGTTTAGTCCAACGCCAGCGTGGTCGCGGTGGTCAGGCGAGGCGTGACGCCGGAGCCGGTCGTGATGTTCGGGGTCACAGTCCCGGCCATCAGCTGGACCTGCGCACCGGTCGGTGGCGTAGCGTTCGATCCCGCCGCCATGAAGTGCGTCACCGTGCCGGAGCCGCCAGAGCCCGCCGGGAAGTCGACGTTCGCTGCTGGCGAGATCGAGCCGCCCGACGCCGCTGACCAGCCGCCCGTCGTGCGCGCCACGTTCACGCGCGTGTAGGAGGTGTAGCCAACCTCCGAGGTCGCCGCCGTGCCCGCGTCGCCAGGGTCGGCGGTGTGGAGTGACATGCCGATGTTGGTCTGCGGAGAAGACGCCGCGTTGTCAGCGTAGTTCGCCCACGCCACCGCGCGGAACGCGAGGTTCATAATTGCATTTTCTGTGGTATCGCCGATAGACATTGGAAGTCCTTTCCTTAGGTTTCGGTTCTCTCCGCGTCGTAAGCCTCGAATAGACTACGCAGCGAAAGCTCTGCGCCCTCCCTACCGTCGCTCATGACGGGGATGACTGTGTAATTCTTTGTCGGTTTCCAGCCGACTATCTCTGGAGCCTCGACAATCTTGCCGGGGAGGCCACGCTCGCCCGGCGGACCCCGCTCGCCGCGCTTGCCAGGACCCGCAACCACCTGCCAGTCGGCTCCTGGACACGCGCCCGCGCCGTCCTTCAGCGCGACGAACGTGCCGCTGTTGAGTGCGACGAGGTCGAGGCGCTTGTATTCCTTCGTCGGCGAGTAAGTCCCCGTGACGCGCGGCGTGAGGCCGTCCTGGCCATCACTACCGCGCGCCGCCAGGACGACCCAATGGCTTGAGCCGAGAGGAGCGTGCGCCGTGTCTTTCAGCGCCTGATACGTTCCGCCCATATGTGTCACAACGTCCCCTGCGTAATGCACACCCTCGGCCCACTCCTTCACTATTGGGAGCCGCCCTGGCTCCCCTCGTTCACCTTTCTCGCCGCGTTCACCGACGAGTCCGTCATCTCCACGTTGCCCGGGTTGTCCCGGTTCTCCTCTTTCACCGGTGAGACCCTTCTCCCCTCTCTCACCTCGCGGACCTGCTGCCCCGGGTTCTCCGGATTTTCCGGGTTCTCCGGTGTCACCACGTGCCCCGGGTTCGCCGGGACGACCCGGCTCGCCGGTGAGGCCCCTCTCGCCGCGCTCGCCTTGCGGACCGGCGCTTCCATCGCTCCCGTCCGCGCCTCGCTCACCGGGTAGTCCGGCTTGACCCTGCGCGCCTTGCGGACCGGCTTCGCCTTGTTCGCCCGTGTCACCTTTTTCGCCTTTCTCGCCGTTGATCCCGTCCGTGCCTTTTTCACCTTGGAGACCTTGCGGGCCTGCCGGTCCCGCGTCACCTTGCGGACCGACTTCGCCTTGCGGCCCCGCTTCACCTTTTTCGCCATCTTTTCCATCCTTAATGGTCGCCAGTTTTTCGGCAACCGTCTTGTTGATGCTGCTCTCTAACTCAGTGATCTTCGCCCGCAGCTCAGCGATGACCGCCCGCCCCTCTGCCTCCTGCCGCGCAGCGCGCTGCTGCATGTCCGCGATTACGCGCCCGAGCGCTTTCTCAAGTGCGTCCGTGTACGCCACCTGCGTGCTCATAGAGCCGGTAGACGAGCGCGTCCGCGTCGATGTGTTTGTCGTCATCGCCTTCGTCACCTTCATCGGGTTCTGCTTCAGGTTCAGCGGCCGGTGGAGACGCAGCGGGCTCCGGATTGGCTTCGAGTTCAGCTCCATAAGATAGCGGAACGTCTTGCTGCTGCATCCTCACGTCGTCGCCGTCTGGTACCTTAGCTAGTTCAAATTGTGCGCGAGCTTCATTCGGTGCGAAGATGCCAGCGCGTGTTCCGGACGCGTATGCCTCAACGCGGTCTCTCAGTGCAGAGCGTAGCAAGACAGAAGTATCAAATTCCATGTACTCGTCCGGCACTCCTTTAAGCCCGAACAGTTTGTCAAAAGCGCGTTCAATATTATCGAGAGCAAAATTCAAACCGCCAGCTAACCAAGACTGCATCATTGCCTCGGTCGACGCGAACGGAGCCGCGTCGCTGACGCCGAGAATCTGGAGCGGCACGCGGAACGCCAGCGCGATGTGGGCCTCGGTCAATTTCAAGATGTCCGCGAGCTGAGAATCACGCGCCGTCGAAGCGAGCTGGATCGGTTTCAAACCAGCGGACAAGATCGGCGTGCCGCCCTGTCCGAGCCCTCGACTCTGCTCGTTCCAGGCCGCGCGGAGCATCTCGATCTGCTCCTTCGTGATAACCATCTCCGTCGACAGTACCGTCGAGGGCCTCGCCTGATTGGCATAGAACAGGATCTGCTGCCGCATCATTGCCTGGGCTACAGCGACGTCCGTGTAAGTCGCGACTAGCGGCGACAGCCCTTTTAGCGGATCATCCTCCCGAGTGTGAAGTCGAACGTGCAAGACGTCGCGCTGGGGGACGATCAAGCGATGCCCGGCGAACCTTCGCTCGATAATCGTGTTGCCGGACAGGTCATAGAACACCTCGCCGGTCTCGCCGAGGAAATACCCGCACCGGAGGGGGTGCATGAGGTGAAGTTCTTTGATCTCAAAGCGGTCGTTGCGAAGGGCCAGCGCGAACGCGTTGCCGTGCATATACAAGCTGCGCGTCAAATTATTTATAAAGTCGTTGATCGTCTGGTAGTCATTCGGCTTACGCAAGATGCGCGCGAGCGAAGACTCGACCGTCGTTAACCGATCACGGCCACCTTTTTCGTTCAGCCACCAGTGATCACCCGAACACATCGCGATCGTCTGCGAATAAGCCGAGACGCAAGCCTCCACCATCGGCGACGAACCCCCGGCGACCGGGTCATAACCCATCTGCCACCAGTTGTCGTACTGCCCAACATCCTGCGAAAGCCAACCACCAGTCAGCGGCAAGTGCCAAGGACCGTCGCGGTACTCACCTTCGTGAGCCTTAAGGATACCGAGCGCAGTTCCTATCCTCGTCAGCACATTGTTCGCCATGCCAGCATCTTTCTCGCGCTCGCGAACGCGCTTTCCCAGTCGCCGATCGACTTCTGGCGGTGCATGTTGAGCGTCGGGTACCAGTCTTTGCCTCGGTACCAGCGCCAGTCCTGCGCGTAGTCGAGGAGCACGTGCGCGTTAGGGTGTCCGATCGCCCCGGCGATGTGAGCAGATGCCGTGTCAACCGTGACGACGCAGTCCATCATCTGGATCACTGCCGCAGTATCGGCGAAATTTGACAGCGCAGGCGTCTTGACCCCGAGGCGGTGCGCGTCTCTAAGGTCAGTCGTCTGGAGGCTGAACACGTTGTGACCCGGCGGAAATCGGATCAGCTCGAGAAACTTCCCCAGCTCAACTGAGCGCACGCCGTCGCGAGCGTTGTCTTTACTGCCGGACCAGGCGATGCCAACATTGTAACCCGCCATCATTGGACCGGTCACTTCGACGCTTAAGTATGGCGCTGGCAGAACCCCGAATATCGGCGGCAAGCTATACAGCGAGCATCGATAATCGAAGCGCTCGTCGGGAGACACTTGTTCAACGACGCGCATAGAAGGAAGAAGTCGGTGAAGTGGCTTCGGAAGAACAACGGTCGTCGACAGCGCCATCGCCCGCACTATTGGTAAGTACCGCAGCATCATGATCGAGTCGCCAAGCCCCCACTCGTGGAATAGGACGATTGACTTTCCAGTGAGGTCTTCTCCGCGCCAACGAGGAACGTGCTGGAGCGCAAGATCGTGCTCGTTGCCGTTGAGGTCAGCGTGCCAACGCCACTCAATCTCTTCAAATCCCCGGACGTAATCTCCAGCTGCGAGTAGGGCCATTCCGAGAGTCCAGTGGTTGGTTGGCTCATCAGGATCTTGTTCTGTTAACTTGGTGTAGCAGTCGATCCCTAACTGGATGTTTCCCGTCCGCATTGCGTCAACGCCAGTGCTCCAGAGGGAAAAGAGGTCCTCACGATTTTGAGATGGCAAAGTCATGAGGACCCAAGTCCAGGCGTTAGTTCTACTTGCTTCGACGAGTGCGACGAGTGCGACCTTCTTCTGTCGACTCCGCCGATCCCGCCGTTGCCTCTGCCGTTGCTACGTCGTAGGGGTTGTTGAGCCTCTCGGTCGCCACACGGCGCTGATGCTCATCGTCCCACTCCGAACCATCGTCTTCCTTCTCGTCGATGTTCAGAGCGCCGACCTTGGCAAGGTCGTTCTCACGCTGCGTCGGGGTCGGCTGCGCAGCCGCCTCCTGCTCATAGTACGCAGCGTTCTGCTTCGCCATGACTTCAGCGCGGGCGTCGACGGCCTTCTCGGCCGTTGCCTTTGCCTGCTTGGCTCGCTCAGCCGCCTTCTCGTTGGCTTCGTTCAACGCAGCCTGCTGCTGCGAAGCTTGAGAGTTGTCTGCCATCACTGGCTCCTTTTGGTTTCGAGTTCGTTTTCCGCGTAGAAAGAAACCGGGGCGTCGTGCCCCGGCTAAGTTTTTGTTACCAGGTGACGGACGACGTCCAGGCAACCACGCCGGAGCGGCGCAGCGTCCAGTTCACATCCATGATCATGCGCAGCGCGATCGAGTCAGTCTGGAAGAGTGACCGCGCCGGAGCCGCGACGGTGTTCGGCGTCGCAGCCGTACCGATCGCGAGCGGCGTGGTGTCTTCCATGTGAAGCGTCGCCTGATCCGACAAATCGAACCGGGGCGCGTCGCCCTCGACCGAGACGAAGTCCGCAGCATCGACCAGGATCACCATGCCAGCCGTGACCGTGGAAGACTGGATGACCGGATAACCCTGGAAGCGGCTTTGGTTGATCTCTGCTGAGAACGGGAAGTCGCCGCCAGCGTTCTGGGTCAACGCGATGCTAAGAGCCTGCACCGGGTTCATGATCCAGACCGGAGCACGCATGTTGCCGTTCGTCGCCGTGACCAAAGCACCCGCGAGCGCCTTGAGGTCGCCAACCAGAGCAGCGAAGCCGCCGCCCGCCGTTGCCGTCGTGGTCGAAACGCCGTTGCGAATACCAGCCGGGCGCGTCGTCGAGGCCGCCGTCGCGTCGAGTAGCACGGTGTCGAGAGCGACTGACGTGTCCTCCTGGATCGCATTGCGGATCAGACCCTCGATCGCCGGAGTCGAGTGCTGGCCAATCTCACGCGTCCACACGGAGATGACAGCCATCTTCTTCGGAGACAAGGTCTGGGCCGAGAACGCACCCTGACGAACCGGGATCGGAGAACCTTCCAGGACGAAGGAGCCCGCGATCGTCGGAGTCGACGCACGCGTCGGAATTGAGATGATTCCGCCACGGCCGAAGTTCAATCGCATACCTCGGTTAGACAAACCGGGGTAAACAGACGCCGGCATCAACAGCTCCATGAACGCGGCGTTCTCGGTCGCAACCAACTGAGAGGCCCAGCCGGAAGTGAACGTGGTCGCAGGAGCCGAGGCAGTGCGAGTGACCATGTCGAACACGGTCTTGGTCGCGTCGTCGACCTTGCCGTCTTCACCGTATCGCTCGGCGAGGACCTGAGCCGGTGACCGTTCGTCGCCGCTTCCGCGCAGTGCTCGGCTGACGACCATCGACACGAGCGAGCGCATGATGCGGTCACCTGGCTTGATAGTCTGCTTCGCCTGCGGGAACACGATCGGACGGCTGTCGCCAGCCTTCTGAGCCGTGGTCGGGGTCACGACTGACGTCTCGGTGGAGATTGCAGCGAGCTGCTTCTCCGCCGCCACCAGGTTGTCAAGGCTCTTCTGAGAAACCTCGATCTGCTTGGTGAGCGCCTCGGTGACTTCGTTGCTCGTCTCGTCGTCCGGAGTGTCGGCCGACTTCTCGATGTGGGCAGTCAGGTCGTCACGCAACTTCTTCAGCCGCTCTTGGGCGGCCACAATCCTCTCGCTGAGAGTCATTGTTTTGGTCTTTCGTTTCGTAGGTATGTTGGCTTGCTCGCCGGTTTCCCCTGTCGTCGTCTTGCGCACGCTGGCTTGCTCGCCAAACACAAGATCGATCGTCTCATCGGAGGTATGGAGTGAGCGCGCCAGCTGAATCGCAGACGGGTTCGCGGGCACGCTCACGAGTGACGTTTCCAGGAGCTCCTGCTCCCGGAAGAAAATTCCTGTGTTGTCCTTCAGCGGCTCGGCGTCGATTGGCTGGAAGCCGACGGACACCGCGCGCAGGATGCCTTGGCGAACGAGCCGGATGATCTCGTCAATCCGATCGGACGTTCCCTCGTCAGCGAGCTCGAGCTCACCCACCAGCTTCTTGTTCTTGACCCGCACGTTCTTCCATTTCCCGATCGGGAAGTTGCTGCTGTGATTGAACAGTGCGATCGGGTTCTTCTTGAAGTTGTCCAGGACCCAGCCGTTTGGGTTGATCACGTCACCCATACGATCTTGCGTGTCATCGGACAGGATGAACTCGAGGCTGTCGTCCCCGGCAGCCTTCGTATCGACCTTGACTTTGCGAACTAGCTTCATATTCATGACCCCGTCTTAAGCCGGTAATCCCCCGGCTGACCGTCGATATAGGCAGCGCTCTTTTCAAAGCGCAGTACGTTGAGCTCTACGTCGTTAGTGACCACCACGACCTTGACCTCGAAGCCCAGCTGCTCGCTGAACATTTTCTTTGCCCGGTCCTTGAACGCCTCGGCAACTCCGGACGCCAGCGTTCCGGCCACGCTCAAGACCAAGACGTCGCCCTCTTTCATCTCGAGCAGGCTGATACTCATATTGCTTCCTTCCTGACGACAAACTCGATCGCGCACTCACCGACCGGTGACAGCGTCTGGTCGACGCGCGCGTGGGTGTGGCGGTGGGTCGTGTTCAAGAGGTTTATCGACTGGACCGCGACCCGAGAGTTGCGGACGAGGTCGAGGACGTTGACCGACGTCGGAGACCATGACTGTTCCTTAAACACGGTGAACGTGTGCTTGTGATCCGAGTTGAACGTCGACGGCCAGACGCCCTGCTCGTACATGTCCTCATCCGGGACCAGAATGACTATGTGACCGTCCGGCTTCAAGATTTGCACCCATCGCTGGAACGCCGCGAACGGATCGTGGAGGTGCTCGAGGCAATGCGAAGAGTGAACGAAGTCATAGCTGTCGTCAGGAACTCCAGGCATCTCCTGGGCGTCGCCGTCCGCTTTGTCCCAGAGGCGGCAGCTCTGCATGAGCGGAAAAAATTCAAGGTATCTCTCCAGCGAATCTTTGCCTCCGCCGATGTCGACGCCGTGACCTCGGAAGTAGAACCGCGAGAACGCCGGCTCGTATAACCTTCGAATGACCGCCTTGCTGGTTTCATGGGTCATCCGATCATCCCCTCAATGGAGATGTTAGTCTGCGTCGCTGCTCCCATGGCCATCGTCAACGCAACCATCCCGTCGATGCGTCCCGACGACTGATCCTTCGCCAGCTTCCGGTTTCCCGCCGGGTCGGATTGCACGACCGCGTTAGCCGCGCACATCTTCAGCACCGGGTGGTTGCCGTGGGCAATGCGCCCATTCAGTATCTCGACCTCGAGATCGCGAAGCGCAGGAGACATGGACTGGTAGCCTTGACCAAACTCCACGAAGCGATCATCGATCTCAGCCTGGTTGAACCCTGCCTTCAGCAGCCACGGCACCAAGTGCTTGAAATTCCATCGGTCGAACGCGATCTTGGAGATCATGTGTTCGCCAAACAAACGTCGGAGGTATCTCGCAACGAACTCATAGTCGACGGACTTCCCCGGAGCTGTCTTCAAGTACCCCTGCCGCTCCCAAACGTCGTAGGGAACGCGGTCTTGCTTTGCCTTCTCGCGAAGCCCGTGTTCGGGGAGCCAGAACGTTGGGTGGATTTGCCAGACGTTGTTGACGTTCCCGACGAGAACCAAGGCCGTCAAGTCCTGGGTCTCCGACAGATCCAGCCCGCCGAACACAGCGGCTCCGTCTAAGGGGAGCGGCTCCCGGCCGCAGCTTTCCCAAAGGGATCGCGACACGAACGGCGACTTCGCTTCGACTCGCTGATTGAGTACCAGGTTGCGGTAAGAACTTTCCCGAGCAGGTGACAATCGCGCATCCTGCGCCATCATCTTGACTTCTTCGGCGTTTAAGAAATCCCCGTAGGCCGGATTGGCCAACTTGATCGTCTCTTCTGAGAACGGGTCAGCCTCGATAGGGGCGGTGTACAGTGACACGATGACGCGAGGGTCGTGCTCGGCCAGTCCCTTGTCGATCAGATCCGACAAGAGGTCCGCGTCAGTCGGAGCCTGCGTGCTGATGATTACTGACAGCGGGTTCTCTTGCGCTCCCGTGGCGGTCTCAAGGGCGTCGTAAAGTTCGCTACGTGGTCCCTTCACCTGCCCTAGTTCGTCGTGGACAATGAACACCGGGGACAAACCATATGACGTAGACACTTCAGCGGACAGGGCCCGATAGACTGTCCCCCTCTCCGCGACGAACAACTGCTTTGCACTCTCGCGGATGCCTACTACGTCCCTAAGCGTCGGTGACAAGCGAACCATCTTGGCTGCCAGGTCGAAGATGACAGATGCTTGCTGACGGGACTGCGCCGCCGAATAAAGCTGCGAGTTCGGACGCGCTCGAGGTCCGCATAGGTGAAGGAGGAGCAGGAACGCGGCCAAAGTTGTCTTGGCGTTCTTTCTACCGAAACTGATGATCGCCCGACGCGTCCCAGCGGGGTTGTCATAGATTCTGCGAATTTCCTTCTTCTGCCAGGGTCGCAGTTCTACCTTTCGACCAACATCCTTTCCCTCGGGGATGCGGCAGTTGTCTTCGATCCAGCGAATAGCTTGATCGCCCGCAGACTCAGATCGCTTAGTAATCTTGCGACCAGAGCTTCGAGGCGTTAGGGGGTTTTCGTTTAGATTTGTCATACGTGCTCTGTTGGGGTAGCCGCATCTTGGTAGCCAGTGATGCGAGCGATCGGGACTGTGTTTCTTCTGCTCGCAGGAGTTTCATGTACAAATTTGCGTCGAAGTCATCGCTATTCCTGCGATTCTCCAGATTCCGGATCATCTCCCCCAGGCGACGGGATCGGATCACGTGCCGCACGTATTGGACCAGCAGCGGTATAGTCTCCCTGCCGAACCAGTCAGCAGGCATTCTGTTGACGATCTGCGTCCACTCGTGGGCTTCTTCTTCACTAAACCCGTCCGGCGCCTGAGGTCGCGCTATCGTCTCAATTCCGCCAGCACCGATCACGGTCAGTTGAGAGGCGCTCTTCCGTCCTCGCGCTAAAACCATAGGACGATTTTCCGTAAATTTCGGGAATCTAGTTCCCAGGCCTCCCAAAAAGGCCATTTAGATTTTGTCTGG
>Ga0193741_1000181_pt1 | contig 17365 bp, 15 predicted proteins | sample L2s2metaG_FD_143059 | JGI IMG/M metagenome (GOLD analysis project Ga0193741, IMG submission 143059) | Soil microbial communities from a riparian zone of the East river system, Colorado, United States - L2s2 | ecosystem: Environmental > Terrestrial > Soil > Riparian zone | place: USA: East River...
GTCACGGGCGACCTGTCCCAGAAGAAGCTCATGCCCGCCGTCTACGACCTGGCCAACCGGGGGTTGCTCCCACCGGGCTTCTCACTGGTCGGCTTCGCCCGCCGCGACTGGGCCGACCAGGACTTCGGCGATCAGGTCCACGACGCCGTACGGCAGTACGCCCGCACGCCGTTCCGCGAGGCGACCTGGCGGCAGCTTTCCCAGGGCTTCCGGTTCGTGCCGGGCGAGTTCTCCGACGACGACGCGTTCGACCGGCTGGCCGACACCGTCCACGATCTCGACAAGGCTCAGGGCACCAGCGGAAACTACGCGTTCTACCTGTCCATCCCGCCCTCGTACTTCGACATCGTCTGCAAGCAGCTGGCCCGCTCGGGCCTCGCCGAACCGGACGACCAGGACCAATGGCGCCGGGTCGTCATCGAGAAACCGTTCGGCCACGACCTTGCCAGCGCCCGCGACCTGAACAACACCGTCGAGGCGATCTTCCCGCCCGACACCGTCTTCCGGATCGACCACTACCTCGGCAAGGAGACCGTCCAGAACATCCTGGCTCTGCGCTTCGCCAACCAGCTGTTCGAACCGATCTGGAACGCGCACTTCGTCGACCACGTCCAGATCACCATGGCCGAGGACATCGGTATCGGGAGCCGGGCGGGCTACTACGACGGCATCGGCGCAGCGCGCGACGTCATCCAGAACCACCTCCTCCAGCTGCTTGCGCTGGTGGGGATGGAGGAGCCGGTATCGTTCGACGCCCGCGACCTGCGCGCCGAGAAAGAGAAGGTGCTCTCCGCGGTACGCCTGCCGCCCGACCTCGGGCGCCACACGGCGCGCGGCCAGTATGCCGACGGTTGGGCCGGCGGGGTGGAGGCTCCGGGCTACGTCGACGAGGCAGGCATCCCGCCGGACTCGAAGACCGAGACGTATGCTGCGATCCGCCTCGACATCGACACCCGGCGCTGGGCGGGTGTGCCGTTCTACCTGCGCACCGGCAAGCGGCTGGGCCGGCGCGTCACCGAGGTCGCCGTGGTGTTCAAGCGGGCGCCGCACCTGCCGTTCGAGTCCACGGCGACCGAGGAACTGGGGCAGAACGCCCTGGTCGTGCGCGTCCAGCCGGACGAGGGCGTGACGATGCGCTTCGGGTCGAAGGTGCCCGGCACCGCCATGGAGGTCCGCGACGTCACCATGGACTTCGGCTACGGGCACTCGTTCACCGAGGACAGCCCGGAGGCTTACGAGCGGCTTCTGCTCGATGTGCTGCTCGGCGACCCGCCGCTGTTCCCCCGGCACGAGGAGGTCGAGCTGTCGTGGCAGATCCTCGATCCGATCGTGCGCTATTGGGCCCGTTACGGCGCGCCAGAGGCCTATCCGTCCGGAAGCTGGGGTCCGGCTTCGGCCGACGCGATGCTGGCCCGCGACGGCCGGGCCTGGAGAAGGCCGTGACAGCGGGCGGGCCCCGTCGGCCGGGCGGGAGGACGTCGTGATCATCGACATGCCGTCCACCACCGCGAACGGCGTTGCCAAGCGGATGGTCGAACTGCGCGTGAAACACGGAGCGATCGCGCTGGGTCGGGTGCTCACCCTCGTGCTGGTCGTCGACGACGACGTGGAGCCGGCCATCGAGTCGGCCAACCATGCGAGTCATGAACACCCGTGCCGGATCCTGGTCGTGGTGCGCGGAACTGCGCGCGGCGCAGCCCGGCTCGACGCCCAGATCCGGGTGGGTGGCGATGCCGGTGCGGGCGAGGTCATCGTGCTGCGGACGTTCGGTCCGCTGACGGCGCACGGCGAGTCGGTGGTCCTCCCTCTGCTGCTCCCCGACGCCCCGGTTGTCGCCTGGTGGCCGGGCGAGACACCGGCCGTGCCGGCGGAGGATCCGATCGGAGGTCTGGCGCAGCGCCGCATCACCGACACCGCCGCGTGCAAGCGGCCCATCGCCGCCCTGCGAGACCGCGCCGAGACCTACCGACCGGGCGACACCGACCTGGCGTGGTCCAGGATCACCGGTTGGCGGTCGTTGCTGGCGGCGGCGATGGATCTGCCGCCGTTCGAGGACGTGACGGCGGCGCGGGTGGTGGGCGCGCCGGACAGTCCGAGCGCCGACCTGCTCGCCGCGTGGCTCGCTTTCGCGCTCCGGTGCCCGGTCACCCGGACCAAGGCGGCGGGCGTGGACGGGCTGGTCAACGTCGCGCTCGACCGTCGCTCGGGACCGATCGAGCTCGACCGGCCCGGCGACGACGTCGCGATGCTGTCGGTTCCTGGCCACGACGAGCGCCAGGTGGCCCTGCACAAGCGGCTCGATCGTGACTGCCTGGCCGAGGAGCTACGGCGGCTGGACCCGGATGAGACGTACGCACACGTGCTGTCCGACGGGCTCACCCTGCTACGCGAGACCGGACGGACGACGCGGTCGAAGGCGCCCAGCCGGCGCCGGACGTCACGATGAGCCCGCCTGCGGTCGTCATCCACCGCGACGCCGACGAGCTTGCCGCCTCCGTCGCCGGTCGGCTGATCACTCGCATCGCCGATGTCCAGTCCGCTCGCGAGAACGCCTGCATCGTGCTGACGGGGGGCGGCGTGGCAGGTGCGACGATGGCGGCGGTGGCCGCATCGCCCGCACGATCGGCCGTCGACTGGAAGCACCTCGACGTGTGGTGGGGGGACGAGCGGTTCCTGCCTCGGGGACACCCCGAGCGCAACGAGACCCAGGCACGTTCCGCGCTGCTCGACGCGGTACCGGTGGCCTCCCACCGGGTCCATCCGATGCCTGCGACCGAGGACGCCGGCGACGACCCGGACGCGGCGGCCGAGCGCTACGCCGCGGAACTGGCCGCCGCCAGCCGCCCCGAGAACCACGCCCTGGTGCCGGAGTTCGACGTCCTGATGCTCGGTGTCGGACCGGACGGGCACGTGGCGTCGCTGTTCCCAGACCAACCCGCCCTCTACGAGACTCGACAGGTCGTGGCCGTCCGAGGATCTCCCAAGCCGCCGCCGACCCGCATCTCGTTGACGCTGCCGGCGATTCGCACGGCCGCCGAGGTGTGGCTGGTCGTTGCGGGCGACGACAAGGCGGCCGCTGTGCGGATGGCGCTGTCCGGTGCCGGCGAGGTGCAGGTGCCCGCCGCCGGGGCCCGCGGCCGCCAACGCACTCTGTGGCTGCTCGACCGGGCTGCTGCCTCGGCGCTCCCGCCTGGCCTCGAGCGCATCGCCTCGCCCTGATGTAGGGGAGTAGAAAGGATCAGCGGACCCGGCTCCGCCGCGAAGCTGCCGGCGACGTGCGGGCAGCTGCGAACAAAGGGAGGCTTGCCATGTGTCTCGCCGAGACTCACGAAGCGGTGCGCGAGCGGCTCGATGCACCGACCCATCAGCATCAGGGAACGCCGGTGAGCCGCCGCGCGGTGATCGCCGGCGGCCTCGGCGTCTCGATCGGAGCGCTGGCCATCCCCTCGACGGCTGCGGCAGCGCCAAGGAGCCGCCGGATGCGTGACCTCACCTGGACGTTCTCGGCGTCCTTCCCGGTCTTCGTCGACGGCGAGGAGGCCACGCGATCGACACACGTCACCATCGAGGAGAACGGCTACTACCTGCAGCGCTGGACGTTCTACGAGCACACCGCGACACACATGGACGCCCCGGGGCACTTTGCCCGAAACGGGCGCCTGTCGCCGGACATCAGCCTGGACGAGCTGCTCGTCCCTGCCGTCGTGATCGACATCAGCGACAAGGTCGCATCCGACTCCGACGCCGAGGTCACGGTCGACGATCTGATCAGGTACGAGCGCCGGCACGGGCGGATCGCGCGCCGCTCGGCGGTCCTCATGTACTCAGGCTGGGAGACCCGGGCCGGATCGACCGAGCTCTACCGCGGCACCGACGGCAGCGGGGTGTACCACTTCCCCGGGTTCGACCTGGAAGCCATCGAGTGGTTGGTCGAACGGCGGAACATCACCGGCATCGGGGTCGACACGCTCAGCCTGGATCACGGACCGTCTGCCACTTTCGACGTTCACGTGGGCCTACTCGGCGCAGACCGGTGGGGCCTGGAGAATCTCCGGAACACGGGCACCATTCCGCCACGCGGCGCAGAGATCTTCGTCGGGCTCGTTCCCTGGGAGCAGGGGTCCGGCGGGCCGTGCCGAGTGATCGCCCGCTGGTAGCCGGCCCGACGGTGGCGCACACAGACCCCTGAGTTCAGGCGCCGCGGACCTTGCGCAGACCCTGCAGCGCCTCCTCGAGGATGGCCGCGCCGTCGGCGTCGCTGCGCCGCTCCTTCACATAGGCCAGGTGGGTCTTGTAGGGCTCGTTGCGCGGCGCCGGTGGCGGGTTCTCGGGATCGCGGCTGGCCGGCAACCCGCAGCGCGGGCAGTCCCAGTACTCGGGGATCACGGCCTCGGCGGCGAAGCTGGGTACGGTCTCGTGTCCCTGGACGCAGTAGAACGCGATTCGCTGGCGGGGTGCGGCCTCGCCGCGTTCGGCCTCGCCCATCGGGCCAGCACCGACACGACTGCCGCGGATGGCATTGCCACTTGCCACGGGTCGAACTCCCTCGTAGGACGTGCTGAACAGGTCAGACGGCGGTCTTTGCGAGCAACCCGAGCCCGACGATGCTGGCCGCCCACAGGATGCCGATCGCGACCGTGATGCGGTCGAGGTTTCGCTCCGCGATCGAGGAACCACCAAGCGACGACGAGACACCTCCGCCGAACATGTCGGACAGGCCGCCGCCCTTGCCCTTGTGCAGGAGGATAAGCACGATCAGCAGCAGGCTGGTAATGACGAGCAGGAGCGAGAAGACGATCTTCACTGTGGTGAGCGTTTCCTTCCGGTCGGCCGCATCAGCCGGCGCGCGTAGGGACAGAGTACGCGGTCGACCGGCATTCGGCGCACGCGACCCGGGGCGAACCGGACGGTCACCATCGCTGGTGGTCAGCCGGTGCGGCTGAAGCGGCAGATCGCGGCGAACTCGTCCGCGTCGATGCTCGCACCGCCGACCAGCGCTCCGTCGATGTCGGGCTGCTCCATGATGGGCCCGATGTTGGCAGCCTTGACCGAGCCCCCGTAGAGGATCCGCACACCCTGGGCGAGCTTGGCCGAGTACAGCTCGCCGAGCCGTCTGCGGATGGCTGCGCACACCTCCTGCGCGTCCTCCGGCGTGGCGACCTCGCCGGTGCCGATCGCCCAGACCGGCTCGTACGCGACGACGACCTGGGCCGCGCGGTCGGCAGGGACGTCGCGCAGCCCGCCGTCGAGCTGGGCCAGCGTGTGCTCGACGTGGCGCCCTTCGCGGCGGACGTCAAGCCCCTCGCCGATGCACAGGATCGGGACCAGCCCGTGCCGAAGCGCTGCCTTGACCTTCGCGTTGACGACCACGTCGTTCTCACCGTGGTACTGCCGTCGCTCGGAGTGGCCCACGATCACGTAGGTGCAGCCGAGCTTTGCCAGCATGACCCCGGATATCTCGCCGGTATACGGACCGGCGTCGTGCTCGGAGGTGTCCTGGGCGCCGTAGACAAGCCGCAGCTTGTCGCCGTCGACGAGTGTCTGCACCGAGCGGATGTTCGTGAACGGAGGCAGCACGGCGACCTCGACCGCGTCGAGATCCTCGTCGGTGAGCGAGAAAGCGAGCTTCTGCACCAGCGCGATGGCCTCCAGGTGGTTGAGGTTCGCCTTCCAGTTGCCGGCCATCAGCGGTCGGCGGCCGTCGGTCGCCACCTTGCTCAGTCCTCCAACACGGCGAGCCCGGGCAGGGTGCGGCCCTCGAGGAGCTCCAGGCTGGCGCCGCCGCCGGTCGAGATGTGGGTGAATGCGGTCTCGTCGACGCCGAGCTGGCGCACGGCCGCGGCCGAGTCACCGCCGCCGACGACGGTCGTTCCGTCGATCTCCGCAATCGCCTGGGCGATCGCGCGGGTGCCATCGGCGAACGGAGCCAGCTCGAAGACCCCCATCGGGCCGTTCCACACGACGGTGCGGGCATCGGCGAGCTTCCCACGGAACAGCTCGACGGTTTCCGGCCCGACGTCGAGCCCCGTCATGTCGGCCGGGATCCGGGACGCCGGCACGACGCTGGTGTCGGCGTCCTCAGCGACCTCGGCCGCGACGACCACATCGACCGGCAGCACCAGCTCGACGCCGGTCTCGGCCGCCCGCTCGATGAACCCCAGCACGGTGTCGACCTGGTCCTCCTCCAGCAGCGATCCACCGACCTCGTGGCCCTGGGCCCGTAGGAACGTGAAGCACATGCCGCCGCCGACCAGCAGCCGGTCGACCTTGCCGAGCAGTGTGTCGATCACGCCGAGCTTGTCCGAGACCTTCGAGCCGCCCAGGACGACGACGTAGGGCCGCTCGGGATCGTCCAGCACCTTCGAGAACGCCTCCATCTCGGCGAGGACGAGCCCGCCGGCAGCGTGGGGAAGCCGCAGGGCGACGTCGTACACGCTGGCCTGCTTGCGGTGCAGGACGCCGAACCCGTCGGACACGAAGACGTCCGCGAGCGCCGCCAGCTCGTCGGCGAACGCGCCGCGCTCGGCGTCGTCCTTCGAGGTCTCCCTGGGGTCGAAGCGCAGGTTCTCCAGCAGGGCGACGCCTCCATCGGGCATCGTCTCGACGGCCCGCCTCGCGCCGGCGCCCACCGTGTCACCGGCGAAGCGCACGTCGCGCCCGGGGAGCAGATCGGCCATGCGCTCGTACACCGGGCGAAGCGAGTACCGCGGGTCGGCCTTGCCATCGGGCCGGCCCAGGTGGGCCGTGACGATCACCTTCGCTCCGGCGTCGGAGAGCCGGACGACGGTCGGGACACTGGCCCGGATCCGGCCGTCGTCGGTGACGGTGGTGCCTTCGAGCGGCACATTGAGGTCGCTGCGGACCAGCACCCGACGGCCGCGCAGGTCCCCCATGTCGTCGATCGACTTCATCGACGGGTCAGAGGGACGCGCCGACGAGGCGGACCAGGTCGATGAGCCGGTTGGAGAAGCCCCACTCGTTGTCGTACCAGCCCACGACCTTGACCTGGTCGCCGATCACCCGGGTCAGTCCGGCGTCGAAAATGCAGGAGGCCGGATCGGTGACGATGTCGGTCGACACGATCGGGTCCTCGGTGTAGGTGAGGTAGCCCTTCAGCGGGCCATCGGCCGCGGCCCTCATCGCCGCGTTGACCTCGTCGACGCTCACCTCGCGGCTGACCGTGGCGGTCAGGTCGGTGGCCGAACCGGTGGGCACCGGAACGCGGAGCGCGAAGCCGTCGAGCTTGCCCTTGAGGTCAGGCAGCACCAGGCCGATCGCCTTCGCCGCACCGGTGGTGGTGGGCACGATGTTGAGCGCGGCCGCGCGGGCACGGCGCAGGTCTCTGTGCGGTCCGTCCTGGAGGTTCTGGTCGGCTGTGTACGCATGGATGGTGGTCATCAGCCCGTGCTCGATCCCGAACGCGTCGTGGATCGCCTTCGCCAACGGCGCAAGGCAGTTCGTCGTGCAGGAGGCCATCGAGATGATCGTGTGTGCGGCGGGGTCGTAGGTGTCGTGGTTGACACCCATGACGACGGTGACGTCCTCGTTCTTGGCCGGCGCGGAGATGATGACCTTCCTGGCGCCGCCGTCGACGTGCGCCTTCGCCTTGGTGGCATCGGTGAACAAGCCGGTCGACTCGATGACGATGTCGGCGCCGAGGTCGCCCCACGGCAACTTGGCCGGGTCGCGCTCCTCGAGGGACTTGAAGCTCTTGCCGGCGACGGTGATCTCGTCGCCGGAGTAGCTGACCTCGGCGTCGAGGCGGCCCAGGATCGAGTCGTACTTGAGCAGGTGGGCCAGGCTCTCGTTGTCGGTGATGTCGTTGACGCCGACGAGCTCGATGTCGTCGGCGCCCTGGGCGAGCACCGCACGGTAGAAGTTCCTGCCGATGCGCCCGAAGCCATTGATGCCTACGCGGATGGTCATGAGACTGCGACTCCTTCACGTCTCGGCGCCGCCGGCGCCGGTCGATGTCTGACGTCGGCGGGATGCCGGTCACGGCACAAGCATGTCCGGGGTGAGGTTTGCGTCCGTTCCGGGGATGCCGTTCTCGGCGGCCTTGCGGTCGGCCATGGCCAGCAGGCGCCGGATCCGGCCGGCGACGGCGTCCTTCGTCATCGGCGGATCGGACAGCTGGCCGAGCTCCTCCAGGCTGGCCTGCTTGTGCTCGAGGCGAAGCAGTCCCGCGGCCCGCAGGTGATCGGGGACGTCGTCGGCCAAGATCTGGAGGGCGCGCTCGACCCTTGCTCCGGCGGCCACCGCGGCACGCGCCGACCGTCGCAGGTTGGCGTCGTCGAAGTTGGCCAGTCGGTTGGCCGTCGCGCGGACCTCGCGGCGCATCCGCCGCTCCTCCCACGCGAGCACGCTGTCGTGGGCGCCGAGGCGCGTCAGCAGCGCGCCGATCGCATCGCCGTCGCGCACCACCACCCGGTCGACGCCGCGGACATCGCGCGCCTTCGCCTGGATGCCGACGCGCCGCGCGGCACCGACCAGGGCGAGTGCGGCCTCAGGGCCCGGGCAGGTGACCTCGATCGCCGAGGAACGGCCCGGTTCTGTCAGCGACCCGTGCGCGAGGAAGGCACCGCGCCACGCTGCCTCCGCATCGCAGGTTGAGCCGGACACGACCTGCGGGGGCAGCCCACGCACCGGGCGCCCGCTGCCGTCGATCAGGCCGGTCTGCCGTGCGAGCACCTCGCCGGCGGTGACCACCCGGACCACGTACCGGCTCCCCCTGCGCAGCCCGCTGGGCGAGACGACGGCGATGTCGCTCTCGTGGCCGTAGACCTCGGCGATGTCGCGACGCAGGCGACGGGCGGCAGCCCCGGTGTCGAGCTCGGCCTCCACCACGATCTTGCCGCTGACGATGTGCAGGCCGCCGCCGAAGCGCAGCAGCGCGGAGACCTCTGCCTTTCGGCAACACGTCTTGGTGACCTCGAGGCGGGCCAGTTCGTCCTTCACCGACGCGGTCATCGCCATGGGCCGATCCTGCCACGAGCGAAGGTGTCCGCGTACGCATGGGCAAGGCGCTCGGGGTCGTGACGCGGCGTGCCGTCGTCCATCGCGATGTCGGTGACGGTGACATCGGCGCCGAGGTCGCGCGCGACCCGGCGCAGCAACCCCTCGTCGGGCAGCGACGCGCGGTCCGCGATCACGGCGTCGAGCCGCAGGTCCGGCGCGTATGCCGCGAGCACCTCCAGATGCATCTCCGGCGTGAAGCCCTCGGTCTCGGTTCCTTCGGCGGACAGGTTGAGGGTGACCATCCGGCGGGCCGGAGTGTCGACAAGGGCACGGCGCAGCTCGGGGACGAGCACGTGCGGGATGACGCTGCTGAACCACGACCCAGGCCCGAGCACCACCCAGTCCGCCTCGGCGATCGCCTCGAGCGCCTCCGGGCAGGCCGGCGGATCGGGAGGGACGAGCTCGACGGCGACGACCGTGCCGGTCGCGGTGGCGACGGCGTGCTGGCCGACGACGGTCTCGACCTCCCGTCCCGTGCCGTCCGTGCGGGCGGTCCCCGCAACGAGCGCGTGGATGTCCAGCGATGTCGAAGACATCGGCAGCACGCGGCCCTGGGCGCCGAGCAGGCGGGCGACCCAGTCGAGGCCCGCGACATGACCGCCGAGCAGCTCCCAGAGCGCCACGATCAGCAGGTTGCCTGTGGCGTGGTTGTGCAACTCCCCTGCGCTGGAGAAGCGGTGCTGAAGGACCCGGGCCCACGTCTGCCCCCACTCGTCGTCGCCGCACAGCGCCGCCAGCGCCATCCGCAGGTCGCCCGGGGGGAGGACGCCGAGCTCGTGCCGCAGCCGACCGCTCGACCCGCCGTCGTCAGCAACCGTCACGACCGCGGTGAGTCGGCCGCTGACCCGGCGCAGAGCGGACAACGACGCCGCCAGGCCGTGTCCGCCACCGAGGGCGACGACCTTGGGCCCGGCCAGGCGTGGCTCCGCCACCGGCGTGGTCACTCCCGGCCGAGGTCGCGGTGGACGACCAGCGTCTCGATCCCCTGATCGCGCAGGCGGGTGGCCAGGGCCTCGCTCATCGCGACGCTGCGGTGCTTGCCACCGGTGCATCCGACGCCCACGGTGACGAAGCGCTTGCCCTCCCGCAGGTAGCCGTCGGAGGTCATCCGGAGCAACTCCGCGTAGCGGTCGAGGAACTCCGTGGCCGCGGGCTGGCCGAGAACGTAGTCGCGGACCGCCTCGTCCCGTCCGGTCTGCGGCCGCAGTTCGGGGACCCAGTGGGGGTTCGGCAGGAAGCGCAGGTCGGCGATGACATCGGCGTCGACCGGGATGCCGTACTTGAACCCGAACGACACCACGACGGCACGCAGACCCGTGTCCTCCCCCTCGAAGGCCGTCCGGATCCGCCTGGCCAGCTCGTGCACGTTGAGCAGCGACGTGTCGACGACGAGGTCCGCACCTGCCCGAAGCTCGGCGAGCTGTTCACGTTCGCGCTTGATGCCTTCGAGGACGCGGCCCTCTCCCTGCAACGGATGAGGACGGCGCGCCGACTCGAACCGGCGGACCAGCGCCTCGTCGCCCGCCTCGAGGAACAGGACGTAGGGACGGAGGCCGCGCGCCGCGAGCTCGTCGAGCGCACCGCGCAACTCACCGAAGAACACCCCGCCGCGCACGTCGGCGACGACGGCGATCCGCCGGTGCGGAGTCCGCTCGGTCACCGTGTCGACGAGCTCCATCAGCAGCGACGGCGGCAGGTTGTCGACGACGAACCAGCCGAGGTCGTCCAGCGAGGCCGTGGCCGCGGTCTTTCCCGCCCCGGACATGCCGGTGACCAGCAGGAGCTCGGGTGCTTCGCCGGTCTCGGTCACGTCCGCTCCTCAGGTCGACGGAGAGTCCGCGTCGAGGATCTCACCCGTGGCCATGTTGACCGAGGGCGACGGACGACGCTGGGCAACCGCCTCGACCACGGTCTCGGCGGTTCGGCTTCCGAAGCCCGGCACCGCAGTGATCTCATCGGCTGTGGCGGCGCGCAGGCGCTTGAGCGACCCGAAGTGCGCGAGCAAGGCCTTGCGGCGGGCCGGCCCGAGGCCGGGAACGCCGTCGAGCAGGCTGTCGACCATGGACCGGGATCGCCGCTGCCGGTGGTAGGTGATCGCGAAGCGGTGCGCCTCGTCGCGGATCCGCTGCAGGAGGTAGAGCCCCTCGCTGGCCCGCGGCAAGATCACCGGGTCGTCGGAACCGTCGACGACCACCTCCTCCAGCCGCTTCGCCAACCCCACGACGGGGATGTCGGAGACGCCGGCCTCGTCCATGGCCAGCCTGGCGGCGCCGACCTGAGGCTTGCCGCCGTCGACCACGACGAGGCCGGGGGCGTAGGCGAACTTGCGCGGACGCCCGGTCTCGGGATCGAGCGGCTGCGCCGCCGTCCGGTCGGGCTCGCGCTCCTCGGTGAGCCTCCGGAACCGGCGGCCGAGCACCTCGCGAATCGCCGCGACGTCGTCGATGCCCTGCCGGCCGCGGATCGCGAAGCGCCGGTACTCGGACTTGCGCGGCAGCCCGTCCTCGAACACGACCATGGACGCGACCACCTCCGTGCCCTGCAGGTTGGACACGTCGTAGCACTCGATCCGCAGCGGCGCCTCGTCGAGCTCGAGAGCGCGCTGGATCTCCTCGAGCGCGCGGCTGCGCGTCGTCAGGTCGCTGGCCCGCCGGGTCTTGTGCAGCGCGAGGGCCTGCCCGGCGTTGCGGGCGACGGTGCCGAGAAGAGCGCGCTTGTCGCCGCGCTGGGGGATCTTGAGGTCGACCCTCCCCCCGCGCAGCTCGGTGAGCAGGTCGCGCAGGGCCCGGGTCTCGTCCGGGTCGTCGGGAAGGACCGGCACGACGATCTCCCGGGGTACGGCCTCGCCGCCGTTCTCGCCGTAGAGCTGAAGCAGGAACCGCTCGACCAGCTCGCCGGTCGGTGCGTCGTCGCTCTTGTCCGCGACCCACCCGCGCTGGCCCCGGACCCGGCCCCGCCGGACGTAGAAGATGTGGACGGCCACCTCCAGCGGGTCCTCGGCGAGTGCGACGACGTCGGCATCGGTCGCGTCGCCGAGAACCACGGCGTTCTGCTCCATGGCCCGCCGCAGCGCGGCGACGTCGTCCCGCAGCCGGGCCGCACGCTCGTAGTCGGTCGCCGCCGCGGCGGCGTGCATCTCCCGCTCGAGGCGCCGGATGTAGGTGGAGGTCTGCCCCTCGAGGAAGGCGACCAGGTCGTCCACGATGGCGCGATGCTCCTCGGCGCTGACCCGGCCCACGCATGGCGCGGAGCACTTGCCGATGTAGCCGAGCAGGCACGGGCGCCCGACCTGCCCGGCCCGTTTGAACACACCCTTCGAGCAGCTGCGCACCGGGAAGACCCGCAGGAGCTGGTCGAGGGTCTCGCGGATCGCCCAGGCGTGCGCATAGGGCCCGAAGTACCGCACGCCGCGCTTCTTCGCCCCCCGCATCACCAGGGCGCGCGGATACTCCTCGTCCAGCGTCACGGCGAGGTACGGATAGGACTTGTCGTCGCGGTAGCGGATGTTGAAGCGGGGGTCGAACTCCTTGATCCACGAGTATTCGAGCTGCAGCGCCTCGACCTCGGTCCGGACGACCGTCCACTCGACCTTGCCCGCAGTCGTCACCATGGCCAGCGTGCGGGGATGCAACGCGGAGAGATCCTGGAAGTACGACGCCAGCCGGGAGCGCAGGCTCTTGGCCTTGCCGACGTAGATGACCCGGCCGGCCGGGTCGCTGAACCGGTAGACACCGGGTTCGTCCGGCACCGACCCCGGCGCGGGGCGATACATGGACGGGTCAGGCACAGCCATCAAGCCTAGTTGTCAGTCCGGACGACTCCGCCGCCCGCAGCGCTGCTGCCGGCGACCCTGACGACTGACGCCTCAGGTGCGCAGCACCTGGTCTCCCTCGACCACGATCGTGACCTCGGGCAGCGGCGCCGGCGCCGGGCCCGCCTGCACCGAGCCGTCCTCGACGGAGTACCGGCTGCCATGACACGGGCACTGGATCAACCCGTCGGCCACCGTGGCGACCTGGCAGCCCTGATGGGTGCACGTGCTGCCGAACGCCCTGAACTCGCCGGCCGTGGGCTGGGTGACGACGATCTGCTCCCCGGTGATGATCACGCCGCCCCCGACGGGGACGTCCGCGGTGGCCGTCAGGGGCGTGCCGCCGCTGCCCTCGGCCGGCGGGGTCGTCGCCTCCGGGCTCGGCGCGGGGGTCTCCGACGCGTCGGGGCTCGGCGTGGTGTCGGTCGTCGGCGCGGCCGTGCCGGCGTCGTCGCCGCCCCCTCCGCAGGCGGCCAGCACGCCCGCCACGCCGACGGCGCCGGCACCGAGCAGCACCACCCGGCGCTGGAGCTCGGGACCAGGGGCGTCGGTCGGAGTCGTGTCGTGCTGGGTCATCGCGTCTCCCGATATCGGCGGCAGCAGGTCACCTCCGATGAACGCATCATCCCAGCCGACGGTTCACCCAGCTTCGGATTGGGGGCGGTCAGCCGACTACATCCGCTCGGCGTAGACCTTCATCGCGTCCCGGACGAACGCCGCAGTGCCCGCGCCGCTCTCGTCGTAGCTCGCCGTGAACCGCGGGTCGGCGACGTACATCTCGCCCAGCCCGATCAGGTAGTCCTTGGTCGGGGTGGTCGTGACCGACAGCCAGTCGACGTGGCGTTGCGTGATGGCCTGCACCTCGTCGCTGGCGGCGGCCTTGCCCTCCTGAAGGGCCCGCCCGTAGTCGGCGGCGATGTCGACCTGCCGCTGCTGGAACGCCCCCTTCTCGGCGGCGCTGAGCGAGCGCCACCAGCGGTCGCCCCTCTCGTAGGCTTCGCGCCCCCAGCGTTCGGTGACCTCCCGCTGGTACTGGGTGTGGTCGAAGCCGTCGAAGACTTCCTCTGCCATGAGTTCCTCACCTCCCTCCGTCTTCCGCAGCGTTGTCCGTACCGACTCGATCTGCCGCCCAATGCGCCGGCGTTCCTGTTCGAGCAGCGCCAGGTGGGTACGCAGCGCCGTAGCGGTGTCCCGTTGCCCGTCGAGCACTTCGGCGATGGCCGGCAGGCCGAGGCCGAGATCTCGCAGCAGCAGGATCCGCTGCAGGCGCACGAGTGAGTCCTGGTCGTAGAAGCGGTAGCCGTTACTGCCGACCCGGCTGGGTTCGAGCAGCCCGACCTCGCCGTAATGGCGCAGCGTCCGACTGGTCGTCCCGGCTGCGCGGGCAAGGTCCTGGATCGACCACTCGACCGCGACAATCCCTCCCGATCTCGTCATGTCAACGAGGGTAGAAGTTGACGTTACGTCAATGTCAAGGATACAGGCACGGCCTGTCGAGGCACGCCGGTGCAACGCTCGGTCAGACCCGCACCGGAGCGTCCAGCACCCTGCGGAGGAACCGGCCGGTGTGGCTCTCATCGACGGCGGTGAGCTGTTCGGGGGTGCCGGTGCCGACGATGGCGCCGCCACCGGTGCCACCCTCCGGGCCCATGTCGATCAGCCAGTCGGCGGTCTTGATCACGTCGAGGTTGTGCTCGATGACGATGACCGTGTTGCCCTTGTCGACCAGGCCCTGCAGCACGCCGATGAGCTTGCGGATGTCGTCGAAATGCAGCCCGGTGGTGGGTTCGTCGAGCACGTACACGGTGCGACCGGTGGAACGCCGCTGCAACTCGGAGGCGAGCTTGACCCGCTGCGCCTCGCCGCCGGACAGCGTGGGCGCGGGCTGGCCCAGACGCACGTAGCCGAGTCCGACGTCGACGAGGGTTCGCAGGTGGCGGGCGATGCGCTCGACCGGCGCGAAGAACTCCAGCGCCTCCTCGATCGGCATCTCGAGCACCTCGGAGATCGTGCGGCCCTTGTAGTGGACCTCGAGCGTCTCGCGGTTGTAGCGGGCGCCGTGGCACACCTCGCACGGGACGTAGACGTCGGGCAGGAAGTTCATCTCGATCTTGATGGTGCCGTCGCCACTGCAGTTCTCGCAGCGCCCGCCCTTGACGTTGAAGGAGAACCGGCCGGGCTGATAGCCGCGGATCTTGGCCTCCTGGGTCTCGGCGAACAGCTTGCGGACGTGGTCGAAGACGCCGGTGTAGGTGGCCGGGTTGCTCCGTGGGGTACGGCCGATCGGCGACTGGTCGACGTGGACCACCTTGTCGACCTTGTCCATGCCCTCGATCCGCCGGTGCCGGCCCGGGATGGTCCTGGCGGAGTAGAGATGCCGGGCCAGCGCCGTGTAGAGGATGTCGTTGACCAGCGTGGACTTGCCCGAGCCGCTGACACCCGTGACCCCCACGAAGCAGCCGAGCGGGAAGCTCACGGTGACGTCGCGGAGGTTGTGCTCGCGCGCTTCGACGACGGTGAGCTCGTGGCCGCGCGTCGCCGGCCGGCGGATGGTCGGGAGCGGGATGCTGCGCCGGCCGGACAGGTAAGCGCCGGTGATCGAGCTCTCGTCCCGAAGCAGGTCGTCGACGGTGCCGGAGACCACGATCTGGCCGCCGTGTTCGCCGGCACCCGGGCCGATGTCGACGACCCAGTCGGCAACCCGGATGGTGTCCTCGTCGTGCTCGACCACGATGAGGGTGTTGCCGAGGTCGCGGAGGCGGACCAGCGTCTCGATCAGCCGGTGGTTGTCGCGCTGGTGGAGGCCGATCGACGGTTCGTCGAGGACGTAGAGCACGCCAACCAGCCCAGACCCGATCTGCGTGGCCAGCCTGATCCGCTGTGCCTCGCCGCCGGCGAGGGTGCCCGACGAGCGGTCGAGGGTGAGGTAGTGCAGGCCCACGTCGACGAGGAAGCGCAGCCGTTCGTTGATCTCCTTGAGCACCCGTTCGGCGATCTGGCGCTCGCGGTCGGACAGCGACAACTCACGAAGGAAGGCCAGGCAGTCGCCTATCGGCAGGGCAGCCACCTCGGCGATGCTCTTGCCGCCGAAGGTGACCGCGAGGCTGACCGGCTTGAGGCGTGCACCGCCGCAGGCCGGACACGGGACCTCGCGCATGAAGCCCTCGAACCGCTCGCGACTGGTGTCGGACTCGGCCTCGGCGTGGCGCCGCTGGACCCACGGGATGACACCCTCGTAGGTGGTGTAGTACGAGCGCTCGCGCCCGTAGCGGTTGCGGTAGCGGACGTGGACCTGGCCGTCGTAGCCCTGGACGAGGGCGGTGCGGGCCTTGGCCGGCAGGCGCTCGAACGGGACGTCGGTGCGGAAGCCGACCGTCTCGGCCAGCGCCTGCACGATGCGGATGAAGTACTCGGAGCTCTGCCCTCCCGACCACGGCGCGAGCGCGCCGTCGTCGAGAGTCCGGCTCGGGTCGGGGACCACGAGCTCGGGATCGACCTCCATGGTGGTGCCGATCCCGGTGCAGACCGGACATGCACCGAACGGCGAGTTGAACGAGAACGACCGCGGCTCGAGCTCCTCGAACGACAGGTCGTCGTACGGACAGTAGAGGTGCTCAGAGAAGACCCGCTCGCGGTGCGGGTCGTCCTCCGGGAGGTCGACGAACTCGAGGGTGACCAGACCGCCGGACAGGCGGAGCGCCGTCTCGACAGAGTCGGTGAGCCGGCGCTTCGCCGAGTCCTTGACCGTGAGGCGGTCGACGACCACCTCGATCGTGTGTTTTTCGTGCTTCTTCAGCGTGGGCGGCTCGGTGAGCTGGTGGACGACGCCGTCGACCCGGGCCCGCGAGTAACCCTGGGTCTGAAGCGTGCGGAACAGATCGCCGTACTCGCCCTTGCGGGCGCGCACGACCGGAGCGAGCACCTGAAACCGCGAGCCCTCGTCGAGCTCGAGCACCCGGTCGACGATGGACTGCGGCGTCTGCCGGCCGATCGGGCGCCCGCACACCGGGCAGTGCGGCCGCCCCGCCCGCGCGTAGAGCAGGCGGAGGTAGTCGTAGACCTCGGTGATGGTGCCGACGGTGGACCGAGGGTTGCGCGAGGTGGACTTCTGGTCGATCGAGACCGCCGGCGACAGCCCTTCGATGAAGTCGACGTCGGGCTTGTCCATCTGGCCGAGGAACTGTCGCGCATAGGCGGACAACGACTCGACGTACCGGCGCTGGCCTTCGGCGAAGATCGTGTCGAAGGCCAGGCTGGACTTGCCCGAGCCCGACAGCCCCGTGAACACGATGATCGCGTCACGGGGCAGGTCGAGCGACACGTCCTTGAGGTTGTGCTCGCGGGCCCCGCGGATGACGAGTTGGTCCACCACGGCGCCCAGGTTATGTGCCGCTGGCGACAAACTCCCATCGGAGCGCCTGACCGGGCCGGCGAGAGCGGTCAGTCGTGGTTCGGCGCGTCGTCGTGGCCGCCCCGGCCATGGCCGCTGTCGTCGTTGTCACCGTCGTCGTGACCTAGATCGTCGTCACGGCCGTC
>Ga0193741_1000182_pt1 | contig 17314 bp, 15 predicted proteins | sample L2s2metaG_FD_143059 | JGI IMG/M metagenome (GOLD analysis project Ga0193741, IMG submission 143059) | Soil microbial communities from a riparian zone of the East river system, Colorado, United States - L2s2 | ecosystem: Environmental > Terrestrial > Soil > Riparian zone | place: USA: East River...
GCCGCGGCGAATGCGCGTCGACAGCGGCAGCAGGTACCCGTAATAGAGGAACATCATCGTGACGCCGAACATCGACGGCAGCGCGCCGAGGCCACGCTTCTGGTACTCGAGCTCGACGTAGGCGGTGACGAACAGCAGGATGCCAAGCAGCACGCCGATCGCGAGGTTGATCGCGTAGAACGGCGGGCGCGGCCCCGGCCACGTCACGACCGCCTCGTTGCGGAGGCGCCACCAGCTGGCGATCTGCCAGCCGACGCGCGCGTCGACGATCACGAACAGCAGGCCGAGCGCGAGCAGGGCTTGCCGCAGTACAGGGGCAAGCTCCTGCAGCGTCATCGCGCTTTCCCGGCGGCTTCCCTGACGGCTTTGGTCTCCTCTTCGCGCGACAGCGTCGGATCGAAGCATTGCCGGCAGCGCGCTTCGTACGTCCCTTGCGCGCCGAGCAACACGCGATCGGAGCTGACGACGAGGCGCTGCGTGTGGTTCGCGGGATTGCCGCACACCATGCAGATGGCGCGGGTCTTGGTGATGTATTCCGCGATCGCGAGCAGCTGCGGCATCGGCTCGAACGGCTTGCCGAGATAATCCTGATCGAGGCCGGCGACGATCACGCGCACGCCGCGGCGCGCCAGTTCCGACGCCACAGCCGGCAACTCCGCGTCGAAGAACTGCCCTTCGTCGATACCGACGACTTCGGTATCGGGGCGCACCTGGTCGAGCAGCTCGCGCGCGGTCTTCGCGGTGTCCGACGGGATTCTCAACTCGCTGTGCGACACGATGTGATCCGTCGCGTATCTCGTATCAACGGATGGCTTGAAGATCTGCACCCGCTGCCGCGCGATCTGCGCGCGGCGCAGGCGGCGGATCAGCTCTTCGCTCTTGCCGCTGAACATGCTGCCGACGACGACTTCAATCCAGCCCGTATTCGGGGTGCGAACGACGTCCATTACCCGAATTATATGATCTCGGATTTCGGATCGAGCGGATTTCGGACTATTTGCCGATCGGCGATCCCCCAATAACCCGAGATCCGCTCGATCCGAGATCCGAAATGGTCAAGCTCGTGTTTGGTATTCGCCCGTTTCGGTGTTGACGCGAATTACGTCGCCCTCGCCGATGAACGGCGGGACCTGGATCACGACGCCGGTCTCGAGCGTCGCCGGCTTGGTCTGGTTGGTGGCCGTCGCGCCCTTGATCGCCGGCATCGTCTCGACGACCTTGAGGTCCACGGTCTGCGGGAGCTCGATCCCGATCGGGTTCTCGCCGTAGAACTCCACCTCGACGCTCATCTCCGGCTTCAGGAAGCCGACCAGGTCACCGATCAGCTCGGCCTGCAGCTGCACCTGGTCGAAGGTGGCGGTGTCCATGAAGTGATACCCGTCGTTGTCGTTGTAGAGATACTGCATCTCCTTCTGCTCGAGGGAGACGCGCTCGACGATGTCTTCCGAGCGGAACTTTTCTTCGGCCATGGCGCCGTTCTGGATATTGCGCATCTTGACGCGCACGAAGCCGCGAAGGTTCCCGGGCGTCACGTGCTGTCGGTCAAAAATGCGAAACAGCTTGTTGTCGATCTTGACGATCATCCCCTTGCGGAGCTGGGTTGCGAGAAGGTTGTCTGCCATAAAGCCTTTGTAATCAGTTAGTAGAACCTTTCGAGTTTAACATAGGGACCGCATTCGGGCCACCTGCGGCCCCTCCCAAGGCCGCCGTGCTACGATGCTTGAATCGTGGTCTTTGCGCGCTGGGACCCGTTCCGCGATCTGATCCGCATACAGCATGGCCTCGAGCGCCTGGCGTCTCACGGCCCGCAAGGCTGGGCGCCTGCCGTCGATCTGTGCGAAACCACCGACGCGTTCATTTTCACCTGCGAGCTCCCCGGCCTGTCGCGCGAGCAAGTGCGGATCGACGTGCATGACAACCGGCTGACGCTGCAGGGCCGCCGCGAAGCACGCGTCTCCTGCGAGCAGTATCACCAGGTCGAGCGAGGCCACGGCGAGTTCATGCGCATGTTCGTGTTGTCGCAACCCGTCAACGCCGACGGCGTCGTCGCCGATCTCGTCGATGGCGTCCTGACGATCACGGTGCCGAAGCTGCCGGTCGAAGCGCCCCGCCGCGTCGTCGTGGCATGAGGCAGTGTTCTTACTAAGGTGTTGAAAAAACTCTCCATGCTCAGCCTGCTGATGGCAGGCGTCGTTATCGGCATCGTCGTCTCGGGACGCGCCATCGATCGGCCGGAGATCATCGCGCGCGCGCCGACCGCCGAGGTCAAAGCTGCCGAGCCTGAACAGGCTGTGGCAGCCGCGCCGACGAACGGAGCGGACTTCACGCGGGTCGCGGCGCAAACGGTGCGCGCGGTCACGAATATTTCGTCGGTGCAGGTCGTGCGCCGATCGGCCTCACCCTTCGCCAACGATCCGTTCTTCCAGTACTTCTTCGGCGACCAAGGCGAGATGTTCGGGCGCAACCGCGCCGAGCAGAGCCTGGGCTCCGGCGTCGTCATCTCCTCCGACGGCTACGTCGTCACCAACAACCACGTGATCGGCGACGACGTGGCGGAGGTGACGGTGACGGTCGGCGATCATCGCGACGTCAAGGCAAAGATTATCGGGGTGGATTCGTGGACCGATCTCGCCCTGCTGAAGATTGATGCGACGGCGCTGCCCGTGATTCCGTGGGGCGATTCGTCGAAGCTGAAGGTCGCCGAATGGGTGATGGCGGTCGGCAATCCGTTCTCGCTGAATCAGACGGTGACGCTCGGGATCGTGAGCGCGCTCGGCCGCGCCAACGTCGGCATCACGCAATACGAGGATTTCATCCAGACGGATGCGGCGATCAATCCCGGCAACTCGGGCGGCGCGTTGATCAACAGCCGCGGCGAGCTCGTCGGCATCAACACCGCGATCTTTTCGCAGAGCGGCGGCTACCAGGGCATCGGCTTCGCGGTGCCCAGCAATCTCGTCCGCCGTGTCGTCGACGATTTGCAGAAGTTCGGCCGCGTGCGCCGCGGATCGATCGGGTATGTCGAAGTGATTCCGCTCACAGCGCGCCTCGCGGGCGAGCTGCGTGCTCCCGCCAGCGACGGCATTGTCGTCAACCAGATGGCGCGTGATTCGGCGGCCTACAAGAACGGGCTCGAGCCGGGCGACGTGATCCTTCGCGTCAACAGCACGACGATCGTCGATCCCTCGCAGTTCGTCCGGCTGATCGCCGACAGCGGCATCGGCTCCACTGTGCGCATCGAGATTCTGCGCGATGGACGCCGCTCGACTCTCAGCATTCCGATCGAGGCCCAGCAAGAACGTCGTGTCCGGCGGCGCTAACGTCCCGTGAGAATGGACCCAAGACGAGTCGCGAGCTCGCGGTCGTGCACGACAATCAGTCGATTGACGTTCCTGATGAAATAGACAGGACTGGAAGCATCGATGAGATTGGCGGGCCACGGCTTCGGATGCCCGGCAAAGAAGTACAAGTACCGCCCGCCCTCCCGTCGCTCCAGGATCTGCAGCGTGTCAAAGTTCTGCGGCTTCAGTAGAAACAGCGCGTCGAAGCTTCCCTGGTTGGTCCTGTAGAGCGCCGCTCCTGTTAGTCCCTCGAACAAGCCTGTCATCTTTGACGGGGCGATGCATTGGACGATGAAGCCGTGGTTGGTCAGGGCCCGGTCTAAGTCCATGGCGTCGGGATAGGCTGGATCACTCACTTGAAGGTCTGGCCAGTTGACGGCGGTACAGCCCATCGGGTGACTGTCGCTTTGCGCACCGAGTGGTTGGATAAAAGCGACGGCGACGATCGCCGCGAGAATGCCATGTGGACGGAATCTCATTTTGCCTCGCCTCTGGCGATTACAATACAACGACTTCATGCAGGCGCCCGCGCATCCGGAGGGATTGCCCTCTTTTCTCACCGTTGAGGCAATCGCGGCTTTCGCATTGGCGGCGCTCGCGGCGGTGGCGATCGCGCTGCTGGTTGGTTCTCTCGTCCGCCGCCTGCTGCTCGCCATCGAGGGTGAGCGCTTTCACACGCAGCCAATCGCCCACGCCACGATCAAAGCAGTTCGGAGGGTCACGTTCGTCCTCAGCCTGCTCGTCCTGACCTTCCCCGCTCTCGATCTCGCGGGCGTCAACCTGACCGTCGGCCTCCATTCCGAGGACCTGACGAGATGGACGACCGAAAGTGGCGCGCGCATCCTGCTGTTGGTCCTGCTGGCGTTCGCCGCCAATCGATTCGCGGCGTCCGTGATCAGGAACGCCGAACACGAAATCGCCGAGGGTGACGATCTCAAGACGACCGAACGCCGCAAGCGTCTCCATACCGTGGGGGCAACCTCGCGGCGGTTCTTCTCGATCCTCATCTGGAGCGCGGCCATCCTGATGGTGCTGCGCGAGCTCGACGTCGACATCACGCCGGTCCTTACCGGCGCCGGCATCATCGGCCTTGCGGTCGGCTTCGGCGCGCAAACGCTGGTCAAGGACATCATCTCCGGCATCTTCCTGATCGCCGAGGATCAGATCCGCCTCGGCGATGCTGCCGACATCAACGGCATCGGCGGGACCGTCGAGGAGATCAACCTGCGCACCATCGTGTTGCGCGACGTTGAAGGGGTGGTCCACACCATCGCCAACGGCGACATCCGCACGCTCTCGAACAAGTCCAAGGACTTCTCCTACTACGTGATCGACATTGGCGTCGGGTACGACGAGGATACCGATCGCATCGTCGAGATCGTGCGGCAGGTCGCCGGTGAGCTGATGCAGGACTCGGGCTATGCCGCGAGCATCCTCGAGCCGCTCGAGGTCCTCGGCGTCGATGCGTTCAAGGCCACCGAGGTGACGCTGCGCTTCCGCATCAAGACGTTGCCGCTGAGACAGTGGGACGTGGGACGCGAGCTCAGGCGCAGGATCAAGAAAGCCTTCGACGCGGCAGGGATTGAGATCCCTGGGCCTCAAGTGACGGTCCGCCTAAAGGCGGACCCCACAGAAAACAAAACAGACCGACCCCACAAAACCCTGTAAGGGTCCGGCTTTAGCCGGACCGGCCCGAAACCGACTTGTGACCTTTCACAGTGGCGCGCCAGTGATGCTCGGTGCCGACACGGATCCCGATCCGCTGGCTCCAGACGATCTCGCCGGCTTCGATGCCCCGATCCTGAATCGTCAAGGCTCCTCGCGTCAGCGTTCGCTGGTTATCGGCCAGCGTGATGCCCATCGCGCGACACAAGTTGCCCGGACCTCGACACATCTCGTGATCGGAAACGGCCGGCTTCCCTTTTCTCCACGGCGCCTTCGATCGACGACGGCGCATCAACGGCAAGCCGTCGAGCGGCTCGAGGGCGCGGATCAATACGGCGGCGGGATGCCCTTCCTCCTCCGTCACCGCGTTCATCATGTCGTGCAGGCCGTAATTGAGATACACGTAGGCGCGGCCGGGCGGGCCGTAGAGCGGGGCGTTGCGCTCGGTAGGGCCGGCCGCGGCGTGGCAGGCCGGATCATCCTCGCCGATGTAGGCTTCGACCTCGACGATCGCACCGGCCGTCGTGCCAGACTTCGCCTTGTAGACGAGCACCTTGCCGATCAGGTCGCGCGCGACGGCGAGCGTGGGGCGTCGATAGAAATCGACGGGCAGAATCACGGCACGCGGGCGCCGAGCTCGGCGAGATAGCCGCGCGCCTGGTTGCCGCGCGACTTGTCGTCGACGGCCATCTGGATCACGGCCATCGATCCGTCCCTCAACATTCGCTCGCGGGCAAACGCCACGGCCAGCGCCGTCGCGTCCTTGCCCTGCGCCCACTTATCGCCAGTCAGCTGCCTGACGATCAAGGTCGTGGACGGATCGCCGATGCGCGCCAGCGCTTCAAGAGCGCCGCCGGCGAGCGATCGCTTGTTGCCGTCGCGATAATAGCGATAGCGCTCGGTCAGCGACGCGACCGCAGTGGTCTCGCGCAGCAGGCCGATCGCATCCATCGCCGCGAGCTGCTCGACCTCGTTGTCCTCATTCAGCAGAGCGAACAGCGCATCGGTCAGCCCAGGCGGCGCCACCGGCCGCGGACTTGATCGATCGAACGGCACCGCAAACAAGCGCCCCGACACCCGGGCGCCGGCAATCCGCGAGCGGCGATCGCCGGAGACGAGCATCATCACCAGGTTCTGCCCCGCCGCCGCCAGCTCCGGCGCCGAAGCCGCGCGCCCCGATCGCCCGGCGAGGATTCCGAATGCATACGCAGCGTCGATGCGTTCGTTGCCGAGCGCGCTCGTCAGTACCGCGAGCGGAGTGGCAAACGATCCGGGCGTGACGGGCACTGTCGGCTCGGCGTAGGCGTCGAACGCCGCATCGAACTCGCCGGCCTTCACCATCACGCCTTGGCGCTGCATCACGTCAACCAGCATCGACTGCGCGGATGCGCCAGACACACTAAGGGCGACGAAAGCGAGCGCACAGCTCGCAGTGCGAACCTTCACCATATGAGTTATCGAGCCACTGTCTGGAGGAGCTTCCCAGACGATAGCACTTCTCGAATGTACTTGCCGGTGTGCGAGGCGGGGTTGTGCGCGACCTGCTCGGGGGTGGCCATCGCCAAGAGCCTGCCGCCATCCTCGCCGCCTTCCGGACCAAGGTCGATGATCCAGTCGGCAACTTTAATCACATCGAGGTTGTGCTCGATGACGATGAGGGTGTGGCCGGCCTCAAGCAGCTTGCGGAACGCCGCCAATAGCTTCGCGATGTCGTCGAAGTGCAGGCCCGTCGTCGGCTCATCGAGAATGTAGAGCAGCCGCTCCCCCGCATGCGACGAGAGATGCGCCGCGATCTTGATGCGCTGCGCCTCGCCGCCCGACAACGTCGTCGCCGGCTGGCCCAGTCGCAGGTAGCCGAGGCCGATCTCATCGAGGACGTGCAGCCGTCGCAGCACCTTCGGCGTGCTCGCGAAGAAGGTCAGCGCTTCGCGGACGGTCATGTCGAGCACCTGCGTCACGTTCTTGCCGCGATAGCGGACGTCGAGCACCTGTTGCTTGAAGCGCCGTCCATCGCACTGCTCGCACGGCACGAACACGTCGGCAAGGAACTGCATCTCGACGCGCACTTCGCCTTCACCCTGGCACGCTTCGCAGCGGCCGCCGGGCACGTTGAAGGAGAAATGGCTCGCGGTCAGGCCGCGCGACTTGGCATCCTTGGTCGCGGCAAACAGCTCGCGGATCGGATCGAACGCCTTCAGATAGGTCACGGGATTCGATCGCGGCGTGCGGCCGATCGGCGTCTGATCGACGAGCACGACATCGCTGACATACTCGTGGCCTTCCAGCCGCTGGTGCGCGCCGACCTTCCGATCCCAATCGCCCTTGGCGCGCTTCAACGCCGCATACAGCACGTCGTGAACGAGGGTCGACTTGCCGGATCCGCTCACGCCCGTGACGCAGGTCAGAGTATTGAGCGGGATCTCGATGTCCACGCCCTTGAGGTTGTGTTCCGTCGCGCCGAACAGCTTGATGCGTTGCATCGTGCCTTTCCGGCGTGACTGGGGCACCTGGATGCTCAACTCGCCGCGCAGGTACTTCGCGGTCAGCGATCGCGGCTCGTTGAGCAGACCCTGCAGCGAACCGGAGAAGACAACGCGGCCGCCATGCTCGCCCGCGCCGAGCCCCATGTCGACGAGATGATCCGCCACCGCGATCATGTCGGCATCGTGCTCGACGACGATCACGGTGTTGCCTTGATCGCGCAGCTGTCGGAGGATCGTGATGAGCCGTTGGTTGTCGCGCGTGTGCAGGCCAATCGACGGCTCATCGAGCACGTACAACGTCCCGACCAGCGCGGAGCCCAGCGACGTCGCCAGGTTGATGCGCTGCGCCTCGCCGCCCGACAGCGTCGACGACAGGCGATCGAGCGTCAGGTAATCGAGGCCGACGTCGCGCAGGAACCCGAGACGGCGCTGGATCTCCTTCAGGACCTTGTCGGCAATCGCGGCTTCCTTCTCGGTGAGCTGCAGATCGGTGAAGAACTTCTCCGCTTCGCGCACGGTGCGTCCCGAGGCCTTGTCGATCGTCACGCCGCCGACGTGCACATCGCGCGCTTCGCGGCGCAGCCGCGTGCCGCCGCAATCCGGGCAGGTCAGGTAGCCGCGATACCGGCTGAGGAACACGCGAACGTGGACCTTGTACTTCTTGCGTTCGAGCCAGCGGAAGAAGCCGCGCACGCCTTCGAACTCGTCGCCATCGCCGTCCATCACCAGCGCGATCTCTTCCGGCGTCAAGTCGCGCCACGGCACGTCGAGCCGCAGGCCGCTGGTCTTGGCGGCGCGCTTCAACTCGGCGAGGTGCGATCGGTAATGCGGCTTGGTCCACGGCTCGATCGCGCCCTGGTTGATCGACTTCTGCTGATCGGGCACCACCAGCTCCTGATCGAGCTCGATGATGTTGCCGAAGCCGTGGCAGGTCGGGCACGCGCCGAACGGGTTGTTGAACGAGAACAACCGCGGCTGCGGATCTTCGTAGGGAATGCCGCAGGTCCGGCACTCGAAGCGCTCGGAGAACAGATGCTGAATGGGGGCCGTGTGCCCTGAGCCTGTCGAAGGGGCATCTTGCAATTGCAGCGCCCACGCCGCGCCGCCACCCTCCGCATATGCGATCTCGACGGAGTCGGTGATGCGCGTGCGCGATTCGGCGGAGACCTTGATGCGATCGACGACGACGCGCAGCGTCGTCATCTTCTTGAGAACTTTCGGATCGATATCTTCGAGCGTGACGGCCTGATCGCCGATCAGCAGTCGGCCGAAGCCCTTGCGGCGGAGATTATCGATCGCCACAGACTGCGCAGACTCATTCCCCAGGGCCACAGAAGGCACGGAAGGCTCAGACTTTAGATCCAGTTCTAGGCTTTCATCGTCCGCTCTCGACTCGTCGACGTCGCCCATCGCGACGACCTGCATATCGAAGCCGAGCATCAGGCGCGTGCCTTCGGGCAGCGCCATGAGGCGATTCGTCACGACTTCCGCGGTCTCGCGGATCACTTCCAGGCCGCACTTGCGGCACATGGTCCGTCCGACGCGCGCGTAGAGCAGGCGCATGTAATCGTGAATCTCGGTGACGGTGCCCACGGTCGAACGCGGATTGCGCACCGAGTTCTTCTGGCGGATGGCGATCGACGGGCAGATGCCGTCGATGCGATCGACGTCGGGCTTCTCCATCCGCTCGAGGAACTGCCGCGCGTAAGCCGACAGCGACTCGACGTAGCGCCGCTGCCCTTCCGCGTAAATGGTGTCGAAGGCGAGTGAAGACTTGCCGGATCCGCTGACGCCCGTAAAAACGATCAGCTGCCCAGCTGGCAGGGTGAGGTCGACGTTCTTCAGGTTATGGGTTCGCGCGCCACGGATGACGAGCGACGACGAATTCTCTGAGGACGGCATGATCTGAAGATGAAGGTATACAGGCGCGAATTTCGATCGCGCCTGTAACCTTCAATATTACTCCCTGCCGCAGGGAGGTTCAACGGCGAAGCTAGCGAACGTCCGTCGCCGGATTACTGAACGGCTTGCCCTTCCAGAAACTGTTGAGAGTGGCCAGCCGTTCGGCGGCTTTCTCCTTGTTTCCCGCGGCGGCGTGCGCGCTGATCGCGCCCATCAGCGAACGGGCGCGATTCGGCATCCGAATCAGGCTGACCTCGAACACATCGGCCGCCTCTTTCGCCATGCCGGCCTTCAGGAGCACTTCGCCGAGCAGCTCGTGCGACGGCTTGATCGGATCGGCGGCGCCGTTCGGCGCACGCATGGTCTCCTCGATCGCCGTCGCGTCCCTCAACAGAGCGATCGCGTGACCGGTCTGTCCTTTGGCTTGTTCGATGAGCGCGGAGAGCTCCATCTGCATGACACGCACGCCTTTTCCGGCATCCGCATTGCCGGTTGCGGCCGGTGTCGGAGCGGGGGCTGCGCCGTGCTCGGCATGCGGGTTGGGCGGAGCCGGCGCACCGCCAGGAGCAGCCTTCGCCTTCGCTGCCAGCATCACCTCCATCTTGATGGCCGTCGCCATGTCGCCTGTCTTCACGGCGCTGAAGCCGTTGGCAAGAATGGTTTCGTTCGAGGCGCCGTCGGCAACGGGCTGCACCTTCCACTCTTCGGTCTCGATGATGTAGCGGGCGCGCACCAATGCGAGCGCACCGGTCGCGCGCGCGTTCTTCGTCGCCTCGGCCATCCATTCGAAGGCCTGGATGCGTTCACGCGCGCCGGCGTAATCGCCCAGCTGCAAGAACCCGTACTGTCCCCAGTCGCCGGAATGCGCCATGTCGCCCGGCGCGTCGCCTGGCTGCCACAGCTCCTTGCCCACGTTGAAGGCGCGGATGTTCTGGTTCGCGACCTCGTTCCACATTCCATGCTGGATGAAGATGTGGGTCGGCATGTGGACGGCGTGCGACACCGCCGGGACGATCTTCGCGTAGACCTTCGCGGCCTCGAGCGCCAGCGGCGCGTGCACCGGATCGTCGAACGCGTGAATGATGTAGTGCACCGCGCCCGGGTGATTCGGGTTCCGCTTGAACACATCCATCGCCAGCGCGGCGGCCTTGACGTTCATGCGCGACGTCCGATCGTCGACGGCGGCCGATGCGCTCAGGATCGACAGCGCATAAAACGTCTTCACCTCGTCGTCATTGGGGAACTGGTTGTAGAGCCGCTCCATGGCGTTCATGTAGGAGAGGCGGCGCTGCCGCGAATCACCCTCGCCCCACAGCTCCTCGACCGCGTTGACGAAGCCCTTCTCGCGATCGGTCGGCGCCTTGGCGACGCGCGCGGCGCGGTCCGGTCCCAGGCGCGCGAGCACGCCGCGCGGCTCCTTGGGATCCATTTGCGAGTTCAGCGGGTGGTTGTAGCAGAGCGTCTCGCCCCAGTAGGCCATCGCAAAGCCAGGCTGGGCTTTCTGCGCGAGCTGGAATTCGGCGATCGCCTGCTTCCAGCCAAAGCTATGCAGGATGGCGACGCCGCGGAGAAAGTGCCGCTGCGCTTCAGCCGATCCGGATGTGGGGAATGACAGTTGACCGACGTTTTCGAGCTGGGCTGAGGCGGGGGTGATAAGCGAGAGCACAAGCGCGGCGCAGGCGAGGAGTCGACAACACATACAAGGCCTCCGCCCCGCATTCTACAGCGCAGCGAGGTTGATGGCGCCCTTTCCTGTCGCGATTCTCCGCAGGTAATCCACCTGGCCGAGGTGGTAGTTGAGATGCCCTTCGAGGTGAATCAGGAACTGCCGCGTCGTGATCGGCTTGCCGATGACGTTCTCCGGATAGATCGCATCGAGCTGCGCATCGGACAGTGCGGCAATCACCGGCGGGATCTGGGTCTTGACGGCCTCGAGCCGCGCGATCAGTTCATCACGTTCGACACCGCGCGCGCTGAATTCGAGCGGGCGATCACGCTTGAACGCGATCTGTCCGAGCTGGCGTCCGATGTATTCGCGCAGATTGCCTTCGAGATGCAGCGCCAGCGTGCCCGCGGCGTTGGTCACGCCGGGCGCAGTCTTCCAGATCGATGCGGTGTCCGGAAACGCGTTCAGTTCCTGAATCAAGCGCGTGAGGTCACGAGCGAACAGCGCGGCCAGTTCCGCGGACAACATCATCTGGCGATCTTCCGCATGATGACGACAAGCTCCGACCCACCAAGCGCCGTCTTGCCAACGGTCATGCCGACCGCCTGATAGCCTTGCGCGGCGGCGTCTTGCACTTCCTTCTGCAACGTCGACGTCTTCGAGGTCGCGATCAATTTGTAGACGTACTTGATGGTGGACGGTGTTTCGGAGCGTCTCTCCATGATGCCGACCGTTTCATCGCCGCCGAAGGCGCTGGAGAACACAGTCTGCCCAACGGCCTCCCATCCGGCGTCCGCAGCCTCTTGCAATTCCCTCTGCAGCGTGGAGGTTTTCGACGTGGCCAATAGCCGATAGGCATACTTGGTCTTGTCGGCCGGGGCTTTCTCCATCAGCACAACAACTTCGCTGCCACCGATCGCCGTCTCACCACCCATCACCGCGACAAAGCGGTAACCCACATCGCCCGCCTCCTGCATCTCCTTTTGCATCGTGGAGGTCTTTGACGTGGCGAGGACCTTATAGCTCCGTTCGGCTTGCGCGTACGCAGTCACCGGCGTCGCCAGAACCGCCGCGAGAACAACGATCAGGGGAATAGCCTTCACGCGTGGACTCCTTCTGTTGGTTTGTGATCGTAGTTTAGAGCCGCTTGTAACTCCATGTCATGCCGTACCTTGTTTTCGATGCAATTCGCAGGCGCGTAACACGGACGTTTGCTTCGGCGTAGTGAATTACATGGCGGGCACTCACGCGGGCGACTGGCGATTTCCCTCAACATGTCCTGTTTGTAATGCAGCAACCGGCACGCCGTTTGGGACGCAACACGACGCGGACAAGATCGAAGTATTCGTTCGCTGCCCGACGTGTCACAACGTGTGGAAGCTGACTTCTGAACGTCCGCCGCTCGTGCTCAGACCGAAGCCGGATCGGAGACAGCCCTAGGAAGGCGGCCTTCCGAACGGAGTCGCCCCCGCCCGGAAGCCACCATTTCTTACTCGTTCTCTAGAACAGCTGATAACCGAACGTGATGCCGAAGTTGTGCACCGCGTTTTCCGTGAAGACCGGCGCGTACTCAACGCCAACCTGCAGGTTGTGCTTGCCTCGGTTCCACACGGTGTAGCCGGCACCAAGAATAAGACCGAGACCGCGCTCCGAGTCGCCGTCGGCGTTCCACAAGCCCATGCCAGCGCCACCCTCCACATAGAGCTTGTCGCTCGTCCAGTACTGCAAGGTCCCTCCAAGGACGCCTGAGACCTGCCCGAAATCTCCGAACGGCGTCTCGTAGTTCACGTTGGTGCCGGAGAAGCGTCCCAGGATCGCGAGGTTCGGCTTGAAGAATCCGCCAACGCCAATCCGACCGCACTCTCTTCGACCGCGGTGTCACTTTGGATGCCGACGCCAAGATTCACCAACAGCGTGAAGCCACCTCGGTCCGGTGAGGTTTGTGCAGCCGCGGTGCCGGCGGTTGCTGCAACGATGACTGCGGAGAGCGCGAACAGTTGCGCGAGACGTGATGCAGATATCGACAAGATTCTTCCCCCTTGTTGAGACAAATTTCTCGATTGGATTGACTCAACGTCGATTCGCCGGGGGGCATGAATCACGGGTTGGTGCCCGTTGAGCTTAGCTGTCTTATTAGACAGCCGAGAATCGCGAAATTATCAGCGCGCGTGGATTAAGTCCGGCAAATCGATGTTGTTTCGTGATGAAGCGTGAAGACGCTGGGGAGAAAGTGGCTTGCCAACCGAAGCTCCGAACTTAGTTCAAGGAGCGAAGGTTGGAGCCGGCGATCCGGATTGAACGGACGACCTGCTGATTACGAATCAGCTGCTCTACCAACTGAGCTACGCCGGCTAGCGGAGAGACACCAAGCTTAACAGAAGTCGGCACCTTAGGCACCTAGTCGCGATATGGGTCGAAGGTGTCTTTCCCGGCCATCGCCACGCCGATCGGCCGCAAGGTATGCAGGATCTTGATCGTCCTGCTGTGCGCGGCGAGGACTTCCTTCAGATCCTTGTAGCACTCGGGCGCTTCGTCGGCGCCGCCGCCGCGCAGCTCGATGCCGCGCGCCTTTATCTCCTGCTGCCACTTCGGCCAGTTCACAACGCCGCGCGACAGTTGCTTGCGGGTCCGGCGATCGATCTTCCCCGCCGCCTGCGTGCGGCTCATCACGCGACCCGCGCCGTGCACCGTCGAATACAGCGCCTCGCGCGATTTCGGCGAGTCGACGCCTTCGACAATCACCGCGTTGTCCCCCATCGATCCGCCGATGAAGCCCTTCTGCCCCGGGAAGGCAGGCGTCGCGCCCTTGCGGACGACGAGCGTGCGGTGGCCGTCATGCTTCTCCCACCACGCGAAGTTGTGATGGTTGTGCACGCGCTGCACGGCCTCGGCCTGCAGGATCTTCAACACGCGATCGACCACCCAGTCGCGACCCGCGTAGGCGTATTCACCGGCGATGCTCATCGCCGCCAGGTAATCGTCGGCGAGCGGCGTGCCGAGTGAGATCGCATCCGGCGGCGCGTCCATGTTGTCGGCGACGCGCGCGCCCCAGTCCTTGCGCGCCGCCAGCGCGAGAAATCCCGACGCGGTCTTGTGGCCCAGCCCGCGCGATCCGAAATGGACGCCGACCCACAGCGATCCATCCTCGCGATCCTCGAAGAGATCGACGTAATGATTGCCGCCGCCGACCGTGCCGAGTTGCCCGCGCGCCACCGACAGCAGCTTGCGCTGCTCCTTGACCGGACTCTTGTCGATCGCATCGAACACCGGATGCTCGCTGATGCGCTCGTCGTTGTTGCGGCCCATGCCGAATGAGATCGTCCGCCAGATCTCGTCCATCACGCGCCTGACGTCGACGTCCGCGGCCTTGAGCCCGGTCTGCACGGCGCAGTTGCCGCAGCCGATGTCATAGCCAACGCCCGCCGGCATGACGACTGCCGGTGACGCCACGACGCCGCCGATCGGCATCGAATAGCCTTTGTGATGATCGGCGCACAGCACACCGCGGCTGGACGCGCCCGCCACGTCGAGGCAGCGCTCGATCTGCCGGCGCGAGGCCGGCTCGACTTCCCCGAATGCGATGAGATGTTGTGGACTCAAATCATCAGTCGCGGCTCGAGACGATCTCGACCCACTCGTGATTGCAATCGCGGCAGCGCAGCCTCACTTCAATGGAGCCGGGCTGATCGTGCATCGTCCGTACTTGGTAGGGATACCCTTTGACCTCATCGCATATCGGGCATGCGATGGGGTATTGACGAGCTGCCTCCGGTCCTGAACTCATTGCGGAGAGAGTTTCTTACGCGCGCACACTTGGTTTCAAGAAGAATACTTCAGCTGGCAGAGCGTCAAACTACGGCCGAGGCTTAAGTGATTGCGATTCATACACTTCTTAGCGGTAGCCTGCCGCCTGCAGCTCGAACAGTTGCGCATAGCGGCCGTTCGCACGCAACAGCTCCTCGTGCGAGCCGAGCTCCGCGACTTTCCCATCGACGATCACCGCGATGCGATCGGCGATGCGCACCGTCGAAAAGCGATGCGAGATGACGATGCCGATGCGCCCCTTCAGGATTTCCTTGAGCTCCGCGAAGATCGCGGCCTCGGCTTCGGGATCGAGTGACGAGGTCGGCTCGTCGAGAATCCACACGTCGGCATCGCGATACATGATGCGCGCGAGCGCGAGGCGCTGCCACTCGCCGCCCGACAGATCGTGACCGCCTTCGAAGAGCCGGCCGACTTTTGCGTCGAGCCCCTTCGGCATCTTCCTCAACAACCAGTCGCTGCGCGCGTCCTCGAGCGCCGCCAACACCCGCTTGTCGTCGCCGATCTGGCCGGGCCTCCCCATCTGCACGTTCTCGCGGACCGACAACTCGTAGCTGGCGTAATCCTGGAACAACACGCCGATGCGGCTGCGCAGCGCTTCAGGATCGAGCTCGCGCAGATCCGCGCCGCCGACTCGAATGGCGCCTTCCGTCGGATCGTAGAAACGCAACAGCAGCTTGACCAGCGTGCTCTTGCCGGCGCCATTCTCGCCGACGAGTGCGATGAGCTCGCCGCCGCGGATGTGCAGATCGAGGTTCTTCACCGCAGGCTCGGTGCCACCCGGATACGTAAACGACACATCGTCAAACTCGATGCCGGCGTCGAGCGACCTCGGCACGTCGCGCGCCGGCTTCGGAATCGGCACGAGGCGATCGATCGAGAGGAACGAAAAGTAGTCCTCGAGGAACGTCGTGTGTTGATCGACGGCGACGAACGTGCTCGAGATGTTGCCGAGCGTTCCCGACACGGATGTGAATGCGCCAATCACGAGCACGACGCCGCCGGGAGAGATGCCGCCGCTAATGCCTTCCATCGCGACGAACAGGTACGCGAGCGCGAGCGCCGTGCCGGTCACGAAACCGGTCAGCATCGAGATGCGCGTGCCCGATCGATACATCTGCTCGCGGAGGCGGTACAGCTCCTCCGATCGATCCTTGTGACGGCCGAGCAGATAATCCGCCAGCACGTAGGCGCGAATCTCCTTCGTCGTGCGCGGCTGGACGAGGAGATCGCCGAGGTATTCGCGTTCGCGCTCTTCCGGCGTTTCCTTGTAGTAGAACTCGTACAGCTTCGCGGTCACGCGGCGCTCGAGCGCGAGCGATAACAGCGCCGCCGACAGGGCGAGCACGACGAGCACCCAGTGCAGGCTGGCCAGTAAACCCGCCATCAACACGATGGTGACGATGTTGCCGGAGAGGCCGAGCACCGACCAGGTGAGATCGCCGGGCCGCCACGACACGTCGCGCTTGGCGCGCGCGAGGCGATCGTGCCAGTCGGAATTATCGAAGTGGCCGAGATCGACCTTCGAGGCCTGCTCGAGCAGCCGCCGCTCCGCCTCGAGCTGCACGCGCCGCACGAACAGGTTGCGGCCGTAACCCATGTAAGCGCCGATGGCGCGCTGCACGCCGGTGGCCACCCACAGGCCGATGATGATCGGCAGCATGTCGCTCCACGTCAGCGCCTGCAGGCGTGCTTCGGCAATCCGGTTGACCAGGACCGCGCCCAGATAGACGGCGATCGGCGGCATCGCGGAACTGATCATGCCGAGCACGGAGTACCGAATCAGCGACTGCGGGGAGGCGGACCACGCGAGCGCGAGGCCTTGCCGGAGATTCTTCCTGACCCGTTGTGCTCGACCCCGAATGAGGTCGGGAGTCATGCGGTCCCATCATACCCTTCGACTCGATAGTGGCGCCTTTCGGCGCCACCATCTCGCTCAGGGTGAGGCCTTCGGCCTCAGAACAAATTGAGGTTCGTCACGCTGGGATTGCGGCAGGCGCTTGCCATGTTGTTCAGCGCAAGCTCGACCAGCTTGCGCGACGTGCCGATGTTCATGCGCATGTGGTTCTCGCCGCCCTTGCCGTACGAGGCGCCTTGGTTCAGGTGCACCTTCGCCATCTTCACGAAGAAGCGCTCGACCATCTGCTCAGGCGTCAACGAGGGCATGTTGGCCGGCTTGGTGCGGTTGTAGTCGTCGGCGAGCTTCTTCGAGTTGATCTTCTCGGCCACGCCGCTGACGTCGAGCCACGTCAGATAGGTGCCTTGCGCGCGATGCACCTTGACCATCGGCGCCATCTTGTCGTTGACGAAGCTCACCACGAAGTCGTGGGTGGCATCCACGTACTCGTTGGCCTGGCTTAGCCACTCGCCACCGTCCTTGATGGCCGCCAGGTTGGCGACGAGCCCCAGGGTGTTGAGGTCGGCGCGATGGTGCA
>Ga0193741_1000183_pt1 | contig 17294 bp, 14 predicted proteins | sample L2s2metaG_FD_143059 | JGI IMG/M metagenome (GOLD analysis project Ga0193741, IMG submission 143059) | Soil microbial communities from a riparian zone of the East river system, Colorado, United States - L2s2 | ecosystem: Environmental > Terrestrial > Soil > Riparian zone | place: USA: East River...
TCATCGGTCACGTCGTAGCCGGACGCGTAGAGGTGGCACGAGTCGAGGCAGACGCCGAGCCGCGGATGCCCGCCGAGCCGGCCGAAGACGACCGCGAGCTCCTCGACCGACCGCCCGATCGTCGCGCCCGTGCCGGCGCAGTTCTCCATCAGCAGCCACGTCGTGTCCGAGCACCGCTCGAGCGCGACCTTCATCGCCGCGACGACCCGGTCGAGACCCGCCTCGATCCCCGCCCCGAGGTGCGAGCCGATGTGGAAGACCACGCCGTCCGCCTCGATCGCGCATCCGACGTCGACCGTGTTGGCCAGCGCCACGACCGACTTCTCGTAGAAGTCGTCCTTCGGATTCGCGAGGTTGATCAGGTAGAGCGCGTGACAGAGGACGCCGCCGATACCCACCTCGGCCCGGCGCTCCTTGAAGCGCTCGAAGTTCTCGGGAGGGTGGTTCGTGGGCCGCCACGTGCGCGGGCTCTGCGTGAAGACCTGCACGGAGTCGGCGCCCATCGCTTCGGCCCGGTCGATCGCCGTGTGGATCCCGCCGGTCGACGAGACATGAGCTCCGATCAACACGACGCCTACGATATCCCCGTGCCTCCAGTCGTCCGCTTCGCCCCGAGCCCCACCGGCTTCCTGCACATCGGGAACGTCCACACGGCGCTCTTCAACTGGCTCTACGCCCGCCACGAGGGCGGTGAGTTCCGCCTGCGCATCGAGAACACGGACACGACCCGTGAGGTCGCCGAGGCCACCGATCAGATCCAGGAGTCGCTGCGCTGGCTCGGCATGGACTGGGACGGCGAGGTCACCTTCCAGCTCGACCGGATGGAGCGCTGCCGCGAGGAGGCCCAGCGTCTGCTCGCAGAGGGCAACGCCTACGAGGACGAGGGCGCGATCCGCATCCGCATGCCCGATGAGGGCGTGACCGCCTGGAATGACCTCATCCGCGGCCGGATCGAGTACCCGAACGACAAGCTGGAGGACCTCGTCGCCGTCCGGGCCGATGGGCGGCCGACTTACAACTTCGCCTCGCCGATCGAGGACTGGCTGGACGAGATCACGCACGTGCTGCGCGGCGACGACCACATCTCGAACACGCCGAAGCAGATCAAGATCCTCGAGGCGCTCGGCGCGCCGCTTCCGGAGTACGGGCACCTGGCCAGCATCCTCGGCTCCGACGGCAGGAAGCTCTCGAAGCGCGACGGCGCGGTGACCGTCGAGGACTTCCGCGCCGCCGGCTACATCCACGAAGCGCTCGTCAACTTCCTCGCCTTGCTCGGTTGGAGCTACGACGACCGCACCGAGATCATGAGCACCTCGGACTTGATCGAGCGGTTCACCCTCGAGCGCGTCGGGGCCAGCCCGGCGGTCTTCGACTATGCGAAGCTCGACCACTTCAACGGCGTCTACCTGCGCGGGCTCTCGACTGAGGAATACGGCACGCGGCTGGTCGAGTACCTTCGCGAGCAGAGCTACGACTGGGCAGAGCAGCTCATCCGCGCGACCGTCCCGCTCGTGCAGGAGAAGATCTCGAAGCTGTCGGACTACGCGGAGTTCGCCGGCTTCCTCTTCCGAGAGGTCGAGCCGGACCCGGCGCTCCTGGACGGACGCATCCTCGAGAAGGCCGAGCGGGCGCTCGCCGAGGTCGAGCCGTTCACGACGGAGGCGATCGAGCAGGCGCTTCGAGCGCTCGCGGAGCAGCTCGAACTGAAGCCCCGCGAGGCGTTCCAGCCGATCAGGGTCGCGGTCACCGGCTCGAAGGTGTCGCCGGGCCTCTTCGAGAGCATCGAGCTGCTCGGCCGTGAGCCGACGCTCGACCGGATCAGGCGTGCGCAGGCGGTAAAGGCTTAGGCGAAGCCAACGGGTCCAGCGCGCGCTGGAACTCGCGCCACGCGTGGACGCGGAACCGGGCCGTCGGTCGCGGGGGAGAGGCCCGCTGGAGGAGCGCGACGAGGCGCTCGGGCTGCTCGGCGCTGTTTACCACTCTGAAGCCACAAACGGTTGATCCCCCGCTCAAGGTACGCGTCGGAACGCACAAATGCCCGCAAACAGCGCCATTTCTGACATGGCCGGACGAAAGATCGTGTCCTGTTTGCCCGTCTAGTCGTCGAAACCAATGGGGATATGCCGATGAACGAGCAAACGCCGGCGACGGTTCTCGTCGTCGAGGACGACGCCGCTCTGAGGATGCTCTGCCGCATCAACCTCGACCTCGAGGGCTACCGCGTGCTCGAGGCCGAGACGATCGATCGAGCCGAGCAGCTCCTCGCCGAGCCCATCGACGTCGTCCTGCTCGACCTGCACGTCGGAGACCGGCACGGCCTGGAGCTCCTTCCGATCCTGCGGGCCGAACGCCCAGAGGCCGCGGTCTGCCTGCTCAGCGGGACCTCCGAGACCGACCCGCCCAACGAAGAAGGTGTGGACGAATTCATCCGCAAGCCGTTCGAGCTCGACGTCCTCACGGACACCGTGCGGCGGCTCGCAGCTCGCTCGGTTTCCCACTAGGAGATATCGGTTGCGATATTGCAGCGCCGTGTGTAGTGTGCGGCGTGATGACGACTGTCGCTGCGGTGCGCACCCCGGCCGAGTACGAAGATCGGCTTCGCACGTACATCTTCGAACGGGCGGAGGAAGTGCGGGCCGTGCGGGTGGGCGAGAAGGAGGTCTCGGAGCGCGCCGAGATCGTCCAACGCTATGCCGACCTGTTCAGCCGCGAGCAGCTCGACGCGCTGCGCTCGGCTGAGGAGGAGGCCGGCGGCGACGACCGCGAGCGGCTCTACCGCCTGCGCAAGGAATGCGAGGCCGGTCTCGCCGACCGCGAGCTGTCCGAGCGCAAGGACGAGCTCGAGAACGCCGTGCTCGCCGAGCGCGTGACCTTCCAGGGCGAGGAGATGCCACTCCGGACGGCCCAGGCGAAGCTCGCCGTTCTCCCCGACTACCGGGAGCGCGAAGAGCTGGGCGATCTCCACGGCGATGCGTCCGCCGGCTTCAACGAGACCCGCCGCGAGCTCCTGCGCGACGAGGATGCCCTTGCGGCGGAGCTCTCGGGCATCGCCGATCCCGTCGAGCGGAACGAAGAGGAGAAGGGAATCTCCCTGCGCGCCCTCGCCGAGCGCCTGCGCCAGGCGAGCGAGCAGAGCGCCTCCGCCTTCGCCTCGCTCCGTAACCGCTGGTTCGAGGAGCTGCTCGGCAGCGAGCGGGACGAGCTGCCCGCCTCCTACCACATGTCGTACATGCGCCGGCTCTCGCCGCTCGAGACGACGTACACGAAGGAGCGCTCTGTCGAGGTCTGCCTGGCCACGCTCTCGAAGCTCGGGTTCGAGCTCGCGAACGAGCAGAGCATCAAGCTCGACCTGGACGATCGGCCGCAGAAGTCTCCGCGCGCCTGTGTCATCGCATCAGACCCACCGAACGTGGTGCACCTGATCACGCGCGCGCAGGGCGGGCTCCACGACTACCAGGCTTTCCTGCACGAGGCGGGCCACGCGCTCCACTACGCGGGCGTCGACCCGGAGCTTCCGTACACGTTCCGCAACCTCTCCCGCGATCACGCGCTGACCGAGATCTACTCGTTCGTGCTGGAGGCGATCTCGCGCGAGCCCGCCTGGCACGCCGAGCACTTCGGCCTCTCCGACGAGGAAGCGCGGAAGAACGCCGAGGCCACGGTCTTCCTCGAGGCGCTCCTCTACCGGCGGTACGCGGCGAAGCTCGGCTTCGAGCTCGAGTTCTGGGGCCGCTTCCAGGAGGACGGCGGGACACCGGACGGGTACTCCGAGCGGCTCGGCGACGCGACCGGAGTCCGTTACCGGCCCGACGCGTACCTCGCCGACATGGACGCCGGCTTCTACTCCGCCGACTACCTCCGCGCCTGGATCCGCTCGGCGCAGCTTCGGGAGCACCTGGCACAGGAGGTCGGCTCCGACTGGTGGCGCTCGACCGAGACGGGCGACCGCCTGCGCGCGCTCTTCTCCGAGGGGACGAAGCCGGCGAGCGAGGAGATCGCCGCGCGGATCGGGTTCGACCCGCTCGACACCGAGCCGCTCGTCTCCGAGCTTCGGGCGTAGTGCCCGACGTTGCGTTCGACCGGTTCTACCGGTACGGCGAGCTGACGGACATCCTCGAGGGTTGGGCCCAGGAGCGGCCCGAGCTGTTCCGGCTCGAGAGCATCGGCAAGTCGTTCGAGGACCGCGACATCTGGCTGGCGACGGTCACGAACTTCGACACCGGCGCCGACCTCGACAAGCCGGCGATGCTCGTCGAGGCGAACATCCACGCGATCGAGGTGACGGGGACGACCGCCGCACTCCACCTCCTCGAGAAGCTCTTGACCGGGTACGGCAGCGACCCGAAGGTGACTCGTTGCCTCGACAGCCGCGCGTTCTACGTGGTGCCGCGCCTGAACCCGGACGGAGCCGAGCTCGCGCTCGCCGACAAGCCGCGCTTCATCCGGTCGAGCGTCCGTCCCTATCCGCGGCTCGACGAGCAAGACGGGCTGTACGAGGAAGACATCGACGGCGACGGCCGCATCCTGATGATGCGCCTCGAGGATCCGAACGGCGCCTGGAAGGCGCATCCCGACGAGCCGAGGCTGATGACCCCGCGCGATCCCGACGAGGGGCCCGAGGACAGCACGTTCTACCGGCTGCTCTGGGAGGGCGTGATCCGAAACTACGACGGCGTGACGATCAAGATCGCGCCGCCGCTCGAGGGGCTCGACCTGAACCGGAACTTCCCGGTCGAGTGGGCGCCCGAGGGCGAGCAGCCGGGCGCCGGCCCGTTCCCGCTCTCAGAGCCGGAGACGAGAGCGCACATGGAGGCGATCGTCGCGCGCCCGAACATCACCGGCTACGTCGCATACCACACGTTCTCCGGCGTCCACCTCCGCCCCTACAGCGGCCACGACGACGAGCACTTCCCGACGCCCGACCTCCGCGCCTACCAGCTGATCGGCGAGGAGGCGACGAAGCGAACCGGCTACCCGGCGATCTCGATCTTCCACGAGTTCAAGTACGAGCCCAAGCAGCAGATCACGGGCTCGACGACGGACTGGTTCTACGACCACCTCGGCGTCTTCTCGTGGACGACGGAGTTCTGGAGCCCGCAGCGCCAGGCCGGGATCGAGGACTACGGCTACATCGAGTGGATGAAGGAGCACCCGCCCGAGGACGACCTCAAGCTGCTCCGCTGGAACGACGACGTGCTCGACCGGAAGGGCTACGTCGACTGGTACGAGTTCGACCACCCGCAGCTCGGCAAGGTCGAGCTCGGCGGCTGGGACGTCATGTACTGCTGGGGCAACGTGCCGCTGCACCTGCTCGAGGCTGAGATCGCGCCGCACTCGGATTGGGCGCTGTGGCACCTGTTGATCTCGCCGCGGCTCGAGGTGAAGTCGCTCGACGTCGAGGCTGTGGGCGAGGGGGCGCACAAGGTTCAGCTCATCCTGCAGAACACCGGCTGGCTGCCGACGCAGGTGACCGAGAAGGCTGTCGAGCGCAAGGCGGTGCGGCCGCTCGAGGTCGAGCTGACGCTGCCCGAGGGCGCCGAGCTCGTGGCCGGCGAACGGAAGACCGAGGCCGGGCAGCTCTCGGGGCGCGTGCACCGGCGGAGCGTCTTGTGGTGGGGCGGAGACGATGCGACGGCCGACCTGGCGAAGCTCGGCGAGGCGTGGGACATCTACAAGCGCCATTGGCAGCACCTGCTGGCGTTGTCCTTTCTGATCTACGCGGCCGTCGCCGTGATCTCGGCCCTGCTCGGCGCGATCTTCGACATTTGGCTCGCCGCATTCCTCGGCGCAGTCGTCTCGCTCGTCGCGTTCTTCTGGTTGCAAGCCGCACTCGTGAAGGCGGTCGACGACGTCCGCGACGGGCGGGCGGACCTCGCGCTCGCGAAGACGTTCGGCGAGGCGCGGGCTCAGCTCCCGGCGGTTGTCGTCGCCGCGATCCTCGCCGGGCTCGGCATTGCCGTCGGGCTGATCCTGCTGATCGTCCCCGGGCTCGTGCTGCTGACCTGGTGGTGCGTGATCATCCCGGTCGTCGTCCTCGAGAATCGGCGCGCGGGAGAAGCTTTCGGCCGGAGCAGAGAGCTCGTCCGCGGCCACGGCTGGAACGTCTTCGGCGTGATCGTGCTCGTCGTGCTGCTGCTGATCGGCTTCAACATCGTGCTGAGCATCGTTCTCACGCCGCTGACCGACTGGCTGCAGAGCTTCCTGTCGCAGTTCATCTCGGGGATGCTGACGGCGCCGTTCACGGCAACGGTGCTGACGTTGCTCTATTTCCGGCTGCGAGCCGCGAAGGAGACCCCGGCGCCGCCGCCGCCACCGCCGACGCCGGCCTAGCCCCGCGGCGGTGAGCTTCCTCCAGCTTCTCCGGCTGGCCTCCGTGATGATCGCCGGGCCGCAGGTCATCACGTCGTTTGGACTCGGTGATCCTCTCGCTCCTCGTCATCCTCATCGTGCGGGTCTTTGTCACGAGGAAGACGAGCCGGCCGCCGAAGTGGATGGCCAGGCTGCGGGGAGCGGAGCCGAAGGTCGCCTTGAACACCTTGGTCGCCTAGCTCCGGGGGAGCCCGCCGCCGGCGCGCCGTCACGACCGTCGACGCCTGCCTGAGCGGCTACTCCAGGCAGCCGATCGCGGACCCTTCGAAGAGTCCGATCAGGGCGACGATTCCCGCCAGGACGAACGAGAGAACACTCGCCAGCGCGTGCCAGACCTTCGATCGTGTCGATCGGTCTCCGAAGGCGCCCACGGCGAGAAACACCGCTGCCGCAGTCACCGCGAGAGCGGCCGTCAGCAATGCGATTCCGGCACGGCGTGCCTCGACGACGTACCGGCCTTGGTCGGAGAGCTCGCACGCCTGGTCCGGCCCGACCACCGTGCCGATGACATAGAGCGCCACTCCCGCGACCCACAGGAGAAGCGCAATCGTGTCGGACCTACGCATGTGCAAACTGCGAGACAACAGCCGAGAATGTAGATGCGGGCTCGGACGTCTATCGATCGAGCCCGAGCAGGGCTTCGAGATCGCCCGCCGCGGGCTCCCAGGCTCGCGCTGTGGCGTTGGCTCGCACCTGCTCAGGCTTTGTCGCGCCCGCGATGACCGACGCCACCGGCTCCTGTGCGGCGAGCCCGCCGATCGCGACGTCGAGCAGCGTTGCGCCGCGTTCATCGGCGAAGGCCTCGAGTGCCTCTATGCGGTCGTACTCAGCGGCGTCGATCTCGCGTCCGTGCAGTCGCGTCCCTTCGGGCGCGGGCTCGCCGCGGCGGTACTTGCCGGTCAGGAGCCCACTCGCGAGCGGGAAGTAGGGGATGAACCCGAGCCCGAGGCGCCGGCACGTGGGGAGGAGCTCCTCCTCGGCCTCGCGCTCGAGCCAGGAGTACTCGCTCTGCTCCGAGACGTATGCCTCGTTCGCGAGGCCGGCGGCCTCCTCGAGCTTCGGCGGCGAGTAGTTCGACGTCCCGTAGGCGCGGATCTTTCCCTCGCGAACGAGCTCGTCGAGCGCTTCGATCGTCTCGGCGAGCGGGGTCGTCGAGTCCTCGCGATGGTGCTGGTAGAGGTCGACGTAGTCGGTCTGGAGCCGCTCGAGGCTCCCTTCGAGCGCGCGCCGGATCTCTCGACGGGAGCCCCGTCCTTCGGCGGCAGACCCGCCGAACTTCGTCGCCAGGAGGACCTGATCACGCCGTCCGCGGAGCGCCTGACCGAGGAACGCCTCGCTCTGGCCGTCGCTGTAGCTCTCGGCCGTGTCGAAGAACGTGACGCCGACCTCGAGCGCCGCGTCGACGACGGCACGCGTCCCGTCCACGTCGACGCGCCGGCCGAAGTTGTTGCAGCCGAGCCCGACGACGGAGACCTCGAGCGGGCCGAGCTTTCGCATTCGCATGCGTCGGAGCGTACCGGCGGTGCTGCCGAGAGCCGCTTGACGCGGAGGCGGACACTTTGAGGGACCCGCGGGGAGCGCCACTTCGTCCGGCAACGGGAGGCCCGCCAAAGGTCGCCTATCATTGCTCGGTTACTCGCGTGGGCGTCGCGCAGTGAAAAGAAGGGACCGTCGACATCAGGCAGTGGTTGCCGCCGGCGTCCTAGCTGCTGTGATCCTCCTCGTCTTCGCGGTGCCCCGAATTCCGCCGGCCTGGAGTCTCACCTGGGGCACTTGGGATCTCGTCTCAGGAGGGGTCGATGACCGGCACAGGCTTCTTCGGGACAATCCGTTCCCGGCCGAGCTCGCGCCTCCGGGATATCGGATCGACGGCAACGAGGAACACTGCGATCCCGAGGAGTGCTTTGGCTGGTCGGTGTCGTTCGCCGGTCCCGACGATCTGGACACGATCACCTTCTACCCCCATGCAATGACCGCGGACGAGGTCTACGACTACTGGAGGAGACCCGCTGAGTTCGTCCGACACGAGTTTCTTTCAGTCGAGAACTTGAGCGCGGATTCCTTCTGCGAGCAAGGAGACGACATTTTTCACGAGACTCATATGGTGAGCTGTGTTGCTGCCTTCGACGGTATGGCGGTTATCGCCGATTCGGAAAACGAGAAGCCGGAGCGAGGCAGCCTCGAGCATGCGCTAACGCTCCTTCGGGCAGGTGTCTCGCATTGGGAATCGATACGCGACTGAACGAGGCTCGAGCGGTCAGGTCGCCGGCTCCATTTAATTCGAGCTCGCCGCGTGGCTTTCGCCGCGCGGCTTCGCTTTTTCGCGCCGGGGGGCGCGAAGAAGGCGCATACCGGACTAAAACACCCCAGCTAGTCGGTGGTTTTCCGGCCGGTGGTAGCACTTGCTCCCGAAGGTCGGCCGGTCGGGCCGCGAATCGCGCCGAGTTCGCGACCGCAGAACTCGCACGCGCGCTGCTCGACGGTGCTCATCGCTGACGAAGGCTACGCCTACGTCAACTAAGCGCCGCGTTTCGGCGCGCGACCGTTTTCTTGTGGCAGCGAGGGCACTCGGGCTCGTGCTGCCCCGCCAAGTCGCTCGTCTCGTGCCAGCCCGGCGGGAGCTTGCTCACGTGCAGCGCGCCGTCCTCCGTGTGGATGCGGCCGCAACGACACACGTACCGGGTTACGACGTAAGGACTCGCATAGCACGAGTAGCCGTAGAACACCGTATGGCGTCTAGATTATGCCCCTTCCGTTGCGTGCCGCCGCACGGTTGAGCCGAAAAACCGTCAGACGGGTTTTCCATCCGGCCGCTGTTTCCCGCGGCGAGTGAATCCGCCGGGGTGACGACGGGTCGGCGAGGGAGGGGGATGCCGACCCCGGCGATGACGTCGTCACGGCGTCGACATGCGCGACGAGTCGCGTGGCAAGGCACACGCAAGCCGCTCGCAGCCTAGAGAGATAGCCTCCCACTCGCGATGCGGAGTCTCATCGGCCCCGTTGTTGTGGCCGCGTTCTTGGGCGGCTGCGCATCGGGCGAGTCTGGACCGGCCGGCGTGAGCGGATGATCCGGAACGCTGACGAGGCATACCAATATGCGGTCGCGCAAGGCGTGAATCTGCGCAGGACGCCATGCATCTACGACGACGGCGGCGAGTGGGTCGTCGTTGTGGACTATCAGCGCCGCACGCTGCGCGAGGCCGCTAGGGAGTGCCCGACGTTCGCGGCAGGGCAGGCGACTCACGCTGTGGTCCTCGACTCGCGCGGCGAAGTAGTCGCCGCGAGGTGAACGCCGCTCGGGCGAACGCGTCGACGGCTGCCTCGAGCCGCCGCTCAGCCGAGTAGCGCGCCGACCTCGATGCTGGCCGGCGTCGCGACGAGCGTGCCGTCGACGTCCTCGGCGAAGCCGGATTCGATGAGCCAAGCGACGAGCCAAGGCTCGAAGCTCCGCGCCTGACACGGACGGCGACGCTCAGCGTCTTTCGGATCGTCTGCTTGCGAAGGCCAGCCGCGTGCAGTTCGGCGACGAGTTCGGCCACGCGCGCCGAGTTGATCGTTTCGAGCGGCACATCGCCGAGCCGATCGAGCAGGCGGGTGATCGCGACGGGATAGTTTGCTGCGTCCCGAACGAGACATCGACGCGGCTCCTGCGCCAGCGCTCGGCCTCGGCGCGGAGTGTTCGCTGAGGCGCCTGCGGGATGAGCCGGAGGTCCGGCACGCGAAGGGCGGCCAACTCGCCGGCCACGTAATCGCGGCGAACCTTCGCCTCACGCTTCGTCTTGAAGGTGCCGCCGTACTTCGGTCGGCTCTCTCGGCCGCCGACCCGGTACTCGACTCGATAGCGAGTCGCACCGCCGCGGGTCGAGCGGCGCCGGATCCAGGTGCTAGCCATCAGGCAGTCACCTTGCCCCGCGCACCAGGCGGCAGGTAACCAAGCTCTCGGGCTTTGGCGATCCAGCGGTTGACAGTCCCCTGGGGGTGCCGCTGTCCTCCGCGAGCCTCTTGCCGGGATTCTCGCCACGAACGACGGCCTCGCGATAGGCCCAGCTGACGTTGCGATAGAACTGCTCATCGAGTCGCCGCCTCGCCGGTCGCTTGAGCCGCGATGTTGGGGGCACCGTTCCGTAGCTCTCCGCGAAGCCTTCGCCCAGGTCCGCCGGCACTTTCCGTTCGAGCCACTTCTCGAGCGTCGAACGGATGCCCTCGCTCGTTATTACGACGAGCTCGATCCGGTGAATCGGGATCTCGCGCAGCACTCAGCAGTCACGCGGCCGCGCAGAGCTATCCGCGCCCCGGCAGCGCTGGGACGCGGATAGCTTCGTGGCCGATCAGAGCTAGCAGTCGCCGCCGAGCGGGTTGCGCTGCCGGCAGGTGAGCCTTGCCTTCCATTGCGGGGGCAGGTTCTGGACCCACCCGTTGTAGACGTTGGGAACCGGCAGGACGCCCTGGCCGCCCTGGCCCGGATTGGCGATCACATCGTCGTCAGTCCAGGTGTCGGACGTGGCGTTGAGGACCACGCGGCCCACGATCGTCGCGTCCATGGCCTCGCCGTCGTCGTTGGGATCGGGATCGACAACGATGAGCGAGTTCGAGAACTTGCTCGAGACATAGGCGAGGTAGCCGCCGCCCCTCTACATAGGCGAGGTAGCCGCCGCCTCTCTTCGCGCCGAAATTCACGCCGTGGCAGCCGGCGTCACACGGCAGGCTCTTGATGAGCGTATCGGTGTCGGTGTCGATGATCGTGATCGTCCCGGTCAGCGTGTTGGGCTCGAGCACGAACTTGCCGTTCGGGCTCACAGGGGTCTGGATCGGCAGAGCGCCGAGCGGTCCCGTGATCGCCCCACTGATCGGGTCGTAATTAGCCAGCAGGTTGATTGTCTTGATCACATGCGGCGGGCTCATGTCGACGACGCTGACGGTGCTGTCCTCGTAATTCGACACGTAGTACTTGCTCGAGTCGGGCATCATGCCCGCGGCAATTGGCAGCAGACCCGTGTGCAGCTTCGACGTGATTGTCCCGGCCGGTACGTCCACCAAAGTCGAGTCGTTTGTGTTGGCGTTCGGCGCGGCCATCTGCGAACCGTCGGCGCTCATCCAGTGAGCATGCGGATGCGTCATCGCATGCCCTGCCGGCTGCAGGGGGATCCGCCGGTCAATGCCACCCGCCCCCGGGCTGGCCTCGATGACCGCATCCTCGCCGTTGAGCGTGGTGTGCACCTGATCGGTGTCCGTACGCGTCATCACGTGCGCCGGGTCGGCGCCAACGTGCAGGACCGAGACCAACTCGCCGGTCCGGCGGTCGAACGCGACCAGTCGGTTCCCGAACCACTCGGTGTTGTAGACGAGGCTTTGGTCGCGGTTGGCCCACATGTTGTGGCCGTTGTTGAAGTTCAGTTGGGGTAGCGCGACCTTCTTGGTCACCTTCCACGACTCGGTGCTGACCGCGGTCGCGGCTCCCGGCTTGGTCTTCTGCGCCGTCTTCTCGAACTCGGTGTCGACCCACACCTCGCCGACGCCCTTGACGGAGGGCACTCGCGCCCTCGGGAGCGTCACCGGCTCATGGAAGTACGAGTTGAGAAACGCATCGAGATTGGGCACCGGGACCGGATTGCCGAACTGGTCGCCGGCCAACACCGGCACCGGCGGGTACGTCGGATCCCAGGTCGCGTCGCGCGTGGCGCTGTACCGCTGGTAGTTCGACGGGTTGGTGATGACGAAGAACGCCCGCACCAACCGCAGCGCCAGGTCCGACGCCGTCGGGATGGTCAGACCGTTCGAGAGCGTGGCCGTCATGCCCAGGTCGAGCTCCGGCGTCGCCGGATCGTCGACAATCACCGCGCCCAGCATGAACGGGTGCAGCTTGCAGAGGAACACGTACAGGCCGGGCGTGGTGAGCTGCGTCTGGACCGTCCCGCGGAACGCGTTGGGCTGTGCGAACGGCATGTTCGCCGCCCCCGTTGGCCAGAGCAGGCTCGTCGCCGTGTGCAGTTCCTGGCTGTGCGGCACCGCGACCGTGAAGCTCACCGTGTCACCGGGCGCGACGACGGCCAGCGACCGTGTGCCGGCGATATCGGCCCCCGAGTCGAACCAGTCGCCCGGATTGTCCGTCAGGTTGAACGGCTGAGCCGCAGCGTTAGCGGCGGTCGCCTGCGAGCTAGGCAGCAGGGTGCTCCCGGCCGCCGCCAGCAACAACAGCACCAAACTTGCCGCGACCGCCGGTGCCACCCGCAGCCAGACCGGCATCTCACGAGCGGACCGAGTGACTGGACGCGCCTTTCGCGCGGGGGGTCCTAAGCTACGCATGTCTCATCCCTCCTCTTGGACCATGAGTGAATGCTGCGCCGGGCATCCGCCCCGCACAGCACGAGAATGTGAGCGTTCTCGAAGCTGGGAAGCGCCGCCCATACAGGGCTTCCACTTCATCGAGGCTCAGCTTTGCCGGTGCTGGCTGAGGAGAACGACAATCCGGCTGGAGAGAACCTCGCGTCGCCGAAAATCCCAGTCGAAGACGTGAGCGCGACGGCTGTCGTGGTGGAAGCAACCGCTCGACGGCACGCGCTACGCAAAGTCGCTGGTGCTCCTCCCCTCTCTGCCCCAGCGCCGAAAAAAGGTCAGCGCTCTGAGCCTCTCACTCTGATCCAGTAGTGTCAACTGTTAGTCGTGTCAACTGTTGCGATTTGGTGACCGACTGCGCACGAGGTTCTGACGGTTGCCTACAGCTCGCCGCGCCCACGGCATCGTGAGCTCACGACCTGGGCCGAGAGCGCCGCGCATGTACCCGACTGGCTCGAGCGTGAGCGGCAGCGGTACCGATCCCTGAGACCAGGCGCGTCTAGGCTGACAACATCCGGGGGCGGCACGGGGGCGGCACCACGTGAGCATTCCTGGCATGTGTGGCACACGTGACCCGCATAACCATGCGGTTCCCGCACAGCCAAGCGCGGTAGAAAGGCGCATACGGGATTCGAACCCGTGCCGCCGCCGTGAGAGGGCGGTGTCCTAGGCCACTAGACGAATGCGCCGGGGATTTGAATTGTAGCCGTGCCTACCGAGTCTGGCTGGCGGCATGACGGCAGCCAGACTCGGGCTCCTGCTTGCCTACAGATCTCCGCGGCAGATCGTCATGCGAGCGAAGCGAGCGGATTGACGCGGCCGGGCTAGTCGCGCGCGGCGAGCCCGGGGCCGGGCTCCTCGACACCCGTTTCCGGCGGGCCGACTGGGACGACAGGCTCTTTCGTACGGAGATACAGCTCGTCGTAGAGCAGCGCAGCTATTGCGCCGCCTGCCAGCGGACCGACGTACCAGATCCAGAAGTCGCTCCAAGTGTTCGAGACGAGCTCCGGTCCGAACGCGCGGGCCGGGTTCATCGCCGCGCCCGTGAGCGAGTAGCCGATCAGCATGTCGAAGACGATCACGAAGCCGATGGCAAGGCCCGCGATCGCGGTATACGTGCTGCGGGGGTCGGTCACCATCGCGAACACGACCCAGACGAGGAAGAACGTGAGCAGCGCCTCGACGACGAGGGCCGGGCCGATGTCGATCCCGCGGACGGCCGGAGCGCCGAGGTTCGTCGCGTTCCGGGTTGCCTCGGGGAAGATCCACCGGAGGAGCAGCGCCGCGAGCACTGCGCCGGCCATCTGCGCGACCCAGTAGGCCAGTCCGAGCAGCAGCGACATCCGGCGCGTAAGCATGAAGCCGAACGTGATCGCCGGGTTGAAGTGCCCGCCGGAGATGTGCCCGACCGCCGACACCATGACCGCGACCGCGAGGCCGGTCGCCAGGGCGACCTCGAGCGTCCCCGCGTCCGCCTGCGGGCCGACCGACATGATCGTCCCGGCTCCGGCGAAGACGAGCGTGAACGTGCCGAGCAACTCGACGAACGAACGGCGCCATGTATCCGCCAGGGGCGGGAGGGGGCCGACGGCTGGAATTCCAGGAATCCTCATCTGGGCGGAAGCGGAGCCTATACAGATTCACGGACGTCGCTCAAGATCCTTCATTGCGTCGGACGCGCTGACGTTGTAAAACCAATGGCTCCCACGCGCATTTGCGCTGGAGCTGGAGGGTTTGCGGTTGATGGGTCGACCTCAGAGCACATCGGTGAAGCGAACGGCGCCACGCGTCGCGCTCGCGGCTGCCCTGCTCGCGGGCTTCGCGCTCCTCTGGGTGGCGAGCACCGCCCGCGGCGCTGCGACGCGGCAGCAGGCTGCTGCGATCGAGCTCACCCAGACCTGTTCTCCGCAGCGCGTCAGGGCTGGCGCGACGATCTCCATCCAGGCTGTGCTCGCGAACACAGGCGATGTCGCCTTCACCACCGTCCTGATCGGGGCCGACGCGGGAACCCCGGTCAACGAAAGCGACGACTTCACGCCGCAGCTTCAGAGCGGAGACGACGGAGACGGCGTCCTCGAGCCCGCCGAGCGCTGGACCTACGCCGGGTCGTACGACGCCCCTGACAAGGACGTGACGAACATCGTCGACGTCGACGCGTCCGCGCCCGGCGAGGTTGGCGAGAGCGACCTCGCCGACTGCGAGACCGACGTCATCCAGCAGCCCCAGCCGGGCGTCATCGTCGGCGCGCGGGCCGTGAGCGGCAAGGTGCTCGTCAAGGAGCCCGGCGAGATGTTCACGATCCTGCAGAAGAAGGCGCGGAACTCATTCATGACGCTCCGTCTCGAGGGCGGAAACTTCCGCGTCTGCGGCCGGAGCTCGCTGAGCACGCTGGCGACCGACGCGAAGCGGAAGCGCCCCGTGCGGAAGCTCTGGGGCAACGGCAAGGGCCGCTTCACGACGAAGGGGCGGTACAGCTCGGCGACCGTGCGCGGGACGAGGTGGCTCGTCCAGGACCGCTGTGACGGCACGCTCACGCGCGTACGGCGCGGCGTCGTCCTCGTCCGCGACTTCCGCGCGCGGAAGAACGTCAGGGTTCGCGCCGGCCAGTCCTACGTGGCCAAGGCGCCGGGCGCGTAACCACCGGCTCTCCGCTCCTCGAACGCGGCGTCGCTCGCCGCCTCGATCGACCAGATCTTCACGGCCTGCGAGCGACCCCGGATCTCGAACTCGTCGATGAAGACGAGGTCCTCGACCTCGCGTTGCAGCCGCTCGCGCGTCGTGTCGGAGAAGAAGAGCAGGTGGGACTGGCCCTTCGTCATCGCCTGGAGCCGCGATGCGGTGTTCGTCGTGTCGCCGATCGCCGTGTACTCGAGGCGCCGCTCGGAGCCGACGTTGCCCGAGACGACCATGCCCGTGTTCAGGCCGATGCCCATCTTGAAGCCGTCGCTCACGTCCTGTTCGCGAAGCCACGCATTCCACTTCGGAAGCCGCTCAGTGAGCATTTCGCGCGACGCCGCGAGGGCACGGTCGGCGTGGTCGGGCTGCTCGATCGGCGCACCGAACACGGCCATGATCCCGTCGCCCTCATAGGAGACGAGCGTGCCGCCGTGGCCCAGGATCGCCTCGGTCATCTCCTCGAGGTAGCCGTTGAGACACTCGATCACACGGGCCGGCGGGAGTGCTTCGGAGAAGGTCGTGAAGCCGCGCAGGTCGGTGAACATGACCGTGCTCTCGAGCGAGACCCCGCCGAGCCTGAGGTCGCGGTCGGTCCGCGCCAGCACCTGCTCGACGACCGTTTCCGGCACGAACCTCGAGAACACGTCGCGCACCCGCTCGCGCTCGAACGCCGCCAGCAGGTAGTGGGCGCCGAGCGCGCCGACGGACGAGAGGACGAGCGACCCGAACGGATAGACGAAGGAAAGGATCCACCCCTCCTGGAAGGCGACCTGGGTGAGCACCAGGTACGCGAGCGCGGCGGCGAGCGAGAGGAAAAGCGTTCCCCGCAGCGAGAAGCGGAGCCCCGAGAGGGGCGCCAACAGGCCAAGCACGACGATCAAGACGATGTTGACCCACCCCGGCACGCTGTTCAGCGGCTGGCCGCGGAGGACGGTCGAGATCGCGTTGGCCTGGATCTCCGGCCCGGGCATGAGGTCCTCCCCGTACGACACTGGGTGCAGGTCCTGGAAGGTCGAGGCCCACGGCCCGACGACGACGATCTTCCCGCGGAAGAAGTCCCGCGGCACCCTGCCCTCGAGGGCGTCTGAGAACGAGACCGACTTGAACGTCTCCACGGGGCCGCGGTAGTCGATCCACGTCGTCGGGAACGCCTTGACCGGGGTTCCGCGGTCCCGTTCCGCCGCCGCCACCGCCAGCGTCTTCTGGCCGTCGATCTCATAGCGCATGCGGCGCAGGTAGCCGCCGGAATCGGGGGGGAAGTTGGCGTTGCCGACTTTGCCGTTGTACTCGCGCACCACGGCGTCGTCGCCGAACACGGCAGCCCCGGTCGTCGCGAGCACGACGTTGCCCGCATCGCCGACGGCTTCGATCAGCTTGACGTCGTCGGCCTCTTTCTTCCCCGGCTCCGTGAACTGGACGTCGTAGACGATCACCTTCGCCCCATCTTCTTTGAGCTTCGTGATCATGTCCGCGTGCAGCGGACGGAAGTCCTCCCAGCGCTTCTGGGTGTCGCTAAACGTCTTGTCGTCGACCTTGACGACGACGATGTCGGAGGGCGCGCCCTGGTTTCCCCGGATCGCGAAGCGCGCGTCGACGGAGCGGAGATCGAGATCGCGGAAGACGTTCGTCCCGTAGGCGACGAGCGCGAGCCCGGTCGCGGCGAAGCCGACGCCGAGGAAGAGGGCGACGCGAAGGCGCGTTCCGCTCCGGGACCGGGCAGCCATGCCTCAACTCTGTACGAGATGTGCTTCCTCGCACAACTCGTAGGAATCGCGAGGCGTGCTACTTGCGCGGCAGGTTCGGGAAGCCCCAGACGAGGAGCAGAATGCTCGCGACCAGGAGGACGGTGCCCAACGTTGTCGCAGTCATCGCTGTCATAGCCGGCGTTCCCGCGGATTGAGTCGGGGAACGTGCTC
>Ga0193741_1000184_pt1 | contig 17236 bp, 14 predicted proteins | sample L2s2metaG_FD_143059 | JGI IMG/M metagenome (GOLD analysis project Ga0193741, IMG submission 143059) | Soil microbial communities from a riparian zone of the East river system, Colorado, United States - L2s2 | ecosystem: Environmental > Terrestrial > Soil > Riparian zone | place: USA: East River...
GTGGCGCCGCACGAAATCGATTTCGAACGCGCGCGGCTGGCCATGCTGCGCACGCTGCAGCAGATGCAGGCGGAAAGCCGCAGAGGCGGTGGTCACGTTTAGAAATCTCGCAGCGCTGTTTCGATACCGCGGGCTCATCCAGACCCTCGTTGTCCGCGATCTGAAAGCCCGCTACCGCGGTTCGGTTCTCGGTTTCTTCTGGTCCTTCTTCAATCCGTTGATGCTCCTGCTGATCTACACCTTCGTGTTCACGAAGGTGATGCCGGGGATCCATCCGCCGGAAATGGAGCCGTACGCGCTGTTCATGTTCTGCGGCATCCTGCCGTGGACGTGGTTCGCCTCGTCGCTGCTCGAGTCATCTAATACGCTGATCGCGGGCGGCAATTTGATCAAGAAGGTGATGTTCCCGGCCGAGGTGCTGCCGATCGTCACCGTGCTGGCGAACATGGTGCACTTCTTCCTGGGCCTGCCGATCCTGGTGGTGTTCCTCCTCTATTACCAGCGTTCGGTCGGCGTGGCCGAAGTGCTCTGGTTCCCGGTGATCGTGCTGGTGCAGCTGGTCTTCACGATCGGCCTCGCCTTGTTCGTCTCGGCGCTGACCGTGCATTTCCGCGATCTGAAAGACCTGCTCGCGAACTTCGTCCAGTTCTGGTTTTTCGCGACGCCGATCATTTACCCGATGCACCTGGCGCCGGCGGACATGGCGTGGCTCCTGAACCTGAATCCGATGACGCACATCATGCGCTCGTATCAGCAGGTGCTGTTTTTTGACGGCCCGCTCGGACACCAGAAGCCGCTGGCGCTCGTCGGGCTGCTGTCGATCGGCGTGTTCTTCGTGGGTTATTTCGTTTTTGATCGTCTTCGCGACAGCTTCGCTGAAGAGGTTTAAATGCGTGAAGCCTTCTTTTGGCAGTCCAAAAAGAGCTTCCGTGTTTCTGTGATTCTGTGTTTCCGTGTGATGTTTTTCAAACAATGACGCCCGCGATTGATGTCATAAACGTCTCTAAGGTGTACCGCCGGTACGCGCGGAAGAGGCAATTCGCCACGCTCAAGTCGGCAATCCTCGACGGCAGCCTGCTCGCCGATCTGAAGCCGGACGAGACGTTCCAGGCGCTGCGCAACGTGTCGTTCAGCGTGCCGAAGGGCTGCACCTACGGCGTGATCGGCAGCAACGGCTCGGGCAAGAGCACGCTGCTGAAGTGCGTCGCCGGCATCACGCGGCCCACCGAAGGCGACGTCAAGGTCGATGGCAGGATCTCGGCGCTAATCGAGCTCGGCGCCGGCTTCCATCCCGAGATCTCCGGCCGCGAGAACATCTTCATCAACGGCATCATGCTGGGCCTCACCAAGAAGGAGATCCAGCGCCGCTTCGACGAGATCGTCGAGTTCGCGGAGATGCAGGATTTCATCGACGCGCCGGTGAAGACCTATTCATCGGGCATGTATATGCGGCTCGGCTTTGCCGTGGCGGTGCACGTCGATCCGGAAGTGCTGCTCGTCGACGAAGTACTGGCGGTCGGCGATCAAAGCTTCACGCACAAGTGCCTCGACAAGTTCGCGGAGTTCCGCCGCCGCAACAAGTCGATCCTGCTCGTGACGCACTCGCTGGACCTCGTCGAGAAGTTCTGCGACGTCGCCCACTGGCTGAACAAGGGCGTCACCAAAGGCGAAGGCGATCCCAAGCGCGTCGTCGCCGCCTACGTGATGGATGTCGAGGACGTCGAGGAGAACACGCTCGCGAAAGCTGAAGCCGTTCGAGTTGCGGCGTCAGCCAAGGAGGTGTCCGAAGCGCAGGAGACGGCGATCTCCGTGGACTCTGTAGACAGCGGAGAGGGCTCCGTGCCCTCGGAAGGATCCAGCCCAAAGGACGGATTCAAGTCCGAAGAAGGCCGCTGGGGAACCCGCGAAGTCGAGATCACGAACGTCACGATCTCAGGTCCGAACGGCGACGCCGGCCATGTCTTCCAGAGCGGCGAATCGATCCAGGTCCGCATGGACGTCACGTCGAAAGAGAAGATCACCGACTTCGTCTTCGGCCTCGGCCTCTTCAACGCCGACAATGTCTGCGTCTACGGCACCAACACCAATCTCGAAGAGTTCCAGCCGACGGAGATTGACGGCAGCGCCATCGTGACGTTCACGATCGACAAGCTCGATCTCGTCGAAGGCACGTATCGACTTGATCTGGCCGCGCACAAGGCTGATGGTTATCCGTACGACTACCATCGCCTGCTCTACACCTTCCGGGTGAAATCGAAGATCCGCGATGTCGGCATTTACCGTCCCGACCACAGCTGGTCTTTTGGCGGTCAAATAAAGTTCAGTGACAAGAAGTGAAGTCGTCGCGTTCGTCGAGCGCGCCCGCGCTGAAGGCAAGAACATTGTCTTCACGAACGGGGTGTTCGACATCCTTCACCCCGGTCACATCCGCTATCTCCGCGACGCGCGCGCGCTGGGCGATCTGCTGATCGTCGGCGTCAACAGCGATCGATCGGTGAAGGCGCTGGCGAAGGCGCCGAATCGGCCGATCAATCCCGAAGCGGAGCGTGTCGAAGTCCTGAGCGCGCTGGCTTCGGTTGATGCGGTGGTGATCTTCGACGAAGACACGCCGCACGCGATCATCTCGGCGCTGCAGCCAGACATCCTGGTCAAAGGAGCGGACTGGGGCGAGAACGCGATTGTTGGCCGCGATGTCGTGGAAGCCAGGGGCGGGAAGGTTGTCAGGATCCCGCTCGCCGAAGGTTATTCGACGACGGCAATCATCGGCAGGATTCGGTCCGGCTAAAGCCGGACCCCCACAGTAAAAATACCCAGAGAATCTTGTGAAAAGCACCCAGAGAATCTTGTGAGGGTCCGCCTTTAGGCGGACCGAACGAAGCAAAGTAAGATAGAAGGCTCGGCTGGTACGAATCAGCCGGACAGGGCATGTCGTCGAGCGCACCGTCACTCGCGTTACGCTCCCTGCTGACCGGCGTTCTTCGGGAGACGGGGCTGTTATCCCCCCTCCAGCGCATCAGCGGCGCGACCTCGCCTGTACGCGCGCTGGCGGTAGCGAGCGCCGCGAAGCGACTCGGCGAGCACACCATCCTCCTCGTCGTCCCCACCGACGCCGAGATCGAATCCACCGTCGGCGACATCTCGTTCTTCCTGTCGGTCCTCGAAGGATCCGCCGCGACGGTGGTCGAGCGCCAGGTGCTGCCGTTCCCGTCGACGCAGGTCGATCCGTACCGCGGATTCCAGCCGCACTTGAAAGTCGCATCGGCGCGTGCGCGCGTGCTGCATGCGCTGGCAAGCCGCCGTCGCTCCTCCGGAGCTATGGCGGGCCAGGCCGTGAGGGTGGTCGTCGCGTCGGCGGCGGCGCTGCTCACGAAGCTGCCCGAGCCCGCATCGCTCCTGTTGTCGTCCTGCGAGATCACGCCTGGCATCGACATCGATCCGCACGAGCTCGCGAATACGCTCGTGCTCGGCGGCTACGAGCCCGCGGATCCGGTCGACGCCCACGGCGAGTTCGCGCGCCGCGGCGGGATCTTCGACGTGTTCCCCGCCGGGGAAGAGCTGCCGATCAGAATCGAGTTCGTCGGCGACACCGTCGAATCGATCCGCCGCTTCGATCCCGGGACGCAGCGATCGATCGAAACCCTCGATCGCTTCGGCATTGTGCCGGTCCGTGAGCAAGGGCAGCCAGCCCTGAGCGAGGTCGACTCCGCTCGCGGAGTCGGCCGAGTCGAAGGGTCGAATTTGTTTCGGTTCCTGCGTACGCGCGATGCGCAAGTGTGGGTATCTGAGCCAACCGATGTGGAAAACCACATCAAAGGCGTGTGGCAGCAGATCGGCTCGTCCTATGCCGACGCTGTCGAGCGATCTAAAGGTGTCCCGCCACTTCAGCCTACCGATCTGTTGATGACAGAGAACGAAGTCATCGCCGAATTGGCGACGGCAGTGAGAGTTGAGGAATTGGTCATTGAGGAGGGAGCCGAAAGCCGAAAGCCGAAAGCCGAAAGTTTGCAGCTCTCCATTCAGCCGACAGCGGTTTTTCACGGCCGTGTCCCCGACTGGGTGAACGACGTCAAAGCGGCGCAGGCGAATAGCGATCACGTCATCTTCGTCGCCGGCTCGCACGGCCGCGCCGAGCGCACCGTTGAACTGCTCAAGGACTACGACGTCCGCGCGGTGATGGCGTCGGATGCCGGCGATGTGATTCGCGGCGCCGTGATGGTTGCCGAGGGCTGGCTGTCGAAGGGATTTCGGCTCAGGCCAACAGGCCAACAGGCCAACGGGCCAACGGCTCTTCTCGTTTACGCCGAGACCGATGTCTTCGATGAAGAGCGCCGCAAGACCGGCGCGGGCAAGAAGCGATCGGCGTCCGCCGCCTTCCTCTCCGACCTCCGCGATCTCAAGGTCAACGATCTGATCGTCCACGTCGATCACGGCATCGGCCAGTTCGTCGGCCTCAAGCAGATCTCCATCGCCGGCGGCGACATCGTGCAGGAGTTCCTCGAGCTCCGCTATCACGGCGACGCCAAGCTGTTCGTGCCCGTCGAGCGCCTTGATCTGATCCAGAAATACACCGGCGGATCGAACCCGCCGCTCGATCGACTCGGCGGCACGACCTGGGAGAAGGCGAAGACCAAGGTCAAGAAGGCGATGCGCGACATGGCCGAGGAGCTGCTCAAGCTCTACGCCGCGCGCAAGGCGGTCCCCGGTCACCCATTCGCTGCGGACACGCACTGGCAGGAAGAATTCGAGGACGCGTTCGCGTTCGATCTCACGCCCGACCAGGCGACCGCGATCACCGACATCAAGCGCGACATGGAAACGGCGACGCCGATGGATCGTCTGCTCTGCGGCGACGTCGGCTACGGCAAGACCGAAGTGTCGATGCGCGCCGCCTTCAAGGCGGTGATGGAAGGCAAGCAGGTCGCCTTCCTCGCGCCGACGACGGTGCTGGCCGCGCAGCACTTGAAGACGCTCACCGAACGCTTCGCCGCGTTCCCCGCGAAGATCGACATGGTCAGCCGCTTCCGCACGAAGCAGGAGATCAAGGAAACGCTCGAGAGTCTCGCGTCGGGACGGCTCGACGTGATCGTCGGCACGCATCGACTCCTCTCGAAGGACGTCAACTTCAAGGACCTCGGCCTGCTCGTCGTCGACGAAGAGCAGCGCTTCGGCGTGGCGCACAAGGAGCGCATCAAGCAGATGCGCAAGAAGGTCGACGTCCTGACGATGACGGCGACGCCGATTCCACGTACGTTGAACATGTCCCTCGTCGGCATCCGCGACATGTCGGTGATCGAAACGCCGCCGAAGGATCGCCTCGCGATTCAGACGAACGTCGTCAAGTTCGACTCCGCAGTGCTCGTCCGTGCGATTCGCACCGAGATCGCCCGCGGCGGCCAGGTGTTCTTCGTGCACAACCGCGTCGAGTCGATCTATTCGATGGGTAACCTGCTGCAGCGCCTCGTGCCCGACGCCCGCATCGTCATTGGCCACGGCCAGATGGCCGAGGACGCGCTCGAGCGCGCGATGCTCGACTTCATGACGCACAAGGCGGACATCCTGCTGGCGACGACGATCGTCGAGAACGGCCTCGATATCCCCAACGCCAACACGATCATCATCAATCGCGCCGATCGCTACGGCCTGGCGCAGCTCTATCAGCTGCGCGGCCGCGTCGGCCGCAGCGATCGCGCGGCATACGCGTATCTCCTGATTCCGCCCGAAGAATCGCTCTCACCGGTGGCGCGCAAGCGGCTGTCGGCGATGAAGGAATTCAGCGAGCTGGGCAGCGGCTTCCGCGTCGCCGCGCTCGACCTCGAGATCCGCGGCGCCGGCAACCTGCTCGGCGGCGAGCAGAGCGGCACTATCGACGCGGTCGGCTTCGAGATGTACATGAAGCTGCTCGAGGAAACGATCCGCGAGCTGAAGGGCGAGGATCTCGAAGACGACGTGCGCGCGACCGTGAACCTGAAGGTGGACTTCAGGCTCGACGACACCTACGTCCCCGACATGAATCAGCGCCTGATGATCTATCGGCGCATGGCGGGATCGAGAAGCGAGGAAGAGATCGGGAGGATCGTCGACGAGGTGCGCGATCGCTACGGCCCGCCGCCGACCGCGGTGTTGAACCTCGCCGACTTCGCGCGCATCCGCGTCCTCGCGGATGGGCTCGGCGTCGAGACAATCGATCGCGGCGACGCGACGGTCGTGATCAAGTTCAGGCAGAAGACGAAAGTCGATCTGAATCACGTGATAGCCCTGGTGCGTGACCGAGGCGACTTGCAGTTGGTTCCCCCGAACTCCCTCAAGCTGGACCTTCGTAGGGATCAGGGGTCAGGGATCGGGGATCAGGGGAAAGCCAAGTCAGAGCTGCAGGTAACAGCTGAGAGCCGGAAGCCGAAAGACGGCGGCCGGATAGCGAAGATACAGCGAAAACCCTCATGGTGGACGGCACGAGCAACCGCTGGTGAAGTTACGGCTGGGTTTACCAAAGCTGAGATCCTGAAAAAGGCTCCCGAAGACCCCCGCGCAGCGGACGGAGTCTTAGTAAAGGTGACGGACCTCCTCGAAGCGTTGGATAATTAGAGATTCACATGAAATACAGATTTGCCGTTATTGCAGTGGTGGCGCTTGCCCTGAGCGAGCGTGGTTTCAGCGCAGCCGGAACCGCGCGAGTCGAACGGGGAGACATCATCGAGCAAGTCCTGGTGAAGGTGAACGGCGAGATCATCACCAAGACCGATCTCGAAGGACGCCAGATCGCCGCGCTCCGCCAGAAAAATCCGAACCTGCGGCCCGATAGCGATGTCGCATTGAAAGCGGCGCTCGTGGAAGTGACGCCCGCCGTCATCGTCGACGCCGTGGACGAAATGCTGATGGTGCAGAAGGGCAAGGAGCTCGGCTTCACGATGAGCACCGACCGCTTCAACAGCATCGTCGAGAACATCAAGAAGGAAAACAAGATCGAGTCGGACGAGCAGCTGCAGGCCGCGCTCAAGCAGGAGGGCATGACGATGGCCGACCTGCGGCGTCAGCTCGAGCGCACGATGCTCGTGCAGCAGGTGCAGCAGCAGGAGATCATGCAGAAGCTGCAGGTCACCGACACCGAGCTCAAGACCTACTACGAAGCGCACAAGAACGAATTCGGCACCGTGCCGCAGATCACGCTGCGCGAGATCACGATCAACGTCCCGGTGACCGCGCAGGGCATCAACGTGGCCGCGGACGATGCGGCGAGGGCGAAGGCCGGCGAAGTGCGCGCGAAGATTATCGCCAACGAGCCGTTCGCGCGGCTCGCCGCCGATTATTCGGATTCAGGATCGAAGGCGAACGGCGGCCTCGTCGGTCCGCTCTCGAAGAGCGATCTCTCCGAAGATCTGCAGAAGGCGATCGAAGGCCTGAAGACCGGCGGCGTGACGCCCGTGATTCGCACGACGCGCGGCTACCAGATCATCAAGATCGAAAATCTCCAGGACTCGACGACCAGGTCGTTCGACGAAGCGCGCGGCGACATCGCCGACAAGATCGCGAACGGCAAGCGCCAGGGCGAGTACCGCAAGTTCATCATCAGGCTGCGCGCGGAAGCGATCATCGACTGGAAGAACGACGAGATCAAAAAGGCCTACGAAGTCGGCCTGAAGCAGGAAGAAGCCGAGACGCCGCAGCCGTAAATGGATCCAAGCTGGTACGCAATCTGGACGCGATCGCGTCATGAGAAGATCGTCCGCGACCAGCTAGAGAAGAAAAGCGACGTCGACGTCTTCCTCCCGACCATCGGCAAGTGGAGCCGCTGGAAGGATCGCAAGAAGAAGATCGACTGGCCGCTGTTTCCCGGCTACGTGTTCGCGCGGTTCGTGGCCGACGAGCGCATCGGCATCCTGAAGGTCGACGGCGTCGTGCAGATCATCAGCAACAACGGCATGCTGTCGCCGATCCCCGAAGAGGAGATCGAGAGCATCCGCACGCTGGTCGACAGCGAGCTCGCCTACGACCCGGTGCCGCTGATCAAGGAAGGGGACATGGTGCGCGTGGCGCACGGTCCACTGAAAGGCGTGATCGGGCGATTGATTCAAAAAAAAGGCGCGCACGCGCGCCTCGTGTTGTCGGTAGACTTAATCGGGCAGGCGGTGTCGGTCGAGGTCGATGCCGCTGATGTGAAACCGTATTAGGTCCGCCTAAAGGCGGACCCCCACAGGAAAGGGAAATTATTATCCTGTGAGGGTCCGGCTTTAGCCGGACCGGTCCGGTATCCTGTGAGGGTCCGGCTTTAGCCGGACCGCAGTGAAATGAAAATCGGATCGATCGAACTGGAATCGCCGTTTGTCGTGTCGCCCATGGCGGGGATGACCGACACCGCGTTTCGCCGCCTGGTGAAGCGCCAGGGCGGTTGCGGTCTCGTTGTGTCCGAGATGGTGAGCAGCGAAGGCCTGGTTCGCGGCATCGATCGCACGCTCGAGTACGCCGAATACACCGAGGAAGAGCGTCCCGTCTCGATTCAGATCTTTGGCGGCGAGCCCGCGAAGATGGCCGAGGCCGCGCGCGTCGTCGAGCAGATGGGCGCCAACATCGTCGACGTCAACATGGGCTGCCCGGTGCCGAAGATCGCCAAACACAACGCCGGCTGCAGCCTGATGCGCGAGCCCGCGCATGCCGCCGAAATCATCGCGGCGATGTCGAAGGCGGTGAAGATTCCCGTCACCGTCAAGATGCGCAAGGGTTGGGACGACGGCGAGGTCAATGCCGGCGAGCTGGCGAAGCGCGTGGAAGATGCCGGCGCGAAGGCGATCGCAATTCACGGCCGCACCGCGAAGCAAAGCTACAGCGGATCGGCCGACTGGGATTTCGTCACCGAAGTGGCGCGAACGGTGTCGATTCCCGTGTTCGGATCGGGCGACTGCATCGAGCCCGAGGACATCATCGCCAGGATGAAGTCAGGCGTGAGCGGCGTCTACGTCGGCCGCGGCGTGCTGCGCAACCCATGGATCCTCGCGCAGGCGCGCGATCTGATGGAAGGCCGGCCGGCGCGAGTGATTACGGACGAAGAGCGTGGTCAGTTCCTGTTGGATTACATGCAGCTGCTTCTCACCGAGAATGTTCCCGAGAGCGGCAAAGCGCTGAGCCGCGAGCGCTGGGTGATTAACAAGATTCGCGCCCTCTGCACCTGGTACACAAAAGGCTTCGAGGGCGGCGCTCAATTTCGCATCGGCGTAAATTCCGCCAAGTCGATCGGCGAATTACGTGATCTCATTCAGACCTTCTTCCTGTCTGCCCGTCGGCCTGTCGGCCTGTCTGCCTGATGTTGCCTGAGCTCGAAATCGCCGGCCGAAAGATCGGCCCCGCGCATCCGCCCCTCGTCGTCGCCGAAATCGGCATCAATCACGAAGGCAGCCTCGCCGTCGCCATGGAGATGGTGGAAGCGGCGGCCCGCGCCGGCGTCGAAGTCGTCAAGCATCAAACGCACATCGTCGAGGACGAGATGAGCGGCGCCGCCAAAGAGGTCGTGCCCGGCAACGCGAGCGTGTCGATCTACGAGATCATGGAGCGCTGCGCGCTGTCGGAAGCCGACGAGAAGCAGCTTCAGCAGCGTGTCGAAGAGAAGGGGATGGTCTTCATCAGCACGCCGTTCTCGCGCGCGGCGGCCGATCGCCTTCACAGCATGAACGTGCCCGCCTACAAGATCGGATCGGGCGAGTGCAACAATTACCCGCTGCTGAAGCACATCGCCGAATTCGGCAAGCCGATCATTCTCAGCACCGGCATGAACACGATCGACAGCGTCCGCAAAGCCGTCGAGATCTTCGAGAGCGCGGGCGTTCCTTACGCGCTGATGCACACGACCAATCTCTACCCGACGCCGCCGCATCTGGTGCGGCTGGGTGCGATGGTGGAGCTCGGCAAGGCGTTTCCGAAAGCGGTGATCGGCCTGTCCGATCACACCACCGACAACGTCGCGTGCCTTGGCGCCGTCGCGCTCGGCGCGTCGATCCTCGAGCGCCACTTCACCGACGACATGTATCGTTCCGGCCCCGACATCGTCTGCTCGATGGACGAGAAGGCGTGCCGCGAGCTGATCGAGTCGAGCCGCAAGCTCCACAGCGAGCTCGGCGGCACGAAGGGCCCCGCGAAAGAAGAGCAGGTGACGATGGACTTCGCGTTTGCCACCGTCGTCACGATCGCGCCGATCAAGGCCGGCGAGAAGCTGACGAAGCAGAATCTCTGGGTGAAGCGTCCCGGCACCGGATCGATCCCCGCGGAGCAATATGAAGCTTTGCTCGGTCGCAAAGCAAAGCGCGACATCCCTGCCGATTACCACCTGTCTCTGAGCGACCTCGCCTGACACCGCGGTCCGCCTGAAGGCGGACCCTCACAAAGTGACTGTCTGGCATCTGTGATCTGACATCTCTGTGAGGGTCCGGCTTTAGCCGGACCGCAGCGAATCAATCCCATTGCAAGGCGATCACGAAGATCGTGGCGATCGCCGACGCTCCTGCGGCGAGGCCGAAACCGATCGCCTTGCCTAGATTCATCCCGCCGCCGTGGTCGCGTTCGATGTTCGCGATCGCATCGTAGGTCACGGTGACCGCGGCTTCCGGTATCCGCGTGTTCTTCTTCACCGCCACCCCTGAATCGTCGACGCGCATCAGCGTGCCGCTGACGCGCTTGCCTTCGAGCGTCCGGATCTTCACCTTCGATCCGAGCGGAATCGCGTCCGCGACCTTGCGCCACTGTTGCGCCTCCTGGCCCACCTTCGCGGCTGATGCCGCTTCGGTGGGCAAGGCGAACGCGCTGCCGGCCGTGAGCGTGAACAACGAAACAATCAGAGCGATTGAGATGGCTCGCATGGTTTTCTCCTGATAGCCGATAGCCGATAGCTGATAGCCGTTAGAAATCAATTCCGAATCCGGCGATCAAGTTGACCGTGCCCGCCGACTTGGAATACGTCACGACCGCGCCCGTGTTGAAGAACGCGCGCTCGGTCATGTAGATTTTCGCGCCGCCGCCGACCGAGACGCCGCCGCGCACCTTGTAGCGATCGCCAAAGTCGCTCCCGTTGCTCACGAGGACGGGCACACCACCGCGGGGGTTCGGTTGATACGTCACCGGCACGTGGAACCGCTCGTGCTCGACGTCGATCACCGCGCCGGCGCTGAGATACGGATGCACCCACTGGTTGTCGCGAAACTGCCAGACGACGCGCAGCGTGCTTTGCTGCAATTGGAAAAACTGTTCGGTCTGATATGGGTACGACAGGCCGTTGACGGGCGTGTAGTTGAGGATGTATCGCGATCCTTCGCCGCTCCACGCGTGCTCGAACTCGGTTTTGAGATTCCTGGTCCAGTAGTAACCGATCGAGCCGGCATATCGCCCTTGCGCGTACCAGTCCTGGTAATAGGGGGTGTCGAGCTCTTCCGGCCTCGCCGAGATCACGCCAACGGTCCCGCCGATCTCGAGCCTTGGCAAGGATGCCAGTTGCTTGTCCACCGTAGCTTTAGCGGAGGTGGACTGTGCTTCGGCTGACCCGCAGAATCCGAGCAATATCGTAAATAACCAAGCATTTCTGCGCATATACCGTCTCCACTACCTAATGTGCGGAGGCCCTGGAAACCGGCTCACGACAGAGCGTCTAACCCGGTAGAATCTTTTCGCTCCGATAAATGGCTACCGCAGAGCCGACACAAATAGGGCGCTATGAGGTCGTGTCCCGCCTTGGCCAGGGCGGCATGGGATCCCTCTATCTCGCGAAGGATCCGAAGATCGGCCGCCTCGTCGCGATCAAGCTCGTTCGCCAGGAGTTCGACTCGCCCGATGCGCGCCTCCGTTTCGCGCGCGAAGCGCAATCGGCCGGCACGCTCCGCCATCCGAACATCGTCACCATCTTCGACGTCGACGAGCACGAGGGCCTGCCGTTCATCGCGATGGAATACATCGACGGTGAGACGCTCGGGGAAATCGTCAAGCGCAAGGCGCTGCTGCCGCTCCCGAAGCGCATTCAATGGGTCGAGGATCTCTGCTCGGGCCTCGCCTACGCGCATCGCCAGGGCGTGATTCACCGCGACATCAAGCCGGCCAACCTGATGGTCGACACCGAAGGCACGCTGAAGATTCTCGACTTCGGCCTGGCGCGCCGCGACGCGTCGAAGTTCACGCAGTCGCACGTCATCATCGGCACGCCGAACTACATGTCGCCCGAGCAGATCCGCGGGCAGAACCTCGATACGAGGAGCGACATCTTCGCGGTGGGCGCGCTCTTGTACGAAGTCCTCACCTACAAAGAGGCCTTCCCCGGCGCCATTCACCAGACGATGCACAAGATCCTGCACGAGGAGCCGGAGCCGATCGAGACGTATCTCCCCGACAGCGATCCGCAGCTCCAGAAGATCCTCGCGCGTGCCATCGTCAAGGATCGCGACGGCCGCTATTCGGATCTGTCGGTGATGAAGAACGAGCTGGCGGAGGCCCGTCAGCGAATGGAGTCGGCGGCGATCGATTCGGCGACGATGCCGCTCTCGCGAGATGCGCGATTCGAGGCGCCGACCTCGCCGATGCCGACGCGCGGCAGTGCGCCGGCGTCATCGCACGGCTCGCGCCCCGGATCGTCGCGGGCGTCGAAGAAATTCCAGACCAATCGACAGTCGCTGCAGCGGCGCCGGTCAGAGCAGATCACCGCGCTTCTTGATGAGGCGCGCAAGATCTTCGAGGCCGGCGATCTCGAGAAGGCCCGCGACAAGTGTGACGAAGCGCTGATGTTCGACCCGGATCATCCGGGCGGGCTTCAGTTGATGGACGACATCGCCATCGAGTCGGATCGCCAGGCGCTGGCGAAAATCATCGCCGAGGCAAGGGTCGAGCTGCAAAAGGGCCAGCTCGATCGGGCCGAGGCGCTGGTTGCGGAGGCGCGCCAGGCCGCTCCCGAATCCAGCGACGTTCAGCAGCTCCAGGAAGCGATCGACACGACGCGCCGCGAGATCGACCGCACGCGTCAGATTCAGGAGACGATGCGCCGCGCCCGCGCGCGATTCGCCGAGGGCGGATTCGATGCCGCGATCAGGGCGGTCGGCGAAGTGCTCGCGATCGATCCGGAGAACGTGCAGGCGAAGGATCTCCAGAAGCGCGCGCACGAGGCGATCGAGCAGCACAAGACGCGCGGCGAGCGTGACGCGGCGGCGCAGGCCGCCGTCGCGCTGGCGCGCAAGAAGTTCGAGAGCGGCGACAAGGACGGCGCGATCAAGGAGCTTCAGTCCTTCAAGGGCAAGCACGATCTGGTCACCGCGTTCCTGGCGACGTTGAAGGGTGAGGCCGCGCCCTTCGACGGCGCCGACGCCGCTCCGAGATCGGCGTCGGCGAGCTCAGGGCAAACCGCGCATATTCTTCGCGGTTCGCGGGGGGAAGCGCCGGACCTCCCAGCGCGCCGTACTTTCCTGTATGCCGCTGCGGCCTTCATCGTGATCGTCCTCGGCGCGATGGCGTACTTCCGTCCGTGGGAACGGGCCGCGACGCCGCCTTCGCAGGCGCAGAATCAACCGCCGGCTTCGGCGGGCCAGGCTGATGCCGCAGTAGTACCAGCAGCAGCCACACCAGCGCCGCTTCCGCCGGTGACCGCTCCAGAATCCACGACGACGGAGAACACGCAGGACTCAAAGGACGTCCTTGCGGTGTACGCGTTGCTCACCAAGAACGACATTGTCGGCGCGCAGAAGATTTACGCCTCGATTCGCAAGCGCAATCCTAAGTACGACGGCCTTGCGGCCCTGAACACCGCGATCGAAGGACGCGCCGCGGAGATTAAGAAGCAAGCGGATCAAGTCGCGGAAGCGACCGCCGCGAATACGCGGGCCGCGGCGGCGCTCGAGGAAGAGAAGAAGCGAACGGCGGCGGCGCAGAAGGAAGCGGAAGATGCGAAGGCGGCGACCGCTCCGATATTGACCGTCTTGCCCGGTGGCGCCTACGTCGCGCCGAGCGCGCCACCGACGCCGTTACTGCGCGGTCAAGCCGAGCGGCCCGAGATCGAGAAGGCGATTCAGCAATGGGCGGATGCGTTCGCGAAACTCGACGTCAACGCGCTCAGCCAGGTCCGGAATCTCACACTGCAGGAATCCACTCGCTGGAAAAACACGTTCAAGGGGATGGCGACGTTCAAGATGAACGTCAGCGTCATGGGCGATCCCGAGGTCATCGGCAACGATGCGATCGTTCCGGTCCAGGAATCTGCGCAATACACGCAGGGCAAAGGCCAGCCCTTGCTCAGCATGCAGACCAACACCGTCAAATACCGGCTCCGGAAGATCGGCAATCAGTGGCGGGTCATCCGTCCGGACGAGCCGATGCCCAAGGAGTCTTCGCAGTAGTCACGCCGACGGATCGATCACCTTCAGCCCGTCGATTCCCTCGAAGTCTTTCGTATTGAGCGTGGCGAGCGCAAAGCCGCCGCTTCGGGTAATCGCGGCGATTTGCGCATCGTGAATGGTCATCGGCCGCCCCGCAAGCTTTCTCGCAGCGATGATCGCGGAGTAGTCCTCGGCGGCGATTCCGTCGAAGGCGAGACACACGCCGCCAAACTCATCGAGCGTCTTCTCTACGTTACGCGCCATGTCGGACTTCTTCTTACCGTCGGCCATCACCATCACGCCGGTGTGTAGTTCGGCCACGGTGATCGCGGTAATGAGAACCTCGCGATCTTCGCGCGTGTTGAGCCATTCCATCACGCGCGGATTCGGTGAGCGCTTGCTCAACTGCGAGACGACGTTGGTGTCGAGGACAATCACTTCTCCCACTCCTCATCGGTGATGAAGGGAGGCTTTCGCGGCATCTCGGTGCGTGGGGGTATCACGAGCTCCCCTGCGCCACTTTCGCGGAAGATCCGGGCGAGTCGAGTTCCCAGGCCGTCTTTGAACGACGACACTCGTCGCAGCTCGAAATTGAGGATGACCCGCGCCTCCTCTTCCATGGACCGTCCATTCGCCGCCGCTCTCTTTCTGAGCGCCGCCTTAATGGAGTCGTCCAGGTTCCTGATAAGTAGTGTCGCCATGGCGATATCAATGATAGCGTTGATATCAACGATATCGCAACTGGCAACCTTTTCCTTGACTGCCCCGCTTGTCCGATCCAGACTAGCGGCCGATAGTCTCTTTTGAAGGGATTCGTGTCTGCCGTTCCACCTTCGCGCGAAGCGCTTCGGTGGACAAGCGCGCCAAGGCAGCAGAAACAGTCTCGAGGTTGATATGAAGAAGCTGATTGCTTCCACTCTCATTCTTGCTCTCGCGATTGCCGCCGCGCCGATCAACCTGATCGCCGCCGGCAAGCTCGCGCAGAACACCGGTCAGATCGCCGGCAACGCCGTCATCGAAGGCAAGCCGATGGGCAACGTCACGGTGCGCCTGCGCAACGTCGACACTGGCCAGCTCGTGGGAAACACCACGACGAATGCGCAGGGCGCGTTCTCGTTCTCGGGCCTGCCCCCGGGTAATTTCGTCGTCGAGACCGTTGCCGCGAACGGCACTATCCTCGGCACGAGCGCGACGATCTCTCTTGCTGCTGGCGCAATGATCGCCGGCGCCGTGACGGTCAGCACCACTGCGGCCGCGGCCGCTGCTGCTGGCGTGGGCGCTGCTGCCGGTGGAGCTGGTGCAGCTGGCGCGACTGCCGGTGGCGCTGCCGCCGCCGGCGCGGGTCTATCGACGACCGCCATCGTGGTCACCGCAGCCGCAGTCACCCTGGGTGCGGCGGGCATCGTCGTCGCCACCAACGACTCGAGCCCTTCGCAGTAACTTCTGCTCGCCCTCCGGGCGAGCGCCTTCGGCATTCTTCGGTCAACAACATTGAACGGCCGGCTCCTTCGGGGGCCGGCCGCCTTCGTTTTAGGCCCCCTTTCAAAACTTCGGCGCGCCACGGCCGTTTTACTTTTTGGCACTTTTCCGGTCATTCCCCTATGAAAAATACCTCGCAAGAGGGGTTCGCAAACCATGTACTCCGGGATACAATTCCCCCTCTCCATCTCGACCGCCGGGCATGAAGAAAGTGTGCAATCCACCGTCGCTGCACCAGCGCCGGTGACGAACTTTCCCGCGCCGCCTGCCCGGCTAGACTCGCCGTCGCCCAAAAGGCGAAGGCGGACCGACAGGCTTGCAGCCAGCCCCTGGTGATGAAAGGCGACCGATCGCCTTTGCAAACCGAAGGGAGCGCCCCCTCGCTCAATCGGCGTGTTGATGCACGCTGCTTGGGTGTGGCTGTAAGTTAGAGGGCGAAGCTACGTCTAAGGACGCGCGTGTCGAATTATCTTTCAATCGTCATCGCCTCGAGTCTGGCGATCGCCGCGTGCAATGCGCCGCCCGATCCGCGGCGAACGAACTTCGAGATTCGCGGGAAAGAGGGCGTTGCCAAGTACGACCCCAAGACGGGCAGGCTCCAGAAGATCGACGTCGACCAGAACAAGAACGGCCGCATGGAAACGTTCAGTTATTGGGATGCCACGCGCCTCATACGAATCGAAGTCGACAAGGACGAAGACGGAAAGATCGATCGCTGGGAGCACTACGACGCGAACCGCACGCTCGAGCGGGTTGGTTCTTCAACGAAGGATGATGAGGTCGAGGATTCCTGGACCTACCCGGACGAACGTGGTTTCCTCGCGCGCGTCGAGACCGACACAGACCGCGACGGCGTCATCGACAAGCGCGAAATCTTCGTCCCACGCGCGGAGGCTCCCGACGGCCGAGTCCTCTCGATAGTCGAGCTCGGGATCGACAAGACCGGTGCGCCGGCCCGGCGTCTTTATTACCGTCCGGACGGTTCTTTTGAGAAATCAGAGGTTTTGCGCTGAAATCACGCTGCCGAGGCAGTTCGAAGCTTTAGGTTTTGGCGTTTCACTTCATTAGACTTTCAGGCTACTCACAGTTGATGCGGTTTTGGTTGTTTGTCCTGATGTTTGCTTTGCTTGCAGGGTCCGCTACGGCGCAGCAGGTTCCGACGGCCGCTGACGATCCGGTCGCGAATGCGCGCTTTCATTTCGGCGTCATCGCGCTCGATCCGCGATTTGCGGTTACGAGCCTGGGCGTGGACACAAACGTTTTCAACAGCGGCTTCAACGAACAGTCGGACTTCACGTTTGGCGTGAAGCCCGGCACGGATATGTTCCTGAGGACCGGTCGCGGCCTGCTAACAGTACGAGGCAATCTCGAGTACGTTCACTTCGCTGAGTTCGAATCGGAGCGTTCGGTTAACACCGACGTCCTGGGCCGGTACG
>Ga0193741_1000187_pt1 | contig 17139 bp, 17 predicted proteins | sample L2s2metaG_FD_143059 | JGI IMG/M metagenome (GOLD analysis project Ga0193741, IMG submission 143059) | Soil microbial communities from a riparian zone of the East river system, Colorado, United States - L2s2 | ecosystem: Environmental > Terrestrial > Soil > Riparian zone | place: USA: East River...
AACAAGGGGATCCCCCCCCCCCCCCGCCAGGGCCCGCCCGCCATAAGCGCCCGCGACCTCTGGGTAGAGCTTCCTCGCGCAGAGACATTCCGCGACGTCCTGCGGGGCGTCGACCTGACCGTGCGGGGCGGCGAACGGGTCGCGCTGATGGGCCGCAACGGCGCCGGCAAGAGCACCCTGCTGAAGACCGCGGCCGGCCTGGTCGAGCCGCTGCGGGGCAGGCTCGAGCTGCCGTCCGGCATGGCGCTGCTGACGCAGAACCCGAGCGACTTCCTGGTCCGCGAGCGGGTGGGGGACGAGCTGCCGGGAGATGATGGACTCGCCTCGCTGCGGGCCGTCGGGCTGGAGCACGCGATGGACGCGGATCCGCGTGACCTATCCGGTGGCGAGCGGCAGCGGCTGGCGCTGGCGATCACGCTCGCCGGCCGCCTGGACGGGGAGGGGCTCCCCGGGCTCGTCGCCCTCGACGAGCCGACTCGCGGCATGGACCGTGCCCGCAAGGAGGATCTCGTCGAGCTGATCGGCGGGCTTGCGGGCGGCGGCGCCGCCGGTGTCCTCGTCGCCACCCACGATGTCGAGTTCGCCGCCGCCTTCGCCGAGCGGGTCGTGCTGCTCGGCGACGGACGGGTGATCGCCGACGGGCCGGCCGGCGACGTCCTCGCCGGCGGCTGGTACTTCGCCACCGAGGTGGCCCGCGTCCTCGATCTACCCGGCGTGATCACCCCCGAACAGGGCGCGGCGGCGCTGCGCCCCTTCAACGAGTCTGCAATTACGCCGGTTGAGCACGCACAAATGCAGACTCGTGAGGAGGATGGGTGATGTCGTGGCAGCTGGCCAGCTTCGTGGTCCTGCTCGCCGTCCTGCTCGGGGGGTTCGCCTGGTATGAGCGCTCGCGGCCGCCGGCGCAGGTGGTGGCCCTGGTCGCGGCGCTGGCGGCGCTGGCGATCGCGGGGCGGATCGCCTTCGCCGCCTTCCCCAACGTCAAGCCGACCACCGACATCGTCGTCTTCGCCGGCTATGCGCTCGGCCCCGCGCCCGGCTTCGCGGTCGGCGCCCTCGCCGGCCTCGTCTCCAACTTCTGGTTTGGGCAGGGACCGTGGACGCCGTGGCAGATGGTCGGCTGGGGGATGTGCGGCGTGCTCGGCGCGGGGCTGGCGCTGGGCAGGCGCAACGCCGGTCGCCTTGCCCTGGCTGCTACCTGCGGTTTCGCTGCGATCGCCTACGGTGTATTGCTGAACTTCTCGCTGATGGCGACCTACGGCGGAGATCTATCGCTCGAGCGCTTCCTGGCGCTGCAAGCCCGTGCGCTGCCTTTCGACGCCGCGCACGCGATCGGCAACATCGCCTTCGCCCTGCTCGCCGGCCCGGCGATGGTGCGCATGCTGGTTCGCTTCCGCGAGCGCTTCCAGTGGCGCGTGCCGGCGGTGGCGACCGCGGTGGTCCTGGCCTTGCTGCTGCCGGCGCTGATTCCATCGCCGGCCCAAGCGGAGTACGGCCAGGCCGCCGATTGGCTGGAAGCGCGGCAGAACCCCGACGGCGGCTTCGGCTCCTCGCCTGAGGACGAGTCGAGCGCTGCGATCACCGGCTGGGCGATGCTCGGGCTGGAGGCGGCGGGCCGCAATCCCCTCGACGTTGCCAGGTTCGGCCGCACGCCGATTGACTCGCTGCGAGCCAAGATCGGTGAAGTCGCCAGCCCCGGCGATCTCGCCCGCACGATCGTCGCCCTCGAGGGCGCCGGGGCCGAGCCGCGCTCCTTCGCCGGGCGCAACCTGGTCGCCGAGCTGCGCGAACGACGCGCGGCCAACGGCTCCTTCGTCGGCTGGCCGGGCACGACCTCGTTCAGCGTGGTCGCACTGCGGGTTGCCGGCGCCACCGGCGGCCTCGAGCAGACGATCGCCTGGCTGACCGACGTGCAGAACCCCGACGGCGGCTGGGGCGACGTGCCGGGGCAGCCGAGCAACGCCGACGTGACCGCCTCCGTGATGCAGGCGATACCCGACACCAAGGCAGCCGAGCGAGGGCTCTCCTACCTGCGCAAGCACCAGCGCTCGAACGGCGGCTTCGCCCTCGGCGCCAGCGGCGCCGTCAACACCCAGTCGACTGCCTGGGCGGTGCAGGGGATGATCGCGGTGGGAGCCGATGCGGCCAAGGCCGGGCCCAGCGGCTCCAGCGCGCTCGACTACCTCGCCTCCCAGCAAGCGGCAGACGGGCACTACCGTTACTCCGAAGGCAGCGACCAGACGCCGGTCTGGGTCACCGGCCAGGTCTTGATCGCGGCGGCCGGCGAGGCGCTGCCCGTGGCGGCCCCATCGCGAGAGAAGTCGCCGCCGGCGCCGGCGCCGGCGATCTCACCACCCACGGCTTTGACGCCGTCGACGGATGCCGTTCCGGCACCGGAGGTCGAAGGACCGGGATCCGCGGCGCCGCCGTCGACCGGCAGCGTGCCCGGCGGCGGCACGCCGGCGCCGCCGCCGGTAGCCGGCGCCGCGCCGCCGATCGTCCCTGGCCCCGCAAGGCCGGGGGCCGAGGGCGAGTCGCCACCGACCCAGACGGCCGCGCCGGCCGCGGCCGCGGTCGAGAGCGATCCCGCCTCGCCCTGGATCGCGATCGGCGTCGGCCTTGGCGCCACCGCCGCGGCCATCGCCGCCCCCTGGCTGCTCGGTCGTCGCCTCGGCTGGTAGCGCCCCTCGCTCGGCAAGCACTCCGCGGGTGCAACGCATTTGCGGGGGATATCCCCACAAATGCGTTGCACCGGAGGCCGGCGGCTATGTTGACGGGCGTGGACGTGGAGACTGCGATACGCACGCGCCGCACGCACAAGGCGTTCGGGCCCGAGCCGCTCCCACGCGAGGAGATCCTCGAGCTGCTCGAGCTGGCACGCTGGGCGCCCAACCATCACCTGACCGCACCCTGGCGCTTCCGCGTCGTCGGCCCGGCCGCGCTCGAGCGGCTGAAGCAGGCGGCTGGGCCCGAGGGGGCGGCGAAGCTCGACCGCGCGCCGACGCTCGTCGTCGTCTCCTGCCTGCTCGGCGCCGACCCGGTCCAGAACGAGGAGGACCTGCACGCAACCGCCGTCGCCTCCTACATCGTCCTGCTCAGCGCCCACGCCCGCGGCCTGGCCGGCTACTGGCGCACCCCCGGCCTGCTGCGCTCGAGCGGCGGCCGCGGCGCGGTCGGCCTGCCCGACTCCGAGCGCTTCGTCGGCCTCCTGCACCTCGGCCGGCCCCGGCAGGAGAAGGAGCCCCCCGAGCGACCCGCGGTCGAGCAGGCGACCGTCTTCCTCGACTGATGCTCTCCCGCGCCGCCGCCATCGAGGCGATCGCCGGCCAGCGCTTCGAGGTCGTCGTCATCGGCGGCGGCATCACCGGCGCCGGCGTCGCGCTCGACGCCGCCTCGCGGGGCTACTCGGTGGCGCTGCTGGAGCGCGGCGATTACGCCGAGGGGACGTCCAGCCGCTCCTCGAAGATGATCCACGGCGGCCTGCGCTACCTGCAGAACCTCGACCTCGGCCTCGTGCGCGAGGCGCTGCTGGAGCGCCAGCTGATGGTCCAGCTCGCCCCGCACCTGGTCTACCCGACCCCCTTCCTCGTCCCCGCCTTCCCCGAGGAGCGCCGCCAGCGCGGCCTCGGCATCGGCCTCAACATGTACGACGTGATGGCGACCACGCGGGTCGGTCGCAGCCGTCGTGAGATGCGCTCCTCCAAGCAGGAGGACGAGGACTTCTACTGGTCGCCCGATCGCCACCGGATGATCGATCGGGGCGAGGTGCTGGAGCTGGTCCCCTCACTGGCCTCGCGCGATCCGAAGAACGCCTACCTCTTCTTTGACTGCCAGACCGACGACGTGCGGCTGACGCTGACCATCCTCGGCGAGGCCGAGCGCTTCGGCGCGACGATGCTGAACGGGGCCGAGGTGGTCGAGGTGCTGGAGAAGGGCGGCCGCGCCGCCGGCGTCGCCTTTCTCGAGGCCGACTCGGGCGAGCGGATCGAGGTCGAGGCCGAGAACGTGGTCAACGCGACCGGCGTCTTCGCCGATCGCATCCGGCCAGAGGAGGTGGTGGGCGAGGAGGACGTGCCGCGCATCTCGCCGAGCCGTGGCACGCACGTGCTGCTCGATCGCGCCGACCTCTCGACCGGCTCGGCGGCCTGCATCGTGCCGGCCGGCGAGGGGCGGGCGATCTTCGCCCTGCCCTGGTACGGGCGCACCCTGATCGGCACCACCGACAACGACTTCGACGGCGACATCGACCACCCGCGGCCGGGCGAGGAGGACGTCGCCTACCTGCTCGAGGCGGTCAACGAGTTCTTCGGCACCTCGCTCGGCGAGCGCGACCTTGTCGGCGCCTACGCCGGGGTGCGCCCGTTGATCTCGACCGGCGACCCGAAGAAGTCGGTCGACATCTCGCGCAAGGCGGAGCTCTACGAGACGTCTTCGGGGATGCTGACGATCACCGGCGGCAAGCTCACCACCTGGCGGCGGATGGCGAAGCAGACCGTCGACCGCTTGGTCGAGCGCGAGGCTCGCGTGGCGCCCTGCCACACGGCCGAGATCCCGCTGGGGATGGAGGCGCGCCCCGGGGACCTGGTGGCGCCGCAGGGGGTGGGGGAGGAGGCAACCGCCCAGCTCGCCTTCCGCTACGGCCATGCGGCGCGCCAGGTGCTCGCCCTCGCCCACGAGGACGCGAGGCTGGCGGCGCCGATCGTTCCCGGCCGTCCCGACCTGCTCGCCGAGGCGGTCGTCGCCGCGCGCCACGAGCAGGCCCGCAGCGTCGCCGACGTGCTGCTGCGCCGCACCCGCCTCGGCCTGCTGGCGGCGCCCCAGCTGCGCGATGCCGGCGTCGCGAGGGCAGTTGCCGCGGCGATCGGCGCCGAGCTCGGCTGGTCCCGGCGCCAGGTCAAGCGCGAGGCCGAGGCCTGGCCGGCGGCGGCTGCCGCGGCGGGCATCGACCAGGCGCGCGCCGATGGCGAGGGACGTGCCGGGTAGCCGCTGCAATAACCTGCCGGCCGTGAAGGCGCAAATCAACACGGCGATCGCCGGGTGTTGGAATCCGGGGCGGCTTGCGCGTGAACGTCCGGAGACTTCATGACCAAGGCCGAGCTGGAGTCCAAGCACATCGCCGAGCTGCACGCGCTTGCCGCCGAGGCCGGCGTGCCGAACTACCGCATGCAGCGCCGCGAGGACCTGGTCGAACAGCTGCTCGAGGGCGAAGCGTCGGTGGAGGAGAAGCCGGAGCGCGAGAAGCGGGAGCGCCCGCCGCGGCGTCGCCGCGAGCGCCCCGCCAGGGAGCGGGCGCCGCGCGAGTCCCGCCGGCCGGAGCCACGCGAGCCACGAGAGCAAGCGCCCGCGCCAGTCGCGCCGAAGCCCGAGGCGACGCCCGCGCCGGCTGCCGCCGGTCCCAGCTCCGAAGCGCCGCAGCCACGCCGCAGGCGCCGTCGCCGCCGTTTCGGCCGCAAGAGCAAGGGCCTGCGCGTCACCGATCTGCTGACGCCGCCGCCGGGCCGCCAGGCGCTGCTCTACGGCGAGAGCCGCAGCGCCTGCACGGCCCTGCTGCGCGAGGTCGCCGGCGAGCTCGCCGGCGCCTCCGACGGCCCCGACCCGATCGCCCTGCTCGTCGATCCCAGCCCCGAGGAGCTGGCCGAGTGGAAGCGCGAGGCCCCGCAGGCCGAGATCGTCGCCGCCGGCCAGGCCCGCCACGCCAGCGACGCCATGGCCCAGGCGGCACGCCGCGCCGAAAGCGGCGAAGACGTGATCCTCCTCGTCGACTCGCTGACCAAACTCGCCGAGAGCTTCGAGGACGCCGACGCAGCGAAGGCCCTCTTCGACGCCGGGCTCACCCAAGCCAAGGGCTCCCTCACCGTAGTGGCCGCCCTAGAGCGCCCGGTCTAGGAACAGCGGAGCCCTACCCTGATCCGCTGTCACTACCGCCTGTAGGCGATACGGCGCCAGCTCGGCTCCTTCGACAGCTCGATCAGCTCGGAGCTGCGGTCCGGCTGCACGTAGCCGAAGGTCTGGTTGCGCTCGTCGAAGACGATGTCGAGCTCGCCCTCCTTGACCCGCTGGTCGAGCCAGGCGCCGCGGAAGACGAGGCGGCGCAGCCAGTGGACGAGGCTGCGGTTGGCGGGGCCGACGAGGTCGTCCCAGTTCTCGTTGATGTGCTCGCCGAGGCGCGAGCTGGGCTCGGCGATCTCGCCGCTGACGCAAAGGTCGAGCAGGTCGTCGAGCTCCTCGTGGCTGAGGCCCTGGGCGACGAAGCCGAGTTTGACCGCGGCCTGCTCGACCCGCTGCCCGAAGTCCTCCTCGTTGAAGGCGAAGCGGAGCTCGCCGTACTCGAGGACGTAATCGGAGCCAGACTCGTAGTTCCCTCGGCGGGTCGTTTTCTTGTCCATGAGTTGAAGCCGTCTGCTCGCACCAGCCCAGCGAGAGCAGGTGCTGATCATGCCGATCATCGTAGCCCGATGCCGGTGCGTGGCCGTGCCTGAATGACCGTTTGCACCTCGCCCCTCTCGCGCCGTTCGTTCGATTGACCACACCAGGGTGTGGTCAAATGAACGAGCGGCGAAGCGAGGGGCCATGATCGACCTGCACTGCCACATCCTGCCTGGAGTCGACGACGGCTCACTCGACCTCGACGACAGCCTCGGCATGGCTCGGCAGGCGGTCAACGACGGCATCGAGGCGGTCTGCGCCACGCCCCACATCCGCCACGACCACGACGTGCGGATCGAGGAGGTCGCCGGCCGGGTCGAGGAGCTGAACGAGCAGCTGCGGGCGGAGGGGCTGCCGGTCGCCGTGATCCAGGGAGGCGAGGTGGCGGAGACCGCGGTCGAGGGGCTGAGCGAGGAGGAGCTCGGCCGGGTTTCGCTCGGCGCCGGGCGCTGGATCCTGCTCGAGCCGGCGCCGGGGCCGCTGAGCGAGAGCCTCACGCGCCGGGTCAAGCACCTGGCCGAGCGCGGCCACCGGGCGCTGATCGCCCACCCCGAGCGCCATCTCTCCGCCGACATGTACGAGCGCATCGCGGCGCTGGTCGCGGCCGGGGCGCTGGTCCAGGCAACCGCTGACTTCTTTCTGCGCGAGCGCTTCGCCGACGGCATGCGGGGCCTGGCCGCCGCCGGCCTGATCCACGTGCTGAGCAGCGATGCCCACTCATCCCACGGCGGCCGGCCGGTCCATATGCGGGAGGCCTTCCAACGCCTGGGCGAGGTAGAGCCCGCTGCCTCGCACCTGGAGTGGATGCGCGAGGTCGCGCCGCGGGCGATCGTCAGCGGCGAGGAGCTGGAGCTGCCCTTCGGCCCCGCCGTCTGATCAGCGTCGCCTCTTGCGGTGCAACGCTTTGGGTGCCTATTTCGCCCCCAACGCGTTGCACCCGATGCTCAGAGTTGGCGCAGCTCGACCTTGCGCGCCAGGTCCTCGATCGTGCTGCGCGAGCCGCTGCCGAGGCCGGCGCGGAGGAAGTTGGCGGCGCCGGCGGCGGCGCTGGTGCGCAGCGTCTCCTCCCACCCGAGCCCGGCGGCCATGCAGGCGGCCAGGCCGCCCATCATCGAGTCGCCGCAGCCCTCGCGTGAGCCGCGCTCGAAGCGAGGCGGAATCAGCTCCCAGGCCTGCTTGCCGCGAATCACCATCGCCGGCTCCTCGGCGCGGGTGATGATCGCCGCACCGGCGCCCTTCTCGAGCAGGCGGGCGGCCGCGGCCCGCATCCGCTCCTCGGTGTCGACCGGGCCGGTGACGTATTTGGCCAGCTCCCAGTCGTTGATCTTGACCAGGTCGGGCCCGCCCTCGAGGGCGCTGTCGAGCCGCGGCGGGGAGAGGTCGACGACGACCGGCGTGCCGTTCGCCTTCACGTCGGCGACCAGGTTGCCGTAGATCTCCAGCGGCAGCGCCTCGCCCGGGTAGGGGCCGCAGAGCGCCAGCACGTCGGAGTCCAGCGCGGCGGCGACGGTGCTGGAGAAGAGCTCGTCGATCTCGTGCCGCGACGGCGGCAGCGAGGCGCTCTGCGCCAGCGGCTCGCGCTCACCGCTGCGCCGGTCGTGCAGGTAGGAGCCGCTCGCCTCGGCTGTCTCGACCAGGCGCAGCTCGACGTCCATCTGCTCCAGCAGGGGACGCAGCACGGTCCCGGTCTCGCCGCCGATGAAGCCGCAGAGGATCGGCTTCGCACCGAGCTCGGCTGCCATCCGCGCCACCCAGACGCCCTGCCCCGCGGCGTGCAGGTGGATCTCGTCGCCGCCGTCGCTGGTCAAGGCCTCGATCGTGATCGAGAGCATCGGGTGGGGGCCGAAGACCGTGACCTTGCCGCTTGCCATCGTCAGAGGCTAGGGGAGAGATCGGGCGCGCTCGCCCTTGAGCAGGCGTGCCCTTGCTTGCTCCGCGCCTGCGCCGCCTGCCGACGGCACGAGCTCTTGGCCGCGACGTGCGGGTCGCGGCCGGACGCCGCGCCCGCCTGCTCGGGCTCGCCCGCCTCGATCGCGCCGCGGCGGGAGCGGGTCTGCTCATCCCGCGCTGCCGCAGCGTGCACACCTTCGGCATGCGCTTCGCGCTCGATCTCTACTTCCTCGACGGGGCGGGCGGGATCCTCGCTGTTCGGCGCGGCGTCCCCGCACGTCGCGTCGTCAGCCAGCGCGGCGCTGCCGCCGTGCTCGAGATCCCGGCTGCCAAGGGGGGAGAGAATCCTGCGCCGCGCCCTTAGAGCGGACATGCTTCCCGAGCGCCGCGAGATCGCCAGCCTCGTCGTCTGCGAGGACGACACACCGACGCTGGAGCTGCTCTGCGACCACCTCGTCGCCGATGGGTTCGGCGTCATGCCGGCGCCGAGCGCTTCCGACGCGCTGCGGCTATGCCGCTACAACCACCCGGACCTGCTGCTCCTCGACCTCACCCTGCCCGATGCCTCCGGCCTCGACGTGCTGCGCGAGATCCGCGACGCCGACGGGGTCACTTCGCGCTTCGACCCGAGCCTGCCGGTGATCGTCCTCACCGGCCGCGGCGCCGAGGCCGACCGGGTTCGCGGCCTCGACTTCGGCGCCGACGACTACGTGGTCAAGCCCTTCCACCACCAGGAGCTGCGGGCCCGGATCGCGGCGGTCCTGCGCCGCGGCCCCGAGCGTCGAGAGGGCCCCTGCCGCGTGGGCGAGATCGTCGTCGACCCGGCCCGGCGCAAGGCCTGGGTGGGCGAGGAGGAGGTGGTGCTCTCCAACAAGGAGTTCGGCCTGCTGCGCGTGCTCGCCACCGATCCCTCACGGGTCTTCACCAAGCGCGAGCTGCTCGAGGCGGTCTGGGGATACCGCAGCCCGGCCCGCACCCGGACCTTGGATTCGCACGCGAGCCGGCTGCGGCGCAAGCTCGACCCCGAGCACGGCCGCTTCGTGATCAACTGCTGGGGATACGGCTACCGGCTGATCGACGGATGATCGAGCTGGCCCAGATCATCGCCGGCTGGCCGCTGGTCCTCTCGATGGCCGCCGCGGTCGCCGCCCAGGGGCTGCGCGCCGGCAGGCGCCGCATGGCGCTGAACGAGGCGCTGCACGAGCTGCGCCGGCCGCTGCAGGTCGTCGCCCTGGCGTCGAGGATGCGGGTGGCGGCAGCGGGCAACGAGGGCGATCCCCTGGAGCAGGCCGCGGCGGCGTTGGAGCGGCTCGATCGTGAGATCAACGGCGGCCCGTCGGCAACGGTCTGGGGCAGGGTCGACGGCCAGGCGCTGGCTCGAGCTGCGGTCGGACGCTGGCAGGCACGGGCACGGCTCTCCGACGGCTCGCTCGAGCTGCGCTGGAACGCCGGTCGCGCCTCGATCAGCGGCGATCGGGTGGCGCTGGCGCAGGCTCTCGACAACCTGATCGTCAACGCGATCGAGCACGGCGGGCCGACGATCGTCGTCAGCGCCCGCCTGCGCGAGGGAAGGCTGCGGATCGCGGTCGCTGACTCGGGTCGCGCGATGCGGCCGCGCTCGCGTTACGGCAACCCGGCCGAGATCGTCGCGCAGCTCGCCGGGCGCCGCCGCCACGGCCACGGGCTGGCGGTGGTGCGGCGGGTCGCCGCCGCTCACCGTGGGCGCTTCGCCCTGCGCCGCTCGGAGCGGGGCTCGCTCGCCGTGCTCGAGCTGCCGCTGGCCGGATCCGCTCCCGCGGGCGAGCCGGCGGCATGAGCCGACGGGCGCGGGCGATCGGCTTCCTCGTGCTGGCGCTCTTCTCCGCCACCCTCGCCGCCGGGCTCGCCGACGGGTACGGCTCCCGCGTCGCCCAGGGCTACGGCCCACTGCGCTCGGTCGTCGTCGCGGCGCGGGCACTGCCCCGCAACCGGGTCCTCGGGCCAGGGGAGATCTCGGCCTCGCTGGAGGAGCGCCGGGTGCCGGCGCGGTTCGCTCCGCCCGGCGCGCTGGCGGCGACCGGCCAAGCGCTCGGCCTCGCTCCGCTTGCAGTCGTCCCGGCCGGCTCCTACCTGCTCGCCGGACAGCTGCGCCCACCGCGCGCCCGGCGCCCGGGCCGGGTGCTCGGCGGCGACCGCAGCCCGGTCGAGATCGCGGTCAGCGGAGCCGAAGCGCTGCTCGCGGCCGGCCCGGCGCTCGGCGGCACGAAGGTGGACGTGGTGGTGACCACCGAACCGACAGGGGCGGGACCGGGTCGCACATACGTAGCCGCGGCCGGGGTGCCGCTTCTTGCGCTGGGCCCCGGTGCCGACGGGCCGGGCCCAGGCGGCGCCTCGGCCGCGACCCTGGGCCTGACCAGGCGACAGGCGCTGCGCCTGATCGCCGCCGAGAGCTTTGCCCGCAAGCTGACCCTCCTACCCGAGGGCTGAGCGGTGGCGGCACGGGACCGTTACGTCGAAGAGCTCGCAGGCGCTCTACGCGAGGGACTGATCGAGCGGCGGCGAGACGAGGCGGCGAGCGGTCGGGGGTCGGCTATGGAGCTGGCCGACGAGGTCCACGACCTGGTCGAAGCGGAGGCGGCGCTGCTTGGCGCCGAGGACCGGGCGGCGCTGGAGGCGCGCATCATGCGCGACAGCGCCGGACTCGGGCCGCTCGAGGATCTGCTCGCCGATCCGGCGGTGGAGGAGGTGATGGTCAACGGCCCCGACCGTGTCTACGTCGAGCGCGGTGGACGGATCGAGCCCACCGAGGTCAGCTTCGGCGACGAGGAGGAGCTGCGCAACACGATCGAGCGCATCCTCGCCCCGCTCGGCCGCCGCGTCGACGAGCTCAGCCCGATGGTCGATGCGCGGCTTGCCGACGGATCGCGCGTCAATGTGGTGATCCCGCCGCTCGCCGTCGACGGCCCTGCCTTGGCGATTCGCCGCTTCGGCGCCAAGCGGCCGGACCCGCAGGAGCTGGTGGAGATGGGCACCCTCGCCGAAGGCCAGCGCCAGCTGCTGGCCGCCGCCGTGGCGGCCAGGAAGAGCGTGCTTGTCAGCGGCGGGACCGGCTCGGGCAAGACGACCCTGCTCAATGCCCTCTCCAGCTTCATCGGGCCCGACGAGCGGGTGGTGACGATCGAGGACGCGGCAGAGCTGCGCCTGCAGCAGCCGCCCGTGGTGGGGCTCGGGAGCGACCTCTTGCGCAACGCGCTGCGGATGCGCCCGGACCGGATCGTGATCGGCGAGGTGCGGGGGCCGGAGGCGCTCGACCTGCTGACCGCGCTCAACACCGGCCACGACGGGGCGCTCTCGACCGTTCACGCCAACTCGCCGGTTGATGCGCTGGCGCGGCTCGAGACGCTGGCGCTGATGGCCGGCGTCGGGCTGCCGCACGAGGCGATCGCCGAGCAGGTCCAGCGCGGGATCGACCTCGTGGTCCACCTCGAGCGTCGCCGTGACGGATTGCGGCGGGTCGTCGAGATTGCGGAAGTCGTGCGCACAGCGGGGGCGACGGCCGTGCGCACAGTCGAGCAGCTGGATTCGCAGTGAGCCGCGGCTCGGAGCTGCCGATCGTGCTGGCCGGCGCGGCGGCGGGCGGCCTGGGCGCGGTGGGGCTGCGCGAGGCGCTGCTGGCGAGCCCTGCGGTCGCGGCCTGGCTCGAGATGACCCTCGAGCCGCTGCGGCGGGCCGGCCGCGAGGGGTACTTGCCATCGAGGCTGGAGCGGCGTCGACTCGTGGCGCTGGCGGCGCTCGCCGCGGTCGGCGCCGGGTGGCTCCTGGGCGGCATTGGCCTCGCTCTGCCGCTGATGCTGGCGGCGCCGGCGATCGCGGCGTGGGCGGTCGGGTCCCGGCGTCGCCGCTACCGCCGCGCGGTCGAGCGCGCCCTGCCCGAAGTGGCGCTCGCGGTCGCCGATTCGCTCAGCGCCGGGCGCTCGCTGCGCGGCGCGCTGCCGAGCGCCGTCGCATCGCTCGACGGTCCGGCTGCCGTCGAGCTTGCCCGGCTTGGCGCCGCGCTCGAGCTGGGAGCGCCGACCGCGGAGGCGGTGGTCGTCTGGCAGCAGCGGATGCGCTCGCCGCGGGTCGATGCATTTGCGGCGGCGCTGCTCAGTCAACGGGTTGCCGGGGGCGATCTGGCTGGGCTCCTGCGGCGCTTTGCCGCGGGGGCGGCGGAGCGCGATCGTGCCGCCGAGGATGCCCGGTCGGCAACTGCGCAGGCGCGCTTCACCGGTCTGCTCGTGGTCGCGATGCCGAGCGGCGGCGCCCTCTTCGCCGAGCTGCTGCAGCCCGGATTCCTGGCGAAGGTCGGGGGCAATCCTGCGGCGGCGCTGCTGCTGGCCCTTGCCGGGGCCCTGCAGGCTGCCGGATTCCTCGCAATCGGCCGCCTCTCCCGGGTGGCCGAGTGAGCCCGGCCGCCATCGCGGCCGGGACCGCGGCCCTGTTTGTCTGCGCCGGCATGCGTGAGCTCGTCGCCACCAGGCAGGGAGCCGCCGGGCGTCGCCTGGCCGTCTTCGCCGCCAGTGGCCGCACGGCGAGGGCGGCGCTGCGGCTCGGCTTGCCCGGCCGCATTGCCCGCGCCGGCCTTGAGGCGCGCCTGCCGCTCGCCGCGGTGCTGCTGGCGAAGCTGGCCGGCATCGCGCTCGGGGTCCTCGCCGCGATCGCCGCCGCCCCGGCCGCCCCTGGTCGCACCTCGTTGCTGGTCCTCGTCGGCGTGCCTGCGGCGGGTTTCCTGCTCCCAGACGCGCTGCTCGAGCGCCGGGCACGGCTGCGCACTCGCCGCCTGCTCGCCGCTCTTCCCGACGCCTGCGACCTGCTCGCGGTCGGCGCATCCTCGGGTCGCGGTCCCGCCGCCGGCTTTGCCGAGCTGGCTCATGCCGGCGACGGCCCGCTGGCCGACGAGCTGCGGGTGACCGCGGCCGAGCTCTCCTGCGGCCGGCCTCTCGGCGAGGCGCTCGGCTCGCTGCGAGCCCGCGTCCCCGGCGGCGAGGTCGCCTCGCTCTGCGCCGCGATCGAGCGCTCACGCCGCTTCGGCTCGCCGCTTGCCGACCAGCTCCGCCGCCAGTCCAGCGCCCTGCGCCGCGATCAGCGTCGCGCCGTCGAGGAGCACGCCGCCCGGGCCGCTCCCAAGATCCAGCTCGTCGTCGCGCTCGTCCTCGTCCCCTCGGTCCTGCTGATGATCGTCGCGGCCCTGATCGCCAATGCCGACGTCCTGCTCGGCGGCTTCTAGCGCCAGTCCCTCCTAGGCGCTGGTTTCCAGCGCCTCCTCGCGCAATCGCCTGGCGACCGCGGCGCTGGCGGCGCTGACCGCGTCGAGCTGGGCGCTCGACTTCTTGTGGCCGCTGACATAGCAGCAGAGCACGCCACCGACCAGCTCAAAGGCGAACTTCTCCGGCGCTTCCTCGCCGAGCCAGACGACGAAGGTGGGGGAGAAGAGACGGCGCAGCCAGACCTGGTCCTGCTCGGCGCCGGCGAAGATCTCGTAGCGCTCCTCGAGCGCCGCGCTCTCCAGTCTCACCCGCTCCTTGGCGCGAAAGGCGTCCTCGAGGCCCTCCAGCGCTCGCAGGCCGAACTTGCGCTGGCAGATCAGCTCGGGGATGTGGGCGGCGCACTCCGGAACGTCGACCAGGCCGAGCGTGTAGCGGTAGTAGTCGGTCTGCCGGTTGCCCTTGCTGTCGGTCGACTCCTCCTCGTAGGTGTAGAGGGCGAGGGCCCCCTCGACGCCGTCGGCGAGCGAGCCGGAAAGCGTGCGCTCGGCGTAGCGCTCATCGCCCTTGCGCAGCAGCGGCGTCGCCGGCGGCAGCGGGCTGCGGCCGGCGAGGGCCAGCTGGCGCTGCTGGGCGTAGGTGGTGAAGAAGGCGTCCTCGGCACGCGAGTCGGCGATCGCGAAGACGATCAGCAGCGAGACGAGCAGCATCGCGCCGGCAGCCCCCGCGCCGATCGCCGCTCCGAGATAGACGGCGGTCGCGATTCCCACGACGAGGACGAAGATCGCGATGACGAGCCAGGTGACCGGCCGGCGCAGCAGCTGCTTGAAGTGGAAGCCGCGCAGGTCGTTGGCGTCCTCGGGCACGTTCATGGCGTCTTCGGACACGTTCATCAGAGCGTGGCTGAGCTTAGCCGCGATATATGGCGGTCAAAGTCAGACACGCCCTCGGAGGGGGTTGCAAATGGGGTTGCAGGATTGGGTCGTGTTGCAAAGTGGGAGAAAGTGGGGTACTGTGCCGCTCGAGTTGAAGCCCAGGACCGGGGTGGTGAGGTTCCTCCCACCTCATCACCTCGGTCCTAACTCGTTTCCCAGACCGGCTCGCACAGCCCGCACAAGAAAGGACCGGCGGTGGCATTTCGGGGCCTCTACGAGCACAGTCTCGATTCCAAGGATCGCCTCACGGTTCCCTCCAGGTTCCGCGCGGCTCTCTCCGATGGAGTCGTTCTCTCCAAGGGCTTCGACCCCTGCGTCTGGGTGCACACCACCGAGGAGTTCGAGCAGCTCTCCGACCGCTTCCTCTCGCCGCACAGCCCCTTCGGCCGCGACGCGCGACAGCTGCGGCGCCGCTTCCACGGTGGCTCCTCCGACGAGAAGCTCGACTCCGCCGGCCGCATCCGCATTCCCAGGCCGCTGATCGAGCACGCCGGACTGACCGGCCCCTGCGTCGTCATCGGCGCCGGGGAGTACCTCGAGATCTGGAACGCCGAGGCCTGGGCGAAGCTGGAGGACGAGCTCGACGCCGCGGCGCCGGAGATCGCCGAGGGCCTGGCCGCCAACGGAGCGGCTGAGTGAGATGGCCGCCCGAGCGCAACGAGCCCCGGCCGCCTTCGGCCCGCCCGCGATCCCCGCAATCCTTCTTGGTCGGATGACGACCGAGCACAAACCAGTCCTCGCCGCCGAGCTGACCGAGCTGCTCGCCCCGCGGCCGGGGGAGATCGCCGTCGACTGCACCTTCGGCGGCGGCGGCCACGCGCGTCGGGTCGCCGCCGCGCTTGGTCCCTCCGGGACGCTGGTCTGCATCGACCGCGACCCCGCCGCGGAGGCGCGGTTCGAGGCCTTCGCGGCGGAAGCCCCCTGCAAAACACGGTTTATCGGCACCGACTTCGCGGCAGGGCTTCGCACCCTGGGCGGCGAAGGCATCCGCCCAGAGATGGTCTACATGGACCTCGGAATGTCCTCGATGCAGGTCGACGCCTGGGAGCGGGGCTTCTCCTATTCCTATGACGCCCCGCTCGACATGCGCATGGACACCCGCCAGCAGCTGAGCGCCGCCGACATCGTCAACGAGTGGCCCGAGTCGCGGCTGGCCCAGGCGCTGCGCCGCTTCGGCGAGGAGCGCTACGCCGGCGGCATCGCCCGGCAGATCGTCCGCCGCCGGCCGCTCTCGACCACCGCGCAGCTGGTCGACGCGATCAAGGCGGGCATGCCCGCCTCGGCCCGCTTCGGCGCCGGCCATCCGGCCAAGCGCACCTTCCAGGCGATCCGCATCGCCGTCAACGGCGAGCTCGACTCGCTCGAGGACGCGCTGCCGGCCGCCTGGGGCTTGCTGCCGCAGGGCGGCCGCCTCGCCGCGATCTCCTTCCACTCGCTCGAGGACCGGCGCGTCAAGCGGTTCCTCGCCGAGCGCGCCAAGGGCTGCCTCTGCCCGCCGGAGCTGCCGGTCTGCGTCTGCGGGCGCGAGCCGGAAGCCGAGCTGCTGACCCGGCGAGCAGTTGCTCCCGGTGCCGAGGAGGTCGCGGCCAACCCGCGGGCCAAGTCGGCGCACCTGCGGGCCGCGGTCAAGATCGGGGAGCCAGCCTGATGGCTGCCGCCGCGACCGCCCCCGCCCGAGCGCCGAGCCGCAGGGCGCCGGCGCAACGCAAGGCACCGGCCTTGAAGGCAGCGCCCGCCCGCCAGGCACCCTCCCGCAAGGCCCCTGCACGACGCAAGGTGCCGGCGCGTCGCCCCGGCGGGCAGCTGATCCCGATCGCGGTCGGCACCGCGACCGCCGTCCGCCACCTGCCGGACTCGAGCCTGATGGTGCGGATGACCCGTGGCCGCGCCTGGATCGCGGTCCTCGGCCTGCTGCTGGCGGGGATCGTCGCCGTCAACGTCGTCACCCTCAGCGTCGCTGCCACCGCCGGCCACGTCGAGCGCAACATCGAGGCGCTCGACCAGGAGAACTCGATCCTGCGCAGCCGCGACGCGCAGCGCTCCGGCACCGCGCGGGTGCGCCACGACGCTGCAGCGCTCGGCCTGACCGTCGCCAGCAGCGACGCGATCGGCTACGTGCAGTTCGATCCCGGCGACTTCGCTGTCGCCGCTCAGCGCCTCGCCGCCGCCGGCACGGGTTACTAGGAACGGACGGCGCGTGCGCACGATCGAGCGAAGGATCGGCCTCCTCTTCGCGGTATTCCTCTTCGGCTTCGGCCTCGTCGTCCTCCGCGCCTTCTGGCTGCAGGGGGTGCAGGGCGCCCAGCGGTGCCGCTGCCGAGCCTGCGCGGCAGCGTCCTCGACCGCCATGGCAACGAGCTGGCGTCCTCCGAAGACGCGGCGACGATCTTCGCCATCCCCGCGGAAGTCGAGAGCCCGGTGCGCACAGCGCAGCAGCTGGCGCCGATCCTCGAGCTGAAGGAGGACGACGTGCTGCGCGAGGTGGCCTCCGAATCGGGCTACGTCGCCCTTGCCCACAGCGTCGACCTCTCGACGGCGCGGCGGATCGAACGGCTCGAGCTGCCCGGTGTGGGCGAGGACCCCGACAGCCGTCGGACCTATCCCCAGGGAGAGCTCGCCGGGCAGGTGATCGGCGCCGTCGGCTCCGAAAACGAGGGGCTGACCGG
>Ga0193741_1000189_pt1 | contig 17096 bp, 14 predicted proteins | sample L2s2metaG_FD_143059 | JGI IMG/M metagenome (GOLD analysis project Ga0193741, IMG submission 143059) | Soil microbial communities from a riparian zone of the East river system, Colorado, United States - L2s2 | ecosystem: Environmental > Terrestrial > Soil > Riparian zone | place: USA: East River...
GGCGCTGGCCGACCGGCAGCTTCGGCATGCCGTGACGGTTGACGGCTCCCGTGCCTTCAGGCGATCGCCCCTCGAACACGACGTTGACGCGTTCTTTGTGGAGCTCGCGCTGGCGATCGATGTATTTCAGGCGCTTCGCGACGAGGCTCATTGCCTGATCTTCCTCGATTTGCGCGGGTGACGCCAAACGGGTCTGACCCCTAGTATCATTTGCCCATGCGATTCGAGTTCGTCGTCCGCTCCGGCAAGGAAGTCGGGCGCACGGTGCAAGTGGCCACCGGACAGAGCATCTCGCTCGGCCGGCTGAAGGGCTGCGACGTGGTCGTGGACGACGAGGCGGCATCGCGCCGGCATTGCACGATCACCGGCCGCGAGAGCGTATGCGTCGTCGCCGATCTGCAGTCGGCCAACGGCACCTTCGTCAACGAGAAGCGCATTGCGACCATCGAGCTGCAGCGCGGCGACAAGATCCGCATCGGCTCGACGGTGATCGAGCTGCTCGACGCCACGAGCCAGGAGTCGCAGGCCAAGGCCCCGGCTCACGGCTCCACCACCTCGCTCAGCATTGTCGAATCGCGCAGCAACACGCTGGTGCAGCGCTCGGTCGATCCGACGAAGCTCGAATTCCTCTCGCAGACATACAAGCGCAAGGACGAAGCGCACCTGCTCGAATCGGCGCAGAAGTATCTGACGACGCTGCACAAGGTGTCGGACATCCTGTCGCGCGCGTCGAGCGTCGACGCGCTGTTCGATTCGATCGTGCAGGCGATCCTCGAAGTGTCCGGCGGCGATCGCGCCGCGGTCCTGATGCGGAACAAGGAGACCGGCGGCGTCGACATGGTCTCGGTCCGCACCAAGGACGGTAAGGCGTCCGGCGAAGTGAAGCTGTCGCGCACCGTCGTCAACGACGTGCTCGAGAAGGGCATTTCCGCGTTCACCGACGATGCGCTCGCGGATGAGCGCTACGTCGGCGGCGAATCGATCGTGCGGCAGCGCATTCGATCGGTGATGTGCGCGCCGATGCGCACGACCGACGAGATCCTCGGCGTGCTCTACGTCGACAGCCAGATGGCGCGCGAGTTCAGCGAAGCCGAGCTCGAGCTGCTCGCGGCGGTCGGCAACCAAGCCGGCATCGCGCTGCATCGCGCCAAGCTGATGCAGGAAGTCGAAAAGCTGTTCCTCGACGTCATGAAGGCGATCGCGTCGATCATCGACGCGAAGGACGGCTACACGCACAAGCATTCCGAGCGCGTCTCCGCGTTCGGCGTCCGCCTCGCCCAGCATCTGGGTTTCGATGCCGACAGCCGCGCGGTCGTGGAGCTGTCAGGCCTGCTGCATGACGTCGGCAAGATCGGCGTGCCCGACGCGATCCTGAACAAGCCCGGCAAACTGACCGATTCGGAATTCAAGGAGATGCGGCTGCATCCGATCCATGGCGCGCGCATCCTGTCGAACATCCAGAGCCAGAAAGTCGTCAGCCTGCTGCCGGGGGTGAAGTATCACCACGAGCGCTGGGACGGCAAAGGCTATCCGGAAGGACTGAAGGGCGAGGAGATCCCGCTGCTCGGGCGCGTGCTTGGCGTCGCGGATTTTCTCGACGCGCTGACGTCCGATCGTTCCTATCGCAAGGGCCTGCCGCTCGAAGAGGCGCTGCAGATGGTGAAGGATCTCGAAGGGCAGGCGTTCGATCCGGTCGTGGTCAAGGCCGCGGTGGAACTGCACGCGAAGGGCGAGCTGGCGTTGCCGTCGACGCCGAATCCCGGCGTGCAGGCGCCGGAGCCGGCGGCGGAAGCGGCGGCGGAGCCGTCGAAGTCCTAAGCGAACAGGCTTCGCGCCGTCAGCATCTCCGGCCGCAGTCCCGAGGCTTTCGCGAGCCGCTTGACGAACGGCGGCACATCGATTCGCGCCTTCCACAAATCCGCGCGTCCGCCCAGGCGCTCGAACTCGGCGGCCCACTCATCCCACCACGGAGAAATCCGTTGTGAAATCGGTTCGATAATCAGGGTCGGTTTCTTCGACTGCTTGATGTTGTCGAGCAACGCGGCGCGATCGCGATCGTTCAGCTCGTTGACGACGAATGCCGCGACGATCACAGACGTGTCGGAAGGGAAGCGCGTCCGGGCAGCGTGCGCGCGACGCGCGTCGGCGTGAAGGCCGAATGCCTTGTAAGTGAATCGCGCTTCGTCCAGCGTCCACGGGTGCGTATCGAATCCGAGCACGCGCAACGGCGGTGTCGCCGACGTCGCGATCGCCGCGCCCGCGACGCCGGTGCCGCAGCCCAGATCAACGACGGTGCCAGAGGCGAACGAGAGGCCGAGCTCCTTGGCGATGTGCTGCACGAGCAGGAAATGCAGCGGACCGTAATAGAGCGCAAAGGCGGCGCGCTTGCCGGCGCCATCGAGCGCCTTGTGGTCCGCGAGCGCGGATTCACGCCGCTCGACGTACGCCGACGACAGCGCCCGGAGCGCCCGCGTGACCTCGCTGAAACGCAGATCGGCGAGATGCCGTTCTTCGAGCTGTTGGACGAAGCTGTCAACGGTCAACTGGAAACCGGTAACTGGAAACTGGTAACTTCAAGTATCAGGAATGGGGTGGATGACGGGATTTGAACCCGCGACAGCCGGAGCCACAGTCCGGTGCTCTACCCCTGAGCTACACCCACCATGGGGAAGAGGAAAATTATATCAGTAGTTGCCAGTTGCCAGTTTCCAGTTGGCTTACTGACAATTGGCAACTGGTAACTGGCAACTGGAAACTGGAAACTGGAAACTGGAAACTTCAGATCGTCCGTCCAAATGGCCCTGTCCACCCATCATGGGTCAACGTATTTTCCAATTCAGCCTGGCGCCGGGCAAGCGTCGCCGAATCGTCGAAGTGCTCCACGCGCTCCGATCCGTCCGGCTGAATCACGACGAGCTCGAACCCTTTGCCCTGGCTTGCGTTGCGAGTCTCGCACCGGATAAAACTGCCTTGCCGTTCGTAGAACCACACCATTACAAAAGACTCTCTGGGGGGACTTCAAGCTTAGCATGATCCCTTTTCTCGGACCGGCCGACCCGTTCCCACCGGTCGAGCAGGCGCTCGATCAACCGGATGGTTTGCTGGCGGCCGGCGGCTCGCTGACCACGCGACGGCTCGTCGATGCGTATCGCCGCGGGATTTTTCCGTGGTTCAACGAGGGCGATCCGATCTTGTGGTGGTCGCCGGATCCGCGCACCGTGCTGCGGCCCTCACAGATTCACCTCTCGCACTCGCTGCGCAAGACGCTGCGCAAGGAATCGTTCATGCTCACGATCGATCGCGTGTTCACGCGCGTGCTCGATGGCTGCGCCGCGCCGCGGCCGGGCGACAGCGGCACGTGGCTGAGCCTGGCGATGCGCCGCGCGTATGCGTCGCTGCATGCGGAGGGTCTCGCGCATTCGATCGAAGTGTGGATGGACGGTGAGCTGGCCGGCGGCATCTACGGTGTCGCGATCGGACGCATGTTCTTCGGCGAGTCGATGTTCTCGCGCCGGACCGACGCGTCGAAGATCGCCATGGCGCGCCTGGCGGCGCAGCTCGATCGCTGGGAGTTTCCCCTGATCGACTGCCAGCTGGAAACCCATCACCTCCTGTCGCTGGGCGCCGAGCAGCTGTCGCGGCGGGCCTTCATTGCCGACGTCACGCGCCTGACGGGGCTGGATGGGCCGAAGTGGGAAATCGACGCCGACCTGGCGGGATCGGCGGCGCACGCGCCACGGATACTGCGCCCGGCTCCCGGCTCCCGGTTCCCGGATACCGGCTTATGATCAGGATGTGGCCGATCCCAAGGTCCGCGACCGAGTCCAGTCCGAACCCGACGTTGAAGAGCGTGTCGACCACCCGCGCCTGTGGAAGGTCCTGCTGCACAATGACGACTACACCACGCAGGAATTCGTGGTCTGGGTGCTCGAAGCAATTTTTCACCTGCCGCATGCGGACGCGTTTGCCATCATGATGCACGTGCACCAGGCCGGCGTCGGGGTGGCGGGATTGTTCACGCGCGACGTCGCCGAGACGAAAGTAAAGGCCACGCAGCAGATGGCCGAACAACATGAGTACCCGTTGCTCGTGACGATCGAGCCGGATTCCGGAGACCCCCGCGAATGAGCCGCACGCCTGTTCCGTTCGCACCAGACACGCTCGAAAGCATCCGGCGCGCCTTCCGTGTCGCGTCGGATCGCCGGCACGATCTCGTCAGCCTCGAGCACATGCTGCACGCGCTGATCGAGGATCCGCAGGCCCGCGAGATCCTGGCGCGGTGCCGCGTCGACCTCGCGGCCTTGAAGATCGATCTCGAGGAAGTCCTCGATCGCGCGTTCACCGCGGTGCCCGGCAAGAAACCGGTGAAGCCCGAATCGACGCTTGGCTTCGATCGCGTCGTCGAGCGCGCGGTGGTGCACGCCGCCTCGTCCAGCGCGCAACAGGTGGAGAGCGGAGCGCTGCTCGTGTTCCTGCTGCAGGAGGAGGAGAGTCATGCGGCGTACTTCCTGCGCAAACAGGGCGTCGATCGGCTGACGCTGCTCCGCGCCATCTCCCACGGCGGGCCCGAGGTCGCCGGACCGGGACGCGCGCCGGATGGCGGCGACTCCGAGGTCGGGAAGACCGATCCGCTCGAAGCGTTCGCCGACGATCTGATCGCGCGCGCCGAAAAGGGCGGCATCGATCCGCTGATCGGCCGCGAGCTCGAGCTCGAGCGCATGATCCACGTGTTGTGCCGCCGACGGAAGAACAATCCGCTGCTGGTCGGCGAGCCCGGCGTGGGCAAGACCGCACTCGCCGAAGGCCTGGCGCTGCGCATCCACAAGGGCGACGTCCCGGAGCCGCTGAAGAACATCCGCGTCTTCGCGCTCGACATGGGCGCGCTGGTCGCCGGCACGCGGTATCGCGGCGATTTCGAGGAGCGCGTGAAGCAGGTGCTCGACGCGCTCGACAAGCAGGAACACGCGATCCTCTTCATCGACGAGATTCACACGCTCGTCGGCGCCGGCTCGGCGTCGGGCGGGACCATGGATGCGGGGAACCTGCTGAAGCCGGCGCTGGCATCGGGCAAGCTGCGCTGCATCGGCTCGACAACGTTCTCCGACGTGAAGCAGTCGTTCGACAAGGATCGCGCGCTGTCGCGCCGCTTCCAGAAGATCGAAGTGCTCGAGCCGACCGAGGCGGAGACGACCGAGATCCTGAAGGGCCTCAAGGGCGCCTACGAAACGCATCACGGCGTGACTTATCCCGATCCGACGCTCGAAGCGGCGGTGACGCTGTCGGTGCGACACTTGAAAGATCTGCACCTGCCCGACAAGGCGATCGACGTCATCGACGAGGCCGGCGCCGCCAAGAAGCTGGCCAGCGGCGGCGACAAGGTCGTCAGCGTCGCCGATCTCGAGAAGATCGTCGCCAAGATCGCGCGCGTGCCGGTGCAGGCGGTGTCGAGCGACGACAAGGTCGCGCTGAAGAATCTCGACGTCGAGTTGAAGTCGGTGATCTTCGGGCAGGATGCCGCGATCGAAGAGGTCGCCTCGGCGATCAAGCTGTCGCGATCGGGCCTGCGTGCCGCCGACAAGCCGATGGGCAACTTCCTGTTTGCGGGTCCGACCGGCGTCGGCAAGACGGAACTGGCGAAGCAGCTGGCGCGGGTGCTGAAGGTGGACTTCCTGCGCTACGACATGTCGGAGTACATGGAGAAGCACGCGGTGTCGCGCCTGATCGGCGCGCCGCCGGGATACGTCGGCTACGAGGAGGGCGGGCTGCTGATCGATGCGGTGCGCAAGTCGCCGCATGCCGTGCTGCTGCTCGATGAAATCGAGAAGGCGCATCCCGATCTTTTTGCGATCCTCCTGCAGGTGATGGATCACGCGACGCTGACCGATACGCACGGCCGGCACGCCGACTTCCGTCACGTGATCCTGATCATGACGACCAATGCCGGCGCGCGCGATCTGTCGGGCCGCAAGATGGGCTTCAAGGAGATCGCGCAGGACAGCAAGTCCACGGGCGTCCTCGAGCGCGTGTTCGCGCCGGAATTCCGGAATCGCCTCGACGCCATCGTGCATTTCACCGCGCTCGGCACCCGCGAGATCGAGCTGGTCGTCGACAAGCACATCGACGAGCTGCGCCAGCTCGTGGCCGGCCGGAAGATCACCATCGAGCTGACGCCCGCGGCGCGGACCTGGCTCGCGATCAAGGGATTCGATCGCGCCTTCGGCGCGCGGCCGATGGGGCGGCTGGTCGAGAAGACGATCAAGAAACCGCTCTCGGATTTGCTACTCTTCGGCACTGTCAAAGACGGCGACCGCGTTCTCGTGGACGTGCACGAGGACGCCATCCAGGTGACACAAGCATGAAGCTTCGCGCGATCTTCCTCGGTGTTGTGGCGGTTCTGTTCCTCGTTCCGGGTTCCGGGTTCGCTCAGGTCTTGCAGATGATGCCGGTCTTCGAGGCGCGCTGCGCGCAGTGTCATGGCGGGAACGCCGCCGAGCGCCGCGCCCCGGATCGCAACGCGTTGGCCGCGATGACCCCCGAGCGCATCCTGGAAGCGCTGACCACGGGAACGATGGTGGCGAACGCGACGGGAATTTCCGACGGCCAAAAACGCGCGCTCGCAGAGTTGATGTCGGGGCGGCCGCTCGGCAGCTCCGCGTCGGGACAGGCATCGGCGATGAAGGGTCAATGCCAGGCAAAGCCCGCATTCAACCCGGCGACCGGTCCGCGCTGGTCGGGCTGGGGCAACGACGTGATGAATTCGCGGATGCAGACCGCCGAGCATGCGGGCCTGCGCGCCGCGCAGATTCCGAGCCTGCAGTTGAAGTGGTCATTCGGGTTCCCCAATGGATCGTCGGCGTATGGACAGCCCGCCGTCGCCGGCGGCCGCGTCTTCGTCGGCTCGGACAACGGCTTCGTGTATTCGCTCGACGCGGCGACCGGCTGCGTCTACTGGTCGTTCGAAGCCAAGGCCGGCGTGCGCACGGCGATCAGTCTTGGCACGATCAAGACCGCGACCGGCACGCGGCAGGCCGCCTACTTCGGCGATCTCAAGGCCAACGTCTTCGCGATCGACGCCGAAACCGGCGCGCTGATCTGGACGCACCGTATCGACACGCACCCGTTCGCGCGCGTCACCGGCGCGCCCACGCTGGCCAACGGCCGTTTGTATGTGCCGGTGTCGTCGTTCGAGGAAGGATCCGGCGCGAACGACAACTACGAGTGCTGCACGTTCCGCGGCAGCGTCGCGGCGTACGACGCGGCCACGGGCAGGCAACTCTGGCAGACGTTCATGGTCGATCAGCCGAAGCCAACGCGGAAGAACAAGCTCGGCACGCAGCTCTATGAACCGTCGGGCATCGCGATCTGGTCGGCGCCGACGATCGATCTGAAGCGCCGCCAGCTCTATGTCGCGACCGGCAACGAGTACTCGGGGCCCGGCGGGCCGCACAGCGACGCGGTGATCGCGATCGACCTCGAGAGCGGCAAGCTCAACTGGGCGAGCCAGGTCACGCCGAAGGACGTCTACGTGGTCGGCTGCAACCCGCAGCGCGAGAACTGTCCTGTGGGTGACGACGGCCCGGACTTCGACTTCGGCAATTCGGCGATCCTGCGCGACCTGCCCGGCGGCAAGAGCATCATCGTGATCGGGCAGAAGTCCGGCGTGGTGTGGGCGCTCGATCCCGACAACAAGGGCGCGCTGGTGTGGCAGCGCCGCGTCGGCAAAGGCAGCGCGCTTGGCGGCCTGGAGTGGGGGTCGGCCGCGGATGCGAACGTCGGCTATTTCCCGGTGTCTGATTTGCTCCTCGGCCAGGAAGCCGCGGGCGGCCTGCATGCGCTGCGCCTCGATACCGGCGAGCCGCTGTGGGAAGCGCGGCCGCCGCGCGCGGACTGCAAGGATCCGAAGAACTGCGTGCAGGCGCAATCGGCGGCGATTACCTTGATCCCCGGCGCGGTGTTCTCGGGCACGACCACCGGGCTGATGCGCGCGTATGACACGGCGGACGGCCGCGTCATCTGGACCTACGACGCCAATCAGCCGTACACCACGGTGAATGGCGTCGCGGCCAAGGGCGGCTCCTTCAACGGGCCCGGCCCGGTCGTCGCCGGCGGCATGGTCTTCATGAACGCGGGCTACAACTACCTTGGAATCGGGGGAACGAACGGCAACGTGCTGCTCGCATTTGCACCGCAGTAATATCTCCGGATGGAGATTGCCCGCGAACGGTTCCTCGACGATTCGCGCACGTTTCACCTGACGATCGGGATCCGCAGCCGCACCACCGCTGCGCACAGCCTGCTCACTGCACTCTCGCCTGAAGAGCGTGAACAGGTCAGCGCCGCGATCGTCAAAGCGATGGATCAGATCGAAAAAATCATCCAGCCGCACCTGGTGAGCTCTACAGCGCGCTGAGCTCGCCGTCTACTACCGCAAGCCGTGGTCTGTGGTACATTCCCGCCAGTTTTGTTCCTGGGAGGAACTTGAATGAGGTTGCGCCTTTACACCCTGGTGCTCTGCACCGCCGTCGCTCTGTCTGGTCTCAGCGCCCACGCGCAGCAGCGTCCCGCTGCGGCGGCGCCGGCCGCGCCGGCCGCGGATCCATTTCCGGGCCTGCAGTTCCGCAACATCGGCCCCGCCGTCATGGGCGGGCGCATCGATGATCTGGCGGTGCTCGAATCGAACCCCGCGGTGTTCTACGTGGGCTCCGCGACCGGCGGATTATGGAAGACCGTCAACAATGGCACGACCTGGTCGGTGCTGTTCGACGATCTCGATGACGTCGTGTCGATCGGCGACATCGCGATCAATCCCAACGACGCCAACACCGTGTGGGTCGGCAGCGGCGAGAACAACAATCGCCAGAGCGGCTCGTGGGGCAACGGCCTCTACAAGTCGATCGACGGCGGCAAGACGTTCAAGCACGTGGGCCTCGGCACGTCGAAGCACATCGCGCGCATCGTTGTCGATCCGATCGATCACGATGTCGTCTACGTGGCGGCGCTCGGCAGCCTGTGGGGCCGCGGCGGCGATCGCGGTGTCTACAAGACGACCGACGGCGGCCTGACCTGGACGCGCGTGCTGTTCGTCGACGACGACACCGGCGCGACGGAGCTGGTGATGGATCCGTCGAACAACAAGGTGATTTATGCGGCGACCTATCAGCGCCGGCGCGCCACCTGGGGTTTCAACGGCGGCGGTCCCGGCAGCGCGATGTGGAAGTCGAGCGACGCCGGCCGCACGTGGACCAAGCTGACGCAGGGCGTCCCGACCGGCCCGCTCGGCCGCATTGGCATGGACGTGTATCGCGCCAATCCGAACATCCTCTACGCGCGCATCGAGCACGAGAAGGAAAGCGGCACCTACCGCTCGGACGACGCCGGCTTGAACTGGCGCAAGATGTCCGCGACCAATCCGCGGCCGATGTACTTCAGCCAAATCCGCATCGACCCGACGACCGACTCGCGCGTCTACGTGCTCGGCGTTCAGCTGCACATCTCCGATGATGGCGGCAAGACCTTCATCGAGAACGGCGTGATGCACTCGGATCATCACGCGATGTGGATCAACCCGGCCAATCCCAGCCACATCATCGACGGCAACGATGGCGGCGTCGGCATCAGCTATGACAAGGGCGCGACGTGGGAAGGGGTCTACAACATGGACCTCGGGCAGTTCTACCACATCACCTACGACATGGAGACGCCCTACAACGTCTGCGGCGGCCTCCAGGACAACTACACGTGGTGCGGTCCGTCGGCGGTGAGGAGCCGGACCGGAATCGCCAACGATCAGTGGTTCCAGATCCACGGCGGCGACGGCTTCGAGGCGCAGATCGATCCGAAGAACTCGCGGATCATTTACGCCGAGTCGCAGGACGGCAACATCTCGCGCATCGACAAGGTCAGCAACGAGCGCAAGTCGATCCGGCCGCTGCCGGGGCGCGGTGAAGCGCCGCTGCGCTGGAACTGGAATACGCCGATCCTGCTGTCGCAGCACGATCCGGCGACGATCTATGTCGGCGCCAACAAGGTGTTCAAGTCCACCGATCGCGGCCAGTCGTGGACGGCCATCAGCCCCGACATCACCGAGGCCACCGATCGCGAAGGCCTCTCGTTGATGGGCAGCGTTGCCAAGGAATTCACGATCGCCAAGAACGACGGTGTGCAGTCGTACGGCAATATCGTGCAGCTGGCCGAGTCGCCGAAGCAGGCGAGCGTGCTGTACGCCGGCACGGACGACGGCAAGGTTCACAGCACCAAGGATGGCGGTAAGACCTGGACCGACATCACGGGAAAATTTCCGAATGTGCCGAAGAACGCCTATGTCTCGCGGCTGTCAGCCTCGGCGCACGACGTCAACGTCGTCTACGCCACCTTCGACAACCATCGTGCCGACGACATGGGGACTTACGTCTACGCCAGCGTTGACGGCGGCAACAACTTCCGCTCGATTGGGGAGGGTCTGCCGAAAGGACACGCCGTCACCTCGATGACCGAAGATCCGGCCAACCCCAGCGTGCTGTACTCGGGCACCGAGTTCGGGCTGTTCGTGAGCCCGGACCGCGGCGGCCGCTGGACGCGCATCAAGTCGAACCTGCCGACGGTGCCGATCCACGAGATCGTCATTCACCCGCGCGACAACGACATGATCGTCGCCACGCACGGGCGGAGTATCTGGATCCTCGACGACATCAAGCCCCTGCAACAGGCCGCGGAAGCGATGAAGAGCGACGCGTTCCTCTTCGACATGCGCGGCGCGATGCAGTTCAATCCGGCCAACGATCGCGGCTTCGTCACCGATAAGCCGTTCTTCGGCAAGAACCCGACCTACGGCGCCGCGATCAGCTATTACCTGTCGAAACCTCAGACCAGCGTGGCGCTGCGGATTCGCGATGGCGCCGGCACGCAGGTCCGTGAAGTCACCGCCAACGAGCTGCGCACGGCTCGCGGCGCCGGCATCAACCGCATCTACTGGGATCTGCGTCATGAGCCGCTGCCTCCGCTCGCCGGCCAGCAGGCCGGTGCCGGTGGCGGTGGCGGCGGTTTTGGCGGTGGCGGCAACAACGGTCCTCACGTCCTGCCGGGCGACTACCGCGTCACGCTCGTGGTTGATGGCAAGGACGTCGCGACCAAGACGCTGCGCGTCACCGGCGATAAGGACATGTCGATGACCGATGCCGAGCGTCGCACCTGGCACGACACGGCGCTGAGCCTGCACGAGATGCAGCGCGTCGGCAACGCCGCCGCTGAAGCGGTGACGACGCTGGCGACGCAGTTGACCGCGGCCGAGGCGTTGATGAAGTCGGCGGCCAATCCGCCGGCGTCGGCGAAGAGCGCGATCAGCGACGCCAACACCAAGCTTGCCGATCTGCGACGCCGCCTCGGGCTCAATCAACAGGGCGGCGGCGGTGGTGGCGGCGGCGGATTCGGCGGCCAGCAGGGTAATGTCCGCGGCCAGCTTGGACAGACTAAGGGGCAGTTGATGGGATCGACTTCAATGCCGACCGCACAGCAGGTGCGCAGCAGCGTCGAGCTGCGCGAGGACCTGACGAAGGCCGTCGCTGACACGAACGAATTGATCACCGCGATACCGGCGATCTATGACGCGCTTGGCGCCTCGGGCGCGAAGCCGACTCCACTCAAACCCATCGGCCCGGTCCCGCCGGCGCGATGAACGTCTACTGTTTCGCGGCGAAGTAGGAGACGGATTGCGAGGATCAGCCGCGAAGATCCCGTATGGCGGCAAAGCCACGGCGATCTTCGGGCTGATCCTGATTGCGATCTTCTGGATCGGCACCACCCAGCGCGGCTACGCCGAGCTCGCCGAAGCGGAGTCGAGCGAGTTCAGCAAGAACGCCAACCTTGCGCTGGCCCTCGACGTCCAGACCAACCAGCTTCTCACCGGCATCGATCACTTCCTGCTGCTGATCAAGGATCAGTACGAAGGCGCGACCGCGCGTCTGCCGCTGCGCCGGCTGGTGGCGCCGGCGTTCTCATCGCTGTCGGCGATTACCTTCATCGGCGTCACCAATGAGCGCGGCGACGTCGTCGAATCGCTGCAGGAGTTCGCGCCGACCAATGTCATCGATCGCGAGTTCTTCAAGATCCATCAGCAGTCCGACACCAACAAGCTTCTGATCTCCGAACCGGTGCTCGGCCGCGTGAGCGGCCGCTGGGCGATCACGCTGACGCGGCGCCTCAACAAGCCGGACAAGTCCTTCGGCGGCATTGCCGCAATCTCGATCGAGCCGCGCTACCTGACGCAGCTCTTCGAAACGACGCAGCTCGGACAGTTGGACGTGATGTCGCTCGTGCTGACCAATGGCATCACGCTGGCGCGGCGCAAGGGCGAGGAGATCACGTTCGGCGCCGACATCTCGCAATCGCAGCTGCTGGCCGAGCAGCGGCAGCGTCCGATTGGCACCTACATCGGTCCCGGTGGCCTCGACGGGCAGCTTCGGGTGTTCGCGTATCGGACGATGCGCGACTATCCGGTGATTGCGACGGTCGGCACGTTGGAGCAGGATGCGTTTGCCGCCGTACGCCAGCGGCGTACCGCGTATTTCGCGGTGGCCCTCGTGCTCACCCTGCTCGTCGGCATCGGCGTCGTTGTCGCCATCCAGCTGCTCGCGCGCAACGAGCGCGCCAGCCAGACGCTGCGTGAGCAGGCGTCCTTGCTCGACAAGGCGCAGGACGCGATTCTCGTCACCGATCTGAAGCGGCGATTGACGTTCTGGAACAAGAGCGCCGAGCGGTTGTATGGCTGGACCGCCGACGAGGCGATCGGCAAGGTCGTCACCGATCTCTTCTATCCAAGCGGCGATGCCCGCGAGGTGCAGCAGGCCTACGAAGACGTCACCGCGCGCGGCGAGTGGACCGGCGAATTGCAGCCGCAGACCAGGGCAGGCCGAAAGGTCGTGATCGAAAGCCGCTGGACACTGGTCCGCGATGCGTCCGGCGAGGGCCGCAGCATCCTCTCGATCAACACCGACGTTACCGATCGCCGTCAGCTCGAGCAGCAGTTCTATCGCGCGCAGCGCCTCGAGAGCATCGGCACGCTCGCCGGCGGCATCGCGCACGATCTCAACAACGTCCTCGCCCCGATGATCATGGGCGTGGCCCTGTTGCGCGATCGCGTCTACGATGACGACAGCCGCGAGATCCTCGCGACGATCTCGACCAGCGCGCAGCGCGGCGCCGAAATGGTCTCGCAGGTGCTGTCGTTCGCGCGCGGCCAGGAAGGCAAGCGCGCCGAAATACGCCCGGTCGATCTGATCACCGACGTGGTCCGCATCGCCCGCGACACGCTGCCGAAAAACATCGCGATCGTCACCGACGTGCAGCCTGGCCTGCCGCCGATCCTGGGCGACCCGACGCAGTGCCACCAGGTGCTGCTCAATTTGTGCGTCAACGCCAGGGACGCGATGCCGAACGGCGGCACGCTCAAGCTGACGGCGGAAGCGGCGACCTTCGAGCCGGCCTCCGACGCGATGCCCGCCGGCCTCTCGCAGGGCGCCTACGTGGTGATCGGCGTCGAGGACACCGGCGTCGGCATGCCGCCGCAGCTGCTCGACAAGATCTTCGATCCCTTCTTCACCACCAAGGAGGCGGGCAAGGGCACGGGGCTCGGCCTGTCCACCTCGCTCACCATCGTGCGCAATCACGGCGGTCACATTCGCGTGGTCAGCGAGCCGAATGGCGGTTCGCGCTTCGATGTCTACCTGCCGGTCGCGCCGGCGCCGGCGATCGCGTCAGCAGTAGGACAAAGCCAGTCGGCGCCGCGCGGCCAGGGCCAGACGGTGTTGGTTGTCGACGACGAGGAGTCAGTGCGGCGCGTCTTGAAGAGCACGCTCGAAAAGGGCGGCTACGAAGTGCTGCAGGCGGCGAACGGAAAAGAGGCGCTGACGATCTACAACGAGCGTGGCCGTCACATCGCCGCAATCGTCATCGACATGACGATGCCCGTGCTGGGCGGCGTGCCGACGATGCGCGAGCTGGTGAAGATCAATCCTGACGTGCGAATCATTGCGGCGAGCGGCATTCACGACAACGAAGCCACCGCGAAATCAATCGGCCGCCAGGTCAAAGACTTCCTGGCGAAGCCGTTTACGTCGGAGCGGTTATTGAGGGCAGTGAATCAGGCGGTGACGGGTCCGTGATCCGAATAGCGACGGGCGCGTGAGACTTGCCGGGAAGCGATGTTTACCGGAAGTTTGACTCTTGACGGGACGAATCCCGGCTCAAGCCCATTCCCGACAAGTGTCACGTCCCGACAAGAATCACGCGCCCGTCGCTCCACCTAAACCGTGCGGTGACGACCGCCGATCGAAATGCGGTAGATAAACAGCACGAAGACGGCGCCCACGAGCGCCATGATGAAACCGGCGCTCTCGTTGGAGCCATACATGCCGAGCGCGCGGCCAACGAAGCCGCCGAGCAGCGCGCCGACGATGCCGAGCACCATCGTCACGATGATGCCGCCCGGATCACGACCCGGCATCAACAGCTTCGCAATGGCGCCCACGACCAGACCGAACACGATCCATCCAAGAATGCCCATCGTTCCCTCACTGTGAGGGCAGCCATCGCCCTCATGCAGATTTCCTCAGCAAGCCACGTGCCGACCTCGTTCGCCAAGGCTCCGGAGGGGAGGAGGCAGGCCGACACTCAGTCCGAGAGCGGGCTTTCTCTTTTTGCGCGATCGCGTTCCTCGGCTGTAAGCGGCGCGCCCTTGACCGCTTCGTCGTAGCCAATGTTCTGCTCCGGCCGATCGTTCATGTCCGCGGGGGGTTCGTTGCCGCCGCGGCTCGTCTCGCGCGTGACCGGCGTGAGCTGGTCGCCATCCTCGAGATCCGGTTCGATTCGATCAATTGCCATGTGACCTCCGCCGCAGATTGATGCAATCGGCCTGCCTCATCCGGTTTTCGCGCGGAGGCAGGTACGGGCGTTGCAGTGAGTGACGCAGGAGATGCAGATGCCTGCGCAATGGAACAGCGATGGACTTCTCGGCGGGCCCGAACGCAGACACGGTGATCGTCGCGCCCAGCCACGAGACACGACCGATCGGCGCCGCGGCGCGAGAAGGCGGCGCATGCGCACGGCCGTGCTGGCCGGTCTGATGTCGTCGGCCCCGCTGGCGCGCCCGGTCGTTGCGCTGCTTCCCCCGCAGCCCAAAGCGAAGCCCAATATTGAAGTGTCGGCCGAGTACATGGCGATTCCTGCGAATGAGGCCTACGACGACATCATCCAGGAGACCGCCGCGGAATACGACATGGATCCGAACCTGATTCATGCCGTGATGCAGGCCGAGTCGGCCTTTCACCCGTACGCGGTGTCGCGCGCCGGCGCCGAAGGCCTGATGCAGTTGATGCCGGAGCTCTCCGACGAAATCGGCGTCGACGACGCTTTCGATCCGCGCGAGAACATCAGGGGCGGCGCACGCTATCTCAAGCGCCTGCTCGACCATCACAACGGCAACATCGATCTTGCGCTTGCGAGCTACAACGCCGGCCCCGGCAACGTCGAGCGCTACGGCGGCGTGCCGCCGTTCCGCGAGACGCGGCACTACGTCAAGACGATCAAACAGATTCTCAAGGCGCGAAAACGACGAGCGGCCGACGCCGATTAGAAATTAATAGTTCAAAATGCAAAATTAAAAGTAAATTCTTTTTAACTTCTAATTTTCAATTTTACATTTTCGTTTGCGCTAGCATCGGCGCATGCGCGTGATCGCCATCGCCCTGCTGTTGTTCTCCGCGTCAAACGCCGCCGCGCAGGAGTGGACCCAGTTCCGCGGTCCGTCGCGTGACGGCATCGTGCCGACGGCCGTGATCCCGAAGCAATGGCCGAAGTCGACGAAGCGCGCATGGGAAGTGGAGATCGGCGAAGGCTATTCATCGCCGGTCGTCGCCAACGGGCGGGCCTTCCTGCATAGCCGCCGCGATCCGGAGGAGATCGTCACCGCGATCGATCTCAAGACCGGCAAGGTCGCGTGGCAGCAGAAATACGCGGCCGCATTCGCGAAGAATCAGTACGCGACCGCGATGGCGAAGGGCCCGAACTCGACGCCGATCGTCGTCGGCACCCGGCTGTTCACGCTCGGCGTCACCGGGATCCTCACGGCGTGGGATACCGCCGACGGTACGATCGCCTGGCGGCAGGATTACTCATCGTCGATCGATACGTCGAAACTCTTTTGCGGCACGGCGATGTCGCCGATGCTCGAGGGCGGATCGCTGATCGTCCAGGTCGGCAGCGACGTGCACGGCGGCCGCGTGCTCGCGCTCGATCCGGCGACGGGCAAGGAGCGCTGGGCGTGGAAGGGGCTCGGCCCCGGCTACGCATCGCCGCTGGCCGTGACCATCTCCGGCGTCCGCCAGATCATCACGATGACCAACGGATCGATCGTCGGCATCGAGGCGGCGAACGGCGCGTCGCTCTGGTCGATTCCGTTCCAGGACGACTGGCACGAGAACATCGTCTCGCCGCTGTGGACCGGCAGCTCGCTGATCGTGTCGGGGCCGCGGCAGGGCACGCACGCGTACGCGATCGCGCGCGTCGACGGGAAGTGGCAGACGAAGCAGGTCTGGAAGAACACCGACGTGACCATGTACACGGTGGCGCCGGTGCTGGCGGACGGCATCATCTACGGCATGTCGAACAAGCGGCGCGGGCAGTTCGTCGCCGTCCGCGCCAGTGACGGGTGGCTGAAATGGTCCACGCCCGGCCGCGACGGCAATCACGCGTCGATCCTGCAGAACGGCGAGTACCTGCTGTTCCTGACCGACGGTGGCGTCCTGATCGTCGCGAAGCGGACCGCGGAAGGCTTTGCCGAGGAGCGCCGCTACGAGCTCAGTCAGAGCGCGACGTGGTCGATGCCGGTATTCCTGCCGGACGGGTTGCTGGTCCGCGATGCGACCAGCCTGCAGCGCCTGACCTGGGAGCAATAGCCACCATATATACTTCCGCTGGATGATTACGACAGCGGGAGCGATGGCGCAGACCATCGCTGAAGCGGGGATCAAGCGCGTCTTTGGTCTCCCTGGTGGTGAAGTCCTCGTCCTGATCGACGAGCTGCGGAAGGCCGGGGTGGACTTCGT
>Ga0193741_1000190_pt1 | contig 17065 bp, 7 predicted proteins | sample L2s2metaG_FD_143059 | JGI IMG/M metagenome (GOLD analysis project Ga0193741, IMG submission 143059) | Soil microbial communities from a riparian zone of the East river system, Colorado, United States - L2s2 | ecosystem: Environmental > Terrestrial > Soil > Riparian zone | place: USA: East River...
GCAGCGTCGAGGGCAGCTATTACACCTGGGTCGATCAATTCGACGCGCTGGGCCTCGGCGCGAATACGCCGATCAACACCGGCAATGCGTCGGAAGGTCTGCTGGCGCTCAAGGACGGCAAGTGGGTCGTGCTGCGCGTGCCGTACCCGACCGGCTTCTACACGAAGTGGATGGACGGCCGCATCGACGATCCGAGCGGCGGCTGGAAGGGCCGCGGCCTGTGGGCGACGATCAGCACGCGCACGCCGTTCCACATGGAAACGGGCAAAGGCACGACGAGTAAGGTCTATCACGTGCAGTTGCGCCCGGATCCACTCGCGAAATGAAGGCAAAAGGCAGAAGGCAGAAGGCAGAAGTAATTCTCGCGCTCGTGTGCGCGGCGACGGCCACCGTTGCCGCGCAGTACGGCACCACGAACGGCGAGTGGCGCACGTGGGGCGGCGATCTCGGTGTCACCCGCTACGCGCCGCTCGATCAGATCAACGCCGCGAACTTCAACACGCTGCAGGTTGCGTGGCGATTCAAGACCGACAGCCTCGGCGCCCGCCCGGACTTCAACATGCAAACCACGCCGTTGATGATCAACGGTGTGCTCTACGCGACCGCCGGCGAGCATCGTGACGCGGTTGCGCTCGACGGGAAGACCGGCGAGCTGCTCTGGATGCACCGGCTCGAGGAAGGCCAGCGCGCGTTGCGATCGGCGCGGCGGCTGTCCGGGCGCGGTGTCGGCTACTGGACCGACGGCAAGGGCGACGAGCGCGTCTTCTACGTGACGATCGGCTACCAGCTGGTCGGCCTCAATGCGAAGGACGGCGTTCCGCTCAAGGACTTCGGCGTCAACGGCGTGATCGATCTCAAGAAGGACAACGATCAGGACATCGATCCGATCGAAGGCGAAGTGGCGTGGAATGGCGCGCCGGTCGTCGCCAAGAACGTCGTCATCGTCGGCGCGTCGCATCGCGCGGGCTCGGCGCCGCGCAGCATGAAGAACACCAAGGGCTACATTCGCGGCTATGACGCGCGGACCGGCAAGCGCCTCTGGATCTTCCACACCATCCCGCAGCCCGGCGAATTCGGCAACGACACCTGGCTCGAGAAGTCATGGGAGTACACCGGCAACACCGGCGTGTGGACGCAGATCACGGTCGACGAGAATCTCGGCATCGCGTATCTGCCGATCGAGGATCCGACTGGCGACTACTTCGGCGGACATCGGCCGGGAAATAACCTGTTCGGCAGCAGCCTGGTTGCCGTCGATCTTCAGACCGGCAAGCGCATCTGGCATTTCCAGCTCAATCACCATCCGATTTGGGATTACGACATCCCGTGCGCGCCGATGCTCGTGGACATCACCGTCGACGGCAAGAAGATCGCGGCGATCGCACAGCCGACGAAACAGGGATACACGTTCGTCTTTGATCGCAAGAGCGGCCGGCCGGTGTGGCCGATCGAGGAGCGTCCGGTCGAGCAAGGCACGTTGCCGCGCGAGTGGTATTCGCCGACGCAGCCCTTCCCCACCAAGCCGCCGGCGTTCGAACGCAACGGCTTCAGTGAAGACATGGTGATCGACTTCACCCCCGAGCTGAAAGCCGAGGGCCTGAAGATTCTCCAGGACTACAAGATCGGCCCGATCTACACGCCGCCGATCGCCAAAGGCGAAGGCGGCAAGATGGGCACGATGTATATCCCGAACGGCGCGAATTGGCCTGGCGGCGCGTTCGATCCGGAAACCGGAATGATGTACGTCTACTCGCATTCGCTCTTGCGCGTGTTGTCAATGGCGAACGACCCGAAGCGATCGGACATGGCCTACATCACCGTCGGTGCGACGCTCGAAGACGGCGGTGGCGGCGGGGTCTCCGTGCGGGGCTTGCCGCTGATCAAGCCGCCCTACGGGCGCCTCAGCGCGATCGACCTGAATAAAGGTGAGCTCGTGTGGCAGGTCGCGCACGGCGACACTCCTGACGCGATCAAGAACAACCCGGCGCTCAAGGGGCTCACGATTCCGCGCACCGGACGCCCTGCCGGCGCGGGTGGCAGCTCCGGCGGGATCGGCACGCTCGTGACGAAGACGCTGGTGATCGCGGGCGAAGGCGGCACGGTGGCGATGCCGGACGGCTCGCGCGGCGCGATGCTGCGCGCCTACGACAAGAAAACCGGAGCGGACGCCGGCGCGGTGGCGATGCCAGGCGCACAAACCGGATCGCCGATGACCTACATGCTCGACGGCAAGCAGTACATCGTCGTCGCCTCGAGCAGCTCGATCAAGCCGGGCGAGCTCGTCGCATATCGCTTGCCATGACGTTCACAGGAGAAGGGAGGAATGGGAGGTTTAGGAGAGCCATATTGTTTTCTCTCGTTCTCCCATTCTCCTGTTTAGGCTTAGCGGCATTCGATCGCTATGGCGAGATCGAGATCACAACCTTCACGCATTCGGACATTCAGCTTGAGTACGCCGGTAAGGTTATTCATATTGATCCCTGGAGCTTGAGTGACCTCTCAAAGGCAAAGGCCGCAGATCTGATTCTGATCACTGACGACGTGAATCATCATCTCGATCCGAAAGCGATCGCGAAAGTGCGGAAACCAGGAGCGCCGATCGTTATCGCGGCCAATGGGCTGAAGCAGCTGCCCGACGGCATCGTGATGGCGAACGGCGAGAAGCGTGACGTCGCGGGCGTGTCGATCGAAGCGACGGCCGCGTACGATATCAAGCCCGGCGAACCGTATCACCCGAAGGGTGAAGCCAACGGCTACATCGTCACGATCGGCGGCACGCGCATCTATGTTGTCGGCGTCACTGAATGCGTGCCCGAAGTCCGCGGCGCGAGAAACATCGACGTGGCGTTCTTCGCGATCAACGTGCCGCTCGAGCGCATGGAGCCGGCCGCCGCGATTGACTGCCTGACCGCGATGAAGCCGAAGGTCGTCTATCCGTATCACTACGACCAGGAATGGGTCCGGCCGGTACCGGCAGGTGGCGCGCGTCCGGTGCCATCGACGCGCGGGTTGAAAGAGCTGAGCGACGCCTTGTCGCGTCAGAAGATCGAAGTTCGCTTCGCGAATTGGTACCCCAAATGAAAACCGCAGCATTTACAACACTGGCCGTCGTTCTCGCCTTGGCGTCGGCAATTGCGCAGGCACCGGCAGGACCGCGCGCGGGCGTCGACTGGCCGGGGTTCCGCGGCATCGCCGCCGGCGGCGTCGATGACGCAAAGGCGCTGCCGTTGCAGTGGAGCGTGCCGGATTCGAAGCTGGTGAAGTGGCGCGTGCCGGTGTCAGGACTCGGCCACTCGAGCCCGATCGTCTGGGGCGATCAAGTCTGCACCGCGAGCGCGATCAGCGGCACGCCCGACCCGCAGCTGAAGGTGGGCCTCTACGGCGACATCGGCTCGGTGCTCGACACCACCGAGCACAAATGGATCGTCTCCTGCTTCGACAAGCGCACCGGCAAGCCGCGCTGGGAAAAGATCGCGACCACCGGCGTGCCGATCATCAAGCGCCATCCGAAGTCCACGCACGCGAGCTCGACCCTCGCCACCGACGGCCGTCACATCGTCGCGATGTTCGGATCGGAAGGCTTGTATGCGTACTCGTTCTCCGGCGACGTGCTGTGGAAGAAGGATTTCGGCCGCCTGGATTCCGGCTTCTACATGGTGCCGGACGCGCAGTGGGGCTTTGCCAGCTCGCCGATCATCCACAACGGCCGCGTCATCATCCAGGCCGATGTGCAGAAGGGATCGTTCGTGGCCGCGTTCGACGTGCGCACCGGGCGCGAACTGTGGCGCACCGCGCGCGAAGACGTGCCGACCTTCAGCACGCCGGCGGTGGTGTCGATGAACGGCCGCGATCAGGTGATCGTGAACGGATGGAAACACATCGGCGGCTACGATCTCGAGACCGGCAAGGAGATCTGGCGCATGTCCGGCGGCGGCGATATCCCGGTGCCGACCCCGATTGCCGGTCACGGGCTCGTGTTCATTACCAACGCGCACGGCAAGGCGGCGCCAATCTACGCGGTCAAGCCGACGGCGAGCGGCGACATCACGCTCAAGGAAGGCGAATCGGCGAACGCGCACATCGCGTGGAGCTACATGCGCGACGGCGGCTACATGCAGACGCCGATTGTGTACGGCGACATCCTGTATGTGTGCCGCGACAACGGCGTGCTGACGGCGTTCGACGCGAAGACCGGCACGCGTCATTACCAGGCGCGGCTCGGCGACGGCAAGACGGGCTTCTCCGCATCAGCGGTCGCATCGGGTGGACGTATTTACTTTACGAGCGAGGACGGCGATGTCTATGTGGTGAAGGCTGGACCGACGTACGAGTTGCTCGCCACGAATTCTCTAGGCGAAGTCGCGATGGCGACGCCGGCGATCTCAGAAGGCACTCTCCTCTTCCGCACCCGCAATCACCTCGTGGCCGTCGGCGAACGCTGAATCTGTTACTGCTTGGGAGACGAGCAGTCCGGCTTTTTCTCTGAGTCAGACTGGTCGGTTTCCTTGGCCGCACCTTTTTTGAATGACAAGCGACTCGCTTCTTTGAACTTCACGGTGCATGTCGCGCGGACTGGCGTGCCATTCGGAAGAAACATCGTGTACTTCGTCCCCACCGATTCGATGACGCCTTCGAAGGCCGGCAACCCGCCCCAGATGATCAGCACGCTCCGCGCCTGCTCGCTTGACGGTTCGACGGTCATCAGGAAGCCCTTGGCCACCGCCTCGCGCAGCAGTGTCGTGGCCTGCTCGAGCGAACCGTTAGGGCCGCCTTCGATCTCGAGCGGCAGGGTGAGCGACAGGGTCGACGCCGAATCTCCCTGCCTTGACTCGCACTGCTGGGTGAATTCAAACAAGTCGGCGGACGTTGTGCCTTTCAGCTCAATCGTCCCACCCGCCGAGCGGATGGTCACGGTCTCTTGCTTTGGCGGCGAGGGCACCTGATCTTGCGCGGCGGCCAATACCGGCGCGAGCAGGAGCAGCGCGCCACAGAAGCTCATTCGATAGGTCATGATGTTGCAGTATATGTCAGCGGGTCATCGCCGGGTGCGCGACGGGGTGGTCTGGACGGCGACTACAACTCCAGCGTCATTTCGATCATCGTTGGCCGGAAGCCGCGTCGAGCGAAGAGCCGCTTCGCCATATCATTCTTCGACGCGGTCCCGAGCACAACGCGCGGCATGCCGCGCTCTGTGAGCCACTCGATCGCCTTATCGAGCAGCGCCTCCCCGACGCCATTCCGGCGCGCATCATCAGCGACGAGCAGGTCGTGGATGAAGCCCGCCTCATCGCGAAGCTCCTTCCACGACAGCGGTTCGACGGCCGCGTAGACGTAACCGACGATGTGTTTGCGTCGCTCGGCGACGTAGACAATCGCGTCGTCCTCGTCGAGCTGCGAGGCCAGGAAGCGCCCGTAGCCGCCTTGATCGCCGCCGCCGGGCTCGATGAAGCGAAGCTCGTCGAACGCGTAGTGCACCCGCATCAGCGCCGCGCCGAGCTCGCCGAGCTCGAACACATCGCGGGCCTCGGCGCGCCGGATCAGGATGTCGGAGGGTAGGGCCACCATGTGATCGTGAATGCCTTGCAAAAACCGCCGCATTTCGTCCCAGGCCAATCTTTGCGGATTCCGGGGCCAGCCGCCCTTTTGTATTGACGGATTTGGGTGGCGCCATTACATTCCAGTCGTTGTTTTGTTCGTGTTTTGAATTGCATGGAGGTTGGTGATGAGCGGCTTCAGAACCAGTGTAGGTAGCGTGTTTCTTGCGTTAGCGCTGATCCTCGCGATTGGCGCCCCGGCGTTTGCGCAGGGCAGTATTTTCACGACGTTGTCGGGCACGGTCGTCGATGCCGAGGGACTCCCAATCCCTGGCGCCAACGTCAAGATCAAGAACAACGGCACGGGTCAGGAGATCGACCTGGTCAGCGGCGGTGACGGCGGCTTTACGGCGCCGAACATCCCCAGCGGCAGCTATTCTGTCATTGTCGAACTGGCGGGCTTCCGCACCACGAACATCGAAAAGGTCACCATCGCCGCGGGCATTCCGACCGCGGTCAAGGTGACGATGCAGGTCGGCACGATCGCCGAGAACGTCACGGTCGTCGGCGAATCGGCGACGGTCGTGCAGTCGCAGTCGCCCGCGATCTCCACCAACCTCACCGGCGCGCAGATCACAAGCCTGCCGTTGACCAGCCGCAACGCGCTCGACTCACTCACGTCGCTTGCCGGTTTCAACACCTCCGGCTCGGCGCGCAACTCGACGGTCAGCGGCCTGCCGCGCAGCGCCATCAACATCACGCTCGACGGCATGAGCGTCCAGGACAACTACCTGAAGACGACGGATGGTTACTTCGCGCGCTTGAGCCCGCTGCTCGACTCCGTTGAAGAAGTCACCGTGACGACCGCTGGTAACACCGCGGATGCGACCGGCCAGGGTGCGGTGCAGATTCGCTTCGTCACCAAGGCGGGCACCAATCAATGGAACGGCACTGCCTACGAATACTTCCGTCACGACGCCCTGAATGCGAATACCTGGTTCCGCAATCGCGACCTGCCGCCCGATCCGGAAACCGGCAAGGCGCCGAAGAACCAGCTGCGTCAATACACGACCGGCTTCGCGCAGGGCGGCCCGATCAAGGAGAACAAGGCGTTCTTCTTCTTCAACTACGAAGAGCAGCGGTCGCCGAGCTCGAGCACGCTGCAACGCGTCATCCTGACGCCGGCGGCGGCGTCCGGCATCTTCAGCTACGGCACGGGCGGCTCGCAGCAGCAGAACCTGTTGCAGATCGCGGCGAACAACGGGCAGCTGGCGACGATCGATCCGACCGTTGCCAAAGTTCTCGGGCAGATCCAGGCCGCGACGACGCAGAGCGGCGGCGTGTCCCCGCTGAACAACCCGCTGGTGCAGCAATACACGTGGTCGATGCCGACCCAGAGCTTCAACCCGTCGCCGACGATGCGCCTCGACTACGAAGTCAGCCGCAACCATCGCCTGAACGGCTCGTTCAACTATCGCCACATCAACTCGACGCCGGACACGACCAACAGCGCGCAACTGCCCTTCCCGAATTCGCTGCAGACCGGCAGCCAGCAGTCGACGCGATGGACGACGTCGGAATCGTTCCGCTCGACGTTTGGCGACAGCGTGTTCAACGAGTTCCGCGTCGGCGGATCCGGCGGCTCGACGTTGTTCTCGCCGGAGTTCGAGGCCGGCATGTTCTCGGACACCAACGGCTACCGGCTCCTCTTGAGCGGCGCGTGCTGCGGCACCGGCGCGGCGCTCACCAATTGGAGCCTGGGAGCGGGCCAGTCGTCGCGCGAGGCCTCGACAAAAGTGGTCGAGAACACCACGACGTGGCTGAAGGGCAATCACAACCTGCAGTTCGGCGCGGTGATGGTGCAGGCGGATGTGTGGCTGGCGAACCAGACGCTGGTGCCGACCGCGAACTTCGGCATCGTTGCCGGCGAGCCGGCAGAGTCAATCTTCAACGCCACCACGTTGCCCGGTTCATCGGTCGCCGATCAAACACAGGCGAGAAACCTCTACGCGATGTTGACCGGCAGAATCTCGTCGCTGACCGGTGACGCGCGCATCAACGCCGGCGGCGACGCCTACAACCTGCTGGGTGCCTCGCGAGCCGAGGGCCGCATGCGCGAGTTCAACGTGTTCATGTCGGACTCATGGCGCGTGCGCCCGAGCCTCACGGTGAGCGCGGGCCTGCGCTACGTCCTCCAGAATCCGTTCTACCCGACCAACGACAGCTACACCACCCTGACGGTCGCATCGCTGTACGGAAGATCCGGCATCGACAACATCGGCATGCCCGGCACGCTCACCGGCACGCGGCCCGAGTTCATCCGCTTCCCGGCCGGACAGTATGCGTACAACGCCGACAAGAACAACCTGGCGCCGAGCATCGGCGCGGCGTGGCAGGTGCCGCCCTCGACAGGCTTCATGAGTTGGCTGCGCGGCAGCGAAGAAGGCGACGTGGTCGTGCGCGGCGGATGGGCGATGGCCTTCCAGCGTCCGGGTCTCTCAGACTTCACCGGTCCGTTTGGCGACAACCAGGGCATTTCCGTGTCGCTGCAGAGAGATCAGACCAATGCGACGCTGCCGATCCTGCTGCGCAACGCTCCGACCCTGCCGGGGTCGCCAGCTGTGACGCTCCCGGCGGCACCTGCGTCCATCACCACGCGCGGCAATGCCTACGACCCGGACATCCAGCTGCCGTACATCCAGTCGTGGTCGATGGGCTGGCAACGTAAGGTCTCGCGCGACTCGGCGATCGAGGTGCGCTATGTCGGCAGCAAACTCGAGGGGCCGTGGGATTCGATCAACCTGAACGAGCCCAACATCACCAGCAACAACTTCCTCAACGAGTTCCGCCAGGCGCAGGCGAACCTGCAGGCGAACATCGCGGCCGGCCGCGGCTCATCATTCGCCTACATGGGAGCGGGCACCGGTACGAACCCGCTGCCGATCTTCCTCGCGCACTTCAACGCGCAGAACGCCGCGAATGCCGGCAATGCGCCGGCCTATAGCGGCGCGCAATGGACCAACGCGACCAACCTCGGCTTCCTTGCCGCCAGAAATCCGAACCCGTGGGGCTTTGCCTCAGCAGGCGCCAGCGGGTTGATCGGGAATGCGACGTTCCGCAATAACGCCGTGGCCGCTGGGCTGCCCGTCAACTTCTTCGTCGCCAATCCGGATCTGCTCGGTACCGGCAACACGGCGGGCGCTGCGCAGCTGATCACGAACAGCGGCGGCACGCGCGCCCACTCGGGGCAGTTCGAATTCCGCAAGCGCTTCTCGAACAGCTTCAGCATCAACAGCAGCTACACCTTTAGCCTCGCGGAGCTGCAACGGCGCTTTGGGTTCGCCAGGCCGCTCGAGTGGATCGATCAGGCCGGCCAGGTGGGCAACGTCAAGCACGCCCTCAAGGCCAACTGGAGCCTCGAAATCCCCGTCGGCAAGGAGCGCAAATTCGGCGCCGACATGAATGGCTTCCTCGACGCCATCGTCGGCGGCTGGTCGGTGGACGGCGTCGGTCGCGTCCAGACCGGTGAAACCCTCGACTTCGGCAACGTCCGGATGGTGGGCATGACCCAGAAAGACCTGCAGAAGGAGATCAAGGTGCAGCAGGGTCCTGGCGGCCAGATCTTCATCCTGCCGGCGGACATCCTTGACAACACCGTCAAGGCGTTCGACGTCAGCGCGACCTCGGCGAGCGGTTACGGCTCGCTCGGCGCGCCGACGGGCCGCTACTTCGCTCCGGCGAATGGCCCGGACTGCATCGAATCGGCGCCTGGGTATGGCGACTGCGGCCTGCGCAGCGTCATCGTCAATGGACCGAGCCTGGTGCGCTTCGATATCGGCATCTCGAAGAAGTTCGATCTCCCCGGACGCTTCGTCTTCGAGTTCCGTGGCGAGATGCTCAACGCTCTGAACGATCCGTACTTCAACCCGGCGTCAACGGGCGGCACTCCGCTCGGGTTCACGACCACCAACACGGCCCCGAACGGCGTCGGCGGCGGCACGCCGACGGCGAATACGACAGGGGCCACGAACGTCGACAACTACCGGCTGACGGAGCTGCTCGGCGACAACCAGTCGCGGCTGGTGCAGTTGGTGTGGAGACTGCGCTGGTAGGAGATCCGTAAGCCGGGAGCCGGGAGCCGGGAACCGGAAGACGACAACGAAAGGCCCCGTCGCAAAAAAGCGGCGGGGCCTTTTTCTTTCTTACATGGTCGCTATGTTGATTCGTATGGGCAGCTACCCGCTCGCCACGTGATCACGCCGGATCTTTCGATCGCGCCTCGGGCATACCTTATGCACTGAGCTGGATCGAACGGATCGACGCTTCCGTTCAAGGCCCGGATCGAGGGATCCACTCAATGACAACCATCCTCGCGATGGCGGCGCTGATGCGCCGCGCTGGACGAAGTCTGCTCTCCAACCTCTCCACCACTGCACATAAGTTCGTTCGCTTCGCGGGATTGGCGGTCCGCCTTTGCGCAGACGCTTCGGCGAGACTAGCCGTTGCCGTCTTCGGCCGATGGGAATGGCGGGCGCCGGCGTGGGCGTCGTGGACAGGGACGCAAGCCGCGCGCGGACGCCGCCATCTCGCGGCGCATCCGCGGCAGGCGGCGCTGGCCGTCGCGATCGTCATCGTCGCCGCCGCGGGCTACGTCTGGTATTCGACGCGGCCGCAGCCGTACCGCGTCACCTACACGGTGCACAGCCCTGCATTGACGACGTACGACGAGAAGGGTGTGGCGCGCATCGATGCGATGACGGTCCACTTCAGCGATTCGGCCGCGACGCTCGAACGGGTGGAGAAAGAAGTGCCCGCTGGCCTCGAGGTCTCCCCTGCCATCGCCGGCAAATGGTTTTGGACGACGGATCAGGAGTTGCGCTTCACGCCGGACAACGACTGGCCCGTGGATGAAGAGTTCTCCGTCCGGATGGCCAGGCGTGGATTGCTCGCCGGTCACATTCAACTCGACGATTACCGCTTCACGTTCAAGACCGCGCCGTTCTCGGCGCGCTTCGCCGATCGGCAGTTCTATCAGGATCCCGTCAACCCGGCGCTGAAGAAACTGGTGGCAACGGTCGCGTTCAGTCACTCCGTCGAGGCGGCGCAATTCGAATCGCTGATCTCGCTCACCACCGCAAAGGAGGCGGCGTATCTTGGACTGACGGTTGACAGCCGGCACTTCACGGTCAGCTACGACAAGCTGAAGCTGTCCGCGTTCATCCATTCGGCGGCGCTGAGCATGCCGACTGACGACACACCGATCACGGTGAACATCGACAAGGGTGTCCGCGCCGCCAGGGGCGGCAACGCGACCACCGATCGGATCGCGGCGGTCGTGATCGTGCCGGGCCGCACCAGCCTGCGCTTCAACAGCGCCGGCATGACCATTGTCGACAACGCGCGCTACGAGCCCGAGCAGGTGCTGTTGCTCGAGAGCTCGTCACCGGTCACCGACCGCGCGCTTGCCGGCAAGATTTCGATGCAGGTGTTGCCCGAGCGGCATCCGCGACAGTCGGAACTCGATCGCCAGCCTTATCGATGGACGAACGTCAGCGAGATCGGCGCCGACATTCTCGCAGACTCGCCGTCGGTGTCCCTCACCTACGTGCCGTCGGCCGAAGGCGGCAACACGTCGCACGGCTTCAAGTTTCTCGCGCCGGTCGATCGCTACGTGTATGTGCAGGTGAAAGACGGGATCGCCGGCACCGGCGGCTACATCTCAGGGAAGCCGTTTCTCACCACTCTTAGGGTTGAACCGTATCACCAGGCCCTGACGTTCCTCGGCCAGGGCGCGCTGCTCTCGCTCACCGGCGATCGCAGGGTCGGCTTCCTGGTTCGCGACGTCGACGAAGTCGAGATCGAGATCGGCCGGGTGTTGCCGAACCAACTGCATCACCTCGCGCCACGCATGTTCGAATTCGCGAGGCCGTCAACCTACGGCGAGGTCGAAAATCAACTGGTCGAGCGGTTCAGCGTGACGCGCGATTTTCGTGGACGGCCGCCGGGGAAACCGATCTACGACTCGGTCGATCTGGGTCAGTACCTCGAGGCCAATGCCGGCTCGCCGCGCGGCCTGTTCCTGTTGCGAGTGCGCTCGACCGGTGACAGCCGCGGCGATTCGGTCGTCGACACGCGGCTGGTGCTGGTCACCGACCTCGGGGTGATCGTCAAGCGCGCCAAGGACGACAGCCGCGATGTGTTCGTGCAATCGATTCGCACCGGCTTACCGGTAGCCGGCGCACGCATCGGGATGATCGGCGTCAATGGCCAACCGGCCCTCGAAGCGACCACGGACGCCGGCGGACGCGCGCGATTGCCCAAGACCGATCTGCTGCTGCGTGAGAAACGTCCGCTGCTGATCCTCGCGCACACCGACAGCGACCTGTCGTTCCTGCCGCTCGGGTCGCACGATCGCACGCTGGACATGTCGCGCTTCGACACCGGCGGGATCGAGAACGAGGAGTCGCCGCAGCAGCTCTCGAGCTATCTGTTCTCGGATCGCGGGATCTATCGGCCCGGAGAGACGGTGCACCTTGGCGTGATCACCCGGACTGCCGACTGGAAGGCGTCGCTGACCGGCTTGCCGCTCGATGTCGAGATCAGTGATTCGCGCGGCTTGCTCGTCAGCAAGACGCAGTTGAAGTTGTCGGCCGCGTCGTTCGACGAGGTCGCGTTTACGACGCAAGCGGCGTCGCCGACCGGGACGTATCAGGCGGTTGCGTATGTGACGATGAACACGCACTCGTACCGGACGATGCTGGGCAGCGCATCGTTCAGGGTGCAGGAATTCGAGCCGGATCGCATGAAAGTACAGCTCGAGCTCTCGGAGAAGCCGATCGCGGGATGGCTGAAGACCGACGAGGTGAAGGCGCGGATCACTGCGGCGCACCTGTTCGGCGAGCCGGCCGGCAACCGCCGCGTTGAAGCCGAGATGACGCTGACACCCGCGCTGCCGCGATTCACGCGCCACACCGACTACCGGTTTCAGATCAGCCAGGGCCTCAACGAGCCGTTTCAGCAAACGCTGGCGGGAGCGACTACGGATGAAGCCGGCGCCGCCGCATTCAATCTCGATCTGAAGCGCTTCGTCGGACGCGCGTATTACCTGAGCCTGCTCGGCCGCGCCTTCGAAGCCGAAGGCGGCCGCAGCGTGGCCGCGCAGTCGAGCGCGATCGTGTCGGACGCGCCGTTCCTTGTCGGCGTGAAGGCCGACGGTGATCTCACCTTCGTCCAGCGTGGCAGCGTTCGCGGCGCGCAGTGGCTGGCGGTTGACCCGCAGCTTACGCCGGTCGCAGTCGGAGGCCTGACGCTCGACTGGGTACAGCGCCGGTATGTGTCGGTGTTGACGCGGCAGAACAACGGCACCTACCGTTACGTGTCGCAATTGCGGGAAGTCGTGCGCGACAGCCGCACCGTCCGCGTCGCCGTGGCGGGCACGCGGCTTCCGCTGCCGACCGCGGAGCCCGGCGACTTCGTGCTGGTCTTGCGTGATCGTGCGGGCGCCGAGCTGAACAAGTTGTTCTATTCCGTCGCCGGCGAGGCGAACCTGACGCGATCGCTCGAACGAAATACGGAGCTGCAAGTGCAGCTCGACAAGCCCTCGTACGGCGGCGGCGACACGATCGCGGTCAGCATTCGCGCGCCGTACGTCGGCGCCGGATTGATCACGATCGAACGCGAGCGCGTGTTGCACTTCGAGTGGTTCAAGGCGACGACCACCAGCTCGGTGCATCGCATCACGCTGCCGGCGGACTTCGAAGGCAACGGCTACGTCAGCGTCCAGTTCCTGCGAGACCCCGCATCACCGGAGTTGTTCATGAGCCCGCTGTCGTACGGCGTCGCACCGTTCGCCGCCGACCTCGGCGCGCGGACGCAGGCCGTGAGGCTCGACGCGCCCTCGCAAATCAAGCCGGGTGCGACGTTGATCATGAAGCTGACGGCCGCCGAGCCCTCGCGGGTTGCGGTGCTCGCCATCGACGAAGGAATCCTGCAGGTCGCGCGCTACAGGAATCCCGATCCGCTTGGCTTCTTCTTCCAGAAGCGAATGCTCGAAGTCGAGACGAAGCAGATCCTCGATTTGATCCTGCCCGAATTCAAGCGGTTCGCCGCGCTGGCGGCGCCAGGTGGCGACGCCGAAGCAGGATTGGCGCGCCACCTCAATCCGTTCGGCCGCAAACGCAAGCCGCCGGTCGCGTATTGGTCCGGCGTGATCGACGTTGGCGCCGGCGTCACCGAGCTTCGTTATACGGTTCCCGATTACTTCAACGGCAGGCTGCGGATCGTCGCGGTCGGCGTCAGTCCCGATCGCATCGGTGTGGCGCAGGCCAACACCGAAGTCACAGGCGACTTCATCCTGACGCCGAACGTGCCCGTGATGATCGCGCCCGGCGACGAGTTCATCGTCAGCGTGGGCGTATTCAACAACAGCACCGGTACCGGCGGCGTGGTTCGACTCGACGCGCAGATCACACCCGGCGTCTCGCTCGTGGGTCCGGCGAGCATCGATCTGGAGATTGCGGAGAAGAAGGAAGGCGTCGGTCAGTTCCGCTTCAAGGCCAACGACGTGCTTGGACCCGCGATGCTCACGTTCACGGCGCGGCGTGGCGTCCTCGCATCGCGCATCGAGGAAAGCGTCAGCGTGCGGCCGCCGATCGCCTTCCGGACGCAGCTGACCCTTGGCAGGATGACGGGGTCGAGCCAGAACGCGCCGCTGACGCGCGATCTCTATCGCGAACGACGAACGGTTGAAGCCGCGGTGTCGAGCGTGCCGCTCGTGTGGGGCCAGGGCCTCACCGCGTATCTCGATAACTATCCGTACTCGTGCACCGAGCAACTGGTCAGCCGTGGAATGTCGGCGCTGATCCTGGCGACACGGCCGGAGTTTGGCCGGGTGAAGGGCGGCGCGCCGCAACAGTTGGAGTTCACCTTCTCGATGCTGCGCGGGCGCGCCAACGACAGCGGCGGCTTCGGGCTGTGGACCTCGTCTCCGCAGACGGCGGAGTTCGCGACGGTATACGCCGCGCACTTCCTCGTCGAGGCGAGGGACCGCGGGCAAAAAGTGCCGCCCGAGATCCTCGCGAGCGTCAACGACTGGCTGACTCGCTTTGCATCCACGCCGGCAGGCAGCCTGCCGGACGGGAGGATGCGGGCCTACGCCGTCTACCTGCTCGCGCGGCAAGGCATCAGGCCGAATGCCGCGCTCGCGAACGTCGAGCAGGAGCTGACGAATCGTTATCCGAAAGACTGGCCATCGGATCTGGCTGCTGCGTATCTGGCCTCGACCTATCGCCTGATGCAGCGCATCGCTGATGCCGAACGCATCGTGCGAAACGTGCCGTGGTCGCCTGATAAGGGAGCGATTGGCGACGACATTTATTACGACGCGGTCGTGCATGACGCCCAGCTGCTCTACCTGCTGGCCGCGCACTTCCCCACTCGCGTGAACACCGTGCCGCCGGTGGCGCTCGAAACGCTGAGCGCCGCCATCAGCGGCAATCGCACCAGCTCATTGTCCGCGGCGTATACGATGCTCGCGCTCGACGCGTTTTCCAGGGCGTCGACCAGTGCCGACACGCTCGGCATCGCGCGCATCGGCACCGATGGCCGCGAGACCGTCTTCACGCTCCCGGTGGGCGCCATGCCGAAGGTCAGCGTTGCCGAGGCGACATCCGCGCTGCGATTCACGAGCCGCGGTCCGCTGACGGCCTATTTCGTAATCAACGAATCGGGTTTCGATCGCCAGGCGCCGGTGAAGGCACTCTCGGAGGGCGTTGAAATTTTCCGCGAGTTTCTCGATACGGCAGGCCGTCCGGTCACGCAGGTCACCGTCGGCCAGGAATTCCTCGTGCGGCTGCGCGTCCGCGCAACGCGGCGCGATCGCGAACCGCAGATTGCGATCGTGGATCTCCTGCCGGGCGGTGTCGAACCGGTGCTGGATCAGCAGCCGTCGGTCCTCTCCGACTGGCGGCCCGAACACGTCGACATGCGAGATGACCGCGTCATCGTGTATGGCGACGCCACCAAGAACATCGGCGGATTTGTGTATCGAGTGCGCGCCACCAATGCCGGCACGTTCCAGTCGCCACCGGCGTTCGCCGAGGGCATGTATAACCGCACCATCGTCGCGCTGAGCCTCGCCGGCCGGCTGGAGATTGTGAAGCCATGATCACCAAAAGGCGACTCCGCTGGCTCGTGGCCGCGACCACGTTGAAACTGGTCGTGCTGGCGATACTCAGGTTGTCGCCGCACGCACCCCTTGCCGCTCGCTTCCCGCTCTCGACCGGGGTGTGGTCGGCCGATGGCGAGCTGCTTCGCATCACCCGATCGGCGGACGATCAGTATCGCCTCTGGGTGCCACTCGCTCAGATCTCACCAGCACTTGTCGATGCGTTCCTGCTCAAGGAGGACCGATGGTTCTACTGGCACTTCGGCGTGAACCCTATCGCCCTCGGTCGTGCGGCCTTCAGATCGTACACCGGGAGCACGCGTCAGGGTGGATCGACCCTGACGATGCAACTCGCGCGGTTGACGTACCGCCTGAACACGAGAACACCAACCGGCAAGCTCCGCCAGATCGCGCTGGCTTGCTGGCTCGAGGCGCGCTATCCGAAAAGAGAATTGCTCGAGGCCTACCTCAATGTCGTGCCCTTCGGCGCAAACATCCAGGGTGTCGGGGCCGCGAGCCGGATCTATTTCGACAAATCGCCCGATCGCGTCAGCCTCGGTGAGGCCTTGACGCTCGCGGTGATTCCGCAACGGCCCTCCGCGCATGCCGGACGAACGCCGTCAACCACCAGCTTCCTGGCCGCGCGCGCGCGGCTGGGAAGCCTCTGGCTCGCGGAACATGGGAAGCTCGAGACCGATCGCCGGCAGGCAGAGCTGCCGATTGTCGTCGGATCACGCGTGGCCATGCCATGGCAGGCGCCGCATTTTGTTGACGCGGTGCTCTCGAGCCGCGTGCCGCGCGCGGGCCGCATCGATACGACGATCGACGCCGGGCTCCAGCGGCTCGTCGAGCGGCAGGTCCAGCGGCACGTGACACAGGCGGGCGCACGCGGCATTCATAACGCGTCGGCCCTGCTCGTCGACGTCCGCGACATGTCGGTCAAGGCCTGGGTCGGTTCGGCGGACTACTGGAACGAAGGCATCGACGGACAGGTCAACGGCGTGCTCGCGAAACGATCGCCCGGATCAACGCTCAAGCCGTTCGTGTATGGGCTCGCGCTCGATCAAGGCGTGCTGCATCCGCAGACGATTCTGCGCGACGCGCCAACGTCGTTCGGACCGTTCACGCCCGAGAACTTCGACGGCCGCTTTGCCGGTCCGATCAGCGCCGAGCAGGCGTTGATCCGCAGCCGCAATATCCCGGCGGTGTGGGCGTCGATGCAACTGAAGCAACCGACCCTGTATCAGTTCCTGCAAAGTGCCGGCGTGCGCGACCTCAAGGAGGAATCGCATTACGGCCTCGCGCTCGTGCTTGGCGGCGGTGAGGTGACGATGGAAGAGCTCGCCGGACTCTACGCGATGCTCGG
>Ga0193741_1000191_pt1 | contig 17047 bp, 15 predicted proteins | sample L2s2metaG_FD_143059 | JGI IMG/M metagenome (GOLD analysis project Ga0193741, IMG submission 143059) | Soil microbial communities from a riparian zone of the East river system, Colorado, United States - L2s2 | ecosystem: Environmental > Terrestrial > Soil > Riparian zone | place: USA: East River...
ATCAAGAAGATGCCCAACCGCGGTCACTCGCTGACCATCGACCACGGCTGGCAGGAGGTCGCGCAGACCGCGCTCGACTTCGTCAAGCGGTTCGTCCCGGCCAAGCCGAGCTAGCCGGGCTTGATCCTGTACGACACGAGCCCACAGCGGACGTTCGCTTAGGCTGAATGAGTTGCTGACGTTCGGCTGACCTTGAGGGTGGCGGACTGACCCCGACGTTGGCTCCCCACATGTGCGGCGTCAGGTCTGAGGTCAGCGCGACTTCGCCGATGTCAGTGGCCGGCCCTTTGGTGGTGCCACTCTCCGTGCTACCGAGGCTGGGCTCGCCTCGGCCCGAGTCACGCGGGAGGACAGTTTCGCTGTTTGGCGGACGCGGTCCGACACGCGCTTGTTCGAGCGGATGTCTCGGCCGCGAAGAGAATCCTCGGTGCGCCCGCGCGTCGCGAGTCCTTGCATGTTCCTCGAAGGCGCGCTTGGCTGCGGGCGGCAGTCCGGACGCCCCGTCCTCAACATCCTTGCGCGTAGGTTTCAGCGAACAGCTAGCGGGAACCGCCCCAGGAAGATGAGCGAGGCAGCGGGCGAGCTACAACGAGGCGCTCAGGAGACCGCCGACCACGAGGTCGTGGTCATCGGAGCAGGCCAAGCGGGGCTCACGATGGGCCACAACCTGGCCGGGCAAGGGCGCCGTTTCGTGATTCTCGAGCGGAGTGATTCCGTGGCATCTGCGTGGCGAGAGCGCTGGGAGTCACTGACGCTCTTCACGCCGCGGCGTTACAGCGGGCTGCCCGGGCTTCCGTTCTCCGGCGACCCGGACGGCTACCCGACGCGGGACGAGGTGATCGAGTACCTCGAGCGCTACGCGGAGACGTTTGAGCTTCCGATCGAGTTCAACAGCAACGTGCGCAGGCTTTCGAGCGAGGACGGGCGCTTCGTTCTCGACGTCGACGGGCGGACGATCACGGCCGACCAGGTCGTGGTCTCGACGGGCCCGTTCCAGACGCCGTACGTCCCCAAGCTCGCCGGGGACCTCGATCCTGACGTCTGGCAGGCACACAGCACCGGCTATCGGCGACCAGGCGACGTTTCCGAGGAGACGGTGCTCGTCGTCGGGGGCGGGAACACCGGCTTTCAGATCGCCAAGGAGCTCTCGAGCACCCACACGGTGATCCTCTCGGTCGGCTCTCGCCAGAGGCCACTGCCGCAGCGGTTCGCCGGCCGCGACCTCTTCTGGTGGCTGACGAAGACGCGTCTCATCCACAAGACCGTCGACTCGCGCCTCGGGCAACGACTGAAAGACCGGGACACGCTGATTGGTTCGAGCCCGCGCGAGCTCACCCGCCGCTACGGCGTCGAGCTGAAGCCGCGCGCGATGGCTGCCTCCGGCCGCGTCGTCCGTTTCGAGGACGGGGGAGAGGTCGAGGTAGACGCAGTCCTCTGGGCGACGGGATACCGGCCCGACTACTCATGGATCGATTTGCCCATCTTCGACTCGGACGAACGCCTAAGTCATCGGCGCGGAGTGAGCGACGTCCCGGGTCTCTACTTTCTCGGCCTCACGTGGCAGCACACACGCGGTTCGGCGCTGATCGGCTGGGTGAAAGAGGACGCGGAGTTCATCGCCGAGCGTATCGCCGTTCTTCGAGCAGCGAACAAACGAGCCGAGCCTCAGAGCGAGCATGAAGAAGGCGGCGTTCGTGCCGGGGCGCGAGCAGAAGGGGAGTAGGGCATGAACGACCACCATTCCCACGGGGACACGCACTCCATCGAAATGCCAAGCACGACGGAGGGACTGCCCGACGTCCGCCGCCCCGAGGTCGTTGAACTCGCCGACGGCGACGAGTTCGAGCTCGAGATCGCGCCGGTCAAGAAGCAGATCGGCGATGCGACCGTGCGCATGCTCGCCTACAACGGATCGATTCCTGGGCCGACCCTCAAGGTGCCCGAGGGCGCGACGATCATCGTCCACGTCACCAACCGCGGGGACGTCGATGCGACCGTGCACTGGCACGGGCTCCGTCTCGAGAACCGCTACGACGGCACCCACGAGACGCAGGCGCCGATCCCGATCGGGGAGACCTTCACGTACGAGGTGAACGTGCCCGATCCGGGCGCCTACTGGTATCACCCGCACATCCGTGAGGACTACGGCCAGGAGCTGGGCCTCTACGGGAACATCCTTGTCGTCCCGACCGAGGCAGACCATTGGCCTGCCGCCCATCGCGAGCTTCTCTTGACGCTGGACGACGTCCTGATCGAGGAGGGGCGAATTGTTGCCTTTGACGAAGCGGAGACGACGCACGTCGCGATGGGTCGTTTCGGCAACGTCATGCTCGTCGCGGGGGAAACGGACTTGTCGCTCGAGGCCAAGCGTGGCGAAGTCGTCCGCTTCCATTTCACAAACACGGCCAACACCCGCGTCTTCAACGTTACTCTGCCGGGGGCGCGCATGAAGCTCGTCGGCGGCGACAGCGGCCACTACGAGCACGAGGAGTTCGTCGAGGAGGCTCTTCTCGCTCCCTCGGAGCGCGTCGTCGTCGACGTCCTCTTCTCCGACCCCGGCGAGCTCGCGCTCGAGCATCGAACCCCCGAGAAGACCTATCGCCTCGCCGCCATCGAGGTCGTTGACGAGCAGGCTGAGTCCGACCTAACGGAGGAGTTCGAGGGCCTACGTACGAACGAGGACATGAGGGCGCTGCGCGAACGGATCGAGCCGTTCATCGAGGCTTCGCCTGACAAGACGATCTCCTTCGTCGCCGAGATGGACGAGGTCGGCGCTGGTGGGGTCGACACGGGTGTGTACGCCTGCCCGATGCACCCTGAGATCGTCGCCTCCTGGGCGGACAAGTGCCCGAAGTGCGCGATGAAGCTCATGCCCGCGCAGGCAGACACCGAGGTTCCGGCTGCATTCGCGTGTCCCATGCACGCGGAGATCACGGCGACCTGGCCGACCTCGTGTCCCAAGTGCAGCATGACCCTGCGGGCGACCGGAAGCGGTCAGAGCGCCGCGCTCGACGAGAACGCGTCCGCCGAGACCGCCCACGCCGAGCCTCACGGCCATGACCATCACGCGGAGGACGGCGAGCACCACGAACACCACGCCGGAGGTCATGCGCACGGTGCCGCACAAGGAATTGAGTGGGAAGACGACATGGTCGAGGTCAACCGCATGACGACGCCGGCGAACACGCGCTGGAAGCTCGTCGACCGCGAGACCGAGGCGGAGAACGCTCAGATCGACTGGACGTTTCGCGTCGGCGACCAGGTGAAGCTACGGCTCGTCAACGAGATGGACTCCGACCACCCGATGCCGCATCCCTTCCATGTGCACGGTGCGGGACGATTCCTCATCCTCACGAGGGACGGAGTGGTCGAGCCGAATCTGGTCTGGAAGGACACCGTGCTTGTCCGCACCGGCGAGACAGTCGACATCCTCCTCGACGTCACGAACCCGGGCCGCTGGATGGCTCACTGCCACATCGCCGAGCACCACGAGAGCGGGATGATGTTCAGCTTCAACGTCGCTCCGTGAGGCCGGCCACAGCGTGAGATAGAGGTGAGCGTCACTGATCGCCTCGGTCTAGATCGGTTTCGCAGTCGCCGACGGACGCCTCATCGTTCTCGCCGTCGAAACGGCGTTGCCACCATGTTCGTCATCATCGCCACCGCAGCGGTCACCGGCACACCGTGGCTGCTTGTCGTCGGGCTTGCCGGCCACGGGCTCAAAGACCTCTGGCAGCACCGGGCCCTGAAACTTGAGAACAAGAGTGAGAACAGCCGCGCTACTGGATCAGCGTGAGCAGCTTGAACATCGGGAGGTACATCGCGATGATGATGATCCCGACGACGATGCCCACGGCGATCATCATCAGCGGCTCGATGATCGACGTCAGGCTCGCGATCGCGCTGTCGACCTCGTCCTCGTAGAAGTCCGCGATCTTGGAGAGCATCTTCTCGAGCTCTCCGGTCTCCTCGCCGACTCGCACCATGTGCGAGACCATCGGCGGGAAGATGGCCGACTCGGCGAGCGGGACGGCGATCGGGACACCCTGCGTGACCCGCTCCTTGACGTGGTTGGTCGCGTCCTCGATCAGGCTGTTGCCGGCGGTGCTGCCGGTGATCTCCAGCGACCGGATGATGTCCACGCCCGCGGCGACGAGCGTCGAGAGGGTGCGCGAGAAGCGCGCCATGCCGATCTTGATGATCACCTTGCCGATGCCGGCTGGGGCGCGGACGCGCATCCTGTCCCAGAGGCGGCGCCCCTTCTCCGTCTTCTTGAAGCGGCGGATGCCCCAGAAGGTGAGGCCCATGAACGGGAAGACGATGTACCAGCGCGCTCGGAGGAAGTCGGAGGCACTGACGACGATCTGAGTCAGCATGGGCAGGTCGCCGCCAAGCTGGGAGAAGATCCCGACGAAGACCGGGACGAGGAAGAGGAGCATGCCGATCAGGACGAGGGTCGCGAACGTCAGAACCATGATCGGGTACATCATCGCGCCCTTCACTCGGCGCTTGATCTTCGTTTCCTTCTCGATCTGGTAAGCGACCCGGTCGAGAACGACGTCGAGGATTCCAGCCGCCTCCCCGGCCTCGACCATCGCGATGAAGAGGCGCGAGAAGATCCGCGGATGACGGGACATTGCCTCGGAGAGCAGGAGCCCACCCTCCACGTCGACGCGGAGATCGGCAATGACCATCGCGAGCTTCTTGTCCTCGGTCTGCTCCTCGAGGATGACGAGCGCCGTCACGACGTTGAGACCTGCCTCGATCATCGTGGCGAACTGCCGCGAGAAGATCTGGAGGGACTTGGCCTTGACCTTCTTGACGGCAATGCCGCCGGCCTTCTGCGCTGAGTCCTGGGCGGAGAGCTCGGTGGCGAGCAGTCCGCGCACCCGCAAGGCCTCGCGCGCGGCCGCGAGGTCAGGCGCGTTGATCTCGCCCCTCGATTCGAGACCGGTCGCGTTGATGGCCGCGTATGCGAACGACGCCATGAGGCATGGAATCGGCAGCGACGGTTCTTCGCTTGAGTGCGAGGGGCGCCATGCCGATGAAGGAACCGTGGCTACCCCGAGGCGACTCGGCTTCTCACGCTGCCGGACCGAGCAGGGCTTCGGCATGATCGAGCTCGTCGCCGCCATGACGATCATGCTCATCGGCGTGCTCGCCGTCTTCACGCTCTTCCAGGCCGGAATGGTCCACCTTCGCCGGGCGACCACGGTCACGACAGCCGGCGCCTTGGCCGACGCGGAAATGGAGCGCTTCCGGGCCGGCCGGCACGAGACGCTCGGGCTTGAGGCGACTGAGGTCGCCGCGCTCGTCACAGCAGAGAACCCGGACGTGTACGCCGCAGACGACGCCTACGCTCCCGACACGGCGACGACCACGGTGACCGGCGGGCTCACGAGCACCGACACGACGCTCACGGTTGCCGGCTGGAGCGGATTTCCCGCCTCGCCCGAGTTCCGGGTCACGATCGGCAGCGAGGTTCTCATCGTCAGCGCAGGCGCTGGGACAACGACCTGGACAGTCGAGCGCGGCGGGAACGGCACGACCCCCGGGGCCCACGCGGCCGGTGCAACCGTGACGCTCACCGAGCGCGTTGCGGTCGGCGCATGCTCGCTGGGAGGGTCGCCGTGCACGGACCTCGTCCCTTCGAAGACCTCGATCGGGGCCGATGGCAAGACCTACCGGGTGGACACCTACGTCACCTGGGGCCAGGTCGCGAACGGGAGCGGCGTAGCCGGCCGTGCGGTGAAGAAGCTGACCGTCGTCGTCCGTGAGCCGACTGCACCGTTCAAGGAGTGGGCCCGGGCGACGTCGATCTTCGACGAGTCCACCGGTCTCTAGGCGGGCTCGACCCGCGCTCGCGCTCGAACTGCCCGTCGCGAGACATCGCGGATCGAGCGGCCCGATGTCGGTCGGCCGTCGTGCCGAGCGAGTCGGAGACCCGACTGCGCCGCCAGGCGGATTATCTGCTTGGCACTAAGGGCGTGGCTGGGCGGGCGTTCCGGCTAGCTGCTGCCGATGCAGTCTTCCGCGCTGCCGCCCGGGACGCAGGGCACCTTGAAGTCCACGGAGACGAGCCTCACCGTGTAGCTCGTGCCGTCGTCGCCGACGAGCTGAACCTGCTCGCCGATCGCGATCGCCGCTGTCTGCCGGCCGTCGTCGAAGGTTCCACTCGCAAGCCCGACCTCGATGCCGGACTCGGTGACGTTCGCCAAGCGGAAGACGGGGTCTGCGGTCGGAAACGTGGCGCCGTAGACGACTTCTTCCGACTGGCCGTTGACCTCGATGACCGCGGTGTTGGTGAGCTGGCTCGCCCCGGATGGGGGCGGCGCAGCTCCGCCGGGCGCGACGAACGGATTGCGGGCGGTGAAGCGACTGAAGGAGAGCAGCTGGTCGCTCCTGGCGGTCGGGAGAGGCTCGCTGTCCGAGAGCGCGCCGGCGGGAGACGCCTCGGGGGCGGTCGTCGGCGTGCCCGGGACGGTCGAGGACGGGGTCGTTGCCACGGGCGTCGCTTCCGGCGCCGGCTGGGCGAAGAGGGACTTGTACATCTTCGGCCCCTGCCACACGACGAGCACGAGGAAGAACGGAAGGAGGATGAGCAGCAGTTTCTTCTGCTTGGCTTCCTTCGCCTTCTGCATGTCGGCTGCGTTCCGCCTCGCCATTCAGCTATCCCGTTCCGATCGCCGCGGCCGGGTCTTCAGCGGGTGCGGGCGTGGTCGTCGTCGGCGGCGGAGTCGTGCCCGGGGCAACGGCGGCCGCGGTGGGCGAGTACGAGTAGGCGCTGAGCGTGATTGCCGCCTGCACCTCGGGAAAGCCGAGGGAGCCCTCGTGCAGGTCGAGCGCGTCGAGCGTGAACAGGCGCCCTGACGACTCGAGCTCGCCGTCTCGCACGATGACGAGGTTGCGAAGGCGGAAGAGGAAGTCCGTGAGGTCGTAGTAGCTGCCCTCGAAGGTCAGCTTGATCGGAACGGCGAGGAACCCGCCCTCCCTCGCAACGGGCGCCTGCGGCGCGATCGAGATGAATTCGACCCCCGAGGCCGTCGCGACCGCGTTCAGCTCGAGGATCACGCTCGACATGTCGGTCGTGTCCGGCATCGCCTTGGTTAGGCGAAAGAGATCGGCGACCTTGATCGCCTCGCCGCCGGACGCGCGCTGGGCAGCGAGGGCCACGTCGATCTTGCTCTGAAACTCCGTAACGCGCCCATCAAGGGTCGAGCTCTCGTCCATCTTCGGCTTGACGAGGAGGAAGAACCCGATGGAGGCAACTATCAGGAGTGCGAAGGCGATGACCGCGGCGGCGGGGATCTGGCGCTTCACGACGACGCAGCTCCCAGGGGGTCGACGCCGGCGAGAATCGAAAACGAGTACGCGCGCCCGGTGTCGCCCTCCGTCCGGGTACTCGCCTGGAGCTGGACGCTCGTCAGCTCCGGAATGCTCTCGAGCCTGGAGAGAAAGAGCGCCACGCTCTCCTGACTCTCGGCGAAGCCGACGGCCGCGAGCGAGTTTGGTGACGTCGAGCCGGTGGTCACCGCAGGAGCGGCACCTGCCGCGCCCGGCGCAGCGCCGGGCGTGCTCGCGGAGAGCTGCGTGAGCCAGACGTCCTCCGGGACAACGAGGGACACCTCGCGGAGGACCCGGTCCCAGGCGATCCGGGTCGCAAGCGCCGCCGAGAGCGCGGTCGTGCGCGCCTGTCCGTCGCTTGCGAGCGCCGGCGCGCCGGGCGTCGGCGCCTCGGCCGGCACTTCGAGCTCGGCGAGCTGAGCGCGCAGGTCGTCCAGCTCCCCTTGCTTCGACATGACTCCGGCCCCGGTGAAGAGGTAGGCGGCGGCGAGGGCGGCGAGGAGCACGAGGCCCAACAGCGCGACAGCGATCTTGGCGAGACCGACCCGTGCGCCCGTGTCGCGCGTCGCCTCCTTCGGCATGAGGTCGAAGGCCCGCATGAGCGGCACGGCAGGAGGCGGCGGAGCCGACTTCGCGGCGGTCGTCGTCGCCTTCGGCGCCTTTGGCTCCTTGCGGCCGAACGAGAACGAGAAGCTCTTGCGCTCCTTGGGCGCCGCAGGAGGCTTCTCCTCCTTCCGCACGTCGTCCGCGACCGGGCCACGGTTCCGGCGGAAGAGATCGGAGAGCTTGATCTCCTTGTTGAGATCCATCAGTTGGCCATTCCGAGGCCGATCGGCACCGCGAACGCCGGGCTCGGCTCGGTGCCCTTCAGCTTCTTGCCCATGGAGACGCCTGCGAGCGGATCGCCCACGCGCACGGGGACGCCGACGAGCTGCTGGAGCTCCGCCGCCAGCCCGACGAGCTGTGCGGTTCCACCCGCGAGAACCAGCTCGCGGATTCCGAGTGAGCTCGGCTGTCCCTGATAGAACTGGAGCGAGGAGACGAGCTCGCGGCCGAACGCCTGGAGGCCCGCCTTCAGTGCCTCGCGGGCACGAACGGCCTGCTCGGGGCCGATGCCGTCAGGGACCTTGTCCCCCTGCAGACCGAGCTCGACCTTGACGCTCTCGGCCTTGTCCGCCTCGAGCTCGAGCGTGCGGGCGACGGAGTCGGTGAGGGCGTTGCCGCCCCATTCGAGCACACGCGTGTACTCGCAGCTGTAGCCGTCCGAGACACCGAGGACGCTGCGCTCGGAGCCGATCGAGACGGCGACGAGCGCGCTGCGCTGGGAACTGCCGCTCGGCTCCGTCGCGAACGTTGGAGTCAGCGCGCGCAGAAGCGCGAACGCCTCGAGGTCGACGCCCACAAGGCGAAGGCCCGCCAGCCGGCAGGCCTCGATGTAGTCGGCGATCAGATCGCGGTAGGCGACGACGAGAAGGACGCGCTTAGAGGGCGTGCCGTCGGCGGCGGCTCCATCTCCGAGGATCTGGAAGTCGAGCACTGCCTCGTCGATCGGAATCGGCAGCGCTTCCTGAGCCCGGAAGCGGACCGCGTTGGCGAGCTGCTTCGGGTCTTCGATGCCGGCGACCTCGATCGTGCGAACGCCGATGCGGTTATTCGCGACTCCGATGCGGACGTTTCGCTTGGGCAGCTTGTGCTTGCCGAAGAACTTTTTGAGCGCCTCGCCGAGCGCCTCGGCGTCGCGCACTTCGCCGCCGGCGATCAGGCCGGCTGGAAGCGGCGAGCCGGCCAGCTGGACGACCTCGACTGAGCCGTTCACGGACACGCAGGCGGCGTTGAGCCGCGAGGCGCCAAGTTTCAGGCCTACGATCGTCTTCGCCACAGAGTCGCCCCTAGCTCCCGGCCACCCGCAGGTTCCCGGCTCCGGCCCCGGCCTCGGAATCGAGGAGGAGCCCGTTCCGTTGGAGCAGGCCCTTCAGCTGATCGGGTCGACTTGTGCGGTTGAGCGCCGCCTCGGTGGTGATCTTCCCGTGGCGCACGAGGTCGAGCATCGCCTGCTCGAGCGTCTGCATCCCACGGCTGGTGTTCGTCTGCATGACCGAGTAGATCTGCTCGACCTTCGCCTGCCGGATCAGGTTTCGGACGGCGTCGTCGGGCAGCAGCACTTCGAGCGCTGCCACGCGGCCTTTGCCGTCGACCGTCGGGAGGAGCGTCTGAGTGACGATCCCTTGCAGCGTCGACGCGATCTGGACGCGGATCTGCTCCTGCTGGGCGGCCGGAAAGACGTCGATGAGGCGGTCGACCGTGGACGGCGCGTCCTGCGTGTGCAGGGTGGCGAACACGAGGTGGCCGGTCTCGGCCGCCGTCAGGGCGGTCGAGATCGTCTCGAGGTCGCGCATCTCGCCGAGGAGGATCACGTCGGGGTCCTGGCGGAGCGCTCCGCGCAGCGCCTCGGCGAAGCTCGTCGCGTCGGGGCCGATCTCGCGCTGGTTGACGATGCAGCGCTTGTGGCGGTGGAGGAACTCGATCGGGTCCTCGATGGTCATGATGTGGTCGTCGCGCGTGCGGTTGATCTCGTCGATCACCGCCGCGAGCGTGGTCGACTTGCCCGAGCCGGTCGGCCCGGTGACGAGCACGAGCCCACGCGGCTTCGAGGTGAACTCGCGCAGGACGGGCGGAAGATTGAGCTGCTCGAGCGTCTTCAGCTCGGCAGGGATGAGACGAAACGCCGCGCCAAGGCTCTCGCGCTGGAAGTACACATTCACGCGGAAGCGCGCGAGGCCGGGGATCGAGTAGGAGAGGTCGATCTGGCGCTTGACCTCGAAGTGCTTCTGCTGCTCGGTCGAGAGGATCCGGTAGAGCATCCGCTGCGTGTCGTCGGGCATGAGCCGGGTGAACTCGTCCAGCCGCTCGAGACCGCCGTTGACGCGGATGACCGGCTCGGAACCGACCGTGACGTGGAGGTCAGACGCGCCGCGAGCGACAACCTGCTCGAGCAGGTCGTCGATCGAGGTCGTGGCACGGCGCGGCGGCGGAGCCGCCGGCGCCGCGGCCTCGGGCGCACTCACCTGCGCGTCCAGAGCCGGCTCGGAAGCGGGCTGCGGCGTGGGTTCTGGGCTCGGTTGCAAAGTTGGTTCCATGGATCCTCCCGTCGGCAGCTATCGGCAGGGAACCCGCTTCACTAAAGGGGGGTAGAAAATCCCTCAACTGAGGGGGATTGCACCGCACGTGCCGCTGTCGATACCTGCCTTGAGCCACTGCACGCTTACGCATTGTTCAAGGAAGGAGTTCCGCACATGATTCAGAGGCTCAGGAACCGGATCACCGTCACGGAGAAGGAGGGTGGCTTCACCCTTATCGAGCTCCTTGTCGTGATCATCATCATCGGCATCCTGCTTGCAATTGCCATCCCGTCGTACCTCAGCTTCCGCGCCCGCGCGGAGAACTCGGCGGCCCAGGCGAACGTCCGCGCGTCCATCCCCGGTGTCGAGGCGTTCTACGCCGACCACACGGCCACGGGCTACGCCGGTCTCACGTCGGCAGTGCTGAAGGCGTCCTACGACGCGGGCATCAAGAACGTCCAGGTCGTCCGCGCGACAGCTGCCTCGTACTGCATCGAGAGCATCGTCGGCCAGGCCACGTACAAGAAGGCCGGCCCGGCTGCAGACATCACCTCCGGCGCCTGCTAAGCAGGCTTCGGAACGGTATCGAGAAAGGGCGCGGGAAACCGCGCCCTTTCTCTCTTAAGCACCAGTGAATGACTGCCGATAGGGAACATGGAATGCGGCAGCAACTTCGACTCAACGTGCTCATCCCCGTCGCCGTCCTGGGCCTCCTCGGCGCTGGCTTCGGCGCATATGCGATGGGCGGCCCGGGTGCCCCCGAGTCGCTGCCCGTGACGCACCCGACCAGCTCGGACGCAGTGGACACAGGCGTGGCGGACACGGGTGCCGTCGACACGGCGCCGACCACCCCGACCGCGCCCCCGCCTCCAGCACCGACCACGACGGAGGCGGCGCCTCCACCGGCTCCTCCGAAGCCGAAGCCGGAGCAGAAGACTGCTCTCGAGAAGGAGCTCGTCGAGCATCGGGTCGTCGTCGTTGTCTTTCACACGCCCGGCGCCGACCTGGACGGCGAGGCGCTGCGCGAGGCACGCGCAGGAGCCGTCGCGTTGCACGCCGGCTTCCTCGCGGTCGACGTGACGAGGGAAACCGCGGTCCTCGAGATCGCAGCCGAGTACGAGGTGCTGGGGTCGCCGACCATTCTCGTGGTGGTCAAGAGTGGCGAGGCTCGCTCACGCTTCGAGGGCTACGTCGACCGGCAGACCGTAGCCCAGGCGGTCACGAACGCGCTCAAGTGAGCGAGGCAGCCGTCAAGCCGCAGGAGCTGGCGCTCCGCTCGGCGCGGAAGGACGGCCGCGAGCTGGTTCGAATGCGCTACATCGAGGACGCGGGCGCCTTTCTGGTCGAGTGCGAGGTCTATCCCGTCGGCGGTCTCCGGGTAGAGCCGCTCCGCCCCGGGCCGTACCGCTTTGGCACTCGCGACGAGGCCGACACGTTCATCCGCGAGACGATCACGATCCTCGAATACCTGGGCTGCGACGTCACCTAAGGGCGAATCCCCTCATCGGGGGCTTCCCAAAGAACGCAGCCGGGCCACAGTTCGAGGGTACACCGCCACACCGAACGTTCCAGAAAATGGAACAGGAGCGTACGACATGCCGACACGACTCACGCTCCTGCGGCACAGCGAGCGAGGACAGGTCATTGTCCTGCTCATCGTCATCCTGGTAGTCCTCCTGGGGGCCGCAGCCCTCGTCGTCGACGTCGGGCGCGCGTACCTGATCAAGCGGCACCTACAGGCCTCCGCCGATGCGGCGGCGACTGCGGGGGCGCTCGAGCTGCCCGACCCCGCCGCGGCCACCACCTATGCGCGGAACTACAGCGGTAGGGACGGCGCGCGCAACGACCACAACAAGCTTCCGTCCGTGACGACGGTCGTGACTACGAAGTGCCTCTCGTTCGCTCCCTGCAGCCCGGTGAACACGGTGGTGGTGGAACAGACGACCACGGTCCCAACCATCTTCGCCCGCGTGCTCGGGATCGACGAGTTCACGATCCGCGCCAAGGCGACGGCGTGCTCGCCGTGTTCCTCGAAGCCGCTGGACATCATGCTCGTCCTCGACCGCACCGGCTCCATGTGCCAGGACTCCAACGGCAACAGCGACCCGTCGTGCACCGACCTCCAAAACGCACGCGAGGGCCTCCGCGAGTTCGTCCAGTACATGGACCCGGCCTTGCACAAGATCGGGCTGACGGTCTTCCCGCCGGCGACCAGCAGCGGTAACCGCTGCAACACGCCCGACTCGAACAACTACAACTCGACGTCGGCCGTCTACAACGTCGTCCAGCTTTCGAACGACTACAAGATCGAGGACAGCCTGAACACCTCCTCGAGGCTCGTCTCGACGATCAACTGCCAGAAGGGCGGCGGGACGACCGCGTACGCGAACGCCATCGAGGCGGCCCAGGCCGAGCTCCAGAGCTCGCGCGCGCGGCCCGGCGTCCAGAACGTGATCATCATGTTCTCGGACGGCGCCGCCAACACGGGCCCGACGTACTACTCGACGACCTCCCCGTACCGGCGCCGGCCGTGCGCGCAGGGCGTCACCTCGGCGGCCGCCGCCAAGTCTGCGGGAACGCTCCTCTACACCATCGGCTACGACCTGGACGCTCTGGGCGGCGGCGCGAACCAGTGCAAGTCCTACACGGGCGCTCTCGAGTCGCCGACGATCACCGCCTATTCGGCCCTCCAGCAGATGGCCTCGAACATCGAGACCTTCTACAACCAGCCGAACCCCGGCGACCTGACGCGCATCTACACCGAGATCGCGGCAGAGATCGGCGGGACCCGCATCATCCCGGATGACACGCTCTAGCAGCTAGACGAGGACACGGGCCAACTCCTCCAGCGAGGTCAGGCCCGAGATGACCTTGGAGAGGCCGTCGTCCCAGAGGGTCTTCATGCCGGTCTGGAGTGCCGCGCGCTCCAGCTCCTCGCGGCTCGCGTGCTGGGCGGCCAGCCGGCTGATGTCCTCGTCCATGACCATGAGCTGGTAGATGCCGATCCGACCCTTGTAGCCGGTCTGGTTGCAGCGCGGGCAGCCGCGCTTGCGGTAGAGGCCGACGCCGTCCGCCGTCGCGGCCTGCTCGGGGCTGAAGCGCGCCTCGAGCATCTCCTCTCGCGTCGCCATGTACATCTCGCAGCAATTCGTGCAGAGCTTCCGCGCGAGGCGCTGGGCAAGAACGGCGGTCACCGCCGAACCGGTGAGGAACGGCTCGACGCCCATCTCGTTCAACCGGGTCAGCGCGCTCGGGGCGTCGTTGGTGTGCAGCGTCGAAAGGACGAAGTGGCCGGTGAGGGCCGCTTCGATGGCCATCTTGGCGGTTTCGGCGTCACGGATCTCGCCGACCATGACGACGTCGGGGTCGGAACGCAGGATCGAACGCAGCGCTGCGGAGAACGTCATGCCCGCCCGCAGGTTCACCTGCACCTGGTTGAGACCGGTAAGACGGTACTCGACCGGATCCTCGACGGTGATGATGTTGATCTCAGGCCGGTTGATCTCGTTCAGCGACGCGTAGAGAGTCGTCGACTTACCGGAGCCGGTCGGCCCCGTCACGAGCAGCGCGCCCGTGGGCTTGACGACGATCTCCTCGAAGACGGCGCGCATCTCGTCCGAAAGGCCGAGCTCGGCCAGGGTGGGCGGGCGCCTCGACTTGTCGAGGAGGCGCATGACGACACCTTCGCCCTCCACCGTCGGCAGCACGGCAACGCGGATGTCGAGGAGGCGACCGGCCGCCTTGGCGTTGAGAGAGATGCGGCCGTCCTGCGGCTTGCGGCGCTCGGCGATGTCGAGCTTCGCGAGCACCTTCAAACGGGTGGTGACGCCGGGCGCGAGCCGCTTCGGGATGCGCTGGAGCTCATGAAGAACGCCGTCGACACGCGCGCGAACGACGAGGGCGTCGTCCTGCGCGTCGAAGTGGATGTCGCTGGCGCCGTCCTCGGCGGCCTGGAGGATGATCGAGTTGACGAGGCGGACGAGCGGAGCGTCCGAGACGCCGTCGTCGGCCTCGAGGTCGTCGCCCTCCTCCTCGTCCTCCTCGCCGAGCTCGAACTCCTCCTCGACGAGCGCGGCGCGCTCCCAGGCCTCGGATGCCTTCTGCAGGCGTTTCAGCTCGAGGTCGATCTCCTCCCGAGGTGCGACGCCGATCTCGAGCGTGTAGCGCGTGGCGAGCCGGAGCTCGTCGATCGCCTGCACGTTTGTCGGGTCGGCGACCGCGATCTTCAGCTGGTTGCCGGCGATCCTGTACGGGAGCGCGCCCACGCGCTCCAGGACGTGAACGGGGATCGCCTCGGCGGCGCCCTTGTCCACTCCACTCGAGGCCAGGTCGACATACGGAAGATGAAGACGCTCGGCCAGGTCACGCGCCTCGGCGTTCAACGCGGGGCGCGGGCCCATGCGCACGCCGGGAACCTCGAGCCCTTCGACCGGTGCGTTTAGCCGCTCGTCCATGATCGCCTCGGCGAGCGAGCCGGCGCCCGCGCGCGAACGCGCGCTCACCAGACGGTCCAGCGGGATCAGCGCAGTCGTCTCGATCAGATCGGCAACGAGCTCCGCGATCGGGTTCGGCGAGACCCCCGCCCCGGGCGGGTACTTGGGCTTGACCCCTGCGGTGTCGTCGGCGTCGGTCGCGCCGGCGCGTCGCAGCGGCTGAAGGTCGTCGAACTCCATCTCAGGTGTTATCGGCTCCGCGCCGTCTATCCCCAAGAGAGGGGATAGCGGCTTCTAGAGGCCGCTGCCGCTGAGGTAGGCGTCGAGGAGGGCATCCCCGAAGAAGAGCGCGATCACTGCGCCGAAGGCGAGAAAGGGCCCGAACGGGATGGCCATCTTGCGAGCAGCGCCGCCGTGGCGGGCGAGGAGGATGACCCCGGGTACGAGAGCCGCGACCATTCCGACCATGAGCGCGACGAGGACGAGCTTGCCGAGCATGGCACCGAGGAGGAGGCAGAGTTTCACGTCGCCCATCCCCATGCCCTTCGGGTAGGCGAGCAGCGCCGCGAAGAGGAAGGCCGCCGCGGCCAGCGGCGCGAGGATCCACTCCAGCCACAGGTCCGGATGGAGCACGAGCTGCGCTGTCAGAACGATCGCGGCGGAGGGAAGAACGATCTTGTCCGGGAGGATGCGGCGCTCGAAGTCGATAGCCGAGAGGACGACAAGGGTCGAGCAGAAGAACGCGGCCAGGAAGGCGTCCGCCGTCAACCCGAAGCTGAGGAAGCAGGCGGTCACGAGGAACGCCGTCATCAGCTCGACGGCGAGATAGCGCACTCCGATGCGCACCCCGCAGGTCCGGCATCTCCCGCGGAGTAGGAGGTACGACACCACGGGCACGTTGTCGCGCCACGCGATCTGCGAACCGCACGAGCGGCAGGCCGACGGCGGGTGCGCGAGCGACCGGCCTTCCGGCAGGCGCGCCGCGACGACGTTGAGGAAGCTTCCCAGCGCGAGCGCGGGCGGGAGCGCGAGGACGGCGAGCGCGACGTTCATGCCTCACCTATCGGCGGCTGGAGCCGCGGCCCTTAGCCGCTGTACAGCTGCGGCGGGTTCGGCTGGGCGTAGACGGCCGGGTTCCCCGGCATCCCGACCGGGACCGTCGTGATCGTCTCGAACTGATCGTTCGAAACGTTGTTGTCGAAGATCATCGTCGAGCCCACGATCGGCCCGTCGGAACGGGCGTTGTTCGCAAAGCGAACCGCATAGGAGGAGAAGAGGCCGCCCTGGAACTGGGAGCTGTTGTCCATGAGGATTCCGTTGCCGGTGCCCGCAAGGCCGCCGCTCCCTCCAGCGACGAACGTCAGCATCTCGCTGTTCGGGTTCCAGGAGGAGAATGCGCAGTCGGAGCCGGAGATGCCGCCGCAGAGCTTCGTGTTGTTGTTCATGTACACGGTGCCCGCGAGGTAGATCGTCCCCTGCCCGTTGTAGGAGTTGAGGAGTCCGTTGTTGAGCTTGAGGCTGCCGTCGATGAACATCGTCCCGAAGACGGTGAGCACCCTCGTGTTGGCGTCCCAGGACAGCTCGCCCGTCGGCGAGCTTGCGGGCCCGACACGGCACGTGTACGAGGACCAGGCCGTGAGGTTGAAGACCGGCACGCTGTTGTTCATCACGCCGTCGTTGTCCCAGGTGGGCGGTGTTCCGCTGCGCGCCCCGTTCGCCGTCGAGCAGTCGAGCGACGGTCCGGGGATCGAGTTCTCGTACCAGGCGCTCACGTCGGCCGTCGGGGCTGCGATGACAGGTACCGCCGTGTTCACGCCGACCGTGTAGCTCGGGGGGTTCATCTTCGAATAGATCCGGCGCGAGTCCTGGTTACCGGTGCAGGGCGTTGCCCAGGAGCCGCCGCCGTAGCGGCAGCTGCCGCCGACGTAGGTCTCCACACGGGTGCTCATGCTCGTGCTCGAGCCCACCGCGGCGTTGTTCGCCAGGTCGAGGTTGCCGTGCACGAGCAGGGAGGTCTGCGTGACCGCAACGTTGTTCTCCAGGCAGAGGTTGCCCTGGACGTAGAGCCGGGACGAGCCGATGACGTTCTGCGACACGGTCATGTCGCACGGCTGCCCGGTGCCGGTGGCGTAGATGCAGTTCCAGGCCGGG
>Ga0193741_1000192_pt1 | contig 17030 bp, 16 predicted proteins | sample L2s2metaG_FD_143059 | JGI IMG/M metagenome (GOLD analysis project Ga0193741, IMG submission 143059) | Soil microbial communities from a riparian zone of the East river system, Colorado, United States - L2s2 | ecosystem: Environmental > Terrestrial > Soil > Riparian zone | place: USA: East River...
TGCACTGACGAGCAGCGCCGTGAGTCCCGAAGGAACGTATTGCTCGGCCCAGACTACGGCCCCGTTTCCGCCGAGCAGCAGGAACGCACCCGCGATCACAGCGTTGCGCCAGTGCAGACGCGTCGGCTTCGGCGCGCCTCTGTATCGCGCCCATGCGTAGAGCAACGCACCCGATACGAGAAACCGAGCTCCGCCCATGATGAAGGGCGGGATCGTCTCGACCGCGTACCTGATCGCGAGGTACGTGGATCCCCATACCAGGTAGATCGAAGCGAACGCGGCGATGATCTGCCCGCGCGAGGCTTTTGTATTGCCGTCGTTCAAGGAAGCAGGATCTGGGTGGGTCGGGGAGAAGTAGCCGACAAATCTAACCGGACGGGTTCGACTGGATACTCTCGGTCAGTCGAGCGATGGGCCGCGACGCTGCTGCTTCTTGTTCGAATGCCTTTTTTTCGTTTCGAGCCGGGCTTCCTTCGCCGCGCGCGTCGGTCTCGTCGGCTTGCGCTTCCTCGGAATCATCAATGCGCGACGGACGAGCTCAACGAGACGCTCCTCCGCCAGATCACGGTTACGGCTCTGGCTCCGCATGTCGCTAGCGACGACGCGGATGCTTCCCTCAGTAGTGAGGCGAGACGAGAGCTTGTCGAGCAGGCGCGTCCGCTGCTCGACGTCGAGCGCCCGCGACGCTGGAATATTCCAGAAGATTTCGACGCGCGACGATGTCTTGTTGACGTGCTGGCCGCCGGCGCCCGATGCTCTCGACACCCTGACGTCCAGCTCATTGCGTGGGATCGAAAGCGAATCGTTGACCGCCAGAAGATTCTCGGATGCAGGCGGCGGCGGCGACTCGCTCACCGCGTCACCGCCAGCGGAACAGCTTGAGCGCGGCGAAGAACGTTACGACGCCCCAGGCGAGAATGATCAGAAGCTGTGGCGTTACGGCCGCGAACGACGCACCCTCGAGCATGTTCGCGCGCAGCGCATCGTTTACCGCCGTGAGCGGGAGCGCCTTCACGAACGGCTGGACCACCTGCGGGAAGTTCGAGGACGAGAAAAACACGCCCGAGAAAATCCACATCGGGAGCATCATGAAGTTCGCGATTCCGGAGACTGCTTCCGTCGTTCGAGCACGAGACGCGGCGAGCAAGCCGAGCCCGCCGAACGAGACTGCGCCAATAAGAGCGATCAGGAACAGTGTCACCAGGGAGCCTCGCAGTGGAACGCCGAATGCCCAATATCCGAATCCGAGCAGCGTCACGACTTCGAGAATCAGAAATACCAGCCGCGAAGCCAGAAACGACAGCAGATACTGGGAGCGCGACATCGGTGTCGCCATCAGTCGCTTCAGCAGCTTCTTGCTGCGCGCGGTCACGATAGAGAATGCAATTCCCCAAATGCTCGAGCCCATGAGATTCATGCCTAGCAGCCCAGGCACGAGAAAATCGATATAGCGCGACCCGGCTTCCGTTACGTAGGTCTCGCTGGCGCGAACCGGGTCCGTTCGACCGGCACCGATCTGAACAGCACGATCGACAAGAACGCGCGCATTCACTGCTTCGCTTCTGTCGCGATCGTAGACGTAGCGAATGCTGTCCCTGGCCGAGGCCGGAACCACCAACAGCGCAATCTTTCCGGTGCGGAGAGCCAGGGCGGCCGCGCTGTCATCGTAGGTTTGGACGATCAGAGTAGAATCTTTCTTGAGTGCGTCGATAACAGCTGTCGCGGTCGCGGCGCTGCCGACGACTCCTATCTGCACATTCTCGGGCCCGCGCTGCCTGAACGCGAGACCGAGTCCCGCCGCGAGCAGAATCGGAAAAACGAAAGTCCAGAACACGGCCTCGGGCTCGCGGATGAACTCCCGGAAGCGGACGAGCGTGAGCTGGAACATCGAGGTGTCCTTGAAATTTCTTCTCTTCAATGGCTTATGCTCGGCAAGCGCCTGTTCTTGAGTGATCGGAAAGGGAACTCGCTCACTCACCGCGCAGCGTCCTGCCAGTAAGGGACACGAAGACATCCTCGAGGGTCGCCGAGGTTTTCCGCGGCTCTGGCGGCGGCAAGTGCGACATGTCGATCGATTCGATGAGTTCGCTCGGCGATCCCAGGGCTATGACGTGCCCATGATCGACGATCGCGACGCGATCACAGAGACGCTCCGCTTCTTCCATGTAGTGGGTCGTGACGAGGATGGTCTTTCCTTCGGCCTGGAACTTGGCGATCAGATCCCACATCTGGCGTCGAGATACCGGATCCAGTCCGGTCGTGGGCTCGTCGAGGAAGAGGAGCTGCGGATTCCCAACCAGGGCGCAGGCGACGGCGAGGCGCTGTTTTTGGCCGCCTGACAGTCCGCCCACCCGCGAGTGCCGTTTCTCGCCAAGCTCGACCTGGTCTATTACCTCGCCGACATCGCGTGCGTCGCGGTAGAAGCTCTGGAAGAGTCTGAGCGTCTCGTCCACTGTCAGCTTCTCCGATAGCTGGGTCTCCTGGAGCTGGATGCCGAGGAGCTGGCGGAGATCATCCGCGTCGGATTCCCAGCGGCGACCCAGGATCTCAACGCTTCCGGAATCGGCGGGTAGAAGTCCTTCACAGATCTCGATAGTGGTGGTCTTGCCGGCGCCGTTGGGGCCGAGCAGCCCGAAGCATTCGCCGGCATCGACCTCGAGGTCGAGGCCATCGACGGCGACGACGTCGTCGTAGGCTTTCCGGAGTCCCTGGACCCTGAGGGCAGGCGTTGACTTGTCGAGAGCTGTCACCATGGGGCCACTATTAGTGTCATGAACAGAGGGCAATAGCATGTTTGCTCGCCTCTGAAACTCATTGTAACCTGTTACCGTAAACTGATATAGCGTTGTCGGGAGAACAGGGCACTGTCCCTGCCAACACTAGATCCAAACCAAGAGGGTGGAAACTATGCAGTCCAGAGCTGTGTTTGTACTAATCAGCGCTTTTATTGTCGCATCGGGCTCACAGCTCGGCGCGCAAGTTCCCTATTACTCAGGGTCGCTTCCGTCGCGTTTCTCCGTGGGCGGTGACCTCGTGATCTCTCAGCCCAAGGGCGAGTTTGCGAACAATGTTCCCAACGGCTTCGGCTTCGATGTAACAGGAATGTTCAGGCTGGACCCGAAGGGGTGGATCAACCTCCGCGCGGATCTGGGCGGCGTCCAATACGGACGGGAATCGCAGCTGGTCAATTTCCCCAACACCGGCCGGGTTTCTCTCGAGGTCGAGACCAGCAATCGGATTGGATTCGGGGCAATTGGCGCGCAACTCCAGATACCCGAAGGCTGGTTGCGCCCGTACGCCAACGCCGCGATCGCTTCGACGTATTTCTGGACCGAATCAGCGCTGTCCGGGATTGACGAATCGGATGACTCGTTCAGCACCACCAACTACGACGACTGGTCGCGCGCCTGGGTGTTCGGAGGCGGCCTAGTGATTCCATTTGGGAAGTCGATGGGCGGTCTTAACCTTGGAGCCAAGTACCACTACGGTGCCCAGGCTACCTACCTGAGGGAGGGCGACATTACCGACAATCCCGACGGCTCGATTACACTAAGCCCGCGTCGGAGCAAGACCGACATGGTCGTATGGCAGCTTCTAGCCGCGGTGGTATTTGCGCAGACGTCCGCCACAATTCAGATCGGAAACGATAAACAGGACAGCGTATCCAAGGCGAAGAGAGATTCAATCGCGTTCGTTAGAGATCAGCGCCGCGATTCGTTGCGCGCAAGGTCGCGTGCGCGGGACTCCGTCAGGAAAGCAACTCGGCTTGCCAAGCGCCCGCCCGTCACGGCGGCGGTGCTGGCAACCGCGTTCAAGGACGGTCGAGCGAGAGATCTTCTGCTTCGTGCCCGGGCGGCCAGACTCAACCAGGATTCAACGCTTACCGGATACGACGCCAACGCCTACGAGCGAATGTCGGTCGGTATGGGATTCAAGAAGATTGGCCGTGATCGTCTGCTGATGCGGAGCGAGCGCGCCTCGCACGTGGTGTGGCAGCGTGGCAAAGGCGCGGTGATCGATGTAAAAGGTCAACGAAGCGCCTTCCCGATGCTCGAAGGAATTGGAGGCGGAGACATCGACATGGGTAGCGCGGGAGACATTCCCTACGCCCCAGGCCGCGAGACGCTATGGATCGGGTCCGGACTCGCCAAAGCCGACGTCAGCGAGAACGAGATAATTCATCCACTCGCCGAGGGAGCCGAAGCGTACTACACATACGCGTCGGGTGACTCCGTCAGCTTCCAGCTGCCCGGCGGTCAGCGCCTCGAGCTGCGAGAGCTACGCATTCGTCCGCGGCAGCCGAAGTGGAACGTCGCGGTGGGATCGCTCTGGTTCGACGCGGCGAGCGCACAGCTGGTGCGCGCGGTTTATCGGATGGCGCAGGAGATGGACATCATGGCCGTCGCCAAGGAGGCCAATGAAGAAGACAACGATCCCGACGACGAGATTCCGCGTTGGGTGAAGCCCATGATCCTGCCGATGAAGGCCATGGTCAGTGCAGTCACCGTCGAATACGGTCTTCACGAGGGACGCTTCTGGCTTCCCCGCTCGCAGGCCATCGAGGGTGATGCGCAAGTGAGCTTCATGCGCATACCGTTCAAGCTCGAGCAGCGTTACACGTATGCCAGTGTCAACGGCACCGATCCGCTTCCCGAGGTCATGGTAGCGGTAGAGGATACCGCTCGTGACTCGGTGTCCCGCGCAGCTCGAAGAGAGCGCCGGCGCAGCGAGTGCATAACGGGCACCGAGCGGATCCGTCGGGAGAACAGATCGGACGAAGGGCTGCGGATTCTTGTTCGGACTCCGTGCGATACCGTCGCGCTGGCGCGCTCGCCCGAGTTGCCAAAGTCAATCTATGACGATGGCGAAGAAGTATTCGGAACCGCTGAGCGTGATGCTTTGGTGGCCGAAGCTCTGACGCTTGGCGCTCAGCCCGAGTTCGCACCGCAGCGGCCGACCCTGTCGTACGGAATCCCCTATACGCGATTCAATCGCGTCGAGGGCTTTTCCACCGGTCTCGCCGCCGACCAGGTACTCGGTGGAGGCTACAACGCGCACGCACTGTTCAGGCTCGGAGTGGCGGATCTCTCTCCGAATGGAGAGCTGTGGCTCGATCGCACCGACGGCCGCCAAACCATTGGCGTCGGCGTCTATCGCAGGCTGGTGGCTTCCAACGATTGGGGCGATCCACTCGGGTTCAGCAGCTCCGTCTCGGCCCTCCTCTTTGGCCGCGACGAAGGGTTCTATTACAGAACGTGGGGCGCCGAGCTCAAGGGACAGAAGGACCACGGTATCTTCAACAGCTGGCGGCTTTTTGGCGAACAGCACTTCGACGCGACCGTGCACACCGAGTTCTCGCTGGCGCACCCCGGCGGAGTCAAGGGAGATCTCACCAACATCAACGCTGTCAACGGATCGATCGTCGGCCTCGCGGTTGGCCATCATTCGTCGTACGGACTGGATCCCAACGGGTTCCGTGCATTGACCGATCTGAAGCTCGAAGGCGGAGCCGGCACGTTCGATTATTCGCGCGGGTCGCTGCAGACGACACTATCGCGCAGTCTTGGCCGCGCTCTCACGGGCGCATTGACACTCGGTGCCGGCACTTCAGGTGGACGAGTGCCCCTTCAGAAGCAGTTCTTCGTCGGCGGTGTTCAGACCGTGCGAGGCCAGAGAGCGGGTGCGGCGATCGGAGATGCCTTCTGGATGACAAGCGCGGAGATCGGCACAAGCAGCGTCGGGATACGCAAGATCGTGTTCGCGGATCTCGGCTGGGCAGGACCTCGTGCCGACTTCTCGCATCCGGGCCGTCCGCTGAGCGGAGCTGGCATCGGTGCTTCGTTCATGGACGGGCTCGTTCGGATCGATGTCGCCAAGGGCATCTATCCCGAAAAAGCCGTACGGGCCAATCTCTATGTTGAGGCGCGGTTCTAGCTCTCGCGCTTCCGTGAGTACGCCGTCTACTACGTAACCATACGTAAAGACTCGTGTGAACCGGTGGCCTAGGTTGCATTCCGAACCTAACCCGGGCCGACCATGACATTGAAATTGAAGCGCCTGTTTCGCATCACCGTCGCGTTGTCGATTGTTTGCGCGACGGGTTGTATACCACTGACCGTTGGAAGCACCGCTGAACCGGTTCCAGTTGGAACGACCATCCCGAGCGTGTCCATGTACGTCGTCCCGAATTCGGTGGACGACTCCATCAACAATCGTTCATTCCCCCGCTATGGGGTTGATCCGGAAGTACGGTTCGGATTCGATGAGCGTTCGGACATAGGTGTCCGGGCGCCCGATTTCAGCGGGATTGTGGCCAACTACAAGCGACGGCTGAACGGTGTTTCCGGCGCACCGGGCGCTGCGACCGCATTAATGGTTGGCGGCGGCCTCGTGAACTGGGGCGCTCATGCGCACCTGGAAGCCACCCTGATCACTTCAGCCCCAGAGAACGATCGCTTTACGCCCTACGGTGGGATTCGCGCAATGCAGGTAATTCCGATCAACAAGGGGATGGTTCACGATTCCCCGACGTTCGGTGGATTCTTTGGCGCCAGGCTCGGTACGCGCGACGCCGGCATTTCGCCCGAGATCGGAATTTTCTACGATAATTCCGCGCTGCGAATCCGTAAGGGAAACGTTCTCTTCGTCCCGGCGATTACGATTCACGGAGACTTCGCGCGATTCCTTCTGCGCCGGTAACGAGCGGCGTACGGGCTGAGAGTCTACTCCTCGGCCATGAACGGATAGCGGTAATCGGTGGCCGGCGAAAAGGTCTCCTTGACGGCGCGCGGACTGATCCAGCGCACGAGATTGAGCTTGGACCCAGCCTTGTCGTTGGTGCCCGAGCCGCGCGCTCCGCCGAAGGGCTGTTGGCCGACTACTGCGCCGGTGGGCTTGTCGTTGATGTAGAAGTTGCCGGCCGCGTTGCGGAGAATGAGAGCCGCTTCGCGGACGGCCTGTCGGTCCCGGCTGAACACCGCGCCGGTAAGCGCGTAGGGCGAAGTCTGGTCTACGATCCGGAGTGTCTCTTCCCACTTCGAGTCGGGATAGACGTGGACGGTAACCACCGGTCCAAAGATCTCTTCGCACAACAGGCGATAGGCGGGATCCTTCGTCTCAATGAGGGTCGGCTCGATGAAAAACCCGTCCTCTCCCCGCGCGACGCCTCCGGCAACGACGTTCGCGTTCTTGCGCCCGTGCTCGAGGTACTCGCTGATCTTGGTGAATGCCTTCTTGTCGATCACCGCGCCCATGAAATTGCGGAAATCGGTGATGTCTCCGACGCGGATGTCCTTCATGATCGCGACGGTGCGATCGCGCACCTCCGGCCATATCGATTCGGGGATGTAGACCCTGCTGGCGGCCGAGCACTTCTGGCCCTGATACTCGAATCCTCCGCGGGCGATCGCGACGGACAGTGCGACCGGATCGGCCGACTGGTGCGCGACTATGAAATCCTTTCCGCCCGTCTCGCCGACGATTCGCGGGTACGACTTGTAGCGCGACATGCTGGCGCCGATAGTCTTCCACATGTTGTTGAAGACGGCTGTGCTTCCCGTGAAGTGCACGCCGGCGAGATCGCGATGTGAGAGAAGCTTGTCGGAGATGAGGCCCGCGTCGCCGGGCACGAAGTTGATCACTCCGGGCGGAAGGCCCGCTTCCTCGAGCAGCTTCATGATGTAGTACGCGCTCAGCATCGAGCTCGATGCCGGCTTCCAGATGACGGTGTTTCCCATCAGAGCCGGCGCCGTTGGAAGATTCCCGGCGATCGAGGTGAAGTTGAAGGGCGTTACCGCGTAAACGAATCCCTCCAGCGGCCGGTAGTCGAGCTGATTCCACATCGTGCGATCGCTGAGCGGCTGCTCGTCGTACAGGCTTTGGGCGTAGTGCGGGTTGAACCTCCAGAAATCGATCAGCTCACAGGCCGCGTCGATCTCGGCCTGGAACGCAGTCTTCGATTGCCCGAGCATCGTGGCGGCGTTGAGAGTCGATCTCCACGTCGTCGCAAGAAGTTCCGCCGCCTTGAGGAATACGGCTGCCCGGTCTTCCCACGCCCAGTTCGACCAGTCGCGTGCGGCCCCCTGTGCCGCGTTTACCGCCTGATCGATGTTGTCAGCGCTCGCGCGGTGCCACTGCGCCAGCACATGACGGTGATTGTGCGGCATCACTGATTGCGCCAACTCGCCGGTGTGCACTTCCTGCCCGCCAATGATGAGCGGTATGTCGGCGCGCTCGGCGGCCATCGAGCGGAGGCGATCCTTGAGGGAGTCACGCTCCGTCGATCCCGGAGCGTAGGTCTTGACCGGCTCGTTGACCGGCGCCGGTACGCGGCGGGTTCCGTTGAAGCCCGTCAGGGTGCGAACGGCCGTCTCGGGCCTCGCGCTCTCTGTGCCGACGTCGTTTTCGGATTGCTTGCCGGGAGAGGTTGTCGAGCTTGACTTGGCCGTGCGTTTCGGCCGAACTGCGGAGGCGGACATTCCTGATTCCTCAAAAATGGCGGGCGATGCCCGAAAGATAGGCGCGGCTGTCACAAAACGGACCCCTTCGGGGTAAAGTGCGCGATGAGATATCGCGAATTTGTGTCATTGGGAGTGCTTGTCGTGTCATCGGCGTGTGTCAGCGAGCCCGTCGAATGGGGAGACGTATCGTACCGACCGTCCCAGCTGGGGGATCCCAATACCCGCAGCGCCGTGATGTCAGCCAATCTTCCATTGATTACAGAGGCGCCCGCCGCGTGCCTCCGGTCTATTCGTACCGTGGGAGCAGGGACCGACTTGTTTCGCGTCTGGTGGTCCTCGCGGAACGACAGCAGTGTCGTCCTGGCGCTCCACCATTCAGCCGACCGGGGATCAAGGTGGCAGAAGCCGGTTATCGTCGAGGCGCGGGATCGCGGCCGGCGTGGATGCGATCGTCCCGCTCCCGGCATTTTTTACGATGCGTTCGGCGGCTATCTCGATCTTGTCTATTTCATAGAGGGGAAAGAGGGCGCCGGGGTGTTCTTCGCTCACTCGATGGACAAGGGAGAAATGTTTCACGCGCCGGTCGCGGTGGTTTACGGCAACCGGCCTTCCGCCGCGAGCGTGGTAGGAGTGGGCGACAGCGTCGTCGTAGTGTTCGAGGATCCGAACGCGGCGACGCGAAGAATAGGGATCGCGCTTTCCCGCACGGCTGCCCACATCTTCGAGCAACGCGGAGAGGTGACGCCGGACGATGTCCCCGCGGTTGCGCCGTGGGTCGCGTTGGATCGCCGGAAGATCACGGTGTGGTGGAACACGCCGGACAGAGCCGGATTGCCGCATAGCGATCGCGTCGGCTATCGCTCGGGGGTCTGGCGGTAGACATTTCCAGCCCCCGCCGATCGGAGTCCTTCATGACGCGGACACGATACTACTCCCTGACCATTGCGCTTCTCTGTGTGCCTTCCTGTCATGAATGGCACCAGGTCGCAAGGCCTGGCGTAAGCGGTTCACTCGAGGGCAATCCGGAAATTGCGCGCGTGACTCGCACCGTTGGATGCGGCCCTACACCGACTCCGGACTGTGTTGGCAGTCGCGACACGGTGACGCTTTACAATCCGAGAGTCCAGGGAGATAGCCTGATCGGATTCTACGACAGGAACCAACGCAAGCGGGTGGCGATGCACGTCCGCGGCGTTATTAATGTCGAATCGCGCAAGACCAACGTGGCTCGGACGGCTGGACTCGCATTGGGCATAGGAGCGCTTATCGCCCTCGCTTATCTAGCTGTGATCTTGGTACTGCTGGGGCAGGCCAGTGATTAATCCTGCCTAGGCGCCAGAGCGTCAGGCTCGCGAGCGGTGATCTTGTCGGCTATCAAGCCGGCGTGTGGCGATATAGTGCAGCCTGGAACGATCTACTCGTTCTGTCTGGATACAGCCTCGCTCTCCCTGCCCGGCAAATCCCTGATCACCTGCGGAAGAATCAGCCATTGCTCGGACTGCAGGAGCTTCTCCGCCTGACCAACGGCGCGTTGAGTATTGGTCGAAGCTTCCTGGAGCATTATCGCAATGGTGCCCGCCATCTGATTGCCATCGCCTGCCTGCTGGGACCTGGCGACGAGCTGCTGGATCTGTTTGTAGAGATTTGAATTCTTGACGTGGAGACTGTCGGCCACGTCCGTCAGAGCAACTATCTGCACCGCGCTCAGATGGAGCGTGTCCTTGAGCGCGAGAATCTCCGCCACTGGATTCGGTACTGCCGCGTCGGTGGATGGCTGTCGTTTGCTCACGGGAGCGAGCGGGGCGTCGGTGCTTCCGGTTATCTCGACCATCGACAACGCGAGCGGCGCTCCGCCGAGCTGCATGTCGACCGTCATCTGCTCCGGTTCTTTCGTGCGACGGGTAATCGTGCGCTGCACGGGAGCGAACCCCATGCGTTTCACCTGGAGCATGTACTGCTGCGGCGTCTCCGGGAAGTAGATCCTGAAACGACCGTCCACATCGGTGGTGTAGGTCCGTCTGAGGCCTGACACGAGCGATGTCGCACCAACCTGGGCATCAGCGATCGGCTTGCCGTTGTAATCGGTGACGCGTCCGGTGAGGATGTCAGTCCCGGATCTGGACTGTGCCTGGAGTGCTGCCGGAGCGAGGCAGAAACAAAGCAAAGAGAGGCGAATGGTCGGGTATCGCATTGGATTTAGAGACACGTCTCAATTTCTGCACCCACGCACTTGGATGCAACACCGGACTTCACTGTGGGTTCCTCGGGATCGCTGGCGGTAGAGTACTTGCAACGGCGATCGGCTCATGACCTGGCATATCGGCGCGCACACAATCGACAACGGCGGCATCCAGATGGCCGTCCTTCGCGCGGGAAACGCGGGAATGACGGCGCTCCAGCTGTTCACTGCTATCCCCCGCTTCTACGGTGACAAGTCGACAATCAAGCCGGAGCGGGTGGCGCGCTTCAAGGCGGCGCTGGCGAAAACCAGGATCAAGCCGGCGAACGTCGTCGTGCACGCGGCCTACGTCCTGAGCGTAGCGACGCCTGACGATGAGAAATGGGCGAGGGCAAGCGCGGGGCTCACCAAGGAGCTCGAGCGGTCGAGCGCGCTCGGCGTCGGCGCCGTCTGCTTTCATCCCGGCTCAGCCGGAGCGAGTGAGCGCGTGGACTCGGCGAAGCGGATCGCGAAGGCGATCGTCAAGGCGTTGGAGACGGTCGAATCGGACACTCGCCTGCTGGTCGAGAACACCGCCGGCGCCGGGAAAACGATGGGAAAGACTGCGCAGGAGGTGAAGGAGATTCTCTCGCACGTGCCTGAGTCTCTGCGGGGGCGGACCGGATACGGACTCGACACCTGCCACCTTTTCTCCTCGGGCTACGACATCACCGAGTCGAAGCAGGCATTCACAGCAGTGCTCGATGAATTCGAGGAATCCATTGGGGAGCCGCCCTCATTTTTCCATTTGAACGACAGCGAAGGTGAGCTCGGATCCAACAGGGATCGGCACGTTCTCATAGGGGACGGACGGATCGGAACGCGGCCTTTCGAGTGGCTGATACAGGATCAGCGCAGCAGGGGGATACCCCTGATCCTGGAGACTCCACAGCAGAACTACGACATAGCGGAGGACGACGACTCACCCGACCCGTACGACGTGAAAATGATGAAGCTCCTAGAGGGATGGACCACGAAATGAGGCGAGGGGTCGGGACTGCGCGACCGCAGATTTCCGGTTTTCTCCTCTGGAAAGTCGCGTTTCTCATAGGGAAACTCTTTGCTTTACCTATTGCTTTCGCCCTACGGCGCTATAGTTTGCTCCCCTGACGGACGGCGTTTCACTCTCTGTACCAACTCGCATCCGATCATCAAACCAGGAGACAAGATGGCAGCAAAAAAGAAGAGCAAAGGAAGGAAGAAGTCCTCGTCCCGGAAGTCTTCGGCCAGAAAGTCATCGAGAAAAGCGGCAAAGAAGGGCGGTCGGAAGAGCAGCAAGAGGAAATCCTCGGGCAAGAAGCGCACGCCGAACGCGGCCTTCATGAAGCCGATGCAGCCGAGCAGCGATCTCGCCTCGGTAGTGGGCAGCTCACCGATGCCGCGCACGGAAGTCACCAAGAAACTCTGGCAGTACATCAAGCGTAAGGGTCTTCAGGATTCGAAGAACCGCCGCATGATCAACGCCGACGAGAACCTCCGTCCGATCTTCGGTCGCGGACAGGTCTCCATGTTCGAGATGACACGTCTCGTCAACAAACACCTCAGAAATCCCTAAGCTCCTTGGCAACTCCGTCTAAAGCGGGGCGCGCTCAAAAGGCGCGCCCCGTTTCGCACCGGCCCCGGCTGCGAAATCTCTGGGAAAATTTGAAGTCGATCGTCGGGGCCCTGGCGATCTTCCTCGTCCTGCGGGCGTTCCTCATCGAGGCGTACCGCATTCCCTCCGGGAGCATGATCCCGGCGCTCCTCGTCGGAGACTGGCTCTTCGTCAACAAGGCGATCTACGGAGCTCACGTGCCGTTTAGCCGGGTGAATCTGCCGGGGTATCGCGAGCCCAAACGTGGTGATGTGGTGGTATTCGTCTCGCCGTACCAGGCCGACGAGGCGAGTCGTGGAGCAGATCCAACGCCGACACTGGTCAAACGCCTCGTTGGAACGCCCGGCGACACGCTCCACATGCGCGACGGACTCCTCCATGTGAACGGAATAGCTCAGCGCCAGGGATTCGGTGCGGACACCACACCGGAGCCGGGGCTCGCCAACTCGGTCGATCCGCTCTTCGATTGGCAGAAAAAGGCGGGGCTCAAAACGTCGCGCTTCGGCGCGGCGCCCGCGCAGCCGACTCACGACAACTGGGGTCCGCTCGTAGTTCCTTCGCGACGGCTCTTCATGATGGGCGACAGCCGCTACAACTCGAAGGATAGCCGCTACTGGGGTTTCGTCCCGAGGGAAAACGTGCGCGGGAAGCCGCTGTTCGTCTATTACTCGTACAACGCCGACGACAGCGATCGTCCGCTGCCGATGCTCACCGACATCAGGTGGAGCAGGATCGGGCACTGGATCAGGTAGTTACGCATCCCGGGTGATCGGCGTCGAATCGGGGAAAGCGCCAGTTCCCCCTATGATTCAGCAGGAAAATCTATGGACGACATCCGCTCGGGAGTTACATTGGACCCCGTGACGAAGCCCCATCCCGTCGAGAAACGCCGGCGGCTGTTCAAGTCGAGCGAATGGGATCTCGAAGAGCCGGCGGCATTCACCAGGATCGCGCGATCGCGCATCGAGCTTGCGCTGATCACGGGCATCGTCATCCGCCTCTTCCGCGCAGTGGTCCTCACGCAGGGCAATGTCACCAGCGCTTATCTGGGCGCGGCGCTGGTTCTCGGCACGCTGTTTCTTCTGGGGATGGCGACGCTCCACCTCGGACGATTCCCGTTGCGCGAATGGCCGTGGCGCGCCCCCCTCTTCGCGGTATTCGAGACCGCTGGAGAGATGCTGGTGAGCCTGGTATTGATCGCTCTGCACCGCGAGCCGTGGGGCACGGCGCGCGCGGAGTTCACCGATTGGCAGCCGATGGCGACGGGCGTCGTCTTCTGGCGCGTTCTCGCCGTCTCCCTCTGGGCGCTGCTCCTCGGCGGAACCGTTTCCTTTGTGCGCGGGCGAGTGCTGAAGGACACGGGCCGGGAAGTCGAGCCACAGACGCTACCCGACGGTCAGCCCTTCATCGAGAGACGGAAGCGGGACGAGTTCTAACTACGCGGCGGTGGTTTCCTCGCAGTACTTGTCGAAGGCACCAACCAGATCCTGCGCAATCGCGTCGGCGGTGCGCCCCTCGATCTGATGCCGCTCCAGCATGAACACCAGCTTTCCGTCCTTGAGCAGCGCGATCTGCGGTGAGCTTGGAGCGTAGCCCGTGAAGTAGCTTCTCGCCCTTTGCACTGCGTCGACATCCTGGCCGGCGAACACAGTCGTCAGCGTATCCGGCCTCGTGTCGTGCTGAATGGCCTTCGCTACAGCCGGCCGTGCATTACGCGCGGCGCAGCCACAAACGGAGTTGACGACTACCAGCGTGGTGCCTTGCGAAGCCTTGAGCTTGGCGTCGACTTCCTGCGGTGTGCGCATCTCCTCGACGCCGAGCTGGGTGAGCTCCTGCCGCATCGGGGTGACGAATCTTTCATCGTACATAGCTTGATACCTCGTTGAAGCCAAATGCTGTGGGTGGTACTTGAATATTAACCAGGTGCGCGCTCGATAGACGGTTGACTGCAGCCTGGCGCTATCTCGAAGAAGAAACCCACCGCGCCATCTCTCGCATCGTCGGTCTCTTTCCGTACATAAGCAATCCCACCCGGTAGATGCGTGCCGCCACCCAGAGCGCCGCGAAGCAGCCGATTACCAGAAAGACGATGCTCGCGGTCATCTCCAGCGGCGGCACTCCCGTCACTGCCATGCGTATCGGCATGATGATCGGCGACGTGATCGGCAGCAGCGACAATACCTGCGCAATCGTTCCCGTGGGATTCAGCAATACGGGCTGAATGAACACGCCGGCGAACACGATCATGATCATGAGCGGAGTCGCAGCCTGCCTGGCCTCCTGCTCGCTGTTCACCGCCGAGCCGACGGCGGCGTACAGCGCCGAGTAGAAGATGAAGCCCAGCACGAAGAAAAGGAGAAAGAGGATCGCGGCTCCAAGGGAAATCTCCGGCAGTCCGAAGGTCATTGCCGGTGCGCCGAGCCTCTCCATGATCGGAGCTCGCAGCTTGAGCAATACATAAGTCGTTGCAACCCATAGTATTTGTTGCGTCAGTCCGACGGCTCCCACACCAAGGACCTTGCCCGCCAGCAGAGTATCCGTCGGCACGCTCGACATGACGACCTCGGCGACACGACTGGTTTTCTCCTCGATGACACTGCTCATTATCGTCTGGCCATAGATGATGATGGTCATGTAGAGGAGAAATCCGATGGCGAAGCCGAACAGCACGCTCGCCATGCCGGAGCCACCGCGTCCGCGCTCGGTGATCCTCTCGGTGCTGAAGTCGAGCGGGATGAAGGTCAGCTCCTTGGTGCGCGAATTGTCTATCCCGATGCCCTCGAGGCGCTGCGCCAGAATCGTCTGGCGAAGAGCGGTCCGCAGCTGACTCATGTCCGGGATGGAGCTCGCGTTCCGCCCGGCATATCGGGCCGCCTCACCGGCAACGGTCTGCTGGGTGACCACCATGTATCCGACTTTGCCGCCCTTCATGACCTCGCCTGTCGCCGTGCTTTCTGCCTGCGTCAGCTCCGCTGGAGCGAGGTTGCGGACGACCGGGACTTTTTTCTTGTCGGTCGTGTCACCCGCGATCGCGACGGCAAGCCGCTGACCGAAAGTGGTTCCGGTAGCGTCGAGGATTGTGATGTTGTAGACCTCGGTCGTCGCCTTGCTCCGTGAGGCGAGCCACGCCGGCACGATGATGATCGCGGCGAAGAAGATCGGCCCGAGGAAGGTCGCGATCAGAAACCACTTCGACCTGACGCGCTCGAGATACTCGCGCTTTATGATCGCCCAGAGCTTAGCCATGTCCGCTCATCCCCTCTTCGACACCCTGGGCGCCGACCTTTTGAAGAAAGATCTGGTGGAGCGACGGCTGGATCATCTCGAATCGCTGCACTGATGCGCCGGATTCGACGATGCGGCGCAGCAGTGCCTGCGGATCCGCGCCGGGCGCCATCTCGATCTCGAAGAACCTGTTCGAGTCGTCCGCGCGCTTGACCAGGGAGTGGTCGCGCAGGATCGAGGCGACTTCCTGCATTCCATCGCCCTCGAGAGCGAGCGCGACGTTGCGTTGCCCATGCTCCTCCTTCACTCCGGTCACCGTCCCATCGAGCACCTTCTCCCCGCGCGCGATGATGCACACCGAGTCGCACAGCCGCTCGGCGTTTTCCATCAGGTGAGTACTGAAAATCACGGTCTTCCCGCGCTTCTTGAGGTCGACGACGGTGTCCTTGAGCGCCTGCGCATTGATCGGGTCGAGACCGCTGAACGGCTCGTCCAGAATTACGAGATCCGGGTCATGCAGGAGAGTGCCGATGAACTGCACCTTCTGCTGCATTCCGCGCGACAGCTCGTCGATCTTCGCCAATCCCCAGTCCTTCTCGGGGGTTTTGAGAGAGAGCCGGACGAGCCATTCGTCGATGCGTCTTTCTGCTTCGCCCCCTCGCACGCCTTTCAACTCGGCGAGGAATTTCAGAACTCGGCGTACCTGCATCTTGCGGTAGAGCCCGCGCTCCTCGGGGAGGTAGCCGAGGCGCTCCGTGATCTTCCGATCGTTGGAGGGACGCCCGAAGATGTGAATCGCGCCCGAGTCGGGCGCGATGATGTTCAGGATCATCCGTATGGTGGTCGTCTTCCCAGCCCCGTTCGGCCCGAGGAGGCCGTACACGCTCCCCTTGGGAACACGAAGCGTCAGGTCGCGCACCGCCGTGTGCTCCGCGAAGCGCTTGGTGACGTTCACTATGTCGATTGCGTACTCAGTCATGTAGTTTCGGCGGCGGCAGGGTGGAGCAGCAGAAAAATATATATCGAAAGCAAATGCCTGTTTCAGAAACGTTGATCATCACGATTCTGTTTTTTGCGAGTGCCGTGCTGTACGCGTCGGTGGGGCACGCTGGTGCCTCGGCGTACCTGGCGGTGATGGGGCTGTACAACTTCGCTCCGAGCGTAATGAAGCCCACCGCGCTATCGCTCAACATTCTCGTAGCGGCGGTGGCGACATTCAAGTTCTATCGCGCGGGCCTGTTTTCGTGGCGGCTGTTCTGGCCGTTCGCGGTTGCGTCGGTGCCTGCGGCGTTCATCGGCGGCGCTACGGTGCTGCCGGCGCAGTGGTATAGAGTCGTGGTCGGGGTCGTCCTTCTTTACGCGGCTGTTTGGATGTTCAACTCGTCGCTGAAGCCATTGACGCGTGAAACCCACCCACCCGCGCTCTGGGTTGCTCTCACAGTCGGCCTCGGCCTGGGATTTCTATCGGGGCTGACGGGCGTCGGCGGGGGAATCTTCTTGAGTCCCTTCATGCTCTTTATGGGTTGGCCGAGAC
>Ga0193741_1000193_pt1 | contig 17024 bp, 15 predicted proteins | sample L2s2metaG_FD_143059 | JGI IMG/M metagenome (GOLD analysis project Ga0193741, IMG submission 143059) | Soil microbial communities from a riparian zone of the East river system, Colorado, United States - L2s2 | ecosystem: Environmental > Terrestrial > Soil > Riparian zone | place: USA: East River...
GGCATCGATCGCTCGGGCAGCGTCGGGCCGAACAGCGCGACGATCGGCGTGCGCGTGGTCGCCGCGACGTGCAGCGGCCCGCTGTCGCCGCCGATAAAGAGCGCCGCGCGATCGACCAGCGCGGCGAGCTCCGCCAGGTCGAACTCGCCGGTGCGGACGATCCGCGAGGCCGCGGCGCCGGCGAGCCGTCGCGCCTCGCCGGCGACGGATTCCGCGGCGGCGCTTTCCGATGGCCCGGACGTGATGATGACGCGCCGCGACGGATCTTCGGACGCGAGCGTCGCCGCGGCGGCGGCGAACGAGGACGCGGGCCAGCGTCGAAACGGATTGCCCGCGCTGACGTGCAGCACGACCAGCCGCGATCCACGATCGATTCCCGCCGCCGCGAGCCGGTCGTCGACGCGGCGCACCGCCTCCGGATCGAGCGGCATCGTCACCGCATCGCGCGCGCGATCGGGCGGCTCGATGCCGAGCGGATCGAGCAGCGCCCACTGATTCAGCACCGAATGCCGCGGCGGCACCAGCGATCGGGTCCATGCCACGCGCGTCGTGTAGCACCAGACGCGCCCCGGCAGGTCGTAGCCGATGCGTTGCGGCGCGCGCGTCGCCCAGGTCAGAAACCCGCTGCGGGGGCCGCCATGAAAATCGATCGCGAGATCGAAGCGTGCCGCCCTCAACCGGCGCGCGAGCGCGACGTCGTAGCCGAGCCGCGCGAGCCCGCGCGGCCGCTCGAGCACGATGATGTCGTCAATGCCGGGATGGTGTCGCACCACCGGTTCGGCCGGCGCTTCGACGAGGTAAGTGATGCGGGCGCCGGGATACCGGCGCCGGATGGCGCCGATCGCCGGCGTAGTGAAGACGACGTCGCCGATCAGCCTCAACCGAACCAGGAGAATTCGCAACCTCTGGAACTCGTGGAACCTCTGGAACCCTTGGAACTATTTTTCGATTGTCGCCTCGTCGATCAGCATCACCGGAATGTCGTCCTTGATCGGATACACGCGGTGACACGATCCGCACTTGAGCGCCTTCCCGTCCTTCACCAGCGTGACCGGCGTTTTGCAAGCCGGGCAGGCGAGGATTTCGAGCAATTCAGCATCGACTGGCATCGGCGGATCTTAGCAGGGTTGAGAGGGTAAGATCAGGTCCATGATGTTTGCCCGGGCCGTCGTCCTCATCGTTCTTGCCGCGACGCCGGCGCTGGCACAGACGGTGGCGTCCGCTCAGCAGGATCCAAAGGCGCAGGCGCAATTCGAGTTCATGATGGGGCGGCGGATGGAATCGGCCGGCGATACCGCCGGCGCCCTCGCGTCGCTCGAGCGCGCGCGCAAGCTCGATCCCGGAGCCGCAGAGATACCAGCCGAGATTGCCGGTTATTTCTACCGCCAGAATCGTCCGAGCGATGCGGTGATCGCGGCAGAGCAGGCGCTGAAGATCGACAAGGACAACGTCGAAGCGCACAACATCCTCGGCACCGTCTTCTCGGCGTGGGCCGATGGCGGCGCGCCGCCTCCCTCGGGACGGACGCAGGCCTCGACGCGCGATTCCGCGATCGAGCATCTCACCGCGATTCAGAACACGCCGCTGATGGCGACGAATCCGAACCTGCAGATGACGCTCGGCCGTTTGCATCTGCGCGCCGGCAAGGCCGATCTCGCGGTGCCGATTCTCGAGAAGGTCGCGGCGCAGGCGCCGTGGTCGCCGCAGCCGCTGCTGCTCCTCTACGAAGCGCAGATCTCCCAGGGCAAGTTCGATGAAGCGGAGCAGTCGCTTATCCAGGCCGCCGAAATCGATCCGCGCTACTTCGCGCAGCTCGGGCAGTTCTACGAGCGGCAAGGTAAGTGGGAAGACTCGGCCGCGGCCTACGAAGAAGCGATCGGCAGCTCGCGCCAGCCAAGCCGCGATCTGCAGATTCGATACGCAGCGGCCTTGATCAACATGGACGGCGGCGGCGCGAAGGCGCGCCAGGTCCTCAACGAGCTGCTGAAGACCAGCCCGAACGACCCGCGCGCCCTCTACATGCTCTCGACCGCCGAACGATCCTCGGGCGACGACAAGGCGGCGGAAGCCACCGCGCGCAAGATCATGTCGATCGATCCGACGAACGTCGCCGGCCTCCGCGCGCTCGTCGCCGTGCTGTTCGATCGATTCGACTACAAGCAGGTCATCGAGGTGGTTGCGCCGTTCGTGAAAGATCCGTCGCGCGCCAAAGGCCGGGAGCTCGAAGGCGCCGCCGTGCTCGTGCAGCTCGGCCTCGCCCACCAGCAGCTCGCGAATTGGGATGCGTCGATTGCGGCCTTCACCGCGGCGAAGGTGTTGACGCCCGACGATCCGGAGATCGATGCGTATCTGATCCAGGCGCACCTCACCGCGCGGCGATTCGATCGCGCCGAGACGCTCGCGCGCGAAGCGCTGGCGCGGGATCCCGATCAACCGCGGATGGTTCGACTCCGCGCGCAGGCGTTGCTGAAAGCCGGCAAGGCCGCGGACGCCACGAAGCTGCTTGAAGACGGCATGGCGAAGCACCCAAACAGCCGTGAATATGTGGTCGGCCTCGCGGATCTCTACGCCGATCAGAAGCGCACCGATGACGCGCTCCGCGTGCTGGAGCAGGCCCGAAAACTCTTTGGCGACGATCACACGTTGACGATGCGGCTGGCGAATGTGTATGAGGGCGGCGGGCGGCTGGGCGACGCGGAGAAAGAGCTGCGCAAGCTGCTGGCCGAGGATCCGCTCGATGCCGACGCGATGAATTCCCTGAGCTACATGCTGGCCGAGCACAACGAGCGCCTGCCGGAAGCCGTCGATCTCGCGCAGCGCGCGTTGAAAGTCGAGCCGGGCAACCCCGCCTACCTCGATACGCTCGGATGGGCGCTCTTCAAGCTGGGCCGCGCCGAGGACGCCGTCGAGCCGCTCTCGAAGGCCGCGGCAATGCTCACCGGCAATTCGGTGATCCAGGATCATCACGGCGACGTCCTCGCCAAGCGGGGACGCAACGCCGATGCGGTCGCCGCATGGCAGCGCGCGCTCGCCGGCGACGGCGAAGCGATCGATCGCGGCGCCATCCAGAAAAAAATCGCCGCCGCGAAGAAGAAATAAAGAATAAAGAATAAGAAATAAAAAAAGAATGAAGAAAACCAGTTTCGTTATTCTTTATTCTTTATTTTCTATTGTCCTGTCAGCATGCGCCGCGCGAACTCCGCCGCGCCCTGTCGGCACTCCGACTCCCGATCCCACCGCGGCGGATGCTTTCGCAACAGCAACCGCGGCTTGCAAAGGATTCCGATCCATTGAAGGTGAGTTGTCGCTGTCCGGCCGCGCCGGCGGCGAGCGCGTGCGCGGACGCATCCTCACCGGCCTCGAGTCGGGCGGCCTCGTGCGCCTCGAAGCGGTCGCGCCGTTCGGCGCGCCTTTCTTCATCCTTGCGGGACGCACCGAGCGCGCGACGCTCGTCCTGCCGCGCGAGCATCGCGTGTTGAAGGACACCGCGGTCTCGGAGGTGCTCGGACGCATCACCGGACTCTCGCTGGGCGCCGACGATCTGCGCCTGATCGTGTCCGGCTGTCTCGTCGAGAAGGCCTCGCCGACGGACGGACGGCAGTGGGGCGGCGGATGGCGCGCCGTCACGATCGGTCCGGAGCGCGTCGCCTACCTGCGCGTGCAGAACGGACAGCCGGTGCTCACCGCCGCCGACTACGGTCCGTGGCACGTCGATTACTCCGCGCACGCCGGCGGCTTCCCGCGCCTGGTCCGCGTCCGCCGCGCGGGTGATGCGGCCATCGACATCACCGCGCGCATCGAGTGGGTCGTTGAGATACCATCTGACGCCGAGCCGATGACGCTGGACGAACTCCGATCCATTGCACCCTTGGCCGAACGAACCAAACAGAACTAGACCCGGAACCCGGAACTAGTAACCCGTAACCTTGAGATCAGTCAGCCTTCCTTCCTTCGCCAAGATCAACCTCGATCTCCGTGTCCTCGGAACGAGGCCCGACGGGTACCATGATCTCAAGACCGTCTTTCAGTCCCTGGCACTCTTCGACAACGTCACCGTCACCGCACGCCGAGGGCCGCTCGCCGTCACCTGCGACGAGCCTGATATTCCGACCGATCAGCGCAACCTGGTGTGGAAGGCGGCGTCGCTGCTGCATCGCGTCGCGACGGGCAAGCAATCGGCGCCGGCCGGCATCGCGATCGATCTGCGCAAGCGCGTGCCGTCGGAAGCCGGGCTCGGCGGCGGCAGCTCCAACGCCGCGATGACGCTGCTCGCGCTCAACAAGTTGTGGAAGCTCGATCTCGATCTCGCGTCGCTGACGCGGATCGGCGCGCGGCTCGGCGCCGATGTGCCGTATTTCCTGGTCGGTGGCACCGCGCTCGGACTCGGGCGCGGCGACGACATCTATCCACTCGCCGACATGCCGCCGGTGCACGTCGTGATCCTGCGTCCCGGATTCGGCGTGGCGACCAACGACGCGTATACGTGGTTCGACGAGGAGCTGCGGCGCGCCGCGAAGGAGCCGGCGCCGCGCGTCGTGCCTCCCGGGTGGCCGGCGTGGTCCACCACGCTCCGCAACGATCTCGAGATTCCCGTGGTCCGCCACCATCCCGCGATTGGGCGCATCAAGCAATCGCTGGTCGACGCCGGGGCGGCGTTCGCGGCGATGTCAGGGTCCGGATCCGCGGTATTCGGCCTGTTCGAGCGCGCGGACGCCGCGCGCAGAACTGCGAATGACCTGGCCCGGCCCGGGTGGCTGTCGCTCCACACCCGCACATTGAACCGCCGCGAATATGCCCGCCGGGTTGCCGCTGGGCTGTAAGTTGAGCTACGATAAGTGTTTCCACCCCACGACGCAAAGTCCGCGGCGCGGGGGCCCCGGGGTGTTGGGGCGTGGCCAAGCGGTAAGGCGCCGGCCTTTGGAGCCGGTATTCGAAGGTTCGAATCCTTCCGCCCCAACCAGTATTGCTTTACCCGCCTCCGGCGGGTGTTTGCCGCAGGTTTATGAGACCGACAGGTTTCGGAGAACTGAAAGTTTTTTCGGGCAGCGCTCACTCGCAGCTCGCGGGTGAGATTGCCGAGTTCCTCGGGGTGGAGCTTGGCCAAGCTCGCCTGCGCAGATTTCCCGACACCGAAGTCTCGTTCCAGATCGACGAGAACATCCGCGGCACCGACGTCTTCATCATCCAGCCGACCTGCGCGCCGGTCGATTCGCACCTGATGGAGCTGATGATCATGACGGACGCGTTCCGTCGATCGTCGGCGGCGCGCATCACCGCGGTGATTCCGTATTACGGCTACGCGCGCCAGGATCGCAAGGACAAGCCGCGCGTGCCGATCTCCGCGAAGCTGGTCGCCAACGTGCTGACCGCGTCGGGCGTCAACCGCGTACTTTGTATGGATCTGCACAAGGCGCAGATCCAGGGCTTCTTCGATCTGCCGGTCGACCATTTGTTCGCGGCGCCGGTGATCATCGATTACCTGTCGCGCCAGTCGCACGAGAAGCTGACCATCGTCGCGCCGGACGCCGGCGGCGCCGAGCGCGCCCGCGCCTACGCCAAGCGCCTCGATGCCGAGCTCGCCGTCATCGACAAGCGCCGCAGCGAAGACGGCACGGCGGAAGTCATGAACGTCATCGGTGAAGTCGCCGGCCGCACCTGCGTCATCGCCGACGACATCATCGACACCGCCGGTACGATTCAGAAGGCGGCGCAGGCGTTGAAGGAATCCGGCGCCGAGCGCGTGCTGGCGTGCGCCATTCACGGCGTGCTGTCGGGACCGGCGATCGATCGCATCGAGAAGGCGCCGATCGACAAGTTGATCATCACCAACACGATTCCGCTGACCGCGGAACGTGCGAAATGCCAGAAGATCGTCGTCTTATCGGTGGCCCGTCTTTTAGGTCAGGCGATTCGGAGTATTCACGAAGAGACCTCGGTCTCGTCATTGTTCGTTTAATTCGGTAAAGGGTGTAGGGAGTCCGAAGCCCGAGAAAGGTCAGTCAAGTCATGGAAGCAGTTCTCGACGCAATCAAACGCAGCACCAGGGGTAAGAACGAAGCCCGCCGCCTTCGCGCGGCCGGAAAGATTCCCGCGGTGCTCTACGGCGCGCAGAAGGCCGGCGATCCGCCGGCGGCCGAGCCGGTGTCGTTCGACCCCAAGCCGTTCATGCGCATCCTGCACTCGAAGTCGGGCCTCAACACCCTGATCACGCTCAAGCTGCAGGGCGTCGCCGACACGCGCGTGCTGGTGAAGAACGTGCAGCTCGACCCGGTCACGCACCACCCGCTGCACGCGGATCTCTACCGCGTCAACATGGATCGCAAGATCACGGTCACGGTCCCGATCCTGCTCAAGGGCGACTCGCGCGGCGTCAAGCAGGACGGCGGCGTGCTCGACTTCGTGCATCGCGAGATCGAAGTCGAAACCCTGCCGGCGAACATTCCGGATTCGATCGAAGTCGACGTCACCGATCTCGGCATCGGCGACTCGGTGCACGTGCGCGATCTCGCGGCCAACGCCGCGTGGACGCCGCTCAGCGATCCCGAGATGATGATCGTCCACGTCGTCATCATCAAGGAGGTCGTCGAAGAGGTGGCCCCGGCTGCGGCGGCCGGCGCCGAAGGCGCGGCGGCGGCCCCGGCGGCTGGTGCGGCGGGCGCAACCGCGACCCCGGGCGAGCCCGAAGTCATCAAGAAGGGCAAGACCGACAAGGAAGACGGCAAGGACGACAAGAAGAAGTAGTGAAGCTGATTGTTGGTCTCGGGAATCCGGGTCAGGAGTATCGCGATACTCGACACAACGTCGGCTTCATGGTCGTCGATGCGCTGGTGGATCGATGGCGGGTGGCGGATCAGTGGCGCGAAAAGTTCGAAGCGCTGCAGATCAAGACGGTGCGAGGCGACGAGCAAGTGATCATCGCCAAGCCGTTGACGTTCATGAATCTCAGCGGGCAAGCGGTGCAAGGGCTCGCGGGTTTCTATAAGGTCGAACCGGCGGACATCTTCGTCGTTACTGACGATGTGGCGTTGCCGCTGGGGCGATTGCGGGCGCGTAGCGAAGGCGGCGCCGGCGGGCATAACGGGCTGAAATCGATTATTCAGTCCCTCGCGACGCAGGCGTTTCCGCGCATGCGCGTGGGTGTGGGTCGCGGCGACGGCCAGCGCGATCTTGCGGATCACGTGCTCGGGCGCTTCGGCGCCGACGAGCGCGACACGGTTTCGGCGGCGGTGCTGCGCGCCGCCGATGCCACGGAGATGTTTCTCTCCGAGGGCATCGGACGCGTGATGAACGCGTTCAACGCAGCAGAAAAAGAAGACGTCGCGGAATAAGCCGCGTGTCTCCTAGCCACCCCTGGAGGGTGTGCCCCTGAGCGAGATCATGAACACACAGTGTTCGTGATCGAGTCGAAGGGTCCGAAGGAGCAGTAATGAGCAAGCGCACGTACGAACTGATCTACGTCCTGAAGCCGGACGCCCCCGAAAGCGAGGTCGCCGACATGCACAAGCAGGTCGCCGAAATCGTTGGACGCCTGGGGGGCACCATCGACAAAACCGAGAACGGCATGCCGTGGGGCCGGCGCAAGCTCGCCTACGAGATCGGCCATCACAAGGAAGGCTTCTACGTCCTCGAAGTGATCACCGGCAGCGGCGAGCTGATGAAGGAAATCGATCGCCGCTTGAAGGTGACCGAGGGCCTGTTGCGCCACCTGATCGTCCGCGTCGACGAGTCGACGATCAAGGCCGAGCGCGCCCGCGCCAAGCGCACCGAAGAGTCGCGGCGCCGCCGCGTCGCGCGCGGCCTGCCGCCCGATCGGCAGCCGGGTGAGGGTCCGCAGGGTGATAACGACGACGATTCAGGCGACATGATGTTCGATGTCGCCGACATGGAGACATAACTCATGGCGTTTGGTGGACCGAAAAAGAGCGGCCCTGGTGGCCGCGGCAAGGCCGGCGACAAAGACGCCAAGGGCGGCGACAAGCGTCGTGGCGGCGGATTTTTCCGCCGTCGGAAAGTCTGCAAGTTCTGCGCGGACAAGATCGACGACATCAACTACAAGGACGTCAAGCTGCTGAGCGGCTTCGTCCCCGAGCGCGGCAAGGTGTTGCCGCGGCGGATTTCCGGCACGTGCGCGAAGCATCAACGCGGGTTGCGCGTCGCCATCGTTCGCGCCCGGCAGCTCGCATTGCTGCCGTACGCGGCGGATTAAGGGAGACGAGGCATCATGGAAGTCATTCTCCGGGACCACGTCGATAACCTGGGCAAGCGCGGCGAAGTTGTGAAGGTCGCCGACGGCTACGCCCGCAACTACCTGCTGCCGCGGAAGCTCGCCTTGCCGGCGACCGACGCGAACAAGCAGTGGATCTCGCGCGAGCGGAAGATCGCGGAAGCGCGCGAAGGTGAAGAGCGCGAAGCCGCCGAGGCGCTCGCCGAGCGCCTGGTCGCACTCGAGCTGCAGATCGGCCGCAAGGTCGGCGACAACGACACGCTGTACGGCTCGGTGACCAACGCCGACATCGCCGATCTGCTGAAGCAGAAGGGCTTCGATGTCGATCGACGCAAGATTTTGTTGCCCGATCCGCTGCGAACACTAGGCGAGGCTCACGTTCCGGTGAAGTTGCACCGCGACGTGACCGCGCAGTTGAAGATCACCGTGGTGAAAGAAGCCTAAAGGGCAATCGCCCGAGAAACTATTTTTCTTGAGGCTGGCCCTAAACGGGCCAGCCTTTTGTTTTTGCGGACGTATAATTTCAATTCCGCAACATGGCTGAGACCGCGACCGCGACCGCTCAACAACGTACGCTCCCGCACAACCTCGAAAGCGGAGCGCTCGGTGCTGGGCGCAATCCTGATCGACAACGACACGATGAACGTCGCGGCGGCGATGATCGACGCGAAGGCGTTTTTTCGCGATGCGCACCGCCGCATTTACGATCGGATGCTCGATCTGTCGGAGCGCAGCCAGCCGATCGATCTCGTGACGCTGAAAGAGGAGCTCGAGCGGGCCGGCGATCTCGAGGAAGTCGGCGGGCCGGCCTACATCGCGTCGCTCGTCGACGGCGTGCCGCGCTCGACCAACGTCGAGTACTACGCGCAGATCGTCAAGGAGAAGGCGACGCTGCGCAACCTGATCTTCTCGGCGAACAAGATTCTCGGCAGCGCCTACGAAGCCGACCAGGAAGCCGACCTGATTCTCGATGAAGCGGAGAGCGCGATCTTCGCGGTCGCGGAAGATCGCATCAAGGCCGGCTTCGTGTCGATGTCGCAGCTGGTGCGCGAGAGCTTCCCGAAGATCGAGCGGCTGTTCGAGCACAAGACCTTCATCACCGGCGTGCCGACCGGCTTCGACGACATCGATCGCAAGACGCGCGGCCTGCAGCCCGGCGATCTGGTCATCGTCGCGGCCCGGCCGTCGATGGGCAAGACCAGCCTGGTGCTCAACATGTGCCAGCACGTCGCCACGCACGGCGGCATCGCCGGATTCTTTTCGCTCGAAATGTCGAAAGAGGCGCTGTTCATGCGCATGCTCGCATCGGAAGCGAAGATCGACATGTATCGCCTGATGAGCGGGCAGATCGGCCAGAAGGAATACGGGCAGATCACGCACGCCATGGAATCGCTGAGCGAGGCGCGGCTATTCGTGGACGACACCGCCGGCATCGGCGCGCTCGAAATGCGCGCCAAGGCGCGCCGCCTCAAGGCGGAGCACGGCTTGAGCGTGCTGGCGATCGACTATATCCAGTTGATGACCGGCCGCGGCCGCTTCGAGAACCGCACGCTCGAACTGGCGTCGATCTCGCGATCGCTGAAGGGCCTCGCCAAGGAATTGAACGTGCCGGTGATTGTGCTATCGCAGTTGTCGCGCGCTCCGGAAGCGCGCTCGGACCACCGGCCAATGCTGTCGGACCTCCGCGAATCCGGCGCCCTCGAACAGGACGCCGACGTCGTCATGCTGATCTTCCGCGAGGACATGTACAAGACCGACGATCAGCCGTCGGACACCGACGGCGTCGCCGAGATCATCATCGGCAAGCAGCGCAACGGCCCGACCGGCACGGTGAAGCTGGCGTTCATTCGCGAGCAGACGCGGTTTGGCAATCTTGCGGTTGGCGGATATTCTCCGGAGCAGTGATCCGCTGCACGACGGCGCGCGTCGATCTGAGGGCCCTTGAATCCAACTTCAAGGCGATCGGCGCGTATCTCACCAACGAATCAGGATTGAATCGCGGCGCCGGCCGTGGGCCCGCGATCGCGCCCGGCATCATTGCCGTCGTCAAGGCCAACGCCTACGGACATGGCGCGCGCCGCGTGGCGTCGACGCTCGAGGCCGCGGGAGCGATGATGCTCGCGGTCGCGGACATCGAGGAAGGTGTCGACCTCCGCAAGTCCGGCGTTCGCGCGCCGATTCTGATCTTCGGCGCGCTCAGCGTCAGCGATCTCGATGGCGTCTTCGATCACGATCTGACGCCGACGATCTCCAGCCCGGCCGCCGGCCACGCGCTGCAGGAAGGCGCCGCGAAGCGCGGCGCAACGCTGCGGTATCACCTGAAAATCGACACCGGCATGAATCGCCTCGGATTCCGCCACGACAACCTGAAGCGGACGCTGCCGGCGCTGCTCGCGAGCAAGAACCTCGTCATCGACGCGGTGCACACGCATTTCGGCACCGCTGATGAGCCTGGCCACAAACTGTTCGAGACGCAGCGCACCCGCTTCGAGTCGGCGTGCCGCACGCTCGACGAGCTGGGCGCCGGCCCGCGTCTTCGTCACGCCGCCAATTCCGCCGCGTTGCTGCGCGATTCGCGAGTGTGGTTCGACTTCGTGCGCCCGGGCCTGTTGCTCTACGGTCTCGTGCCGCCGCCGCTCGCATCGACGATCGCGCTGAAGCCGGTCATGTCCCTGACCAGCCGGGTCGTTGCGGTGAAAGGTGTTCGGGTGGGCGAAGCCGTCGGATATGGCGGGCGATTCACCGCCGATCGCCCCGTGACCTTGGCTGTCATTCCCGCGGGATACGCTGATGGCCTGGATCGACGGCTGGAGGATCACGGTTACGTATTGATCCGCGGCCGCCGCGCGAAGATCGTCGGCGCCGTCAGCATGGACATGCTCACGGCCGATGTGACGGACATCGACGGCGTCAGCACGAACGACGAGGTCGTGTTCCTCGGATCGCAAGGCAGCGAGCCGCAACAGACGATCGATGCGAGAGAAATGGCCGCGTGGATAGGAACGATCCCGTACGAGATTCTTTGTAGGCTGGGCTCACGGGTCGAGCGCAAGTACGAGTGAACCAACATACACAGAAGCACGGAAACACGGAAACACAGAAACAATTCTGTAAAGACGATGAGAAGATAGTGTGACGTTTGTCCAATGAAGCAAGCCAAGCCAGTATTTGTCTGTCAGGAATGCGGCGTGCAGCGGCCCAAGTGGCAGGGTAAGTGCGACGATTGCGGCGCGTGGTCGTCGTTTGTCGAGGAGCGCCCGTTCGAAGGCGTCATGGGCGGGCCGACGACGCATCGCTATGCGATGCCAGGAATTGCCACACCCGGCGCGAAGAAGTACGCGGAAATTGAAACATCGAAGGCCGATCGCATCACCACCGGCATCACCGAATTCGATCGCGTGCTCGGCGGCGGCATCGTTCCCGGATCGCTCATCCTGCTTGGCGGCGAGCCCGGCATCGGCAAGTCCACCTTATTACTACAGGCGGCGGCGAACTTCGCGCATGCCGTGGGACCGGTCTTGTATGCGTCCGGCGAAGAATCGGAGCATCAGATCAAATCGCGCGGCGATCGCCTTGGCGTCGGCGATGCGCCGCTCTACCTGCTGTCTGAAACCTGCATCGAGCGGATTCTCGAAGAAGTCGGCCGCATCAAGCCGGCGCTGATCGTGATCGACTCGATCCAGACGGTGTTCTCGCTCAAGTTCCAGTCGGCGCCCGGCAGCATCGGCCAGGTCCGTGAAGCGGCCACGCAGTTCCTGTTCACGGCGAAGGGCCACAACATCCCGACGTTCCTCGTCGGCCACATCACCAAGGACGGCAGCCTCGCCGGCCCCAAGGCGCTCGAGCATGTCGTGGACACGGTGCTCTACTTCGAAGGCGAGCGCCATCACTCCCACCGCGTCGTCCGGGCGGTGAAGAACCGGTTTGGCGCCGCGAGCGAGTTGGGCGTGTTCGAGATGACGGGCACGGGATTGCGCCCGGTGCCCAATCCGTCCGCGCTGTTTCTGGCTGAGCGCCCCACGGCGACGCCGGGTTCCGCCGTGTTGTGCTGCCTCGAAGGATCGCGGCCGCTCCTGGTCGAGGTGCAGGCGCTGGTCAGCACCAGTAGCTACGGCCAATCGCGCCGAATGGCGGTGGGCATCGATCAGAACCGCCTGTCACTCCTGCTCGCGGTCCTCGAAAAGCGCGCCGGCCTGCATCTCGTCTCCGACGATGTGTTCGTGAATATTGCCGGGGGCATGACCATCGACGAGCCCGCGGTCGATCTGGGCATCGTCGCCGCCGTCGCCTCGAGCCTGCGCAACCGGCCGATTGCCCAGGGCACGGCGGTGTTTGGCGAAGTGGGTCTCGGCGGGGAAGTGCGCGGCGTCGCGCAGGCGCCCCTGCGGATCCGAGAAGCCGAGCAGATGGGGTTCACAAGAATCGTTCTGCCGGCGTCGAACACGGATGTGAGTGAAGAACCGGGCAAGGCCGAACTGGTCGGTGTGCGCTCAGTAGGTGAGGCGCTGGACCAGTTGCTGGTCTGAGCCTTCTGTGCCTTCTGTGGCGCTTCTCAGTTGACGGACGCGCCCCGCCAGTTCTAAGGTTGCCCAATACTCCCGCCTCATTAAGAAACACTGAGCGCGGGTCTTTCATATGGCCTGGTTCATAATCGCGCGACTCGCGTTTATCGGTGCCGTGGCGTACTCCGCCTTCATGCTGAAGCCGCTGGGGTCCGACCCGGTGCTCAACGTGTCCCTCGGCATCGCCCTCGCGGTGGTGTCGGTGGTCTTCGAGTGGCAGCTGCGCAACACCGCCGTCACCCACATGCTCGGCGCCTTCATCGGCGGCGCCGCCGGACTGCTTCTGGCCAAGGGCATCAGCGCCGCGTTGTTCTGGGTCGATCACGGCGACCAGCGCGTCGCGTTCCTGCATAGCTTCATCCTGCTGGTCTTCCCCTACCTCGGCCTGATCATCGGCGGGCGCAAGGGCGAGTGGCTCGAGCCGGCGCGGCTGATGACCCTGTTTCGCGCCGCGGGGCCCGAGCGCCACTACAAGATTCTCGACACCTCGGTGATCATCGACGGCCGGGTCGCCGATCTCTGCGAGACCGGCTTCATCGACGGCACGCTGGTGATTCCGCAGTTCGTCCTCAAGGAACTGCAGCTCGTGGCCGATTCGTCCGATTCGATGAAGCGCAACCGCGGCCGCCGCGGCCTCGACATCCTGCAGAAGATCCAGAAGATGTCCGGCGTCGAGGTCGTCATCTCCGACGTCGATTTCCCCGAGGTCAAGGAAGTCGATCTCAAGCTGATCGAGCTGGCCCGCACGCTCATCGGCAAGATCGTCACCAACGATTTCAACCTGAACAAGGTCGCGCAGCTGCGCGGCGTCGACGTGCTGAACATCAACGAGCTCGCCAACGCGCTCAAGCCGGTCGTGCTGCCCGGCGAGATCATGAAGGTGTTCATCCTCAAGGAAGGCAAGGAATACAACCAGGGCGTCGCCTATCTCGACGACGGCACGATGGTGGTCGTCGACAACGCCCGCAAGATGATCAGCAAGACGATCGACATCGTCGTCACCAGCGTGCTGCAGACGACGGCGGGCAAGATGATCTTCGGGCGGTATCTCGAGCCCGGCGGCGTCCAGGCCACGGCACCGCGCCAGGTATCAACCGGCACGTCGCAGCCGGCGGCGTCGCCATCGCCAGTCGTCGCTAAAGAGAGTTAGCCTGTCCTTTCACTGGCTTCGCACGGTTTTCTTCTTAATCCCGACCATTGCGATCTACACGATCGTGCTCGGCATCGCCTCGATCACGTCGAGCTTCTTCGATCGGCGCGGCTACTTCGCGCACGGCTGCGCCCGCGCTTGGTCGTGGCTGATTCTGGCGACCACGGGCGTTGAAGTATCGGTGAGCGGCCTCGAGAGGCTCGAGCCGGGCCGCACGTATGTGTTTGTGGCGAACCACCAGAGCATCTACGACATCCCCTGCCTGTTCTGGTCGATCCCGTACCAGCTGCGCATCATCGCGAAGGAATCGCTCGGCAGCTTTCCGATGGTCGGCCCGCACTTGAAGCGCACGGGGCACCTGCTGGTCGATCGCAAACATCCGGATCGCGCCGGCATCATCGGATGGGCGAGCCGCCTCACCTCGAACGGGCTGTCGCTGATCATCTTTCCGGAGGGCACGCGCAGCCGCACCGGGCTGCTGGGCAAGTTCAAGGGCGGCAGCATCATGCTGGCGATGCAGGCGGGTCTGCCGCTCGTGCCGATTTCGGTCGTCGGCAGCCGGCACGTCATGAAGAAAGGCGAGCTCACGACGCGTCCGGGCAGCGTGCAATTGATCGTGCACGAGCCGATCGCCACAGTGGCCACGGACCATCCGACGACACACGACGTCCGGGAGCTCGCCAACCGCGTCCGCGAAGGCGGACGTATAATCCGCGTCATGCACGCACGACTCCTGCTTGCCGTTGTTGTCTTCTCGTCGACGACCTTATTCGCACAGCAGCCGGCCGAGCGCTGGTGGTCGCATGTGACGTTCCTCGCGAACGATTCGATGAAGGGCCGCGACACGGGCAGCCCGGAGCATCGAAAAGCGGCCGAGTACATCGCCGATCACTTCAAGCGAGCGGGCCTGCAGCCCGGCGGCACAAAAGGATTCTTCCAGCCCGTGCCGTTCCGCAGCCGCCGCATCGTCGAGGCGCAATCGAGCCTGGCGTTGGTTCGTAGCGGCAAGGTCGATCCGATCGTTCTCGGCGACGAAGCGACGTTCTCGATGCGCATCGAGCCGGCGCCCAGCGTGGAAGCGCCGCTGGTCTTCGCCGGGTATGGGCTGCAGGTTCCGGAAGCCAAACACGACGATCTGGCCGGGCTCGATCTCAAGGGCAAGATCGTGGTGCTGCTGACCGGCGGTCCATCAAGTATTCCGGGACCGCTCCTCGCGCACTACCAGAACACGCGCTGGGAGTATCTCCAGAAGGCCGGCGCGATCGGCACGATCTCGATCCAGAACCCGAAGGGGCAGGATATTCCGTGGGATCGATCGAAGCTCTCCCGCTTCATGCCCTCGATGGCGATCTCCGATCCGGCGCTCGACGAAACGCGCGGCCAGCAGGTCGCGGTGACGTTCAATGCCGCTCGCGCGGAGAAGCTCTTCACCGGCTCTGGCCGCACGTTCGCGGAACTGCTCGCGCTCTCGAACGAAGGCAAGGTGCTGCCGCGCTTCGTCCTGCCCGCGTCCGCGCGCGTGAAGGTGGCGATCTCGGCGGCGACGCTCGAGTCAGACAACGTGATTGGCATTTTGCCCGGCACCGATCCGGCGCTGAGGAACGAATACGTCGCCATCTCCGCACACATCGATCACGTTGGTGTGGGAGAGCCGATCAACGGCGATCCGATCTACAACGGCGCCATGGACAACGCGTCGGGTATCGCGACGCTGCTCGAGACCGCCGCGGCGGCTGCCGCGGCAGGCGGCTACAAGCGAAGCCTGGTGTTCGTGGCGGTCACCGCCGAGGAGAAGGGCCTTCTTGGCTCACGCTATTTTGCCAATCGCATTCCGATGAAAGGCGGCAAGATCGTCGCGAACCTCAACACCGACATGTTCCTGCCGTTGTTTCCGCTCAAGAGCCTCGTGGTGCAGGGACTCGAAGAATCGGATCTGGCCGCGGATCTGAAACGCGTTGCCAGGCCCCTGGCGATTGAAGTGTTATCCGATCCGGAGCCCGAACGAAACGCGTTCGTGCGTAGCGATCAATACAGCTTCATCAAGACCGGGGTGCCGGCATTGTCGCTGAAGGTCGGGTTCACGAAGGACTCGGCCGAACACCAGATGGTGAAGCGGTGGCGGACCGAGCGGTATCACGCGCCGAGCGACGATCTGAATCAGCCAATCGATCGCAAGGCTGCCGAGGATTTCGGCAAGGTCTACCTCGCGGTCGTCGCCGAAGTCGCGAATCGGGCGACACGGCCGCAGTGGAATAACGACAGCTTTTTCAAGCGCTTCGCCAGGTGAGCGCCGAGCTTTCGATCGCACCGCAGCTCGCGTCGATCGTCCGGCCAGGCGTGATCTGGTGGAGCGGGGCGACGGTGGAGCTGCACGAGCATCGCCTCGATGCGCTCCTTGCCGAAGCGGAGGCCAGAGTGCGCACTTCGCCGCCCTCCGAATCGGCGGCGGTTCGCACCATGTACAAGAAGGTCGGCATCGATCCGACCAAGACGCGCCCGTCGAACGAAGCGTTGCTGCGGCGCGTGCGGAAAGGCGACACGGTTCCGCGCATCAACTCCGCTGTTGACGTCGTCAACTGGTGCTCGCTCGAATTCCAGTTGCCTTACGGGCTCTACGATTTCTCGAAAGTGTCTGGACCGGTGAAGATGCGCCTTGGCGCCGAAGGCGAGAAGTACGCGGGCATTCGGAAGGATGAGGTGAACGTCGGCGGCAGGATTACGGTCGCCGATGACATCGGCGCCTTCGGCAATCCGACATCGGATTCCGCGCGCACGATGGTGACACCGGCGACCACAGAATTGCTGGTGATCGTCTACGCGCCGAGCGAGATTGCGAAGTCGCAGGTCGATCGCGTCGTCGGTGTTACGGGCGAACGGCTCGCCTTGATCGTGGGCGGGGCGCAGCTGCGGGGCCTGCTGTCGTAGCAGACCCCGCCGGCTGCTACTGCTTGTCGTACCAGATGTAGTTGTTGATGGCCCGGCCTTGCGCGTCGGTGCCGGTCTGCGTGCTGGTTCGCGATTTGCCGTCGGCGGCGATTTCGATCTTTGTGGTCAGCGTGACTTTCCCCGCCTTTTTCGCCGTGATGGT
>Ga0193741_1000196_pt1 | contig 16913 bp, 24 predicted proteins | sample L2s2metaG_FD_143059 | JGI IMG/M metagenome (GOLD analysis project Ga0193741, IMG submission 143059) | Soil microbial communities from a riparian zone of the East river system, Colorado, United States - L2s2 | ecosystem: Environmental > Terrestrial > Soil > Riparian zone | place: USA: East River...
ATGGAGGATGTGCGTCGCAACATCACCATGGGTGAGGCATCTGGCATCACCGCCGCCATGGAGCAGGAGGGGATCACGGGCATCGAGGCTGCGATCCCTGGCTTCGCTCTGGACGTAGCGGTTGACCCCCTGACGTACGTGACGGGTGGTGCAGGTCGCATCGGTGTGGAGGCTGGCCAGCCAGCCGCCAGGGCACTGCTGACCCAGAAGGCCAAGCAGACCCTCGGAGAGGCCGCTGTAAGCGCCGCAGAGCGTGCGGGAACCGTTTATGCGGACGATATCGCCCGAAAGGCTGCCGTGGCCTCTCAGGGCGAAGTAGCCGCCTCTCAGGCCGCTCAGAGGGCAGTCAAGTACCGCAGTAACCAGATGCTGGACCCTGTGGCCCGTGAGGTCATCGGTGCCCCCGCTGGCACCTACATCAGGACGCCTCTGAAGTTCGACAAGATCGTGGAGGGGTTCGCTCCGTCCAGGGTCATCCAGGGCCGCAGCGGCAAGAACGTCATCAAGATCAGCGACAAGGAACTGGGCCTCGGTCGCGTGGCTGCCCGCGCACGCGCGAAGGTGACCCAGGGATCGTTCGGCAACGGCATGGCCAAGCTGTTCACGAAGTACCCTGAGATGCGCAAGGCCATGCTGTTCGGTTCCCCTGAGGACTCAGCCAAGGCCCTGCTGTCAGTGGGTAGCCGCAGCGCTGGTGACCTCCGTCGCCGTCTGTTTGAGACGACGTGGGGTGAGCGTTGGGCGTCCATGGCCAAGCGAGCCAAGAAGGCCGACATCGACGGAGTTGATCTCCGCTACGCCTTCGCAGAGGTCCTGGATGACAACGTGGCTGGTGAGTCCATCAGCCGTGTCCTGGCCAAGGCTGCTGCCAAGGGCGATGAGACGCTGGTGGATGACATCAAGTCATTCATGCCTGCCATCAGGGACGAGGCCAACAGCATTGACCCTGACCTGCCATGGATGATGATGCGCGAGAACTACACGACGCGTCTGCCATCGGATGAGATGATCGCCGCCAGGGGCGGCTACGGCAACGCGGGCGGGTCCCTGAAGCGTGAGACGTTCGACTTCCGCCGCCAGTACGGCGTGGAGCAGGACCAGATCGACTCCCTGTTCGGTCGTAAGCTGCACGCTCCTGACGCCGACGATGTCCGCTCAGTTGACCAGCAGATCGATGACATCCTCCATGAGGAGGGTGTGACGAACTGGTTTGAGCAGGACGCCTACAAGGCCATGCCTGACTACATCCGCAGGGTGGCTCGTCGCTACGGCGATGAGTTCATGTCAAAGCAGCTTCGTGACCTGGGCATCGCTGACGCCGCCTACGTGAAGCAGCTTTCAGACAAGGGCTACACGCAGGCCAGGGCCAAGGCGTTCATCAGCCACATGACGATCCGTTCCACCGCCAGGGCCAACAAGGCTACCCGCAAGGCTCGTGCTGCCAGGGCTGAGGCTGACATCGTAGCAGAGGCCCAGCAGGGCGCTGAGACGTTCGTGCAGCGTGCTGCGGACGAGGGCGCCGACATCGCTGAGCAGCAGCGCCAGCTACGCCTGGCTGACACGGGGGACTCTGAGGCTGTCCGTGAGTACGAGGCGTTCCTGAGGGAGGAGTCAGCTACTCTCCAGCTTCGCAGGAACGCTCTGATGGACCAGGTTGACCTGGCCACCGAGGAGAAGTTCATCCTTGACCACGCTCACGTCGAGCTAGCCCACAAGGTGAACATGGAGACGTATCGGGCCACGTCTCGTGTGACTCGCCTGGAGGCTAAGCAGGCCAAGCTGCGCAAGGAACTGGAGAGCATCTTCGATCGCATGTACGCCCTCGACCAGCCAGAGGGTGTCGGCGGCGCGATCCTGACAGAGATGTCAGCCAACGAGCAGCGCATCATCGAGATCACCGATGAGATGCGACGCATCGAGGATGTTCTCCAGGAGTTCGAAGACCTGGCAGCCATGCCCACCGCCCAGCTAGAGCAGCAGTTGGTCAGGGTGGACGATCAGCTAGCTCGGGCCGTTCAGGAGTATGACATGAGCGTGCGTAGCGGCCTACCCGCTGATGACGCCGCCAACAAGGTCAACGCTCTGAGTGAGGTCAAGGCTTCCATTCTGCATGAGCAGGGTGTCATCGAGCGCGCTCGTGGGCGTATCGCTGACGTTGACCGCAGCAACCCTGAGCTACTGATCGCTGAGATGGACGACCTCAGGGCCGCTGACGACCTGGGCGACAAGCTGGTCCACAGCCTGTTCCCTGACCTCCCCGAGGAGATTCATGGGTCGCGCGTGCGCGCGTACATGAGCGAGCGCCTGGGTGACCTCCAGACGGAGATCGACGCCACCCAGGGACAGGTCCTGTCTGCTTTCGCCGACCGTGACAGCCTGTCTGTGGAACTGGCTCAGATTCGTAACCAGCGTCGTGAGGCGCAGCGTAATCTGCGTAAGATCACCAAGGACACGACCGCCGAGGACAGGGCCATCTGGGCTACCCAGGACGCCCTGCTGACGCAGGCCGACGAGGCACAGCAGCAGGCCATCAAGATCGACGCCGAGAAGGATGCCCTGCGCGAGGCGATGGGCGAGCAGGCCGCTCGTCAGATCGACAACGAGTACGCCTCTCGTATCGCTGAGGGCTACCTGAACGCACAGCATGCACGTGCTCTGCGCTACGAGGCTGTGGCTGTGGAGGCCGAGCGTACGGCCGCTGGTGCCCAGAAGGTCGCCCGCACCTGGAAGGAACTGGGCAAGGCCAACTTCAGCAAGCCTCTGGAGGAGGCGTTCGTACGCTCTATGCCCGATCAGTTCAGGGCCGTGGGCGCTGTGTCGATGACCAAGGACGCATGGATTGTGGATGGCCTCCGTGCCGCTACGGTCATGATGGGTCCTGAGGGCATCCGTCCTGCTCTGCGTCTGTACGACCGTGTCGTGAACCTGTGGAAGGGTTACGCCCTGTCGATGCCTGGCACGGTGTTCAGGAACCTGTTCGGTGCCACGTTCAACAACTGGTTGGCTGACGCAAGCATTGGCGTTGCCGACTACGCAAAGTACATGAAGTTCCAGTCGGGCGCCAAGCTGTCTCCCGCTGACCAGGCCATCTTCCAGCAGATTCACGACGCAGGTCTACTGGTCGGTTCGGGTACGATGCTGGAGGTCGAGCGCCACATCGGCGCTAAGAACCTGAACCCTCTGTCAACGGACTTCCGTCCTCTGGCCTTCATGCGTCGTCGTCAGCAGAACGTCGAGAACCTGGCTCGCGGCACGCTCGCCTACAAGACGATCAAGGACGGCGGCACCATCCAGGATGCCATCGACCGAGTGATGAAGTACCACTTCGACTACGACGACCTGAGTGGCTTTGAGCGCAGCGTCATGCGTAGGATCGTCCCGTTCTACACGTGGACGAGGAAGAACTTCCCACTCATGGTGGAGCAGCTAGCACAGAAGCCAACCAAGTTCACCAGGTTCTACCAGTTGAAGAACGAGATCGAGACGCTGAGTCCCGAGGAGCAGATCGTGCCCTCGTACTTCGCTGAGAACCTCGGTGTCAGGATGCCGTTCAACCTGGGCGAGGGACAGGCTTACGTGCTGCCAGACCTGCCATTCACCACGCTGAACGACGTGACCGACCCAACCGTTGCGTTCTCTCAGGTGTCACCGTTCATCAAGACGCCTCTGGAGTACGCCTTCGGCAAGCAGGTGTTCAAGAACATCCCACTCAGGGATGAGTACCAGCCAGTGCCGTCGTTCATGAACGTCATCCCTGGCGTCATGCCCGCTCTCGACATGGCTGGTCTGGCCCGTCAGGGCGCCAATGGTGAGTGGATGATGAAGCAGAAGGACATGTATGTCATGGAGCAGATGATGCCGACCTACGGTCGAGCACGACGTCTGTTCCCCACGGAGGAGAAGTACAGCGAGCGGCTGCTGTCCTCATGGATCAGCATGGGCTTTGGCGCTGGACTCAGGATCAACACGCCTACAGACCAGCGCAACGAGGCCATCCGTCGGGTGAACCGAGAGATGGAGTGGGTGAGCACCCAGGTGGAGTTGGGGAACCTGGTTCCAGGCGAGGACAAGCTGCCTCGCATGGGTCAGACCATGAACGCCGCCTATGAGCAGCTTGGAGTCGAGCGTGAAGCAGGCTGAGTACATCTCCTTCCAGAAGCACGTCGAGCGAATGCGCAAGGCTGACCAGCGAGTCGAAGCCGAGCGTGACAGGCGTTACAGTGAGGTCAATACTGAGCGCGAGAAGGCCCTGAAGATCAAGGAGGAGGCCGACAAGGTCGCTCTTGACCTGGCACGCCAGATTCAGACGTACAAGGACGAGAAGGCCAACCAGCTACGTGAGCAGATCAGCAGTGAGCGTGGCGACTACGCTTCCAAGGAAGACATCGCCAACCTCCTCGACAAGATGGACGCAGTAATCAAGCCTCTCCAGGCTTGGCAGTCCAAGGCCACGGGAGCCGTGTTGGTCCTCATGCTGGCGGCTGGAACGTTCGGCGCTCTTATCGGCAAGGCTTTCGGTGGCTGACTGGGCTCAGGCCGAGGGTGGGACGTTGGTGGTCAATGAGTGACATGGCACATCTGGCTCCATCACTGGTGGCGTTCCGCAACGAGGTAAACGCCCGCTTCACCAACCGAGACAAGTCCTCGGACGGCTGGATCGGGGACGCCGCTCACTCATCTCGCACGTCGGATCACAACCCCGACGCGAACGGGATGGTCCACGCCTTTGACCTGGACGAAGACCTGGACGGAAACCAGGCTGACGTCGGTCACGAGTTGGAGTGGCTGTGGAACCACCTGATCGCCAAGCGTGATCCTCGGATCAAGTACGTGATCTACGAGGGTCGCATCGTCGCAGGACGACTGGGACCTTCACCGTGGGTCGTCAGGGTCTACTCGGGCGCCAACGCCCACCGCAAGCACATGCACATCTCCGTCACCTACGATCAGGTCGGAGAGCAGAGTCAGGCCCTCTGGCTCCCACAGGTACAGGCCCCACCAGGGCAGAAGAAGGTTGATGACGACATGGCATATCTGTTCAGGGACCCACGGGACGGCGCCATCTACGTCGTGAACGGGTTCGGACTCGTCCACCTGAAGTCTCAGGAGGACGTAGCGGCGTACGGCGCGGCTGGATTCCCCCACATCGGCGTCTCAGGTACGCACGCCAAGGACCTGCTGGAGGCGGCGGGCACCTTCGGTCGCCAGGAGTGGCGTCTCCAGGCGCTACTCAACACGGAGCAGGCCGAGGAGGTCCGTGCGTTGGCTGAGGCGGCCGAGGAAGCGGTCAAGGAGGCCCCGCAGTGAGTGACTTTCTAGCACGAGTCAAGGTTGTGGCGACAACGTTCGTCACGTACGCGGTCCTGGTGTCCAGCGTTGTCTCTGGCGTAGTGGCTACGCTTCAGGCCAACTCTGACATCGACGGCACCGCGGGGGTTGCGAGTTGGGGCGTGACGGTCCTGGCTTGGCTGGGTTCAGCCATCGTCATTGCTCGCAACGTTGCCCAGGTTGCTCCTGGTGAGAGGGGACTCCTGCCTCAGGCTCCTCAGAACGCAGAGCAGCAGAGGTTCTGGAACGGGAGTCCACGATGAAGACACGAGCACGCAAGGGCGTCGGCAGCGGTCGCAGCGGTAACCCTGCTGGTCGCACGTCCACCGCCAACAACGGCAAGAAGGCACGCGCGTCAGGCAAGGGCCGTGGTGGGGCTAGCCGCTACGCCAGGGTCGGCACGAAGCAGCCCGTGGTGAACTGAGTGTCTTGCGACAACTGCGGGGCAACCTACGATCCAGTGTCGTGTCGTTGGCGATGTCCTGAGTGTGGGTACAAGGAACACTGCTGCGGCTGAAATCGGGCCAGAAACACGAGAACCCCCGAGGCTGGGCTTGCCACCCAACTTCGGGGGTTCTTTGTGTCCTCATCGCCGTGCCCAACGTGAGATCAGTGACCGAAGGGCTTCAGTTCCTGAATTTCCTTCGGCAGATGCTCTAGCAGAGGTTGCAGCGTGTCCGCTGCAACGTGCAGCAGGTAGAGTCCGACCTCTGGTGCGTGATGGCAGTTGTGTGACTGCCAGCCCGCCGCAGCGTCGAGGATCATCTTGGTGCCCTCAGGCGTCAGGGTCATGAGCAGGACGGGAGTCCCGTCCGCTCGGATGCCGCACTGGATGCCTTCGGAGGCGTCGAAGAAGTCACGGGTCACGTTGGCGAAGTCCGTGGCATCCTGATCCGTCAACCCTGACGTAGCAAGGACAGAGAAGAATCGCGCTTCTGAGTCGTCGGAATCGCTCGGCTGATGGTTCAAGGGCAAGGCGCTCGCTCCATGTCGGACGGTGCTTCGCGTCCCAGTGTAGCTTACGCACTGTCCTCGTCTTCTGATTAACCAGGACAGCGACGTAGCGGCCAACAACACGACCAGTGCGGACGTCTTCCAGGATGGCTTCAGGGCAGCAGTCATGGACTGTTACGGGAAGTCCTTTCCAAGGCCCGTCACTGGCCTTCAGGGTACGCTTGGCGCCATCATGGGGGTAATGCCCCACGGGCATCAGCGTCCTCCTGTTGATGAGATGGGGTGACCTACGGGGATCGAACCCGTGTTCCGAGGGACACAACCTCGTGACTTGACCACTAGTCGAAAGCCACCGAGCCCAGGAGAGGAATCGAACCCCCGCTACGTCCTTACGAAAGGCGTGTGCTACCTTTGACACTACCCAGGCATGTTGTTATGTCGTTATGTTAACGACATGGAGTACCGAGTGGGATTTGCACCCACGTGACGGGCTTTGCAGGCCCGTACCTGGCTACTCGGACATCGGTACAAGATGGTGGCGTACCCAGGGGCGAACCTGGAGCTTCGTTCGCACTGTCCAGCCGTGGTAGCACTCCCGCGAACTGGCAAGGAACGAATTACGCTAGCCGCACGAGTCGCCTTGTCGGCTAGTACGCCATGATGGTAGACGGACTGGGAATCGAACCCAGATCGCATCCTTATCAGAGATGCACACTGACCATTGTGCTACCCGTCAGTAGTCCCCGCAGGAATCGAACCCGCACCAACTGGGTGTAAACCAGCCGCTCTACCATTAAGCCAGAGGACCAAGGAGCCCGCTCGGGACCCTGGAATTGAACCAGGCTGTCCATGGAAGCAGAAACCACTTATCCTTCACGGGCGAGTCGTAGGCGGGATTTGAACCCGCGTCGTCTACTTGGCAAGCAGAAGTTCTAGACCAGGCTGAACTACTACGACAGATGTTTCAGAGCGCCTACTCGGATTCGAACCGAGACTACCTGCTTGGAAGGCAGGGGTGCTTGACCGTTGAACACTACAAGCGCATGAGCGGTGCGGCATCAACGGTGTGGCTTCCCCGAAGGGTAGCGTCCGTCTGACACCGCACCTAGCACCGAGACTGGGGGTCGAACCCAGAACCTCAGATTCGTAGTCTGAGATGATCTCCATTTCACCATCTCGGCAAGCTGAGCACGCAACCACGCATTCGTGGCGGAGGGTCCGAACCCCTGTATCGCCAATACGGACCACTCGACTTAGGGGGTTCACTCGTTGTACGTGCTCGGCGTGGAGTACCAGGGATTCGAACCCTGCGGGCAGTCCTTGCAAGGGACCGCTGCTACCCAAGAGCCTACCCCATTGGGGCGCTTGTTTCTTATGCAGGCACAAACGCCAAAGCCTCGGTACTGGTAGTAGGACTCGAACCCACGCCACCAGGGTAAGAACCTGGCACTCTACCTGTTGAGTTATACCAGCATGTGGAGGCAGTTTACACAGTCATGCCCAGGACTGGCGCACCCCCACCAGGAGTCGAACCTGGATCACAGCCTTAGGAGGGCCGCTACGTTTCCACACGCAAGGGTAAGGAATGGCTCCCCGTTCGGCCCAATCCCCCACAACGGGGGGTGGAGGGCGTTACGAACCCGTTCTGACCACAGGTCACCCAGACGTCAGAAATTAAATCTGAGTGGGGAGCTTTGCGGAAGGCAGAGGAGTTGAACCCCCAGGCGTTACCCTGTCGTCCCAGCTTTCAAGGCTGGTTCTCTACCGCTAGAGAATACCTTCCATGTGAGGCAGGTTAACGTGATGCCTCAGCACGGGCCATGTGTTGGTCGGGCCTCCAGGGTGCAGTTTCAGTCGTACCCAGGACTTCTCACTGAGAGCGGAGCGAGCAGGATTCGAACCTGCGGAGGCGTTACCCTCACCGACTTAGCAGGTCGGCGCCATAAGCCAGACTCGGCCACCACTCCAAGAAGCTGGCAGCCACTTGGCCTTGTGAGGACCCTGCCGACCTCTGGGAGGAACCGACAGGGTTGACTGCCCTTGCACGAGATGAAGGATTCGAACCCTCGACACGCGGGTTTGGAAGCCGCTGCTCTGACCAAACTGAGCTAATCTCGCACGAGTTGAGTGAGTTGAGTGGGCCGCTACGCTCGCCACTGCCCTGCCAGTTCGACAGCACGTCACGTAGCGGCCTACGTTCTAGGAGAGGGATTCGAACCCCCACAGCACGACGGCCACTGGTTTACAGCCAGCTACCCTCACCGATGAGTTGTCCTAGAGTGGTCACTGGTGGAGTCGAACCACCGACGCGGAGCGTTTCAGACTCCCGCTCTACCTTCTGAGCTAAGCGACCATGTGTGGTTGTTAAGCAGAGGCCACCCTCCCCTAGCACGTTCACCCCCCGCCTCTGGCGAGGTGGCCAGGCCAAGCTAGCTCCTGGCTATAGCGTCAGGTATCGAGGAGTCGAACCTCGTCCACGTGGTCCCAAACCACGGGTGCAACCGTTAACACCTATACCTGAAGACCGCCGAGCGCTCTGCCTTTGAGCTATGCGTCCGTTGTAGCGCTACCGCACGCACCTAGGACGTCGAACCTAGGATCACTCGGCTTAGCTGCTTCGGGAGGGGTCGAACCTCCATGACCTGGTTAACAGCCAGGCATCTTGCCATTAGATGACAAAGCAATGAGTGGTCATACGGCTGGGAACTGCACCCAGCGTTTCCAGTCCCAATGACTGACGTCCTGTACTTGAACGACGTACGAGTTCCAGTGCTAGGCTTCGAACCCAGACTCCGAGGTTCAGGGCCTCGTGTGCTACCAATTACACCACTCTGGAGCGTTACAGACGGGATTTGAACCCGCACCCCCCACCTTGACGGGGTGGTGCTCTACCAGTTGAGCTACTGCAACATGGTGGCCCAGGCGGAACCTCCTACCCCTGAACCTTGGCACTCCCGTAAGTTGAGTGCCTACCACCAAGTACACCTGACGAGAGTCGAACTCGCACTGAATAGGGTCTGAGCCTACTGCCTCTGCCATTGGGCTACAGGTGCAGTAGCGTCACGGGGAGTTGAACCCCGACTACGAGGTTGAGGGCCTCGTGTCCTACCGTTAGACGATGACGCCAAGATCACTGGCTGACCGAGGTCAGTATACCACCCCTTGTCAATAGCCTCTGACCAGGGATTTCTCTCGTGGCGGGAGGGAGACTCGAACTCTCCAACGGTCGGCTTATGAGGCCGTCCTGCGTACCTACGCTCCCGCATCGAATGGGTGAAGGCGCAGATGGTTATATCTACGCCTTACACCCATTACAACACCGTGTCCCAAATTCAGTCGGGCAGGAGGACCCACCAGACCGCTTCCACGCACTCCGAGGAAACGATGCGTGTGCTGGACAGAACAGCGTTCCTGCTGGGCGGCGTGAACGGCTCCGTCTCTGTCCTGCCTCGTGGGGCGAACGCCTGGAGGATGGGACTCACCTCATGACGTGTGATGATGAAGCGGTGCTGAGGCTCCTGAGGAGCCTCTACCTCGGGAGCCTCCACCTCGTCTGGAGCGGTGATCGCCAGAGCCTCATCGGCACCAGGCACCACCGCGGGATGCCACCTACCGCCGCGTCGGCCCTGGCCCTTCACTCGGCACCCTCGGTCGTGAAGTCGAAGGTGATCTCGTTCACCACCGCTCGACGATCCTCGGGCAGGTTCTCGACGATGCCGCTACGCCAACCCACGCTGAGTTCCTCGTAGACGGCGAACGGCGTACCTGCGTTGTCCAGGCAGAGCGTCCAGGTGGCGGCGCTGTCGCCTGTGTAGACGCCCGACGGCTCACCGAGCGGGATGGTCTGCTCCTCGGTGTCGCGGCCGTCGCCGCCGATGACCTGAGACGGGTTGGAAAGCTGGTACGTCGAGGGGATGGGTGCGCCCACGGTTTCACACCACCAGACGAGGCTGCCGTCCAGGGCGGTGGCGTAGGCGGTCCCGTGGGTCCCGTTGGCACGGGCGGACAGGACGTCGATGAGCGTCTGGCGCTCCTGGCTGAAGTCGAAGGTGGGGACCTGCTGGCTCTGGGTCAGACGGTCGAAGCCCGTGTTGACGGCGTTCGCTTCACGCGAGCGACCGTCCTCACCCTTCTTGCCGTCCTCGCAGGCCACAAAGCCCAGCATGAGGACAACAGCCACAAGGGCTGCGATGAGTCGGTTCTTGGTCACTGGCACTCCTGGCTCTGGAACGACGCAAGGTCGTCCGTCACGTATGGATCACTCAGGCGCCCGATGAGGTCACAGGCACGGCGGGTAAGGGTCACCCTGACGGGTGCGTCGTCGGGAAGTAGCTCGATCCGAAGGATCAGGCTCTTGGCCTCATCAGACCAGGCGGTCTGAGTCCCGAGGTTGCGGTTGTCCACGCTGACCTGACGGTCGGTGTTCTCTGCCTTCAGCCACCAGCCAAGCTGGTAGCCAGCGACACAGACACCTGCGACCAGCACCAGCGCCAGGAGGCCCAACAGGACCACCTTGACAGGGCTGATGCCGCTACGCAGGTGACGAGGTGGCTCGTAGTCCCGTGGGTTGCGAACTGGCATGTGTTATGACCTCCATCCCTCTTGCGGAGGGACCTCGTTGACGTTGATGACCTGACTTGCCTCCCTCGGGCGAAGTGGCTCCTGTTCCATGGACGCCATCAGCCTGGCGCGGTTCAGGTTCTGCTCTGCCTGAGTGAGAAGGTCGGCCATGCCACGCTCGACTGCCTCATCGAAGCGTCGGCGGGAAGGCGCACCTGCTGGCAGAACCTGGTCCACCAGGGTGGTCAGGAAGGTGTTGAACACCATGTGAGACGGGAGCGGGGCGCCCTGGGCGTGCAGGGCGTGTGCCCGCTCGATGTTCTGCTCTCGCAGTTCTGCGATCTCGTCGTTGTTCACTCGACCTCCAGGCCCCTCGTGTTCAGACACTCCACGACCAACTCAGCGATGTGGAGACGACGTGCCCTGTCGGCCGTCGGCGTCCCTGAGTAGACGTGAAGTTGGACGGGTGTCTCCCTGTAGTAGATGACTGGCGTGGATCGCCCGTCGGGCTGCTCGACCCTCCACGCAGGAGGGTTCAGCTTCTTGGTCAGCGCCTCGGCCAGGCTGCGACGGATGGTGGAACCGACGCTGAAGGCAGCGCCAGCCTCACCTAGCGCATCGCTGACCATCTGCTCGGTGATGATGATCTTCTTGGGCTTGGGCATTCAGGAGTAGTCCTCTCGCTTGAAGTCCTTCTCGTTGAGAATCTCCGCCAGGGCGGAGGCCATGCGCCTCCGTACTTCGGTATCGTTTCCGTGGCGACGGCTGTCCGTGTACACGCTGATCTCCAGCGTCTCCCTGTCTGGGCCGCTACGCTTGACCCTGATACCCTCGGCCGTCCAGGGCGGCGGGTTGAGTTGCTCCGTCAGGCCCTTGGCGACTCGTTTGATCCAGTCGTCGTTCTCGTAGGCGGCGGCCGAGTCCTTGAACGTGTTGCCTGGATTGACGTACGCCTCCGCAACCATGCGGGGCGTGATCTCTGTTCTGTCAGGCATGGATGATCCTTCTGTAGAGGGATGCGAACTTGCTGCCGCGGATGATGCGCTTCATGGCTCGCAGCCGCTTGGCAGTCTGTCTGGCTGCCTTGTCACACATTGGTCACTCTCCTCCGCAGGGACACCTGAAGAACTCCCAGATGGCCACTACGTACGTGTAGACGGTCTTGGAGAGGTCAACGAACATTGACCCACGCCTCCAGGACGACGCCGCCGCAGAAGATGATGAACGCGTAGACGAGCACCAGGAGGGCGTCGAACAGGGTCCAATCACGCGGGTGGCGAGGCATCAGTCATCCTCCTCAGCGATCAGGGCCATCAGCAGGATTGCGGCTGCGGCCCACGATGGTGCCACCACGAGGACCGAGTCGTGTCTCGTAGACGTGTGAGGCTTGGCGTTCTGCTGGATTGTCACGTGGTACTGGCTTCTCATCTGGCTCCCTTCCGAGTCTGCTTCTGTCGTCGTAGCTGCGGTGGTACTTGGCGAACTGCATCAGCGTGAAGGCATGGAACACGACCGCTGCCAGATGGGCTGTGCCCATCTCAGGGTCCATCTCCTCCCCTGACCAGAACGCGTTGGCGTGGCGCATCATGGCTGCGTAGCTGTTGGACCAGGGGTAGCCACGCTCCCAGTTGCGGTCATCGTACTTGGCCGCTCCTGCGCCGTAGTGGCGTGCAACCTCAGCCAGAGGCTCCACAGGGATCAGGTCGTAGCGCTCGGGCTTGACGCCCTTCTCTCCGCCCGTAGCGGACCTCGTGCGTACTTCAGCCATCGAGGTACTCCCTGATCTCTGGGTGATCCTTCAGTAGGTCAGTAAGCCGCTGAAGCAGCGGCTTAAGGCGACGGTGAACGTCGCTCTTAGACAGGCGCATGACCTCTGCGATGTCACGGATCGAGAGTCCTTCGACCGTCTTCATCACCAGCAGGTCACGTTCCGTCTCAGTGAAGGTGGCCAACGCCTCAGCGATGACCTCCTGGAGCGGATGTGCCGCTACGTCGGGAGGGGCATCGTCACCTGGCTCAGCCATCATCAGGGCCTCCGTCTCAGACCCTGGCTGTGCCCGCTTCAACTCCCACATCTTGTCGAGACGCTGATTGCGGGGGTCTTGTGCCCACGCACTGGTGTGGCGACGGTTGTCAACCACCCTCGTACTGGGTCCGTGGCCCTTAGGCGTCGTCATTGTGCCACTCCACAGGAAGTGCATCGACAGGGACTGAGTAGTACCGCTTGCCCTCGGGGAACTCCTTGACCTCCGTCAGCAGGACCACACCCACCAGGTCAGAGACGAGAATCTCCGCCCAGCGCTTCTTGTGTGAGTCCCACAGGAACAACCACGTAGGGTGGATGCTGTTCCAGTGATGCAGGTGAAACAGCTTGTCCGTCTTCAGCTTCAACGTCTGATCCCTGCCGACCCCCATGACCTCGATCAGGCGGTCGTGCATGAGTCGGTCGGGCATATAGCGAATAAACGCAGGCACCTTGGTGAGATTGACGGGAGGACGGTTGAGTCCGAACGGCGCACTGTTGGGATGCACCTGATCGAACTTAGCCTCAGCCTCATCGCCCATTTGAGCGTAGCGGCTTTCCCAGTCCTTCTGATGGAACTGCGTCATCGCGTCTCATCCCACTCGAAGATGCACCCTACGATCTGGTTCTTGTGCTTCAGGTAGTACGACCGATAGTAGCGGGCTACCTTCAGGTCGCAGTTGATCGGCACAGCGGACAGAGCGCTGATCTCATCCCACACCTGGACAGTGAGTTCCCTCGTGTCAGGCAGGGCGATCATGAGTTCCGTCTGATCGGACTTCACGTCCACGGTCTTGAAGTCGCACTCACCACCTAGCAGGAGAGCACGTTCGTTCGCCAGTGGGTGGACCTTCTGCTTCGCCTCCGACGGTGTCAGTAGACGCTCGTACTCCGTGTCGTGCCCCCGCCTAGGCTGCTCGTAGGTTGACCTGCGGTTCATCAGCGCAGCCTCGACCGCAGGACCCACCACACCCAGATGATGATGACCGCAGCGATCAGGTCGTAGTTCACTTGGACGCCTCCACGTACACGACCTGGGAGTCGTTGTCGTACGCCACGCCCTGGAGTCCGTCCAGGACCAGCTTGATCAGGTTGTCGATGTCAGCCCTGTGAGGCGGAGCGCCCTGCGGAGCAGGTCGCACCACGATCCGTGTCTCGGTGGCACTGAAGACCATGTGGACCTCGACAGGACCCTCAAACTTGGGTCCGCCGTAGAGTCGCTTGATCTCAGCTTCCCACTCACGAGTGCGAGGAGGAGTGAAGGTCCTGCCAGAGCGCAGGACCCTCGGCCTCTCCTTCGGGCGTGATCGCCCAGGAACTGTCATCTGGTACATCCGACCCCCAGGTCAACGGGGGGAGAACCACGCCTTCTCGATCAACTCCATGATGCGCTTGTCTCCATCAGGACGGGCGTAGAACTTGCCCCAGCGGCTGTCGGCGTCACGCACCAACTCGACTGCTTCCTCGACCGTGTGTCGGCCGTCTTCCTTCAGGTAGCAGGCAAGTTTGTAGAGGGTGTGACCCCGACCAGAACCTTCAAGCGGTCCTTGCTCAAAGATTACCAGGGCCTTACCCATCAACCGATCGATAGCGTCCCCTCGCATTTCGGAGGGGTGCGTGCTCCAGTCACGTCGCACCATTGGCCGCTCAGGCTCCACGTAACGCTCTGCGAGCGTGCGTAGCGGCTCCGTACTGGTCCGAGACTTGTACGCCCTTCCTACGAACTCTGAGAGGGAGTAGGCCACCACCCCATCGGCAGGGACCACGACGCGTCGGGCTGGACGGGGCTGCTGGAGGCCGCCAGGGTAGGGCAGCCTGACGTAGTTGCCCAACTGGTCTGGCAGCAGGTGTGTCTGCTTCGGGTTGATCTCCTTCGTGGGAGCGTCAACCAACTGGCAGGCGGCCAGCAGAGCGTACCGCATGATCGGAGCGTCAACCCACTCGTCCGAGAACACCCAGACGTGGTAACCCTTGGACCTGCTACGCTCGATCCAGCCTGTGATGCCGAACGTGGTCAGAGCCAGGTAGGTGTTCTTGGCGTGGACCCAGGACTCCTTGTCGCCCTCGTCAAAGTCCACGCACCCCCACTTCACTCGCCACTCGGGATGCCACTCGGTATGCGCAGGCTTCGCTACGCCCTTGTGCCGAAGGACCATCGGGTAGACGCCCACAGGCGGGTTGACGCCGCGCAGGTGGCCCTCCGTCCACATGACCCAGTCCTCCGCTACCGCCATGCGCTCACAACCACCCTCCTCGGTGCCGATGGCCATGCGGTTCCCGTCGAAGAGTTCCCACCAGCACTCGATGAGGCTATGGGTGGCATTCAACGTCATTCAACTCCTCCTCCAGGTCCCACTCCTTGGCCAGAGCGCTGACGCGCTCCCAGGCCAGCTTGTAGCCAGCCTTGATCACGGCAACGAGGGCGTTGATCTCGGGGTCAGGTGGCAGGCAAGAGGTGCGCTCCAGGAGCGCTTCCTCAAACCCGACATCGTTGCACTTCCACAGGAAGTAGGCGAAGGCCTCAGCGGTCATCGCCTCTTGCCTCCCTTGCGCAGGTTCTTCAGCTTCCCGCCCCACTTGATGGGTGGGTTCGGGAGCTTGGCCTTCGGTAGCTTCATCTTGACCTTGGGTAGCTTCTTCACCGTCCCTCTCTCATGATCTCTCGGATGGTTTCCAGGTGGACGGGCTGCCAGTTCCACACGTCCACGCCGACGTTGATCTGCCGACCCTGGACGTACCAGGCATCATGCACGTGACCGTGCAGCAGCCACTCACCCTTGTCCCTGGGCTTGTACTGGTCGTACCGCTCGTCGGTGTAGTGGGCGGTCACGTACGGGAAGTGGCACGCCGTCACCTTGAAGTCAGGGTAGACGATGCGCTCGTTCCCCTTCATGACCCGAAAGCCGAACTGCTTCCACTCACCAGGCTTGGACGGGTGCTTGTGCCCCGCCCAGACCGAGTCATGATTGCCAGGGATCAGGTTCTTCTGGCCCTTCAGTTGGCTGAGCCACGGGGCAGCGGACGAGACGCTACCCCACACCACGTCACCCAGGACCCAAACTGAGTCCTGCTCGCCCACGACCGCATTCCACCTGTCCACAAGACCTTGGTTCATCGCCACTACGTCAGGGAAAGGACGATTGCAATAGGTGATGATGTTCTTGTGGCCGAAATGCGTGTCGCTGGTGAACCAGACATTGGACTTGCTCACTTGCGGCTCTCCACGATGTAGGTGGGCACTTGGGCACGTTGCAGTTGGCGCATCATGTTGTAGGACCCGTGGCTCTCCACGATCGGCTTGTCCACGAACCCGATGCCGAGGCGGCGCTCATGGGGGTCGCCTGCCAGCAGGACGCTGAGCATCTTGCTGTTGCGTAGCGGCCCCGCACGACCACCGTAGCGCTCCCAGTCAGCGGGGTAGCCCTCGTAGTACACGTGGCAGATGTCGGTGTTGCCTGGCTCCGTGTCCGCTGGGTGCGGGCCAGGAACCATGGCCCACTCCTTCACCAGTTCGTCGGCGCCTCGCGCCTCGCCTGCGATCACGGTCAGTTCGTCGGCGTACAACGTCAGGAAGCCGAGAGTGTGGACGTCATAGATGCCCTGGAGGGCACTGACCAGCATGTCTCGGTCCGCCAACGCGGCGTCTGTCAGACGGCCTGTCGCTGGGTCAGTGGCGCGGCCGAATGTCCTGCTGCCGAACCCTAAGACCCTCACAGGATGTCCTTCTTCCCGAAGATGCCGTACAGCGTGACGCCGATGATGGCGGCGATCCAGATGGCGGCATCTGGCCAGGAGGTCGCTGCGACGATCATCACGTCACGTCGCCGTCATGAACTTGTCGAACGGGTTGCTGGCCGTCCCACCGTCGGGCGTCTCTGGCTGCATCTCGGGGGTGAAGGCGGGGTCCGTCGGCTTGGGCAGACGGGCGATGATCTCCCGCATCAGCGAGTTCGCCTCGCACTGGAGCATGCACAGAGCATGCAGGGCCATCTCGGTGGCCTTGGGGTGATCGCCCGTCACGATGGACTCGATCTAGTCGTTCAGGGTC
>Ga0193741_1000197_pt1 | contig 16904 bp, 17 predicted proteins | sample L2s2metaG_FD_143059 | JGI IMG/M metagenome (GOLD analysis project Ga0193741, IMG submission 143059) | Soil microbial communities from a riparian zone of the East river system, Colorado, United States - L2s2 | ecosystem: Environmental > Terrestrial > Soil > Riparian zone | place: USA: East River...
GGCGTAGGCGTGGTGGTAGGGGCGGTTCTCGGCGGCCGTCGTCCCGGGGGTGTTGACGATGGACGGATCGAGGTTGGCCAGGTTGTAGGGGTTGCGCCCGCTGATCGGCACCTGGTCGACCAGCTGCCGTTCGAGCGTCAGATCGGAGCTGCTCGAATTGAATCGCACCAGCGGCGACGATCCCTGGACGGTAATGGTTTCGGCGACGGTCGCCAGCCCCATCAGCAGATCGACGGTGACATCACCGCGTTGCGGGACGCGCACCGCCTTGTGCGAGGCCGAGCGGAATCCCTGCAGCGCGCCGGTGATGTTGTACGTTCCCGGATCGACGAAATCAAACCGGTAGCGTCCCTCGGCGTCCGTGACGCGATCGACCGAGATACCGGTGGCTTCATTCAGCAGCGTGACGGTCGCGCCGGGCAACGCGCCGCGGCTGTCGTCCGTAATCTGCCCCTGGACCCGCGCCCGATAATCCTGCGCTCCCGCAGGAGTGGCGAGCCCGATCAACGCCGCAACGACTCCTAGCGTCATCCACAACCTGTTCATGACGACTCCTTCTCAAGACAACGCGGCCCCACGGCCGCCAGCTTTTCCACGCGCTGGCGACCACGGCGAATTTCCGCGTGGTCTCCAGATCGCGTCCGCTCACGAACCCGTGGATCAGCCCTGCGGCGAAGCTGTCGCCGCCGCCGATCCGGTCAACCACGCGCACGATGTCGCGCTGGCTCTGCAGGAAGGTCGAAAGACTTGTGCGCACCGTCCTCGCCATCACCGCGCCCCTCGCACGGCGTCGACAAACGCGCGCGCGTTGTCGGTGATGACACTGAATCGGCCGGCCTTCACGGCCTTCGGATCGACGAGCGCGGAACCCGCGCCGATCGCGACCGCGCCGGCGCGAATCCAATCGGCCGCGTTCTCGCGCGTCACCCCACCCGTCGGCATGATCTTGATCGCCGGGAACGGACCGCGCAGATCCTTGATGTACGACGGCCCGAGCGGCGTCGCCGGAAACAGTTTCACGATATCGGCGCCGAGATCCCACGCCGCGAGGATCTCCGTCGGTGAGAAACAGCCCGGGAAGCTCGGCACGTCGCGCTCGTGACACGCTTCGACGATGCGCGGCCGGAAGACCGGGCTGACGACAAACTTCGCGCCGGCATCAATCACCGCTCGCGCCGCGCCGGGATCCGTCACCGTGCCGGCGCCGATCAACGCGCGCGGCAGCGCACGCGACAGATCGGCGATGAGCTCCGTGGCGCGCGGCACGGTCATCGTGACTTCGATCACGGTGACGCCGCCTTCGATCAAGGCATTGGCGACATCGAGGCCCGCCTGCGAATCGGTCAGCCGTACGACCGCCACCACGCCCTCCATCTCGATCCGCTGAACGACGTCGGCGCGCGAAATGGCTCCCGTCATCGCAGTCCGTTCACCAGAAGGCCGAGCGCGAACAGGAAGGTCACGACCAGCACCAGGTTGCGGCCGGTGTTGGCACGGAACTCGCCGAGCGCTGGACGATTGATGAAGTAGAAAATGATCGCCACCGCCAACGGCGCCATCAACAGGTTACCGACCATCGCGAGAATCGCCTTCAACAACGCCGGCAGCTGCCAGAACGGCGCGACCAGCGCCGGGATGGCGATCCACGTCGCGAACACAGCCTTGAACGCCTTGTTGTCGTCGGTGAAGTGCCAGTTCCGGCGCGTGATGTCGAGGCAGAAGTAGGTCATCGTCAACGACACGGAAATCAGCGTCGTGAAGGCCGCGGCAATCAGGCCCATCGAGAAGAAGCGCGGCGCCAGGAAACCGAGCACGCCTGGAAACGCCGGGCCCAGGACCTGGCCCGCGACGGGGATGGTCTCAATCTGCGAGTAGTGGCTGACACCCAGATGCGTCGGGCCCGCGCCGTTGTAGACGTTGTGCAGTGCGGTGGCTCCCGCGACGATGACCACGACCGAGAACAGGCCCCATACGATTCCGAGGTTCGTCACCGTCTTCCAGAACGTGCGCTTCGCATCCGCCGTCGTGTAGCCGGAGTTGGCGGCCAGGTAGCCGTAGGACAGCAGCACGGCCGGCGGCAACGCTTGCCCGGCGATCGCCATGATCTGCGTGAAGGCATTTCTCGCGCGGCCGGGGTCGCCAAACACCGGCACGCTCTCGGGAATCTTCGGCACGAGGCCGGCAGCCAGCTCCGGCCAGGTCTGCCAGTCGAGCAGGCCTTTAACCGCGACGACGATGAAACATACCAGGATGACGACCAGCAGCGCCGTCATGATGGTTTCCATCCGTTTGTAGCCGCCAAGCACCGCCGCCACGACCGTCGTTCCGGTCAATACGATCGTGACGATGAAAAGGCCGAGCGTGGCCTCGCCGCCCGGCGGCGGCAGCATCCCCATCGAACCATAAGCGCCTTCGACCATCGCCGACATCTGGCTCATGTTCACCACGACGTTGACGAGCGCCATCGGCAGGAACACGATCCAGGCAAGCCACGCGCCGATCTCGGTGCGGATCATCTCGATTAAGCCGCGGCCGCCCGAGGTCACGCCGATCCGCGACGCTGAATCGAGCGTGAAGATCACCATCGGGATCACCAGCAGAGCGACCCACAGCAGATCGAACCCGAACCACGCGCCGGCCAGCAGGCGCGTCGCCACGGCTCCGGCGCCGATCATGCCCGCCGCCGTCAGCGCGGCCGGACCGACGAATCGCGAGAACACCGTGGTGGCGCGCTGCAACATGGTTAGCGGCCCATCCATCCGCCGTCCACGACCAGCACGTGGCCGTGCACGTAATCGGACGCCTGTGATGCGAGAAACACGGCGGCGCCCGCCACATCTTCAGGCGTGCCCCAGCGTCCCGCGGGAATGCGCTCGGTGATCTGCTTGTTGCGCTGCGGATCGTCCCGCAACGCCTTGGTGTTGTCGGTCTGCATGTAGCCGGGCGCGATCGCGTTGACGTTGATGCCGTGCGCGGCCCATTCGTTGGCGAGCGCCTTGGTGAGCTGGACGATGCCGCCCTTCGCCGCGGCGTAGCCAGGCACCGTGATGCCGCCCTGGAACGACAGCAGCGAAGCGACGTTGATGATCTTGCCCGGCCGACCGGTCTCGATCAGGTGCTTGCCCATCGCGCGGCACAAGCGGAACGCGTTCGACAAATTGACTTCAATCACCGCATCCCAGTCATCGTCGGAATGCTGGGCCGCCGCTTTCCGCCGGATGATGCCGGCGTTGTTGACGAGAATGTCGATGTGTCCAAACGCCGCGATCGCGTTCGCAAACAGCGCGTCGGCCGCCGCCCGATCTTCGAGGTCGGCCGTGAACAACTCCGTGCGCTTGCCGCTCTCCTTGCAGATGCGCTCGGCGGTCTGCGTCGCGGGCTGCTCGTTGCTGTGCAGCGCCACCGCGGCTCCCGCCGCGGCCATGGCGGCCGCCATCGCGGCGCCGAGGCCCCGCGAGGCGCCCGTCACCAGCGCCACTTTCCCGTCGAGCGAGAACACGTCGAGGGTCATCGTCAGGATTTCGCCTTGAGGAAGTCTTCGCGAGGCGGCGAGAAGATGTCGATCAGGACGACCTCTTCCTCCAGCATCGTCGCGCCATGCTGGATGCCGGATGGGAAGAGCAACAGGTCGCCCGCTTTCGCGGTGTGCCGCTGCCCTTCGACGAAAAAGTCCGCGCTGCCGCGTTCGACGAGCGTCATCTGTTCGTGCACGTGCGAGTGAATCGGCGTCACGGTTCGCGCGGCCAGCGTCAAACGGCAGACCATCAGGCGATCGCCCGTGAATATCTGGCGGGTGATGCCGGCGGCCACCGATTCAACGGGAATGCGGGACCAGTCGAGATGTTGGAAAGCGGCCAACGCGTTGGGCGGCGTCATTTTTTCTCCGAGCGGCCTTTATCGAGGCCGGAGCCGAGATTGCTGAAGTCAGGCTGGACGTTGACGACGCCGTACTGGCGATCCTCGTCTTCGCGAACGGCCGCCATCATCCACAGGAAATTGATCGATCCACCGGGCGCGGCCACGTTCGGGTGATAACCCTGCGGCATCATCACGACGTCGCCTTCGCGAACGATCGTCGCCACCTCGGGCTCGCGCGGGTTGGTGTAGACGAGCTGAATGCCGAACGCCGGCGCCGGCATGTCGATATAGAGATACGCCTCCTCGAGCATCGCGGCATGCTCGTGCGGCGGCCACGACGTCCAATTGCCGTCTTCGCTGAAGGTGACGCCGGCCATGATACGCCCGGCCTCCACGTTCTTGCCAATCAACACGTTCAGATCCCGCTTGGACGCGGGACCGCCGGCATTGAAGTGCAATCCCGGATTCGCCCGCACATCGGCGAAGCGGACGTGCTGAACGGGGTGCCGCTTCGACACCGGCGCCGCGATCTCCGCGAGATCGCAACCGGCGGCGCCGGCCGCGATCGTCACGGCGCTCTCGCGCGGCACGTACAACGCGTCGTAGCGATCGATCGCGTAGGAGGCGCCGTCGACGTTGGCCGTCGCGGATCCGTTCAGCCCGACGAACCCGGTTTCCCGGTCGCCGGTCTCGATGCGAATCGGCGCATCACCGGGCTGAAGGATGACGCGGCCGTAGTGAAGATGGCGGGATGCCGTGGTCGTTCCCGGCGTGATCGCAAAGGTGCGTCCGTTCCGCGACGCGGTGTCGCGAATGATGCAGGTCTTCGGTGTCAGCGAATGCAAATTCATAACGTGTGTCTAAGCCACAACCGGCGCGGCAAACGCCGGCGCCGCGACCAGGGCCGCGGCACCGCGCAAACGTGGATACTCGGTGGCCGCCACCGGACGGATGTCGGTCTCGGCGGCAGCAGGTGTCAGGGCCCGCTCGGCCAGCGCGGCACGAACGGTGGACTCAATCAGGTCCCAGGCCATGGTGATTTCGCCGCCGACGTAGACCCGCGCGGGATCGAGCACGTTGATGACGGAAGCGAGGCCGAGGCCGAGATACCGCGCCGTGCTGTCGAGCGCGGCTGAGGCCTTGGCATCACGCGCCCGCACGCGCGCGATCAGATCTTCAATGGTGAAGTGCCGCTGCTCCGCCGGCATCGGCCCGCGATGATCGGAGGGGCGGCCGAAGTAGCGCGCCAGCGTCGCCGGGTTGGAGACGTACGCTTCCCAGCAGCCGTTCGATCCGCACGAGCATCGCGGCCCATCGAGGGACAGCGGCAGGTGGCCGAACTCGCCGGCAATGTTGTGGCGCCCGCGCAGCACTTCACCGTGAATCATCACGCCGACGCCGACGCCGTCCGAGATGCTGACGAACACGAGATCGCCGGCGAGGCCGCCATGGTCTTCGCGCATCGCCCATGCCTGGGCGAGGGCGCAGGCGCGGCCGGAGTTTTCGATTTGCACGGGCAGCCCCGTCGCCGCGGCGAGCGCGTCGCGCAGATCGACGTTGCGCCAGCCGAGCGTCGGTGCATGGAGCACGCGCATCGTCGAGTGCTCCACCATGCCGGGGACGACGACCCCGACGCCTTCGCACGCATCAACCTCGGGGTGATCGGCGAGCAGCGCCTTGACGCGCGCGGCGAGCAGCGCCACCTGCTTCTTCGGATCGCGCAGGGTGGGAAAGCCGATCGCGCCGGTCATCGGCGTGCCCAGGAGATCGGCCAGCATCACGAACGTCTCACTGGCGCGAATGTCGGCCGCGACCACGGCGCGCCGGCGTGAATCGATGTAGAGAAAGGTCGGCTTGCGGCCGCGGACCGTTTCACCGGTCGCGCCCTCGAAGATCAGGCCTTCGCGCAGCAGGTCGTTGACGATCAGCGTGACGACACCGCGGCGCACATCCATCGCCCGCGCCAGGTCGGCGCGGGAAATCGGCTGGCGCGACCGCACCAGGTTGAGGACGATGCTGCGATTGATCTCGCGCGACGTGCCTCGCGTTGCGACCCGGAACCCAGAAGGGTTAACTCGTCTCATTTGTATGTCTAAAAGACTAAATAACCGCGCTTTCGTATCAAACGACGTGTATTTAGGCCAAAAACGGCCCAATTCGTGCGCTCGAATTGGGCCAAAAGAGGAACTTGAGGTCTATTAATCTTACGGTTGGACAAGATATGCCCGTCGCTGGCACGTGTCAACAAAAAGATCGCGGCAGGCCTAACTGCCGAGCGGCAGCACGAACTCGACGGGATCGTCGGTCGACACTCCAGGGGGCGGCACGCCTCCGCCGGTCTGCAGGTCGCGCCACCGCAACGGCCCATCGACGCCGAACGCGGCAAGCACCACGCGATTGCGCGATCGCTCGACGCGCACTTCAACGAAACTCTGAAAAAATGGCGCGCGGTTGAAATCGAACACCGCCGACAACGCCTCAACCGAAAACGGCCACGCGCCATTGCGCCGGATCCACCACCAGGCCGGCCATTTCCAGAACGGCGTTTCCGCATTGAGCTTCGCCGAGACCGCGTCGGTCCGCGGATAGAACGCGTAATCGCCGAGCGCGGCTCGATCGGGCCAGTCGAGCGCGGTCCCGATGCTCAAGTAGGCGCCGCCGCCGCCGTTCACGAAATAGTGCGTGCGATCGTTTCGGTAGTACTCGAAGTCGTGCGTGTCGCCCGCCATCATGACCTGCACGCCATGCGATCGCAGCAGATCGTGGACCTCCTTAAAGGATCCCTCGCCGATCTGCGATCGCCCGGCCGCGTAGAACGGGTGGCCGACGATCGCCATCGTAAAGCCGCCTGTCGATCGATCGAGCGCTGCCTTCAACCACTCGAGCTGTTTCGTATCGACGCGGCGCTCGATCCCGGTGTCGATCGCGATGAGCGAGAATCCGCCCGCGTGCAGCTCGAAGAACGGCGCGTGCTGGAGGCCGGCCTGCAGCCGATAGAGCGATCGCAAACGCGCCGCCGATCCGATCAGGTGATCGATGCGATCCCCGGTCGTACTCGACAGGCTCAGGTCGGCCTTGACGCGCGCGTCGATCGCGGCGCGCGCCGTATCGGGGTCCATCACGTTGGCCGCAAAGCCGTCGAGCGCGTTGAACCAGTCGTGGTTGCCGGGAATCGCCAGCACCGGTTTGTCGACGCCCATCAGCGGCAGGTAGAAATTCGGCTCGTAGTCTTTCATCGCGCCGACCGGATAGACCACGTCCGACGCGATCACGACGAACTTCACCGCGTCCTGGCGCGCCGCCAGGAGGAGTTGGTCGCGAAGCGCGTGTTGAGACGAGTCACCCTCACCCGGATCGCCGATCACGATGAATGAGAAATCGCCGCTGCCGATGCCGTCAACGGTGACGTCGAACACGCCCGGCGCGGTGACGCCGGACGCACCCCGGACGCGCACGGCGGCGTCGATCATCGCCTCGCGCCACTCGTCGACGCGCGACTCGGCAATCTTCTGCCACACCGCGGTCGCCCAGTTTTCACTGTTGAAATACCAGCTGAAGCCCCAGATCGGATGCACGGCGATCAGGACCGCGGTGATCGGCAGGCCGGCGCGAATCAGCTGGCGCAGCGCGCCCTGGAGCGTGTTGTTCTCGAGATCGCGCGCCACCGATCGGCGCAGGCGCTGCTCGGCCCACCAGCGCACGACCTGCTCACTCCACTGCTGATCCGATTCGGGAGTCGGATCGTGCAGCATGCGATCCCACGCGGCGCGCTCGATCGGCCGGCTCGCGCGGTGCCACAGCATCTCGAGCGGCAACAAGACGACGAGGGAGAGGACGAGCGCGGCGACCACATCACCCGCTGTCGCCGCTGCCGGCGTCAACAAGCCGACCCACGTCCATTCCGCATCGAGGCGGCCCACGTGAATCGCGAAGAAGACGACGACAAAGATCAGGCTCCAGTAGAAATCGGCCGGCGTCCGCGATCGCGCGTGCGCGACGGATTCGCGATGAATGAAGCCGATGATCGGATGCGGCGGCAATCCCAGCGCCCGATTCGGATGGACGTCTTCCGGCGCATCGGAGTCATCGCTCCCGTCGGGCGATCGCACCGTCAGCGTCTGCCACCCCGAGGCGGCCATGCGCAGACCCAGGAAGAAGCCGAAGCCAAGCACGCCGATCGTGTCGCGCAGCCACCACACGATCACCGCGAGCAGGACGTTCGCGGCGCCGTTCAGGAAATCCCACAGCGGGCTTCCGTCGCTGCGGCCCCTGATGGCGCGCACGACGTTCGTGCCACCGTCGAGCAGCAGCACGATGCTCGTCGCCACCATCAGCCCGCTGAATGCGAACGCGGATTGAAGGGAGATGAGCGCGCCGGCGAGGACGGAAAAAATGCCGCTGCTGTAATGCGTGCGGCTGCTGTCGGAATACCACGCGTCGGCCAGCTCGACGATGCCTGAGAGGAAGATCGCGACGCCGACCGCCGGCACACCCCAGACCGGCGAGACGAGCGGCGCGATCATGGCGATCGCGCCGAGGACGATCAACAGGATGCCGTTCAGTCTCGCGGTGAGCGGCACTCAGAGTGGTCCTTGCCGGGTGTCCCGTGACACCCGGCCATCCTATCGCGATTAGCTCAGCTCTTGGTCCGGCCTTCCGACTTGCGGCGCTTGTTGACCGTGGCCGCGGCGATCTGCTTCGACCGCTTCGTGCTGCGGCCTTCCTTCCTTTCGCTGTCCTTGATGTGCTCGTACTGGCGTTCGTCCTTTGCAGTCCAGGCTTTTGGCATGAGTGCCCTCCCGCCGGAGATCGATGCAGGAAATATTCCAGCCGGAGACATCTCCGGGCTTGACCTGATGCGTGCGACGGAACACCATGCCCACGTCGGAGGACTGCAATGTCGAACACCACTACTGTGGGCCGCAACGATCTCTGTCCTTGCGGAAGCGGCAAGAAGTACAAGAAGTGCTGCGAGCTCAAGCAGCGCAAGACCCGCGGGGCGACGATGATGATGTTGCTCGTCGGGATCCTGATGGCCGCCGGCGTGATCGCCGGGATCACCGCGATGACCAGCGATCGCCGCGATGTGGCGCGGCCGGGTGGTGTCTGGTCTCCCGAACACGGTCACTATCATTGATAAGGTGCCTGAGGTGCCTAAAGTGCCTGGCGATCGCGACGGTTCTGCTGCTCTCGAGTTGTAGCCGTTCGAAAAGCACGCCGGAGACGCCTGCAAGTCCAACCACTTCCACGCCGCCGCCGGTGTCAACGCCGGCGCCGGCGCCCGCGCCCACCGTTCCCACGTCAACGCTCGTCCAACTCAATGACGATCTTGCAGGCCGCCGTCTATTTCCGTCGGACAACTGGTGGAACCAGGAGATCGCCAACGCGCCGATCGATCCGCAATCCGAAGCGTTGATCAACTTCATCGGCCGCACGCGGACCTCGCATCCCGACTTCGGCCCGCCGCCGTACGGCATTCCATACGTCGGCGTCGGCAGCGGCGAACCGCGCGTGCCCGTAACGTTCGTCGACTACGGCGACGAGAGCGACAACGGCTTTGGCGCGGAGCGCGGCTATCCGATTCCTGACGCCGCGAAGACGCAACCGAACTTCATCGAGGGCGGGCGTGCCGGCGGTGGAACGGATGGCGATCGGCATGTGCTGATCGTCGATCGCGATCGCTGGCTGCTCTTCGAGTTGTTCGCGACGCGATGGACCGGTCAGCGATGGGAGGCCGGCTCGGGCGCGGTCTACGATCTCGCGGCCAACGGCCGGCGTCCCGAAGGCTGGACGTCCGCCGATGCCGCGGGCCTCGCGATCCTGCCGGGACTGGTGCGCTTCGACGAAGCGGTGCGCGGACCGATTCAACACGCGCTACGCGTCACGGTGCGCAGCACCAACGGCTACGTGTGGCCCGCCTCGCATCGCGCCGGCAGCACCGGCGGCGCGCTGCCGCTCGGCGCGCGACTGCGATTGAAAACCTCAAAGGATATTTCGCGGTATCCGGCGTACATCCAGAACATTTTTCGCGGCCTGCAGACGCACGGGTTGATCGTCGCTGACAACGGCAGCGACATGTACGTCTCGGGTGCGATGGATCCGCGATGGAACAACGACGAGCTCAATCCGGCCTTCCGCGCGCTCACGGCCGCGGACTTCGACGTGATTCGACTAGGCTGGCGCTGACAGTTCGCCCATCAGCTTCATCATCTCGACATCGCGCGCGGCGCGCTGGCCGCTCTCGACCGCGCCGTTCATATAGCCCTGCCACTTGCGGCTGGTGTGATCGCCGGCGAAGGCGATCCGGCCGAACGATCGCGCGAGCTCGCCGCGCCATTCCGGACGGAAGTCGGGGCCGAACACGGCGTAGCCGCCTTTCGCAAACGGATCGAGCTCCCAGCTGATGCTGCGAAAATCGCGCGCCTCTTCCGGCTCGCCGAGCCACGAGAGGCGGCGAATCACGCGCTGCGGCCCGCCCTCTTCGAGCAGATCGCGCAACGCGCGGCTGGCGCGGCCGCCCGCGAGGAGCGTCAACGCCCCCGGCCCCGTGCCCGAGGTTTCCCAGATCGCGCCGGTCTCGAGATTCGATCCGAACGCCCGCGGCCGCCCGGGCTTGCGCCACCAGCCCTTGTCAAAACGCACGTGCGCCTTGGTGGCCGGCCCCGAGTTCAGGGCCTGCCACGCCCGGCGCAGCGTGGCCGGAACCGCCGGCGTGAACTCGAGCGCGCGCGCAATCGCCGCCGGCGTCGTCAGCACGAGGTAATCGCCGGACACGATCGTGCCCTTCTTGCTGCCGTCGGCGACGTGCACGCGCACACCGCGATCGTGCTGATCGATCTTCGTGACGACGGCCTTCAGGGCGATCTTCAATCCCTTGTGTTTCGCGAGCGCCTGCACCAGGCGATCGTTGCCGCCTTTGATTCGCGACAGCGTCACGTGGCCGGGATCGGTCGGCTGCATCGACAGCTCGACGCCGACCAGCGCCGACACTTGATCGGCATCGGCGAGGAAGAATCCGCGCAGCCCCTGGGCCATGGCGATCGCTTCACGCGAGGCGCCGCGCCCTTCGAGCAACGCGCGCATCGAGTGCGGCGCGATCGCTTGCGCGATCGTCGAATTCCAGTCGCACTCGGCGTCGCGAAACGCGTCGGCCTCGCGCGACAGCGCCTGTTTGAACTCGTTGAAGATCGTCCGCATGCCGTTGAACAACTGGACGCGGCCGTTGACGTCGAGCGCAAGACCGAAGCCCTCTTTCAAGACTGGCTGGAGCGTCAGGCGCAGCTCGTGACAGAGCGCGCGAATCGCAGCGTGCTCGCCGTCGATGAACTCGCCGCCCAGCTCGAGCGGCACGTCCGAGAATTCCTTGTCGTGGATCGTCCAGACGCGGCCGCCGAGACGCTCACGGGCTTCGAGGAGATGCACCTCCGCGCCTCGGGCGATCAAGTCACGCGCGGCTACTAGTCCGGCGAGTCCGCCGCCGACGACGACGACACGCTGGCCCTTCAGCGAGGGCGTCAGCGGTTTGGGCACGATGCGTTCAGCAGGCGATAGGATTCGGCGTCGAGCACGGGCGGCGATGGTCCCGGATCCAGGCCGGGGCGGCCGCTGCCGTTGGGCATGACCGGCGTGATGCGCACCTTGCCGCCCGCGAGTCCAACGCCGGGCCGGACCACTTCGGACTGTTTCATCAGTCCCGTGACCTCCACCATCGAGCCTTCATGCGCCTTGATGTCGGCAAGGACTTTCTTGTCGCCTTCGAGGCGCACTTTGGTGCCGAGCTCCATGACGAAGGTCGACTCGTGTTCAGGATCGCGGCCGACCGTGAACACGCGGCCGCGGGCGCAGCCGGATATCGACAACCGGGTCGAGTCTTTTGGCACCGGGCGTTCCTGCGCTGAGAGCAGGTTCGACAATGCCGCGAGCAGCGCGAGTGCGAGAAGCGTCGGTCTCATGCCCCCAGCTTACCGCCACACGCGTGGAGGGATCGAGCTTCGGCGGCCGGGGCCCGCGCGGGCGGACGCCGGCCGTGAGCGGCCCATAGTCGAGCTCCTCGCCGCTGGCAGCGCTGCGCAACAACAACCCGCCGCGGCTCATGTCGCCGCGGCCGACGAACGAGATCGGATAGCGCAGGCGATCGCCGAGGATCGGCAGCAGCACGTCGACGTACTTGCCGCTCGCGACGCTGCCGAGCAGCACGACCTGCGCCTTCCTGCCGATGCGGGTCGACAGCGCGATGACGTCGCGCTCGAGCGCCGATCGATATTCGGGGTTGTCGAGGCTGACGTCGCCGACCGCGAACTCGCGCAACAACGCGAGCGTGAACGGCCGATCGGGATCCTGCAAACCGCGCGTCGGCGTGATCACCAGCGCGTCGCCAAAACGCTGCGCGTAGCTCAGCTTGCCGCGGAAGTACAGGCCGCTCATGAACGCGAAGGCCCGTCCGAGCGACAACTGTCCGGCGCGCAGCTCGCGCGACGTCACGGCCGGCGACTTCGGGTTGAGCAGGATCGAGGCGCGGCGTCCTCCGCAATAGGCGGGCGACAGAAGAAATACGGATCTCACGGGCAGGACCGATTGTACCAATCGGCCTCTGCCCGGTCGACTCCTTGCTACTTCTGTAATCCCATCGCGACCTCGTCGAGCCGGTCGTAGCTGATCCCGGCGCCGCGCTCCATGGACGACTTTCGACGGGTACTTCGACGTCGCGTTGAGGCGCGTCTTGCCGTGCTCGGAGGTCAACGTGGCGGTCACGACCGATTCGGCGTCGGGAAACGGCTTGTAGATTTCGGTGAACACGATGCGGCCGGGCGGATTGATCTCCTTGTAGACGCCATAGAACTCCGCGTCGCCCTTCGGGTGGCGATTGACGAAGCGCCACTTGCCGCCGACGCGAAGGTCGACCTCGCAGACCGGCACCGAATACCCGTCGCCGAGGTTGCCCCACCAGCGCTTGATGTGCTCCGGCTTGCTCATCGCCTCGAACACGAGGTGCGGCGGCGCATCGAAGAGCCGCGTGAAATGGATCTCCGTATCCGACGGGGTCGTGACCTTGAACGTTTCGCTATTTGCTACGCCGCTTGCCGCCATGTGTCTTCTCCTGTTTCTTCTGTCCCGTTTTCATCTGCTGAAGATAGAGCTCGAGGCTGTCGAAGTGCTGCTCCCAGATTTGCCGATACCGTTCCGTCCACTCGGCGACTTCCTTGAGCGGCGCCGCTTCGATGCGGCACGGCCGCCACTGCGCTTCGCGGCCGCGGGCGATGAGGCCCGCCCGCTCGAGGACGCGCAGGTGCTTCGAGACCGCCGGCATGGTCATCTCGAACGGCTCGGCCAGCTCGGTGACGGAGCATTCGCCCGACGCCAGTCGGGGAAGAAGCGCCCGCCGGGTCGGGTCGGCCAGTGCCGCGAACGTGGTGCTCAGTTGATCGGTCATGTGTATTGAACCATCCAGTTAATTAACCTACTAGTTAAATACAGCACCGCAGGGCCGCCTGTCAAGTGCGCTGTTGGTCCCGGCTATTTGGGGGTTGGGTCGACGACCATGACGAAATCCGCCGCCGCCACTTTCGTGAAGTCCGGCATCGTCGGCCGGGCCGGATACAGATTCGCATTGCGCTCGATCGCCGCCGCCGAGACACGCGGCGTCATCGGTACAGCGGGCCGATACAGGTTCACGATCGTCTCGAGGTGCTGCGGCGTCGGCGCGGGAATGCCGGCGTTGGCCAGCGCGGTGATCGCGGCCTTGGGATCCTTGTGCAGCAACTCCTGCGCGCGCGCGATCGCCCTGGTGATCTTCCGAATCACCTCCGGATGCGCGGCCGCGTACTCCCTCGTCGCGCCAAGTGAATGAATCTGCCCATCGCGAAGCGGCGCGACTTCCCCGCCGGATTGGTTGACGATCATCACCACGCCGAGACGGACGAGCGCGTCCTCGAGGAACGGCGTGTGCGTGTAGAGCGCGTCGACGACGTTGGTGGTCAGCGCTTCGATCTGATCCTCGGCGCGGCGAATGACGATCTGGACATCCTGATCGGCATTCATGCCCGCTTCCGCGAACAGGATGCGCATCCGCCGCGGCGGTTCGGGGGCGACGCCGATCCGGAGCCCCTTTAGCGCCTTCAACCGATCGACGAGCGGCGCGTGTGGATCGAGCTTCAGCTTCGCGGCGACATCAGCCCGCACGATCAGGTTGATCGGATCGTTGGCGAGGAGGTTGGCGAACAGTACGAACGGGTGCTGCTCGGCCATCAAGCCGAGATACACCGGCGGCTGCAGCAAGGCGACGTCGACGCGGCGCTGCATCAGGATCATGCCGCTCATGTTCGGCGCGTCGGGGATGACGATCTCGATGTCGAGGCCTTCCGCCTTGAACAGGCCGGCGCCCTGCGCGATCCAGAACGACATGTATTGGAGGTTGTTGCGCTCAGGGATGCCGACGCGAACCGGTTGCGCGGCGGCGACATTGACACCGAGGGTCCCAGCGAAGAGGATCGCGACGCACTGCTGCAAGGTTCGCATCGGCCAAAACGCTATCAACACAGGCGAGATTATGCAAAACAAGCGTATTTCATCAGTCGGATTGAGTCATTTTTCTGGCTCAGCGATCATTCTCGGCCTCGCCCTGTCGCTCCGGTCCATGCGCAATCGAAACCGCTGCCGCCGGTGGTCGGCATCACCGCCGCCGAGATCCAGACGGTGCTGCAGCACAAAGGCACGGAAGGCGCGGGCGTCGATCGGCAAATCAAGGTCGCGGATCTTGGTGACTACAGGCTCGGCGTAGGGGTCCTGTATCGCGGACCGACGAAGCCCGGCGCGCCGGTGGCCGCGATCAGCCACAGCAAGGTGACCGAAGCGTTCTACATCATCTCCGGCAGCGGCACGCTCGTGACCGGGACCGCGGTCGAGAACGATCGCGCGTTTCCACCGGAAACCGAATTCGTGCGACTCGCGGTTGGGCCGAGCAGCGGCGGCGTCTTCAAGGGCGGCGATCGCCGTCCGATCGCGGCCGGCGACGTCGTCATCGTGCCCGCGGGGATGCCGCATGGCTTCGAAGACATCACCGATCACCTCACGTATCTGAGTATCCGTCCCGATCTCGCCGGCGTGTTGCCGGCGAACTACGTGCACCCGGCCTTGAGAAAGTAGTCACCGGAGAGCGTGTTCCCTTGTGAACACCCAACGAGAAGCGCACGGGACTAACGTGGGGGCATGAACTCAACCAACTCTTTTGCCCAGGGCGTCCTTTTCGGTTCGGTGCTTGGCGCCGGGCTGGTGCTGTTGCTGGCGCCTCGCGCGGTGGCCGAAGCCAGGCGAACGCTCACCGATTCCGCGAATTCCCTCCGTGACGCCACGACCGATGAGTATGGGCGGGTACGCCGGCGCGTCGTGGCCGCGGTAGACGAAGTCGTCGCCAGGGGCGAGAGCGTTCGCAAGGACGTCGCCAATGCGATCGGCAATGGCGGGCGCGAAGTGGAACGCGTCGCGGTCACCGTGAAGACCGTTCCTCCAACGCGAGAGCTGTAAGACCAGCCCTTGAAGACCCTGACTCTTGCGGGCATCGTGTTGATCGCGGGCGCGCGACAGAACAAATAATCGGTCGCGATCGTCACCGGGCCGCGCGCGCGATGCGATAGAGCTTCGTCGCGGTGCGGATGATGACGCTGCCGTTGGCGACGGCGGGACTGGCCAGCGTCATCTCGCCGAGGGAGTTGCGGCCGAGCACCTTGAATTCGCGTCCCGCCTGCAACACAAATGTGTCGCCGTCCTCGCTGATCGCGAACAGCTTCCCGTTGTAGGCCCACGGTGACGCCGAGAACGTTCCGGCATCGGGCGCGATGCGCTGCCGCCCGTAGATTTCTTCGCCGGTCTTCGGATCGTTCGACGTCACGAAGCCGCGATCCATCAGCGTGTAGTACTGATCGCCGAGCACGAGTGGCGACGGGTAGGCCGGCGCCAGCGTCGGATTCGACCAGGCGATGAACTCGTTGCCGCGCTCCTCGCCTTTCAGGCTGATATCGCCGGACGCGCCCGGCCTGACCGCATACGTCGGCCGCTTCGCGTCCGGAAAGTATCCGGAGCTCACGAACAACAGTCCGTGACTGGCGAATGGCGTGACGGCATGAATCGACGTCATCCCGGTGAGCTGCCACAGCAACTTCCCGGAGAGATCGTACGAGCGCACGCCCTTCGAGCCGGTCGTCACGATCTCGGTACGTCGATCGTACTGCCAGACAAAGGGTGTCGCCCAGTTCGAGCCTTCGCCCTCACGATCCGCGCGCCACAACTCGTTGCCGGTGCGGGCGTCGAACGCCGCGACAAACGATCGCTCTTCGTTGTCGTTGACGATGTAGATGCGCCCGTCGTGGAGGACGGGTGACGAAGCAGGACCCCAGCCCGTACGCATCTTTGGCGCGGGCATCGGCTTCGACCACACCGGTTTTCCGGACATGTCGAACGCGAACAGGCCGACGTAGCCCAGATAGACGTAGACGCGCTGGCCGTCGGTGACCGGCGTCTCCGACGCGTAGGAATTCTTCTGGTGCACCGGCTGCAACGGCACCGCGGCGTGCATGACGCGCTCCCAGTTAATCTTGCCGGTGTTGAAATCCACGTCGTAGAGCATCCAGCGATGCTCGTCGAGCGGCTGGCTGATGTCGCCCCCGGTCATCGGGCCGCCGAGCGATCGCGCGAGATAAGTACCGACCGCGTTCAGCGTCGGCGTCGGCTGCTTGACGTTGATCGCGGTCACGACGAAGACGTGGTTGCCCCACACGACGGGTGAGCTCCAGCTGCGGCCAGGCACGTCGATCTTCCACGCGACGTTCTCCGTCGCGCTCCACGTCTCGGGGAGCCGCGCGTCGTCTGCCGCCACACCGGCACGACCGCCGCGAAACTGCGGCCAGTTCTTGGCCGCCGTAGCCTTGGCGGAGGTGGACTGCGCGAGCGCTGACACCGAGACGAGCAGGAACATAAGCGTCAGGAGTGCAGCCATGGTGCCGGCGATTCTCGCATAATGGGCCGCATGCGCAGCCTCATCTTCCTCGTCGTTG
>Ga0193741_1000198_pt1 | contig 16887 bp, 18 predicted proteins | sample L2s2metaG_FD_143059 | JGI IMG/M metagenome (GOLD analysis project Ga0193741, IMG submission 143059) | Soil microbial communities from a riparian zone of the East river system, Colorado, United States - L2s2 | ecosystem: Environmental > Terrestrial > Soil > Riparian zone | place: USA: East River...
TTCTATCTATATTACCTACCGGGTCCAATTAGAGAACTTCTAGAGGTTCGGGTTCGGTGGGATTCGGACCCACGACATTTTAACCCACATAGACTGGTTAAGAGCCAGACGCTCTACCTGGCTGAGCTACGAACCCATAAAAGTTGTGTGTTTAGGTTGTGGTATTTAAATTAAACTTGAATTCGATCGATAAGGCTGACCAGTTATTCAAATCTTAAAAATAATAATCGAAACGTCTAGAAAAGCGACATATTGATGGCTAGCTTTATCCTATTGTTGAGCCACTTTCTGAACTTGATTATCCTTTATTATTTTGATTATGGTTTCTGACACAGAGAGATTCGCTTTTTCTTTTTCTTTGAGAATTTCTCTATATGCATCGAGAGTTATGTAAACTGGTATTGAACCTGTACCCTCAAGTAGTGCCTTTACTCTATATAGGCCATTTTCAATTCCCCGCTCTGCTATTTTTTTAAGTTTTATTTTGTCTATAAATCCTCCCAGTGGACCCATCGGCATATCATAATCTACCCTTATGCTTGTTTTGGTTTCCTTTTCTCCTACAGGTTCAAAATTTACGGTGATTATCCAGCTCTTAAACGGTCCTTCAATCATTTTGGCCACGATTTTGCGGTGTGGAATGTATTCTGTTGTTTCACAATCCCACTCTAGTTTCTTCCCGTCGAAATCTCCGCTTATTCTGAATATTGTTCCAACTCCAAACCCATTTTTTACTTCTATTGGTATTACATTCAAACCCATATTCTCAGGAAATTGATCTGCCATATGTTCAGGTCTTGCAAAATAGGTAAAAACTTCGCTAATAGGAGCATTAATTTGCATGCTCTTATCGATCGTAGTCAATGTAAGATTCAGGATTTGCTAAACTGGATTTAAAGGTTTCTTAACCATCCGAGATGCACCATATGCAGAATTCTGCAGTTTGTGCTGACTTAAGTAAAGACTTGATTGTCTTATCTACCAAATCAAATTGACTTTGGTCATCAGTATTATGACTAATATTGGCGGGGATTAAATCGGCCTAATCAGCGACCTCAATTGGACAGTTGATCAAGTAATAGAAATAATTAAAGTTATTCCAGAAGCAGTCAAATACCAGTATACACCTCATAATAATAATTTGTTAGTCTATCTGAGTTACAACTTTATATGGACTAGACGGAATTTTACACTGCAAAAAATTGCATTATTATTATTTATTAAAGTCATTCATACCCCAAACTCAGTATGACGCATAGTAACGATCTAAAAGTATTATTTTGATGATTATGATGATCTAAAAGTATTATTTTGATGATTGTGATGGTCAACTGTTATTATATATAGGAATTTTCTTGATGATGGTACTGTGATTGATTAAAATTTGAAAAAATTATTGGTATCATTTAATTCCAGTTTATGAGTAAAGTAAAACAAGTTGATTATCATATCCAGTAACAGATTTGTTCCATCTCTGACCGGACCGGTAGGATAATAAATCACTGCAAGGGATTCTTGTTTACTATTTCATCTAGACAATTTACTATATCTTGTTTGGTAACTTCAATAGGGTTATTGTCAAGATGTCCTCTATCAGGCATAATTACGTCCGCTGCCTCATCCAGTGATTGCTTTAACGTTAGTCGTTCAAATTTCAGCTTTTGACATGTTTTTTTAAATCTCTGATAATATGCCGATTTATTAAATTTATGTGCAACAGTAGTACACGATGATAGCGAATATCCATGAGGAACTCCTTCGTTAGAAAATGCATAAGATAGTGCATGTCCCAGTGTAGTTGAAGAATTACCAAATCCAATACCAGAAAGCATTGCACCGTAGGGTAGTAGATCATGCTTATCATTCATGATTGCGTTTTCAAGTATATCGAAAGCTTCTTTACAAAATAGTTTGGTAAAAGGGTTTCCTAATTTGCTATCATATCCTTCGGATGCTTGTGCTAATGCGTCACATGCAGAATTTCTCATAATATTAAAGGGTGTTCCGGGAAGATAATATGGATCAACTATCGCAGCGTCAGCCAAAAATGCTTCATCTTGTAATAGTTTTTTCTTATGATCAAAACTAACTACAGCATATGTAGTCATTTCAGCACCAGTTCCAAAAGTAGTTGGAATCAGAATTTTTGGAATCCCGGTTAATTTTCCAAGATATTTACATACGTCCATAGAGCTTCCTCCACCAAGTCCGATATATGCAGAAATTTGCTTGCCTTCATATTTTCTCTTTATTTCTTCAATTGTTTCAATAGCAGGGTCAGGTGTTACCTTGTCGTATATTTCGTATTTTTTAATTCCCATATAGTTTAGCCATTTTTCATAGATATCCGGAGTAGTTGTAGTTATCACAAGAGAATTTTCTGGATATTGAAATTCACTTGCAGCATTAGCTCCATAGGCAATCTTCCTTGGCATCATTACTTTCCACATACCCCTTGGTGCTATGTCAATTAGTATTATGTTTTACTCTGATGGATTAATCATTCGTAATCCATTTGGTGAAATTTTTTTAGAGATTTCTTTTACATCCAAGTACACAGTAAGTATCATGATAAATAGAATCAAACCCATTCCCAAATGCATAGTCACAAGAACCGCATGCAATCTTTCAACTATAACGAATGCACCCAAAATAATCTGTCCTGCTACCAATGCTGATGCAATAATTGATGCTATTTTTGTAGAACTTGAAGTTTCTTTTGATCTCAAGGTAAAAAACATGGTGACAAAAACCATTATGCCAGTTGTAGCAGCGACAGTTCTATGGAAATATTCAATGATAAATTCTTTCATTGGTACAAGACCTGCTGGACAAAGAGGCCAATCAGGACAGCTTAGTCCCACTCCTGACGAACTAACATATCCTCCGATAAATATTAGAGCAAATATTATCGATAATGTAGAAAATGAAATTTTTGTCAGGAGCATTTTGTTTTTTTATATTTATTATCCGTGTTCTATATCATGCTCGTTTATGAATCAAATTCAACTTTTAATTTCATGACTACTGTACTACAAGCTTTCCAGTCATATAGGGATGAATGGTGCAATGGAATGGATATTCTGCTGGGTTAATATTGGTAGTTTCAATGTCTGCTGTAGCTGCAGGCTCTAAAATGCTTGTATCAAATTGTTTTGCACTATTGGGATCAGTTGGTCCTGTTCCACTTGTAACTGTGTGAGGCAAAGTATCTTTGTTAGTTACTGTTACCTTGTCGCCTTTCTTTACAGTAAGTGTAGCTGGATCATAACTTGGATTTCCTTGCACTGAAGATCCTTCGAGTATTGTCAGTGGTGTTCCAGGTGGACCTGCTGTAGCTGGCGCAGCTGGTGCAGCTGGCGCGGCCGTGGAAGCTTCGCTACCGGCAGTAACATTTGCAGTACTTTTAGATTGCTGACTTGTGGCTCCATCTATTACTCCGATACTAGTTTGAGTACCAGTCGCTATTGCAGGAGGTTCTTCATGTTTAAGGGTTGATGCTAGTGGGGGAGTATGGATCATAGTTTCCCAGAAAGGTACAAGGATAGCGGCGCCAAATGCAAGTGTAATTACCATAATGAGGATGCCTTTGGCCATCCTCTTTGGACTAGTTCTAATGATGGGGCTCTCGTCGTGTGTAGTCATAATATTCTTCTCCAATTTTGAAGGGATCTTTCATATCTGCTTCCTTACCACTTCCTGCAGATTTTATCAGGTTAACCAACATGATGACAAATGACAGGCCAGCTACCCAAGCTCCTATAGTAGCAATCTGATTCATTATGAGCCATCCAGGTATGGTTGCATCAAAATCAGCTATTCTTCTAGGCATACCATGCAAGCCTAACAAATGTTGTGTCATAAATACAAATATTACACCAACAAACGCCAGGACAAAGTGTATCTGTGCCGCCTTTTCATTATACATTCTGCCGGTAATTAAGGGGAACAAATAGTAAATAAATCCGGTAAATGTGAGTGAGACTGTTCCCATCAGTATAAGATGGAAGTGACCTACAACCCAGTAACTATCGTGAGTAATGAAATCAAGTGGTAGTGCAGTATTTACTACCCCACCGGCTCCTGATGCAAAGAACAACATGATTCCCCCAACTCCAAATAACATCGGAGCTCCAAACTTTATTCTGCCTCCCCACATTGTTGCAATCCAATTAAACACATGCATCGATGAAGCCGGAACGGCAGCCAAAGTTCCTACCATAAAGACAGTTTTTTCGGTAAAGCTCATACCTGTTGCAAACATGTGATGAGCCCAAGATGCAAAGCTTATCAATGCTAGCAGTACAAATGCCGCAACTCCAGATTGATAGCTAAATAGCGGCTTTCTTGAGAATTTTGGTATTATCTCATAAAGCATACCTACTGCAGGTAGCAAAAATATGTACACCTCCGGATGGAATGTAAACCAAAATAGGTGCTGATACGCTATAGGATCTCCACCCATCGCAGGATTGAAGAAACCTGATATTCCAAGTCTATCCGTATAAAGCATAATTAAAGATGCAGCGAAGGTGGGAACAGCAACTATCGTCATAAATGATATGGAGAGTATAGACCATGCAAAAAGAGACATCTTCATAATAGACATGTCAGGATGTCTGCACTTTAGTATCGTTACAATAAAGTTAATCGAACCCAATATTGATGATATTCCTAATATCTTTAGACCAAAGATCCACATTTCAGCCGCTGGTCCGGGTGCTCTTATTATAGAATATGGTGGGTAGGCGGTCCATCCGGTATCGGAGAATCCAAGCCAAACAAGAGCTGCTCCAACAGGAATCATCCAAAATGCAACAGCGTTTAATTTAGGCCATGCCATATCCTTGTACCTGACCATAATTGGAATCAGATAATTTCCTACACCCGCAGCAAAGGGAATGGCCCACAAGAACAGCATCGTTGTACCATGAACTGTAAAGAATCTGTTAAATGAAGTTGGATCTTGTATTATCTGTAAGCCTGGAAGGAATAACTCCGCCCGTAATGCAAGTGCAAGTGCACCACCAAGCATCAGTGCTGTAATTGAGGATATCAGGTAAAGTAATCCAATATCAGTATGATGTGTAGAAAATAGTATCTCCCACATTGGACGTGGTTGTTTAACTTCTAAAACCAATCTTTCTAACTACCTCTATTAGTTGACTTTAGTTCAAACATTATATCAATAAAAGCATTTTGGCCGCATTTATTTGGACGGGGAATAAAATTTGTCATGGCCATTAACTACTGTACTACAAGCTTTCCAATCATGTATGGATGGACAGTGCAATGGAATGGATATTCTGCTGGGTTAATATTGGTAGTTTCAATGTCTGCTGTCGCTCCAGCCTCCATAATGCTTGTATCAAATTGCTTTGCACTATTAGGATCAGTTGGTCCTGTTCCACTTGTAACTGTGTGAGGCAAAGTGTCTTTGTTAGTTACTGTTATCTTGTCGCCTTTCTTTACCGTGAGTGTAGCTGGATCATAACTTGGACTTCCTTGCACTGAAGATCCTTCGAGTATTGTAAGTGGTGTTCCAGGTGGACCTGCTGTAGCTGGAGCTTGTGCCGAAGTTGCATTCGGAGCTTGTGCCGAAGTTGCATTCGGAGCTTGTGCCGAAGTTGCATTCGGAGCTTGTGCCGAAGTTGCATTCGGAGCTTGTGCTGGAGCTTGTGCTGGAGCTTGTGCCGAAGTTGCATTTTGCCCTTCTGCAGCTTCAACAGTTTGTGGTTCAACAAATAATTTTGCTCTCATAGTGGAATGGCCAAATCCACAATATTCTCTACATTGGATAGGAAACTCGCCCGGTTTATCAAATAGGTTCCATACGACATTTACTCTGCCCGGAACGGCATCCATTAGGATAGTATAATCAGGTACATTGAAATCATGAATAACGTCTTTTGAAACAAGCTCAAATTTGTAGGGAACTCCTTGTTTCACGTGAACTTCACCAGTTTCCTTTCTGCCATCTTGATGTTCAAAAGTCCAGAACCATTGTTGACCTGTGACCTTAATCGTTTCCGCCTCAGCTGGAACATGCTCAACTATCCTTTCAACATTCCAAGATTCCACTCCTACCCATGTGAGTAGTGATATTACAACACCGACATATACCCACTCAATTGTTGCATGACCCAGTCCTAAACGCCCTCTATTTCCCTCATCTTGTTTTTCTTGTGACTTTCTCTAAAGCGCCAACATACGTATACTATAGCACCTTGAACTACAGCTCCAACAACAAAAGCCGCAACCATAAGTCTGTAAAATAATGCCCAAATTTCAACTCGTCTGATAACGTATTCTTCTGCTTCTTGTGCAAAAACAGTGTCAAATGAAGAGAGAACTATCACAACAAGAGGTGAGAACAACAAAAGGAGTAACCATATATTTGATTTTGGTGACATCAAATTTCCTTGTCCGAGGTCACTACTCACCTATATCTAATTTAAGGTTTTTGCAAGACGGATATGTATTCATTCATCAATATATCTGTGAAATCCCATAACATTGACCCCTGAAAGTGAAAGGATACCATTTTCATGTTTTAGAATAGTCATTGATGCATTACGTATATGCCATCCATACAGACTCTCAGGAGGAAGGCCCAACATGATGGATATCGCTGCTTTGATTGGATCTAAATGCGTAACAAACAACAAATTCTTATCGGGATAATTTTTCATAGAGTCATCCAGTAAATTCTGGATTCTTTTTTTGACTGCTGAAAAGCTTTCGATACCATAGCTGTCAAGAATTGGATCATCTCCGCTGTAGAATTTCAAAAAAAGATTTCCGTGCTTCTCGATAACATCGTCATAATTCATTCCCACCAGGTCTCCCAATTCAATTTCGTATAACCTTTCATCAGTTTGGTATTGCAAATCATTTATTTCACAAATTATCTTGGCAGTTTCAACGGCCCTCGTTACTGGACTGACACACACTCTATCAATCTTCAGTTTTTTTAGATGCTGGCCGGTATCTTTGACCTGCTGTATTCCACATTCTGTGAGATGTGATTCTATGTGTCGCCCCACTAGAAGTCGTTTGACATTATTGTCTGCTTCTCCATGGCGTACAAAAACTACAAGCGGCAAAACAATTCAAATAAAATAAATCTAGTCTTAAATTTGTTTTTCCGTCAATTAATTTCAGATTCCAACAAATTTAATCATTTTACTTTTTAGTCTTCAATATCAATTAATTCTCTTCTGAAAATCATAGCAAACTTGTTCAAACTTGTTCAAACTTGCAATCTTGATTATAACCTTAATTAGGACGTTCCGACACTTTATGACAGATAATTAATGAAGATTTCAATAATTGGTGGCACCGGTGGAATGGGAGAAGGATTTGCTCTCAGATGGGTTGTGAATCATGATATTATCGTAGGATCTCGCGATGCAGAAAAAGCAGCAAGATCAGCAGAACAATATATGAATACAGCAGTGTCATCTTATGGAAATAGCATAAAAGGAACTATCAAAGGTGCTGATTACATTTCTTCTGCAAGAGATTCAGATATCTTGATACTGTCTATCCCGTATGAATCAATAAAATTAACTTGTGATTCTATTTCAAGTAACATAAGAAATGATTGCATAATAGTTTGTCCAATTGTTCCTATGGAAAGAAATGACGCTGGTTTTACTTATATCCCATTTGAAAAAAGTATGAAATCTGCAGCACATATTTTGGCAGAAAATCTTCCAGGCAAGAAAGTTGTTTCTGCATTCCATACAATATCTGAAGTGAAATTAAAGAATATCAATGAAAGCCTTGATTCTGATACATTTGTTTGTGGTGACGATCAGGATGCCATTACAAAAATAAATCAATTGATAGGAGAAATAAAGGGCCTCAGACCCCTCTATCTTGGATCATTGTCTATTAGCTATCAGGCAGAGGTTATGACTCCTATGCTACTGAATGCATCCAAAAAGAACAAGATCAAACACCCTGGAATAAAGCTTACTTGAATCCTTTTCCAAAAAGAAATGTCAATGGTAAGCATGCCAAAAATTGGATGTACGGTATGGGAATACTTTTTATTGTAATGGCTACAGTTATTGCATTGAGGAACTTTTATCTTTATTCAACACATTTGTCTGTTGGTTTCTATCTTGATAATTATACGAACAATTCACTGACGAATGAGAAATTTGTGATAGCAATGCTGATTGGTGGTGGAATATTACTATATTGGGGTAAATTTAGAAATGCAAGGAATCTGAATAATTTGGATAATGATACGAAAAATTTTAATTGAGCTTGTCAGTTTGAATGAAAGAAGCGCTTAATTTCAATTTCAATTACTATTATTGACAAAATCACCTAGCTTGTCCATTGCTTCTTCAAGCACTTGCTCATTTGGAAGATAAACGATTCTAAAATGACCCCTTCCCAATTCCCCGAAACCAGAACCGTGCACCGTCAGAATACCGGTTTTGTCCAGTAGGTTGAGAACGAAATCTTTGTCATCTTTCCAATGATTATGTAGAATCTTTGGAAATGTATAGAATGCACCGTTTGGCAACTTACAGGAAATACCATCTATTTCGTTCAGGCGCTTCACTACTAAATCTCTTCTTTTCTTTAATTTAGTTACAGTTTCAGCGATATATTCCTGCGGTCCTTGCAGGGCTGCTACTGCAGCCTTTTGTACTGGAAGATTAGTAGCAATACGAACTCTAGCCAGTTTTGGAATATTATTTCTGATATTTTCTAATTTTTGACAATCGCTATTCATACAGATATATCCGCAACGCCAACCTGTCATGAGATAAACTTTTGAAAAACCATTAAGTAATATCACCGGTGCATCTTTTGCCACTTTACCAATGCCGGTAAACTCCCGATCAAATACTAGTTTATCATAGATTTCATCGCATATAATGTACATATCATGCTCGGCAGCTACATCAATTAACTGTTTAAGGTTCTTACTGTTAAATACCTCACCGGTAGGATTATTCGGATTTATTATGCAAAGAGCTCTTGCTTTTGGTGTAATCTTTGACTTGATATCATCAAGATCAGGCGCTCCGTCTTCTGTAAGTTTAAATTCAATTGGTTTGCCTCCGTAAAATTTTACATATGAGGCATAAGGCGGGTAATATGGTCCGGGCATTAAAATCTCGGAATTTGGCTCCACTATAGATGCAGCTACCATATCTAGTCCTTCAGAAATACCATTGGTGACAAGAACATCTTCGACGTTAACAGAGAGTCCCTTTTGCGATTCTTTGTTTACTATTGCCTCCCTTAATTCTAAGATACCTTCTGAATCAGCATAATAATTAAAATTGCTTGAAACTGCATCTAACAATGCTCTCTTTATGTGATCCGGAGTCGGAAAATCATACTTTACTGGATCACCAATATTCAAGTAGATTATTTTTTTACCTGCTTTTTCATATTGTCTTGCATGTAATGTTATATCTCTAATTGCATATTCTACATTCGATATTCTGTTGGATATCTTCAATTAATTACAAATATTGAGAAATATTTGAGATAATAAATTGATTGTTATTAATTGATTTTCTAGCTCATTTCTATTCTCAAATATAGATTAGTTCAATTGATATAGAACCTTGAATTTAATTTTAAAGTTAGAAACAAAGGGTCCGTAGCGTAGCCAGGATATCGCGGTGGTCTTCGGAACCACAGATCGAGGGATCGAAGCCCTCCGGGCCCGTTAAAGTGATAGATATCTCTGGAACGTTTGCAATTAAAATTATTTACTGTTTTAGAGAAGTCCAAAAATTGAATGAATCAGCGGGAACACAAGTATGGTTATCTAATTGAAAAAGTGGTTTCAGCGGTATTAATATCTGAATTAACAGAAGCAGTATAATTCCCTGAAGGTGCCTGAGTTCCATCAATACCCATTTGATCCCACCTGAGGGATTTTGAATCACCTGGACCAAGAATTGTAATTACCTGTGATGATAGAATTGGATACAACTCATTAGTTGCCAGATTTCTTATGGTGAGCCCCAATGCAGAATTTGGAAATGTTAATTGTTCTGAGCCATTATTGGCTATCGAGATACTAACTATTTCTCCTGGATTGTAAGTCGATTTATCAGTTGTAATACTTATCGTGTCCTGAATTGAATTCTTGATTTCACCGTTAAGTAAAGTACCGTTAGCTAAATTGGTTTCATTTTGGGAACGGTTTGAATTATTTGTTATTGAATTAGCTATTGAATTTTGTTCGTTATTTGTATTTCCAGCACTTGGAGCGTTCTGGGTCATATTATGAGCATCTGTCTGATTTTCCTTCTGTTTATCACATTCAGATTGAAGTGGACATATTTGTCCGCCTTCAGATAAAGCATTGCCAATCTCCTTAAGATCATATGCAAAGATGGAGAATCCATTGATTAGTTGAGGGACTAAGAGTACTACCAACAACATAAAATAAATGGAATGCAAAACAAGAACGTTTCCCGAAATACTGGCTTTTCTACTTTTGTGTTGGCTCATATCAAAATGTAGTAAACATCACTTTTAATTGTTGCCTTCCGATTGTGTTTTGCCTGTTTTCTAAGTGTTGCTTGTTTTGTTTGTTTGAAGTCTATAAAGTCTTATAACAATGCAGTGCATTATCTTCATTATGACTCATCATGTTGCAAAGATAATCGAAATAATAGGTAGCTCTGACAAGGGATGGGAAGATGCAGCTCAAGTTGCAGTAGATGAAGCAAAGAAGACCTTACATGGGATACATGGTATAGAAGTTGTTGACATGACTGCTAATATAGATCCCACTTCAGGAAAAATAACAAACTATCGAACCTGTATTAAGATATCTTTTGCCGTAGACTAGTTGTTCATCCCCCAACTCACCTCATCTCATGAACATGCTAGAAAATAGTTCATTCAGAATGAGAGATGGTCCGACTAGGCACCAACCGTAAATTCTTAAATCACCATTTGGTTGTATTGAGTAGAATTAGAAATGGAAAATGACAATGATGAACCTGTCATGTGTAGTAAATGTAATAAAACTTTTGAAAATGAATCTGAATATTTACAGCATTATAATGAAAAACACAAACCTGAAAATAATTGAGAGGGTACTTATACGGGTCCTGTTCTAATGCATTGCCTGTAAACTTTTCTTGTATATCTTGATTTTTTCTGATTAATCGTAAAAATAAAAATTGAATTATTCTTTTTTGGATTTTTTGCCCTCATCTATGTTATCTGTTCCTTTTTCATTGATGGTAAACCTTACTTCACTATATGGATGATATGGAGAATCGATCATTTTTGCTATCCTGTTTTCACCAGATTTTCTTAAATATACTCTATAAGTTGAAGCATGGCCAATTACATTTCCACCAGTGGGTTTTGTCGGATCACCAAAGAATGTATCTGGAGCAGACTGCACTTGGTTTGTAACTATTATTGCAATATTATAAATTTCTGAAATTCTAAGAAGCTTGTGCATAATAGAATTAAGTCTTTGTTGCCTATCAGCAAGCGTTCCCCTACCAGAGAATTCTGCTCGGTGTAATGAAATTATACTATCGATGATTACTAGTTTTGCTTTGTAATCATCTATATATTTTCCAAGATTTTTAACTATTAATTCTAAATGCGCACTATTGTAGACTTTGCACACGGCTACATTTTGCAGTGCATTTACCGGATCTATGTTTCTACTGCTAGATATTTGCTCCAGTCTTTCCGGTCTAAATGTTCCTTCAGTATCAATATAAATAACACCACTGTTTAATCCACCTGATTCTATTGCCTGTCCTGCAGTAATACACATAGTATGACATATCTGTGATTTGCCCGAACCAAATTCGCCATAAAGTTCAGTAACTGCCTGCGTTTCTATACCTCCCAGGAATAGATCATTAAGCATACTTGAACCAGTAGAACATCGTAACAACGATCTTCTTTTCTTAAGCGCCGTATCAGCAGTGATGAATTCTTTATCAAGAACATCTGATTCTCTTAACAGTTTTTGTGCTGCCATTATAAATGATGCTGCACTTTCTTTTGATGCATTAATATCTACGGCTAGATCTTCAACTCCAGCCACAGCAAGATCCATAACTGAAAAAATTCCTGCTTCTCTAAGTTTTTTAGCAGTTGTAGGACCTATCCCTTCAATGTCTTGAATTTCAAGAGCAGTAAGATCATTAATAGGAGATTGTTCTGATAATGTAGTTAACGACGTTTCAGTATTCATGACGGTATTATCATTATCTTCTTTTTCTAATTGCTCATGTTCGTCTACATTATCTTCAGCATAATTACCAGAAATATTTTCAGATTCGTCTTCCTTTTCTTCCTGTATGTGAGAATTTGAATAAGTTGATTTTTTATTTCTCATTCTATACATCATGTAGGCGTATTGCATTTAAGGCTTGAGACACTGAAAGGAGGGTGGGTGGGTCATTACATATTCAGTAGCTTAGAATTTGAATCTAATTACACTTTACATTTTACATTAATAATTGAATTTCAGGAATGATAGAATAAGAATTATTTAGGTAGAGATAATTAAGATCTACAAGTATCACCATATGAGGTAATAATTGTAAATGTTGCCAATTGAATTATTGAGAGTACGCATATCAAGCAAAATGAATCAGATAAAACCTGAATTTTGCGAATATGAGAACGAATTATCTTTGCCCTCAAAAATAATCAAGATGTATGAAGAAATGGCTGAGAAAAAAGTCTCCAAGGCAAATGTAGATGAGAATGTCTCAAAAATAGAAGCTAAATACACAGATTATAAACTTGTCAGAGGTATCTGTCATCTTTTAGAACAAAGGTGTGTATATGCATCATATGCATTATCTAATATTGCTTTTTCTGATAATGGGAACAATAATACAAATAATGCTATATATCTGAGAAGAAACATATTTGAAGAATCTTCTCGGAATGGTTATCCAGTAACGGAAAATGAGAGAAAATATATACTCCAAAAAGTTGCTTCAAAAAACAATCTAACAATCGACGAGTTGGAACTTGCGATGTGGAACGATCTTGATAAGAATAAATACTTGAAAAACTTTGATTCATTGACTTCACTACAATTAGTTGCATGGTATAACATTTCCATTCTTCAGACCGTATTACTTAATTGCGTCAAACTAGAATTCAGCGTTTATGGTGGCTTCAACTGGAAGAAAATTTTGCGTAAAATAAAACAACTTGGATTGATGTACTATCTGTACAACGAGCCCAATCTGAAATTAGCATCAAATAATCAAACAAAAAATCAAGATATGTTACTTGGGAGCAATAACGATAAGAGAATTATATGTACTGTGGATGGTCCCCTTAGCATAGTAAAATTAACAGATAAGTATGGCATGGCAATGGCCAAACTAATTCCATTAATAATATTTACTGAAAGGTGGTCCATTGATGCAACAATATTAAGAAAATCTATGAAGGGTATAAAAAAAACCTATAACTTTCAACTCTCAAACAGAGATGAGGATCTTCCCATTTTTGATGCATCGCATATTACATCACATACTCATCTTCAGTCAGAGCGTGACTCAGAAATTGGATTATCATTTAACAAATATATCATGGAGAGCTTTGATAGTAACGTTGAAAAGAAATTTATGGATAAATTTCTCAAGTTTTCTACTGATTGGCAACTCGCTAGAGAGCCGGATCCATTGATTCTATCAGATGGTAAGGCATTCATACCAGATTTTGTATTTGAAAAATATGGAGTTAAAGTGTACTTAGAGATAGTAGGTTTCTGGACTAAGGACTACTTAAAGCGAAAATTAGAGAAAATAAAAGACTTGACTACGAATCAGGTTACTACGGAGGGTACTGACTTATTAATAGCTGCGAATATGGATAACTATATTTCTGAAAATGGAGACAAGATAAGGATAGATTCAATATTTTCAAAGTTTATAGCTAAAAAAAACCTAATCTTTTATAAGAAAGATGAAATTCCATTTGGTCCAATAATTAAATATTTGAGGGATATTGACTCTAAAATTATTGATGATATTTCAATTAATTTCTCTGATACAATTGCTAGAGAGATAGAAAAAATAATTCAAGATAAACAAAGTAAAGTTATCTTTCTTAAAGAAATATCAGATAAGCATAATATTCCGCTTGAATCTGTCTTGAAGACCATAAGAAACCTTCAATCAAACAATGATAATTCAAAACAGGCGACAACAAATGGAATTAAGAATTTCTTATTAGTTGATAATTATATGATATCTATTGATAAAATTAACGAATTGTTACCAGAACTTGATAAAATTAACAAGTTACATGATGCAATTTGCTTTCTATGTGAAAATAATATTCCAGAAGAATGTATTACCTCCCTAATTCCAAAAATTGGATTTGAGGTTGTGTGGAATGGTATTGATTCTAATAATGCGTTAATACAACGACAAATAATAAAGGACTCATAGATTGATTTGAAATTTGATGACTTCAGTTTGATATCGAAATTTGCTATGGATATAGAAATAGTATATATGTTGAGGACACAATACAATACACTTGAGATATTGCGGTCCGACAAAAGAGCAAAAATATGGCTTAAAAATAACGAAGGAAATTGGAGAGATACAACTTGCCCATGTGGTAGTAATTTCCACTTTAATGGAGATATTGATGAGTTATTTTCATGGGAACGGATACATCTGAGACACATGTCGTCAGATCCTGAAAATCACGCTATGCTATCGCTTTATCCAACTGATATGGTTATTTTTTATCATTCCACGAGTGGATATATTGTAGAAATCAGAAAACACAAGTCTCATGAGATTAAGGATTTGCAAAATGCCTGCTTGTATGGAAATGTCAAGCTTGCAGGAGTCTAATACTTAAGTTCAGGTACAGGCTTTAATTCTAAATTAAGTAGGAATTATTAAAAATTTGAGATACTGCTTTAGCAATAACTTACTAAAGCAGTTTACAAAAAGCAAATAACGGGAAGAAGAAAATGAATAAAACCATGAAACTACCGTCTGATTGGAAGTTTGAATCATCACGGAAAATATACTCCAATAAATATATCGAGTTATACGAGGACGTACTGGACATCAGGAATAAAAAGAAGATCTACACAAGAGCAAAAAGAAAAGATTATTCCACAATAGTACCGTTTGTTTCTGATAATGAAATTCTGGTAATTAAAAGTTACAGACATTTGGTCGATTCCTACCAAATTGAAGCTCCATCTGGTTATATTGAGAATGGCGAAACGCCATTTGAAGCGGCCAACAGAGAATTGAAGGAAGAAACTGGCTATGGAGCAAATAATATTATCAGCTTGGGTTCATATACATTAGATTATACTATGTTTGAACAAACAGGCAATTTATTTGTCGGTTATGATTTAGTTCATGAAAGGAAACAAGAATTGGGGATGATGGAGATAATAGAGACCACAATTCTAACAATTGATGAAATTAAAAAGTTACTATTTAATGGAAAAATATTAAATGCGTCCTCGATTGTTGCCTTTTACAAATCATTAGATTTTCATATGAATTATAAGAATAAGAAGATGAAATGATGATATTCTAATTGAATTGTATTATGAAGAATGGGAGTAATAATTGTTGCATCATCAGTAATTTGATCGATTACGGTAGTTGATAATAGTTTGCAAGATAGTTATGATGTTACAGTTATCGGTGGGGGCATACTAGGTTGTGCTATTGCTTATTTTCTTTCCATTATGACAGATTCAACAATTGTCGTGATGGAACAGGAAAAAAAAGTTGCAATGCATACTAGTAGTAGAAATACTGGAAAAGTTCATGCTCCGTTTTATTATAACCCAGAAAAAAAGTCATCAACTGCAACCTATGCATTGAAGGGATTTGACATGCTAAAGCGTTACTGTAAAGCACACAATTTACCATTTAAAGAAGATGGAGTAGTTGAGGTTGCAACTAACGACAGAGAAATTGACATTTTACATCAACATGTCCAATGGGCTCTCAAGAATGGTTTGAGAAATGAGGATGTGAAATTTTTAAGTAAAGATGAAATGCTACAAATTGAGCCTAATGTAAAATGTGAGTCTGGGATTATATGCTTTCGAGATGCTTCAACTGATTATGGTCTCATAAATCAAAGACTTATGGAAGACGCTATCAAGTTTGGTTGTAAGACATCGTTTGAAAACAAATTTAGATCAATTTACATCAACACAAGCACAGATTCAAATAGAAAAATGACAGTCATCGGCACTGTTAAAGATATAACTACTGATTATGTAATAAATGCAGCTGGTGGAAATTCTCTTGATATTGCACATAGTATTGATCTTGCAAAAGAATACACTGATCTTTATTTTAGGGGAGAATACTGGATAGCTCCACAAAAATATGGTAACCTTACCAGAAGGAGTATTTATACGGTACCACGAAATTCAGAGTATCCTTTTTTGGATCCCCACTGGATTATTAGAAGTGATGGAAGATGCGAAGTAGGACCAAATGCTGTCCCTGTTTTTGGTCCATATTCATATACTTTATATGATAACCTGAAAAATGTCGCTCCGAAACTTTTTGGATCATGCAAAGTAGGAGTATTAAAATTACTTCTAAGTAAACAGTTCCTCTACATGGTAGCAAATGAATTTTCTAGTTCTTTTTCTAAGACGAATATGATAAATAGAGTGAGGAGATTTTTGCCATCTTTAGATCCACATGATTTCAGACAAAGAGGTATGGCAGGTGTCAGATCATTGTTAATTGACAAAAATGGAGATTTTGCATCCGAGAGTTTACTTGTAGAAGGTGATTCTTCTTTACACATATTGAATTACAATTCCCCTGGTGCTACGGGAGCATTACCAGTTGCGGCTAACATTGTAAGAAAATT
>Ga0193741_1000199_pt1 | contig 16847 bp, 18 predicted proteins | sample L2s2metaG_FD_143059 | JGI IMG/M metagenome (GOLD analysis project Ga0193741, IMG submission 143059) | Soil microbial communities from a riparian zone of the East river system, Colorado, United States - L2s2 | ecosystem: Environmental > Terrestrial > Soil > Riparian zone | place: USA: East River...
GAGGTGCAGCGGCGCGAGCTCGATCCGCTCACCGCGGTGCGCGAGATCATGGAACGGGTATTCAAGGTGCGGGATGACGGGTCCGACGCTCGCTGAGATCCAGGACGCGCGCACGCGTCTCCAGGGTGTGGCGCGGGAGACGCCCATGCTCTCCTCGGAGACGCTCGGCCGTCTCGTGGGGCGCACGGTCTGGCTCAAGGCCGAGAACCTTCAGCGCACCGGCTCCTTCAAGATCCGCGGCGCCTACAACCGAATCGCGAAGCTGACCCACGCCGAGCGGGTAGCCGGCGTCGTCACGGCGAGCGCGGGCAACCACGGCCAGGCGGTCGCCTGGGCTGCGCGCGAGAACGGCGTCCGGGCCACCGTCTTCATGCCCGAGGACGCCCCCACGGCGAAGATCGAGGCGACGAAGAGCTACGGCGCCGAGGTCGTGCTCGCCGGGCGCAACTTCGACGACGCGGGCGCCGCGGCACAGGAGCGGGTCGAGGCGGGGGAGACGTTCGTCCACGCCTTCGAGGATCCGCTCGTAATCGCGGGCCAGGGGACGCTCGGCCTCGAGCTCGCCGAGCAGCTCGACCCGGCGGTCGAGACCCTGGTCGTCCCGATCGGAGGCGGCGGCCTCGCCTCGGGCATCGCGCTGGCGCTCGCCGAGCTGCGGCCGGAGCTGAAGATCGTGGGTGTCCAGCCGGCGAACTGCGCTCCCTTCGCCGGCCACGAGCCGATCGGCAGCACGATCGCCGACGGTATCCACGTCAAGCAGCCCGGCGAGCTGACGAAGGGCCTCCTCGAGGGCAAGCTCGAAGCCGTGGTCACCGTCACCGACGCGGAGATCGCGGGTGCGATCCTCCTCGTCAGCGAGCGCTGCAAGCTGACGGTCGAGGGCGCCGGAGCGGCCTCGGTGGCGGCGCTCCTCGCCGGGAAGGTCGACGGAGATGGCCCGGTCTGTGCGCTCCTCTCGGGCGGGAACATCGACGCGAGCATGCTGATCGAGGTCCTGCGGCACGGCCTCACGCGGGCCGGCCGCTACCTGGTCGTCCGCACGCGCGTCGACGACCGTCCCGGGAACCTCGCCGACCTGCTCGCTCTCGTCGCCGAGGGCCGCGCAAACGTCCTTGGCGTCGACCACCACCGCGAGGGCATGGATCTCCCGGTCACGGGCACGGAGATCGAGCTCACCCTCGCCATGCGGGACGAGGAGCACTGCGACGAGCTCTTCGCTCGCCTGAAGGCCGAGGGCTATCCGGTCGAGCGGGTGCGCTAGCGCCGCGTGGAGACGAGGAGGCGGGTGGCGCCACGCCGCAGCTTGCGCCGCCGCTCTGCCTCGAGAACACGGTTCAGCCTGGCGCGCACGCGCGCAAGCCTTGTGAGGGGGTGTTGGGCCATGCCTTCACGACGGCGTGGCCGGCCGACGTCTTCCGTGCGCTAGGTGTCGAGCTCGAGCCGCTCGTGGGCGAGCTCGAGGGTCTCGATCGCGACCTCGTTCGCCGACGCGTCGAGCTCGGGCGCCTCGAACTTCGCAACCCACGCGTCGCGCAGGAGCCAGCGCAGCACCGGCGTGCGCGAGTCGTCGAGGAGCGTGATGGCGACGTTCCGGCGCTCAACGGTGCCGTTCACGACCGTCTCCCACCAGTCCCACAGGTCGCGGGAGGTCGTGAGACCGCGGCTCAGCCGCACGTTGGGATAGCGCACGCGGCCCGGGAGCTTCCGTGAGGAGGAAATGGGGTCCGAGCCCTCGCGGTACTCGATCACCTCCGCCTCGGCGGCGAGGCCGCTCACGCTCTTGAACGCCGACGAGGCGATCCCGTCGATCTCGACGAGGAAGGAGTAGTTCTTGAACGGATCTCGTCTCGCGCCGGCCATCGGTCAGTCTCCTCTCACGTAGGCGATCTCGCGGTAGATCTCGAGGTCGTGGGTCATGGCGCCCTTGTACTCCTTCTTCTCGGCGTCGCGGTAGGTGACCCGCGCGACGACGGTCTTCGCGCCGCGGCGGCTGAACCAGGACGCGGTCGAGTCGAGGAGCGTCCTGATCTCCTTGCTCGGCGCGAGGAACGGGATGTTGGCGAAGAGCGGCAGCGCGGCGACGTCCTTCGTGCCGCCGAGGCCGACGAGCTTGCGGTTGAAGGTCGTCTTCACGTCGAGCGCGGGTCGGTCGCCGATGTTGGAGACGGTGAGATAGAGGAGGCCGTCCTCGAAGACGACGTCCACGATCACCTCGGGTCGGCCGCTCATCGCCGCAAGCCTACTCCCCGACTAGCTCGCGCAACCGCTCGGCGTAGAGCGGGGCGGTGGGCTCGTCCTCGTGGCGGAAGAAGCCGTAGACGTCCGTGCCGTCGGCCAGGAGAGGGCGGACCGTCTCCGCCAGCCCGGCGAGCGCCGCCTCGTCGTAGGGCGGATCGCGGAAGCGGACGTACCTGAAGGGCGCCGTGGTGTCGTGCGCGTCCACACGGGCGACGCCGCGCTCGTCGAGAAGCGCGCTCACCTCGGGCGTGTCCCACGAGTGGTGGCGGAAGTCGATGGCGACCGGCACGCCGGGCTCGAGCGAGTCGAGGAACAGTCGCAGGAAGCCGTCGTCGCGCGCCTGCGGCACCTTCACGCGCAGCGGCCCGAGGTGTTCGCCGAGGCGCAGCGCCATGCGGCAGAAGGCGTCGACGCCCTCGACGCGCCCGAACGAGGTCAGCCGGCGGCTCATCGTCACGGCGAAGCGGAACCCCTCGGGCACCTGGGCCGCCCACCGGTCGAACTGGTCCTCCTCGGGCACGCGGTAGAACGTGTTGTTGAGCTCCACCGTGTTCACCCGCTCGGCGTAGTGGTGCAGGAACGTGTCCGGCTTGGCGTCGGCCGGATAGAACCCGCCCTTCCACGACGGGTACGAGAAGCCGGAGGCGCCCGCGTAGAGCCTGCCGCTCACGGGCCGTCCGGCCCGTGAGCGTGTGGAGGGTGTGTGAGGGAACCGGGAGGTTCCTTCACTGCATCTAAGAAGGGGGCACGTGGGGGAAACATGGGTTCCCCCACGGGAGTGAGCCGGAGGCGAGCGACGGTCACTCAGGGAGTATGCGCACGTTCTCGGCGCTGAGGAACGCAGCCAGGCGCCGGCCCTCGGCCTCCACGGCGGCCGCATCTTTCTTCGACAAGCGGCGCAGCGGCTTCACGACGACATCGCCGTCCTCCGGCCGCCAGATGGCGCGAATGAAGCCGCCGACCAGCACCATGCGGAAGAAGCGTGCGTCCCAGGAGCCGAACTGCGGCCGATGGGCCGGGTCGACGATCCGCGAGCGGTCGGCGTGGGAGAGGAACACGTTGTCGTACTCCGGCAGGAAGCGAACAGGCGCCGGCACGTCGGGAGCGGAGATAGGCGCGTCCGGGAGGTCGAAGAGCTCGAGGCCGTTCTCGTCGCGGAACGTGCGCAGGCCGCCGCGCAGGCGCTCGAGCACCTCGCGGACGCGGGTGAAGCCTGACCACATGGCCACATCCTTCGTGCTCGCCGGCCCGAACGCACCCAGGTACCGCAGCACCGCGCGGTCGGGCGCCGGGTCGCCGTCGAGCGGCCGGCCGAGCCAGGTCTCGACCGTCGCCAGAGTGGCCCGCCCGCTGCGGCTCCAAAGGCCGCGCGGCGGGACCTGCAGGACCGGGAGGAGGTACGCCACCGTATGCGCCATCGCCTCGGAGTCGCGGTCCGGCCAGCGCTCCGCGAGCAGCTCCCGCACCTGTGCGCGCGTGCGCGGCTGCTCCTCGAGGAACATGCGGCCCGCGGCGACGACCTCGTCCGGGTCGGCGTCGCCCAGCCGCCGCCCGAACGGGCTGGCCGTCCAGTGGATCCGCTCGGTCACCGCCTGGATCGCCGGGCGGATCGCGAGGCAGTCGCGGGCGGTGACGAGGTGAATCGTCCCGCGCATGAGCGTGAGCCGCACCGCCTCGCGGCTCTCGATCAGGGCCTCCAGCTCCTCCGGCCGGAACCCGTCGATCCGCGTCCACAGCCCGACGTACGGGTCCTTCGGCTCCTGTGCCTGCATCCCGACCAGGTGCTCGATCACCTCGGCGGCCGGGCGTTCCACCCGCCGGAGCAGGAGCTGCCGCTCCAGAAGCGTTCTGTTCAGCTCCCGGGTGCTTAGAGCCCGAGGTGGCGCGCGATCACCATCCGCTGGACCTCGTTCGTGCCCTCGCCGATCTCCAGCACCTTCTGGTCGCGGTAGAGGCGCGAGATCGCGTACTCGTCCATGAAGCCGTACCCCCCGTGGATCTGCAGCGCCCTGTCGGCGACGCGCTTCGAGAGCTCACCGGTGTACAGCTTCGCCATTGCCGCCTCCTGGGCGAAGGGGCGGTCCTGATCCTTGAGCCACGCAGCCTTGTAGACGAGCCCGCGCGCGGCCTCGATCTCCGTGGCCATGTCCGCGAGGGCGAACTGGATGGCCTGGAACCTCGCCACAGGCTTGCCGAACTGCTCGCGATCCTCGGCGTAGGAGCGGGCGAGCTCGTAGGCGCCCTGTGCCAGGCCCAGGCCCATGGCCGCGACCGAGATGCGCCCGCCGTCGAGGATCTCGAGGAACTGCTTGAACCCCGCGCCGCGCGGCCCGAGCAGGTTTCCTTCGGGCACCTCGCAGTCGCGGAACGAGAGCTCGCGCGTGTCGGAGGCCCGCCAGCCCATCTTGCGCATCGGCGCCGAGATCTCGTACCCCGGCGTCCCGTTAGGGACGATCAGGTTGGAGATCTCGTCCTCACCGGTCCGGGCCGTGATGGTCACGCACGCACTGATGTCGGTGCCGGCGTTGGTGATGAAGATCTTGGAGCCGTTGACCACCCACGAGCCGTCACGCAGCTGGGCGTGGGTGCGGGTCGCGCCCGCGTCCGAGCCGGCGCCCGGCTCGGTCAGGCCGAAAGCGGCCAGCTTGCGGCCCCCGGCGAGGTCGGGCAGCCACTCCGCCCTCTGCTCCTCCGTGCCGTAGAGCAGGATCGGCGTCGTCCCGAGCGAGGTGTGCGCCGCGACCGTGATCGCCACCGAGGAGTCGACGCGCGTCAGCTCCTCGATCGCGATGGCGTAGGAGAGCGTGTCGCCGCCGGCGCCCCCGTGCTCCTCGGGAATCGGGATCCCCATGAGCCCCAGCTCGGCCAGCTCCGAGACGATCTCGTACGGGAAGCGGTGCTCGCGGTCGAGCTCCTCGGCGACCGGCGCGATCCGCTCCTCGGCGAACTCACGCACGGTCTTTCGCAGAAGGTCGTGCTCGTCGGAGAGGTCGAAGTCCACTACTACGACGTGAGGCGGCGGGCCAGCTCGGCGAGGAGCCGCACGCCGTAGCCGGTGGCGCCGAGCCGCGTGTAGTAATCGCCGCGGCCGCGCTCGAGGTAGGACGTGCCGGCGATGTCGAGGTGCGCCCACGGGCCCTCGCCGGCGAACTCCTGCAGGAAGGCGGCGGCGAGGATGGGGGAGGCCTGCCGGTAGTCGGACGAGTTCTTCAGGTCAGCGAAAGCGGAGTCGTTGTAACGCGCGTAGCGCTCGTGGAGCGGCAGACGCCAGGCGTGATCGCCGCTCGCGTCCGCGGCGCCCTGGATTTCGGCGACCCAGTCCTCGTCGGTGCCGAACAGGCCCGCGTACAGGTCTCCCATGGCGACGACGACCCCGCCGGTCAGCGTGGCGAAGTCGATCAGATGCGTCGCGCCCGACTCGCGCGCGTACCAGAGCGCGTCGGCCAGGATCAGGCGGCCCTCGGCGTCGGTGTTCGAGATCTCGATCGTCTTGCCGCTCATGGACGTGACGATGTCGCCGGGCCGGAAGGCGTGGCCGCCGGGCATGTTCTCGCAGGAGGGGACGACCGTGAGGATGCGGACGGGCAGGCCCAGCTCGGCGATCGCGGCGGTCGCGGTCAGCACGGCGGCGCCGCCGCCCATGTCCGACTTCATCTCGTCCATGCGGTACGCGGGCTTCAGCGACAGGCCCCCGGCGTCGAACGTGATCGCCTTGCCGACGAGGCCGAGGCGGAAGTCCGGATCGGCAGGCGACTCCGGCTCGTAGATCAGTGTGATCAGCCGAGGCGGGTTGTCGCTCCCCTGGCTCACGGCCGAGAAGGCGCCCATCCCCGCGGCGCGGATCTCCTCCGGGCCCAGCGCCTCGAAGCGGAGCGAAGGGTTGGCGGCCGCGGCTTCCTCGGCCCACTCGGCGAGGCGCTCGGGGGTGAGCTCGTTCGCCGGCGCGTTGACGAGGTCGCGGCAGCGGTTCGCCCAGGACGCGATGAGGCTTGCGCGCGCGGCTTCGTCCGCTCCCGCAGCCGCGCCGGGGCCGCAGAGGACGAGGCGCTCGAGGTCGGCGCCGTCGTCGTCTTCGTTCGTCTTCCACCGGCCGTTCTCGTACTGGCCCAGGAGCGTGCCCTCGACGATGGCGCGCGTCTGGTCGGCGGGCGAGAGGCCGCCCTTGCCTTCGATGAGCCACGCGATCGACCGGCCGCCGACCTCCTTCGTCCGGCGGGTGACGGCGGCGGCGGCCGTGCGGAGCGAGTCCGGGTCGAGGGCGTCCTTACCGACGCCGGCGCCGCCCACGCGGCGCGCACCGAGCCGGCCGTCCGTGTGCGTGAGCGCCACCGACCCGCGCTTCCAGCGAATCTCGCCCTCCTCAATCAGGCGGGCAAGCCGTCCGTCGAGCAGCCGGTCCAGCCCCTCGGCCGCCTCTGTCAGCGTGACCGGGTGGTAGACCGGGAAGACGAGGACGTCTGCCTCGACCCCACCTGGCGGCGCCTCGACAACGTCGATCTCCATAGGCGAGGCGGGATGGTATCGGAGCCCGCTCCCATCGTGCCCCGTTCGAGGGATCAGCCCCGGCCCCGCGAGGCCGATACCAGGTGTGCGCCACAGAGCGCAGCTCTACCCTCTCCCCGCCCGCACCCCTCCCCCGCGGGCGATACCTCTCCCCCTCGAAGCCCTCCACTTAGGAGGGCTTCATCGTTGGTTGGGCAGGCATCGCCACGAGGTCGCCCGGGTAACGTTCGGCGCGTGAAGGACGGCTTCGACTCGCGCGGCATGGCCGCCCTTTCCTCCGGCCATCTGGCGACCGACCTGGCGCAGGGGTCCCTGCCGGCGCTGCTTCCCTTTTTGGAGGCCAAGTTCGACCTCTCGTACACGATGGTGGGCGCGCTCATCCTCGTGGCGACGTTCAGCTCGTCCATCATCCAGCCGGCTTTCGGCCTCTGGTCGGACGTGCGCGGGGCGCTCTGGCTCCTGCCGGTAGGGGTCTCGCTCGCCGGTATCGGGATCGCGTTCGCCTCGATCGCGCCGAGCTACGGGCTCGTCATCGTCGGCGTGCTTTTCTCGGGGCTCGGCGTCGCCGCCTACCACCCGGAGGGCTCGAAGTTCGCCAGCTACGTGAGCGGGAGCAAGCGTGCGAGCGGGATGTCGCTGTTCTCGGTCGGGGGCAACATCGGGTTCGCGCTCGGGCCGCTGGTCGCGTCGTTCTTCGTCATCACGCTCGGCATGGGCCTCGACGGAGGCGTGTTCGTGGCCCTCCCGGGCCTGCTCGTCGCCTCGATGCTGCTCTTTGCGATCCCGCACCTCGCGTCGTTCGCGCCGGCGCAGATGGAGGTGCGCGCGGCCGCGGCGGCCGATCAGTGGGGCGGGACACTGATGCTCCTCGCCATCGTCGGCCTGCGCAGCCTCGCGCACATGGGCCTCTTCACGTTCATCCCGCTGTACGAGATCTCGCGCGGCAACGGGGCTGCCTACGGGACGCGCGTGTTGGCCCTGTTCCTCTTCGCCGGAGCGCTCGGCACGCTGGTCGGCGGCCCGCTGGCCGACCGGATCGGCCGTCGCAAGGTGCTCCTCGGGAGCTTCATCGTCTCTCCGCCGCTGATCGCGACCTACGTGCTGGTGGGCGGCACGGTCGGGCTCGTCGCTCTCTTCTTCGCCGGCGCGGCCGTGATCGGGACGTTCAGCGTGAGTCTGGTGATGAGCCAGGAGTACCTGCCGGGCCGGGTTGGTGTCGCATCCGGGCTCTCGATCGGGCTCGCGATCGGCCTCGGCGGCATTGCCGCGCTCTCGCTGGGCGCCCTCGCCGATGCGGTCGACCTCGAGACGGCGCTCCTCTGCACGGCTCTCGGGCCGCTCGTCTGCATCGCGCTCACCCTGCTCCTCCCGGCGCCGCGGTACCGGCGTCCCACGGGGCCCGAGCCTGCGCCTGCGGCGGCGATCTAGTCGTGGCGGCGTCGAGCGCCAGAGAGTTCTTCGAGGACCTGGCCGCACGGACGGCGGAGGGCTCCGCCCGCACGCGCGGCCTGCGGGCCACGTATCGGTTCGACGTCGATGGCGCGGGGAGCTGGCTGGTGGCCGTCGACGACGGCGCCGTCTCGGTGAGCGAGACGGACGCCGCCGCCGACTGTGTCATCTCGGCCCCCGAGGCGCTCTTTCTGCGCATCGTGCGCGGAGAGCAGAGCCCAATGGGCGCCTTCCTGATGGGGAAGATCCGCGTCGAGGGCGACGCGGCGCTCGCCATGCGCCTCAAGGACCTCCTGGGCTGACCGCTAGCGGGCGAGAGCCTCCTCGGCTGCCTCGCGCTGCTCGGCGTGCCTGCCCTCGGCGAACTCCTCCACCAGCTTCTCGCAGAAGGCCGGCAGGTCATCCGGCTTGCGGCTGGTGAACAGCCCGCGGTCGATCACGATCTCTTCGTCGACCCACGTGCCGCCGGCGTTTCGGATGTCCGTCTTCAGGCTCGGCCAAGACGTGACCGTGCGGCCCTTGACCACGCCGGTCTCGACGAGGGCCCAGGGGCCGTGGCAGATCGCGCCGACGGGCTTCCCCTGCTCGAAGAACGACGCGACGAAGGCCATCGCCTTCGAGTCCATCCGGAGGACGTCGGGATTGACGACGCCGCCCGGGAGCACGAGACCGTCGTACTCGCTCGCGTCGGCGTCCTTCACGGTCTTGTCCACCGGGAACGTGTCGCCCTTGTCGCGGTGGTTGAAGCCCTGGATCTTGCCGGTCTTGAGCGAGACGAGCTCGGGCTCGCCACCGGCCTTCTCGACGGCCTCCCACGGCTCGGTCAACTCGACCTGCTCGACGCCGTCGGTGGCCAGGAATGCGATTCTCTTGCTGTTCAGCTCGGTACCCATCGAGCCTCCTTGCGATCGTTTTCGCTTCCTTTTCACCTACCCGCGGACGTCGCCCGAAAACGGGGCCTCGAGCGCCCTGTTCATGCGGGATCGCGACCCCTAGGGAGCGAGGCGCTCGAGACGCCAGGAATCGCCGTCGCGCGTGTAGCGGAAGCGGTCGTGGAGGCGGTTCGGGCGGTTCTGCCAGAACTCGAGCCGCACGGGGCTGAGCAGGTACCCGCCCCACCAGGGCGGGAGGGGCGGATCCTCGCCGTACGTCGCCTCGGCATCTGAGAACGCCCGGTCGAGCTCCTCCCGGTCGGGGATGACGCTGGTCTGACGGGACGCCCAGGCGCCCAGCCGGCTTCCGAGCGGCCGCGTCCGGAAGTACACCTCCGCTTCCTCCCGCGGGAGCGGCGCGACCGGCCCGGCGACCGTCACCTGTCGCCGAGGCTCCTGCGGCCAGTGGAAGACGAGCGCGCCGTTCGGGTTCTCGGCCAGCTCGCGGCCCTTACGGCTCTCCGCGTTCGTGAAGAAGCGGAAGCCGTCCGCGGCGGCCGACTTCAGGAGGACGGTGCGCGCCGACGGCCGCCCCTCGGCGTCGGCGGTGGCGAGCGTCATCGCCTCGGGCATCTCGACACCTGCGGCGACTGCCTCCTCGAACCAGCGGTGGAACTGCGCGATCGGGTCCGGGTTGAAGTCGGCGGCGTCCATCACTCCTCCAGCTCGACGAGGACAGCGCCGCCCGCAACTCGGTCGCCCTCGGCGACGTGCACGCGGCGGACGATTCCTTCGTAGGGCGAGACGAGCGGCGTCTCCATCTTCATCGCCTCGAGGACGACAAGCGGCTGGCGGGGCTCGACCCGGTCGCCTTCCGCCGCGAGCACGCGGATCACGACGCCGGGCATGGGCGCCGTGATCGCGCTCTGCTCCCCGGCCGGGTCGGCCGCGTGGGAAGCGTGCTCCACGGTCGGCGGGGGGCGGAGCGGAGCCGGTGCGGCGGTGCGGTCGCGATTGAGCCTCCACGCCCCCGACCACGGGCCCGGCGGCGCCGTCGGGGGCGAGAGCGGCGGATGCTCCTCCAGGAACGCGGTGGTCGCACGGCCGGCGCGCACGTCCGGATGGTCGACGAGCCAGCGAAGGAAGCCGAGGTTCGTCGTCGCGCCCGCAACGCGTGTCGCACGGAGTGCGCGGGAGAGGTCGTCGAAGGCCTCCTCCCGGGTCTCTGCGTGCGCGATCAGCTTGGCGATCAGCGGGTCGTAGGCGACCGGGATCTCGTCGCCGGCCTCGACGCCCGCGTCGACGCGCAGGGTGTCCGGCAGCTCCAGGCGCTCCAGGCGGCCCGCCTGGGGGAGGAAGGTCAGCGGGTGCTCGGCGTAGAGGCGGACCTCGACCGCGTGGCCTTCCGGCGGGCGGGGCTCGACCGACAGGGGCTCGCCGCCTGCGATGCGGAGCTGCTGCTCAACCAGGTCGACCCCGGTGACGAGCTCCGTCACCGGGTGCTCCACCTGGAGGCGCGCGTTCAGCTCGAGGAAGTAGAAGCGCGCGCCGTCGAGCATGAACTCGGCCGTGCCCGCGTTCTCGTACCCGACGGCGCGCGCGAAGGTGACCGCGGCCTCGCCCATGGCCGCTCGCAGGTCTTCGTCGAGGGCGGGCGAGGGGCTCTCCTCCAGCACCTTCTGGTGGCGGCGCTGGATCGAGCAATCGCGCTCCCCGAGGTGGATCGCCGTCCCGTGGCCGTCGGCCAGGATCTGGATCTCGACGTGGCGGGGGCGCTCGACGTACCGCTCGCAGAAGACCCGGCCGTCGCGGAAGCCCGCCTCCGCTTCCCGGCTCGCCGCCTCGAGCGCCTCCTGGAGCTCGTCGGGCGACCGCACGACGCGCATCCCGCGGCCGCCGCCCCCCGCGGCGGCCTTGACGATCAGCGGGTAGCCGATCTCGTCCGGCTCGCCCGACTCGACGACCGGTACGCCAGCCTCGCGGGCGAGCCGCTTGGCCTCGAGCTTGTCGCCGGCAGAACGGATCGCCTCTGGGCCGGGGCCGACGAAGACGAGCCCGGCCGCGTCCACGGCCTCGGCGAAGTCGCCGTTCTCGGCCAGGAAGCCGTAGCCGGGGTGGATCGCGTCGGCGCCGGCCTGCTTCGCGGCGCGCACGATCTCCTCGGAGTAGAGGTAGGAGAGGATGGAGACGGCCTCGTCCGCCTGTCGCGTGTGGAAGGCGCCCTCGTCGTCCGGCGCGTGGACGGCCACGGTCTCGATCCCCAGGCGCCGGCAGGTGCGGAAGACGCGCGCCGCGATCTCGCCGCGGTTCGCCACTAGGAGCTTTCGGATCTCCATGGAGTCATGCGCCCTCGGCGCGCCCGCAGCTTAGTCTCCGGCCCGAGCGGACGTGGCCGAAAAGGCCGTTGTCGGAGACGGCAACACTCGTCTATCCTGAAGGAAAGCGAACTCGAGCGGCGCAGCCCGCGGCCTCGTCTCGGTTCTGGACAGGGAGGTCGCTCATGCGCGCATACCTATTGGTGCTCCTCGCGGCGTCGCTTCTCGCGGTGCCGCCTACTGCGTCGGCGGAGACCATCACGATGGAGGAGCCCGTCGTCCTGGAGACCGGGGAGACGCTCCTCCAGGCCGCGGAGTTCACCGACGAGGCGGTCGAGGTGGTCGCGGGCGCCGCGATCAGGTGCAGGAAGGTGCACGGGTGGCACGGCCTCAAGCACCCGCTCCTCGGCTACTTCTACTGGAAGTACATCCTGACGATCCGGTGGTGCTGGCGGGCCGGGGGCTCGCTGATCGTCAGGACGACGAACCCGTGGTCACCGACGTACTGGCGCTCTGTCGAGTGCTGCCTTCAGTTCTCCGGCTGGGACTTCAAGGGGCACTTGAGCCTCGACGTGGACGGCGGCGCGGGCCGGAGCATGTATCGCGTGCGTGCGCAGGGAAAGTTTCAGCAGTGCTTCCAGTATTGCTTCAACACGAAGACGCCCTGGGTGCGCCTGACTGGGTACCCCGGTGGGGCGTGGGGGTTCGCGCATGGGAACTAGGCGCCTGGCTCGGCGTGTCCTGACCGCCGTCGTGCTCGCGCTCGTGGCGCTCGTCGCCCTGGTCGTCCTTCTCACCTGGGGCACGGGCGCCGGGGGAAGCGGGAGCGGGCCGGGCTAGCGGGGCTCCTGCTCGGAGAAGATCCCCCACGAGCCGCTCTCCGGGAGGGTCGCGGCGCGCTTCTCCAGGAACGCGCGGAGGCCCTCCTGCCCCTCGGGGCTCGTTCGCAGGCGGGCGGCCAGTTGCGCCGTCGCCTCCCCCGCGGGCCGGTCGCGGACCAGTCGCTTCGCCGCGCGCGCGGCCTCGGGGCCGGCGGCCAGGATGTGGCCGACGACCTGCTCCACCGCGTCATCGAGGTTCTCGGTGACCTCGTGGACGAGCCCGATCCGCAGGGCGACGTCGGCGCCGAAGCGCTCTCCCGTCAGGAAGTACCGCCGGGCCGCGCCGCTGCCGATGCGGGCAAGCACGAAGGGCGAGATCACCGCGGGGACGATCCCCAGGCGGACCTCGGTGAACCCGAAGACTGCGTCGGGCGACGCCACGACGACGTCGGCGCACGCAACGAGGCCGGAGCCGCCGCCCAGGGCGAAGCCCTGCACGCGGGCGACGACCGGTGTGGGGCACTCGTCGATCGTCTCCATCATCCGGTACAGCCGCATCGCGTCCTCGACGTTCTCGTCGTAGGAGAGGTCGATCGACGCCCGCTGCCATTCCACGTCCGCGCCGGCGCAGAAGCTCGGCCCGTCGCCCGCGAGCACGACGACGCGGGCGTCCCCTACGTCGGCGAAGGCGTCGGTCAGCTCAGCGATCAGGGCCGCGTCGAACGCGTTCCTGCGCTCGGCCTTCGCGATCGTGACGCGCAGGACGCCGCCGTCCCGCTCGATCCTCAGCGCGCTCATCGTGCGAGAGCATAAGGTTCGTCCGGTGATCAAGGGCACGCTGGCAGCCGCCGTGACCCCGTTCCGCGACGGCGGCGCGACCCTCGACGAGGACGCGTTCGAGCCGCTCGTCGACTTCCTCGCAGGCGCCGGACTGGACGGCATCCTGGCGATGGGCACGACGGGCGAGGGGATCCTCCTCTCACTCGCGGAGCGCACACGCGTCACCGATCTCTTCCTTGCCGCGTGCGACGGGAAGCTGGACGTCGCCGTCCACTGCGGTGCCCAGACGACTGCTGACACGCTCGCGCTGGCCGAGCACGCCGCCGCCGAGGGAGCGGACGCCGTCGCCGTCATCGCCCCGCCGTACTTCCAGCTCGACGACGAGTCGCTGTTCACGCATCTGGCCGCGGCGGCGAGCGCCTGCGCGCCCACGCCGTTCTACGTCTACGAGTTCGCCAAGGTGAGCGGATACGCCGTACCCGTGCGTGTCGTCGAGCGGCTGCGCGACGCTGCGCCAAACCTCGCCGGGATGAAGGTCTCCGACGCCCCGTTCGAGGCCGTCGAGCCGTACCTGATCGAGGGGCTCGACATCTTCATCGGCGCGGAGAGCCTCATCGGCGCTGGGATGCGGCAAGGCGCCAGCGGCTCGGTCTCGGCGCTTGCGACAGCGTTTCCCGAGCTCGTCGCCGCCGCCGTCCGCGAGCCGAGCCCCGAGCGCAGCGCCCGTCTGGGCGAGCTTCGGGAGAGCCTGGAGGCCTTCCCACGTCACGCGGCCCTCAAGCGGATCCTGGCCCTGCGCGGGATTCCCGTGCGCGAAGACGTCCGTGCTCCGCTCCGCGGTCTCACGGACGAGGAGCGCGACCGGCTCGACACGCTCGTGCCGGACTGGCTCGGCCAGCCCAGCGGCGAGCGCGCCGTCCACTAGCGCGATCCGACCTCCCCCGGGCCCCCGGTGCGGCGACCGCGACGACGACCGTGCCGTGAAAAAGGGACGCCCGCCGGGGCCGCAGAGCCGGCGGGCGTGTCTGTCCCCCCATGGGAAGGAGTCCGTCGGAGGGCCGAAACTTGCGCCCCATGTGCAGATTCGTGCCCTTCCGGGTAGGTGACAGGGGTAGCAATGCGGACAGTTGCGGCGGAGATGAAGGCTGGGCGCGACCTGGAGATCCTCTACGCGCGCCACAAGAGGGACGTCTACCGCTTCGTCCTGCGCGACGTGCGGGACCCCGACGAGGCCGAGGACATCACCCAGACGGCCTTCCTCGATGCCTTTCGAGCGCTCCGCCGCGGGGACGAGCCCGAGCGGCCCCAGGCCTGGCTCCTGACCATCGCCCAGAATGCCGCGCGCCGGCGGTATCGCACCCGTGCGGGGCGTCCCCCGGAGGTCGAGCTCGATGCGGAGTTCCTCGCCGCTCCCGACCGGGACGGCCCGTCGGCCGACGACATCCGAGTTGCCCTCGAGCGCCTTCGGCCCGCCCAGCGCGAGGCGCTCGTCCTCCGCGAGATCGGAGGCCGTTCGTATGTCGAGATCGCAGCTGCGATGGACATGTCCGTCCCGGCGGTCGAGACGCTTCTCTTCCGTGCGCGCCGCGCGCTCAGGATCGAGCTCGACCACGAGGCGCCGCGCACGAGGAGCCGTCTGCTCGGCGGCCTCCTCACGTGGCCGGTCGGCTGGGACGGCTACGCGTCGATCCTCGGCTGGCTCTCGGGGCGTGGTGCGTCTCTCAAGGTCGCGGGGGCGGTGTCCGCCGCCGTGATCGCAACAGGGGTAGGGGTCCAGCAGGGCCTCGTGCCCCGAGGCGACTCCGACCCAGACGCGTCGGGCGCGGCGGCCGCACCGGCCCCGGGCCCTGAAACCGGCGCAACGGGCAGCGGGCCTACACTGCCGGCCCGTCCCGATGCGACGCCGGCCTCGGCCGATCGCCAGGCGACCAGGCGTCCACGCAAGAAGGCGCAATCCGAGTCGACCGGGCCACTTGCGAAGACCACCACCGAGGTCGTGACCGGCCTGACGGAGCTCACGACCACCACCGCGCAGCGCGAGGTCGACGCCGCCGTCAGGACGTTGCAGGCGGCGCCCGAGCCGGCGACGCCCTACATCCGGAAGATCCCGAAGGTCGTCTCGGGGATCGGGGCGTTGAGCGCTGCCGAGATCCCGAGCGCGATCACCTTGCGGGTGTCGACGGGGTCGACGATCCCGTCGTCCCAGAGACGCGCGGTCGAGTAGTACGGGTTCCCCTCGCGCTCGTACTTCGCGCGGATCTCGTCCGGGTCGGCGCGCCCGACGCTCGAGAGGACGTTCGCAGCCTGCTCGCCGCCCATCACCGAGATGCGGGCGTTCGGCCACATCCAGAGCTGGCGCGGCGCGTACGCGCGCCCGCACATCCCGTAGTTGCCGGCGCCGAATGAGCCGCCGACGATGACGGTGAACTTCGGCACCTGCGCGCAGGCGACAGCGGTCACGAGCTTGGCGCCGTCCTTGGCGATCCCGCCGGCCTCGTACTCCTTGCCGACCATGAAGCCGGTGATGTTCTGGAGGAAGAGGAGCGGAACGCGTCGCTTGCAGGCGAGCTCGACGAAGTGGGCGCCCTTGAGGGCCGACTCGGAGAAGAGCACGCCGTTGTTCGCCAGGATCGCGACGGGGTAGCCCTCGATGCGGGCGAAGCCGCAGACGAGCGTCTCCCCGTACAGCGGCTTGAACTCGTGCAGGCGGCTGCCGTCGACGAGGCGCGCGATCAGCTCGCGGACGTCGTATCCCTTCGCGTAGTCCGTCGGGACGATCCCGTAGAGCTCCTCGGCGTCGTACAGCGGCTCCTCCGGCGGGGGCACGTCCCACGGCGGGTCGGGCTTGCGGCGATGGAGGTTGCGCACGATCTGGCGCGCAAGCGCGAGGGCGTGCTCGTCGCTCACGGCGTAGTGGTCGGTGACGCCTGAGACGCGCGAGTGGACGTCGGCGCCTCCGAGCTCCTCGGCGCTCACCTCCTCGCCCGTGGCCGCCTTCACGAGCGGAGGCCCGCCGAGGAAGATCGTCCCTGTCCCGCGAACGATGACCGTCTCGTCGCTCATCGCCGGCACGTAGGCGCCGCCCGCCGTGCACGAGCCCATGACGACGGCGATCTGCGGGATCCCCAGCGCCGACATGTTCGCCTGGTTGAAGAAGATGCGGCCGAAGTGCTCGCGGTCGGGGAAAACCTCGTCCTGCATGGGCAGGAAAGCGCCGCCCGAATCGACCAGGTAGAGGCACGGCAGGTGGTTCTGCTGGGCCACCTCCTGGGCGCGGAGATGCTTCTTGACCGTCAGCGGGAAGTACGTGCCGCCCTTCACGGTCGCGTCGTTGGCGACGATGACGCACTCGGTGCCCTCGACGACGCCGATGCCCGCGATCATCCCGGCGCCGGGGGCGTCGCCGTCGTAGACCTCCCAGGCAGCGAGGGCGTTGAGCTCGAGGAAGGCCGACCCCGGATCGAGGAGCCGCTCGACGCGCTCGCGGGCGAGGAGCTTCCCGCGCGCGACATGGCGCTCGACGCTTTCCGGCGAGCGCTCCGTGGCCACCTGCGCCGTCCGCCGGCGCAGCTCGTCCACGAGCGCGGCCATGCGCTCGCGGTTGGCCGCATACTCCTCGGCCGCCCGATCCGCCCGAGAGTCGAGAACGGCCACTAGGCGGGCTGCGGCAGCTTGGCGATGACTGCCTTCACCGCCCGGAGGACGTCAGCCTCTTCGTGCCCGAAGTCCTCGAGGTAGGCGTTCAGCGCCGCCCGGACGAGGCGAAGCTCGTCGTCGGTGAGCTCGATCGTGTGCATGGTCCGTAGCCTACGCCCTACCCGGGATACCAGGCCGGTCCAGACTGGTAATCGGGTTTCCCGAGCGCTACC
>Ga0193741_1000200_pt1 | contig 16767 bp, 17 predicted proteins | sample L2s2metaG_FD_143059 | JGI IMG/M metagenome (GOLD analysis project Ga0193741, IMG submission 143059) | Soil microbial communities from a riparian zone of the East river system, Colorado, United States - L2s2 | ecosystem: Environmental > Terrestrial > Soil > Riparian zone | place: USA: East River...
TATAATACTAATGTAAAAACAAACAATATGCCGGTCACAATAATACCAATGATGAGAAACGTTATTGCAGTCACATGATATGTAGTATGGAATGTGGGTTTATCGGATTTATCTTTTCCATACATTACGGAGCCTGGTCGTCGGATTGTTATAATAGTATGATGAGTACATTGCCTTGCATTGTACACAGAGCAGCTAAGAAATGCACATAGAGTATACTAGAGGCTTTATAATCTTAGAAGCATCATCATGTTTACTTCTTTAGGAGATCGTTTCATAATATAAAGGTCGCAGGACTAGTTTATGTCGCTGCCTTTGCTCCTGATGAGGGCCAGTCAATTTCGAATCTCATCGACTTAACAAAGTTGTTGAAAGATCTTGATTTCCGATAATGGAGGATTTTCTTACATAAACCCATCTATGTTCCATGGAGCCTTTGCTCAAGATGTGGATCCTATAGGAGCTGACGTTATGGCAATTGTGCAGAATACAGTTGCATAGTAAATATAAGATCAACTACTTCTAATGCCGTACATCCCAGTACTATTAACGCAATGATCGCTATTGTCTTTTGCATTATTCCAATCCTAGAGATAAAGTATATAAGTATTATCTCTTGGATTGTTTGAGAATCCATCAATCTGAAAAGATATACTAGTAGGTTGTTGTTGTGTCAATGCAGTATGATTTTGGTTTAATACTAATGTAAAAGCAAACAATATGCCGGTCACAATAATACCAATGATGAGAAACGTTATTGCAGTCACAGTCACTGTTTCACAAGAAAAACTACTTTGTCATATGCCCCAGTCAACAAAAGGCGCAAAAGTCATGATGATGCCAGCTGCAGCCATTAATTTTAGGAAGTCCCATCCAGATACTCGAGGGCTGTTATTAGTTGAACCTCCTTGACTCATTTCGATCACCTGTCCAGAAACATGCGCAGCGTGCATGTGACAAGAAGAGGTTGGGGTACTGAAGATGTAAACCGTGGCCCGAATCGAGATAGACGATCAGGTGCGCAGTGATCTGAAGCCGGCGCGAACCTCTTCTGAAAAGAGTTGCGGCTGTTCCCAAGCTGCGAAGTGGCCGCCTTTCTCCACCTTGTTGTAATGGATGAGTTTGGGAAACGCCCGCTCTGCCCAGCTCCGCGGCGCCGGATAGAGTTCGTCAGGGAAGACGCTCACGGCAACCGGGATGGAGACGCCTTTGGCATTGAAATACCCGTTACCCCAATACTCCCAATAGAGACGGGCTCCAGAAAGCGCCGTGTTCGTCAACCAGGCGATCGTGATGTTGTCGAGGATGTCATCGCGCGTGAGGCCCTCGGCCTGTCCTTGAAAGACGCGTGAAATCAGCTCGTAGCTGCGTGCGTCGTGATCAAGGAAATAAGCGGCCAAGCCCACGGGTGAGTCCGCGATTCCGTATAATGTCTGCGGTCGCAGACCCATCTGGAACCCGTATGCGATTCCCTTTTGATAAACGAACTGCAGACGGTCGTAAGCGAGTTTCTCTTCGGCTGAGAGACCCGATGGCGCCGGCGCGCCGGAAAGGGCCGCCCTGTCAATGTCGGCTGGAAAGATGCCCGGCATGTTGACGTGAATGCCGAGCAACTCCGGAGGCGCCTGCAGGCCCATTTGTTCCGTGACAACTGCACCCCAATCGCCGCCTTGCGCCACAAACTTCGTGTATCCAAGGCGCTTCATTAGCTCGACCCAGGCACGTGCAATGCGGGCGGGGCCCCAGCCGGACGTGGTAGGCTTGCCTGAGTATCCGTAGCCCGGCATTGATGGGATAACCAGATGGAACGCATCGGATGCATTTCCGCCGTGTGCGGTGGGATTGGTCAGCGGATCGATGATCTTCATCTGTTCAATGATCGAGCCGGGCCATCCGTGAGTAACGATCAGAGGCAATGCATTCTCATGTTTCGAACGAACGTGAATGAAATTAATGTCCAGTCCATCGATCTCGGTTATGAACTGCGGCAGGGCGTTCAGTTTCGCCTCGCACTTGCGCCAATCATAATCTGTCGCCCAATAGCTCGCGAGTGCCTGCATCGTCGCGAGCTGCACGCCCTGCGATGCATCCGTGACCGTTTCCCGATCAGGCCACCTTGTCGCGTTTATGCGCCTGCGCAATTCGGTAAGTTCTGCTTCCGGAACATTCACATGAAACGGACGAATATGTTCTTGCTGTTGTACCATGCTGATTTATCTTTAGCATACATATTTAATGAGCAGGAGTTCTTTGCAACTAAATTTAGAGAATAATTGCAATGCAGTCGTCATAAAAACTTTGAAATTAACATGGGTATCAAAGCTGTCTAAGTGTTAAGAGAGCAGAGTTTTTAAATACATAGATGAACAAGGAGTCGATTTCACATTCATGAGGCCGAAGAATATAACCCATTTTTATTAGCTAAATGATTAGTAACTATATTATTATTTATTACTACTTCTTAAGAAATGACGGAATCTAACTTGATAGAAAATCCTAAGTTTATTGTTTGTTTTCAAATCCCGACGAATAAGCAAGGTAAACTAACATCAATAAGTTTCAAATATATCATCTTTCGGTATCAACAATGAAATCCAATGAATTATGGTTTAAATCAAACTCTACTTTTTTCAATCCAAATTCTTCAAACAAAAATCTATATAGTTCTGCCATATAAAGAGACCAATTCTTTCCCATATCATGTTGTATTACATACGAATGTCGGGTATAATTGACTTCATGTCTATATGGGTAGCCTGATATTTTAATCCATGTTTCGATCACATCTAGAGCCGATTCAATATTGTATTTATTTCTTAGAAGCAGTACAAAATCTTTGGTTTCATTCTTCGCTATATATTCTGCAATGGAAGATATCTCTTTCTCTGGGAGTCTGTTTATGAGCTTACTTAACAATCCTCTCCTTACAGTAACAAATCCAGCTTTTGCTGCATTAGAATGCCAATCAATATGCCTTCTTATGATATGACTTACTAATGTATTGACACTGATATCTTTTTGCTCTGCTTCGCTATGTAGTTTATTTAAAATAGTGCTATCTAGTCTAAAGGTGATACTTTCACTTTGATGTTGCAGCTTTACCTCCTTCTTTTCCATAATATTTGTAACCATAGACCCAAATCTGATATATCCAAGTCAACTAAACTAAATAATTATTTCCTGTTATTTTGTTACTGTATCGCCATCTTAGGAACATGGTCCTATAACTGAGCATAAATAACAATAAAAAGTGAAAAAAGTAATCATAGAGTCAGGTAAATACAGGATTCCAGTCGAGAGACTATACTACAACTCTATAATAGTCATATGTAGACTGTTAAATAATGGGGACGGAAACTATTTGTGTTAAGAATTACGAAGAAAAACAAATACACTTGATTCCACAATTAAGCCTCCACCGACACCCAGCGGCCGACCGACTCGGATAGTGCGGCCACTCGAACGGCATCATCGGGGAAGAATGTGAAGGACCTCTTCCATGTAGCGATCGGCGGCGGCGGCTGCCTCCTCTGGATTGCTGCCGCTCTGACGCGCGTTCAGATAGGGCGCGTACCAGTCCCACCAGTGATGTTCGGCGTGTGTCTTCTCGAAGTGGTCGTGGTGCTCTGCCGTCTCGCGGAGGAGCCCTGCCAAGGTTGCAACGTCCATGGTCTGTGGTCGGGTCAAAATCCACTCGCGGCCGGGAAGCCGCGTCTGAATCTCCTGGAGCAGCCAGCCGTTCCCGTCCGGATCCTCGAACGAGGCAAATGAGTAGTAAGAACGGCCTTGGGGGTCATGCCCGCTGACGCGTGGGTCCTCCACGGCGTTGTTGAAGGGGCCGCCGGCATAGTGGAAAACCTCGCTCACATCGACACCGCGGGCGATCAAGTTGTCGCGGGCGGCGCCGATGTCGTACACAGCTAGGACCGGGCGGTCGATCGAGCCCGGCTGGGTGGAAGTAATCCCCTTGCCGAAGATGATCGACGCCTCAGAACCGGGAGGAGTGAATTGTACCCCCCGGAAGTTCTCGTTGGCGACATCGATATCCAAGCGAAAACCCAGTTTCTCGTAGAAGCGCTTGGCCCGATCGACGTCAGAGACAGGTATGAACAAAACTTCTAGTTTCATATCCATGATCAATAATGTTCTTTTTCTTTTATTTAACTGGCGTGGTTGTTTTCTCCGGCAACGGTGACGAATAGTCGATTGCCGGAGAGAGGGAAGACTTGAAAAAGATCGCTGTATTATTTCTTTATAACTAAAAGACATTTATTTACAAAACAAATATTCTATGACAAAGTAAATTAGTAAAAGATTTCAAATAATTTAATGTCCATAATTATTTGAAATTCTGAGTTTGAAGATGTATCAAAGCGTACAAGAGATCTTTTCTTAGAGAGATTTAAGCAAATTATTTCATCAACTGATCCCGTGAATTAGTGTAATCTTAACAATCGAAATGATAGGATAAAAACTGTGAATATTACTACAGCACTGATTAGAAAAGTGTTCCCCCAATTAAATTATACAAAAGGCCTCCGGTTGTTAATCCAATTATGCTCGCAAGACTTGCAAAGCTACTTGCAACACCCTGTACTGCACCTTGGTAGAGAGTTCCTGCACGCTTTGAAAGTATTGACATTACAGATGACCACATAAGACCATTACCAAATGCAAACAATACTGCGGCCCCATAAATTAACACAACATTATTTTGATATCAACAAAGCAAAATTTGTTCCTAAAATCACACTACCAATAATTACTAATTTTTCTTCGGAGAATTTTTTCAATGCTCTACGTAAGATCTGACTTGGACCAAAACCATCATGCCACTCAATACTGCAAAGAATACTCCCATTTCAGATACTGTCCAACCTAAACCAGATATGGCGTGAATTGGAAAAGAAGTATAAAAGATATTGAACCCAAGAAAAATTAGAAAATACAATAACAGTAAATACGGAATAAATTCAAGGCTGAAAACAACTTCATAAACAAGAACAAGATTAATCATTTTATAGGAAAAAATGTATGAAGGTAAAAATATGAAGGCAGTTCGTGTTCACAAATACGGCGGTGGGCCTAAGGATTTAGTATATGAAGAAGATATAATGCAACCACCACATCCCAAAGAAGGAGAAGTTTTAGTTAAAGTCTATGCTACAGGAGTTACACTAAATGAGATAGTTTGGATCTGGGAACATCCTGGTATTTCTCTTCCTCTGATTCTAGGTCATGAATTCTCAGGTCTTGTCGAAGAGGTTGGTCCCAAAGTAACCAATCAAAGGAAAGGTGATGCTGTATATGGACTAACCGATCCTTTGTCAGTCACACGTAATGGTGCCGAAGCAGAATATGTTATTGCAATGGAATCAGAGATCGCATCCAAGCCACAATCTATTGATCATGCATACGCCGCAGGTGTTCCAATGGCTGGGCTTACAGCTTGGCAAGCACTATTTGATCATGCACATTTATCATCAAAGGATACAATACTCATTCACGGAGCAGCTGGCGGTGTTGGTAGCTTTGCAGTACAACTTGCTCGATGGAGTGGTGCACATGTCATTGGAACGGCTTCTTCATACGATTCTAGTTTTTTAGAGGATTTAGGAGTCCACGACGTAATTGACTACAAGAAAACAAGATTTGAAGATAGGGTTCATGATGTAGATGTCATATTTGATACAGTGGGTGGAAAGACTCTTGAAAGATCTTGGAAGATTCTTAGAAGAGGAGGCAGGCTCGTATCTGTGGCAAGTCAAGGAATTCCCACAAATTATGATAAACGACAGAAATACCTCAAAGAAAAGGGAGATTCATTTGGCGTTAATGCTACGTGGTTTATAGTACATTCCAGCATAGAACAACTTATCCGGATCGGAGAGCTGATTGATTCTGGCCAATTAAGACCTGTTGTTGATACAATACTTCCACTTTCTCAAGCAAGTAAAGCCTATGAAGGTGCAAAAGATATTCATAAACATGGCAAAATAGTTCTCCGTGTAAGAACTGAGTTAGAATAAAACAACACGGTAGTTGTAATAATAATACCAATGATGAGAAACGTTATTGCAGTCACATGATGTGAAGCTGGAATGCGTTTATCTTTTCCGACCATTACAGAACCTGGGCCCTCGGCTTGTTATAATAGTATGATGGGTACATTGCCTTGCTTTGTACCGAGCATCATTATAAAACATAGTCCATTTCGAGCCACACCAATGGCATAAATCTTTAGATATTGCTTATCTGTGATATAAAAAAGGAAAACTACTTACAATGTGTAAATATTACGTGGTAGCGAAAAAGGACTGATTCCTATTAATAAGGTCTTGATATTGTTGTATCCACTCTCCATCTACCCGAAAGTAAAGGTATAGAATTGAAATCCTTTTCCTTTAATATCAATCAGAATATAATGAGAGGCGTAGTTGTTGTGTATAGCCAAATTATACAGCCTTTGTCCGTCAATTCTGAAACTACCATCAGATGATAAATCCTGTCCTAACGAATTATCTGATATATAGGCTGTTGAATTTCCAGCTGCTTGCTCATATCCACCTGCACCCAATTTGTCGTCATTGTCGTTAGATACAATACCTACACCATTTCCTCCTGCTATTATATTTACAGACTTTCCATAATAGATCAATGCAATTCTGCCTGTATCACTTTGAAGTTCCATACTGTCGGGATTGTTTTTCCACTTGCCTTGAAGGTATGCATTGCTAGGCTTGAAATTTGTAGTAGATGGTATAGAGTATGAAACTGTCTGATCCGGTTTGAAGCCTTCAGGATTTCCAATTGGAGTTCTGGCTGTATTATACCCTACGTATATTTCTGGTGTTGTGCTCTTTTTTAAATCTACATAATACAAACTTCCTGGGTTGATTAATGTTGTTGGCTTTGTATTGAAGCTTATTTCTTTTGCACCCATCAAAGAAGCGCGTTCGGCCACTAACGACTGAATTGATTTTTCTATCTGATTATAATCACCTTCGCCTATGTGATCATATCTAATATATCCTTGAGTATCAATCAAGTAATATCTGGGCCAATAATTATTTTCATATGCATTCCAGGTTCCATGGTCACTGTCTATTATTACAGGATAGGTTATTCCAAATCTTTTGACAGCATCCCTCACATTGGCATGGTTTTTTTCAAATTCAAATTCGGGTGAATGAACACCAACTATGACTAAACCCTTATTAGAATATTTTTGATTCCAATCGTCAATGTACGGCATAGGACGAATTGAGTTAATGCATGTGTATGTCCAAATGTATACTAACACTACTTTTCCTTTAAGAGATGAAAGTGTAATTGGACTATTGTTATTAGGTGTATTTATGTAACCACTAATTTGAGCAAATTCAGGTGCCTTTTTGAATTGTGACTTGTCAATTTGCTGGAATTGAGTAGTATTAAGCTTGATAGTAGTTACAGTTTGATTTTCTACCATTCCATCTGCTACAGCAGGGTGAGTCATTTCAGATCTTTGACTAGGGCCCTTCACACTGTCAATGTTTTCCTCAAATCCGAATTCAGGTGAGTGAACACCAACTACTTCTTCTTTATCTGTCATATTCGCTGTGAACTTTTGTTCCCCTTGTGCAAATGAAGAACTTAATAGATTACCACTTGCACTTACAATCATTGTAACAAGCGCCAACGATGCTGTAACTATTCCCAATAGACGGAGCACCTTTCTAATATACATATTATCTTACTATAGTTTCTCCATATATGATACTATTAAAAATTATATCTTTAAAGGGAGACGTCAGCAATTAATGCAATACAAACATCAGACTCGGCAATAATTTTACCAATGAGGAAGTAAAAAAGATAGTTCTCATTTACTAGATGTAGTAGAATTACCACTAAAGAAATTGTTAAGTAGTTTTACTACGACATCCGGCTGCTCTTCTGGAATATAATGTCCTGAATTTGGAACTGTGATCCCTGTTACATTTTGAGCTAATAGCTTCATCCCATATATGACAGTAGGCATAGTGATGTTACCTCCGAATGTTGGAATATATCCTCCTCCTAGTGCCAATACTGGCATTGTAAGCTTAGTCTTTGAATAATTCTGATTTTGGATTGCATCCTGAGGAAAAGCCCGATAGTGCTCAAATCCTGCATGCATCCCACCTGGAGCAGAATAACGGCTAACATATTCATTGATATCTGCCTGCGTTATCGCGGCTGGATTAAACGGAAGATTGTGAAAGAACCATGATAAATACATCATCTCTTTTCCTTGCACAAGGGCTTCTGGTACGTCTGGTGTTTGATGGAATATGACCCACCATAACGGCATTCTACCAGCAGGTACGAAACCAGGAATTGTTAATTCCATTACTGCTAACCTCTTTACTTCCGTAGGATGTGCAGCTGCATATGAATAGGCTACTTGTGTTCCGATATCATGACCCACTAGGGAAATTGTTTTAAATCCTAGCTGAGTAACTAGTTGATGTATATCTTCAGCTAAGGTCTTACCATCATAACCAGTTGATGGTTTTGAAGAGTCTCCGAGGCCTCTAAGGTCAGGTACTATAACAGTATAATTTTTAGCTAAGTCTGGCATTACACGATGCCATGAATACCATGTTTCTGGCCATCCATGTAATAAAACTACAGGTTCACCATGTCCCCCGATTACGTAATGCATTTGAATACCATTAACAGTAGCCATATGATGAGAAAATGTCATGTTATCAATCTGAAAAGATGTTCCTTCTAAAGTAGGCTGTTGTTGTGCCATTGCAGTATGATTTTGGTTTAATACTAATGCAAAAGCAAATATGCCGGTCGCAATAATACCAATCAAGAGAAACGTTATTGCAGTCACATGATGTGAAGGTGGAATGCGTTTATCTTTTCCGACCATTACAGAACCTGGATCTCGGCTTGTTATAATAGTATGACGGGTACATTGCCTTGCATTGTACCGACTAACTTTAATAATATATGAATGAATTAATCACCTATGAATACTAACGACACAATATCCCAAATTGAAATGAATAAAGCTATTATTCAACGATACTTTGAGGCATACAATAACAAAAATGAAACAATATTTGATGAAATAATATCGCCTGATTACATCGACCATGGCCAATCTGCTTATATGGGCTCGCCTGGAAGAGGAATTGCTGGAGCAAAAAATGACCTTAGGTTTTCTTTGGATAGATTAGATGACTTGAATTATGTGGTAGAGGACATGATTGCATCGCCAGCCTATACGGATCTTGTAGGCACATATTGGAAGGGAACATTGATACAAAAAGCAACCTCAAACAATCAACAAGCAGAAAAGACAATTAACTACAGAGGCATAAGTATATACCGCATTCAAAATAATAAAATGGTAGAAACCTGGCATGTGATTGATGGATTGCCACCGGGAGGCTTCTGAATCCGCAGCCATCCAAAATTTTAAAAAAAAGAGCAGAATTTTTGAACTTTTAAAAAAGATCCTAAATCCAAAAAGTAAGAGTATGTCTGGCAATAACTAAGATGGAGTTGGAAATATTGTTTAATGGAAATCCTATTATCATTTAGTAGCCTTTGGTTATGATTCCTCAAAACTAGAGGCTATTATCATAAATACATCGTAAATCGTCTTTCATCTGCTTCATCTTACTTTCTAATATACTGGTTCTTCCACAGTATTACTGACTAGTTCTCATATCTTATTGAGGGAGTTACCTTATATATTATCACGTGTACCGAATCTGGAGTCTTTTGCTGGTAATCGGGCATGAATAAAGAAGAAGAGCACACATTTGATCTAGTTGTAATAGGAACTGGGACAGCGGCGTCTACTACCGCCTCAGAATGCAGTTCCGCTGGTTTGAGCGTTGCTATAATAGACTCGCTACCATTTGGTGGAACGTGTGCTTTACGTGGATGTGATCCAAAAAAGGTTCTTGTAGAGGCGGCAAAGATAATTGATTCAAATCAAAGACATGAGAACAAGGGTATAATTGGTTCACAAGGAGTTCAGATTAAATGGGCTGATTTGATCCGTTTTAAGCGGACTTTTACTGATCCTTTCCCAAAATCTAGAGAGGATGGTTACATTAATGCTGGCATTGTTCCATTTCATGGCCATGCAAGATTCATTGATCCAACTGCTGTTAGAGTCAAAAAAGTTGATGGAGGTAACAATAATGATATTATTCTAAGGGGCAAGCATATTGTAATTGCTACAGGTTCAAAACCAATGAACCTAAACATTCCTGGATCAGAGAGTATTATCACAAGTGATCAGTTCTTAGAGTTGGGATGTGATAACTTACCTGATAGAATTGTATTTATCGGCGGTGGGTATATTTCATTTGAATTCGCCCATATCGCAGCGCGCAGTGGATCAAATGTTACAATTTTACATCGTGGTAAACAACCCCTTGAGCACTTCGATCCAGACCTTGTCAATAGATTGGTACGAAGAAGTAGGGACATTGGAATTGATGTTAGGTTGGAGGCAGCAGTCAAGAGCATTGATAAATCGTCAACAACAACGGCCTCCAATCGCAATGATAGGAACAATCTGGTTGTGCGCTATTCTTCATCTGATACTTCTAAAAAAAATAATCGCAATAAAGGTGAAACGGCATTATTAAAGATAGAAGCTGATACGGTTGTACATGGCGCTGGCAGGGAGCCGAATATTGATGGACTAGATTTAATGAATGCAGCTGGCATAGAATATACCCGCAGAGGGATAAAGGTAAACGAATATCTTCAAAGCGTTTCAAATCCAGCTGTCTACGCAGCAGGTGATGCAGCAGCAAGTAGGGGCTCACCATTAACTCCCGTAGCAAGCTATGATGGAGCTATTGCAGCGAATAATATAATCAAAGGTAATACCATGAAGACCAACTATGCTGGTTTACCTAGTGTTGTATTCGCCATCCCTCCCCTTGCTTCTGTGGGTATGCAGGAAAAAGAAGCAAAAGACCAGGGACTACGATTCAAGATTAAGCATGAAGATACGTCTGGATGGGCATCATCTAGGCGAGTGGGTGAAACGTGCGCAGCATTTAAGGTGTTAATTGAGGAAGATACAAATAGAATACTAGGAGCACATATTCTTGGTCCTCATGCTGAAGAAGTGATTAACATATTTTCACTGGCTATTAGATTAGGACTCACCTCAAAGGATCTTAATGATCCAATACTCTATACTTATCCAACCAACTCTTCTGATATCCTCTATATGTTATAGTGATAATCTTTGTGGCATCCTAAGAAGCTAACAAATCCTTTTAAAATAAATCTAAGTCCCCCTCTAATTGCGTGTGTTATCATAGAAATTCAGTCTCTACCTATAACTAAAGTGAACAAACACGTCTAGATAAAACAAGAGAACATCATATTAATACAATTTTTGTCATGTCTTTTCGACTATTGAAAGAGAAAGACACCTAGTTTTCTATACCATATTATTCTTCAAATTTGCCATAAAGAACTGAGTACGTAACAATAACTACAACTGAGATAATCGCAACCGCTACGGCACCTATGGTAGAAAAGGGAAGTAGAAATAATGCAATAACTCCACATAATATATAGAATCCAACTAACATGCAAGTGTATGCACACCTAGCCAATGGTGAGACTTCCCCAATTCTACCGCTTGCAACAGGTATCATTCCTATACTCGACACAATAAAGAAAGTCCCCGAGGCAGCTAACCCCGCAATAACCAATTCTGATAATTCCATAAAATTTGGTATATTATCTATCATTGGATAATGAAACTTGTTATCTGTATGCATCTCTATCAAAAAGGCCATAATAGTAAATGATATACCTCCTAGGAATGCTGAAACTGGTAGTCCATACTGATGTCGCGTACCTTCACTCATGACTAAAGTATTAAGGTAGTTAATAAAAAAGGATTTTTACTTGTTATGTTCTTCTTTATGATGTTTGTTTAGCAGAGGTTTTGTGGTCAGAACTTTCCCACATATTTTACACTTGAATCTTGTTTCAAATAGATTAAACTGCATCTTACCTATTATTCCTAACATATCTATTAAGGATTAGCTTTTTGTTGTTGTCTAGTCTAAGCGATAACACTTTACTATACAAAGGCAAAATTGTGACACTAAAATCTTTCAAAGGTAATTTCCAAAAAATCTTCGAGGGAAGGTATCATACAGAATACGTGAACATACCAATAACAATAATCATATAGTATAGTCTAAGTATACTCTCATGGTTCTAATTAGGTGCCCCAAATGTGGAGCGAACACAGAGTTAGCCGCCGCATACTATAATGTAGAAGATACAGAGGTTAGGTGCAGTGGATGTAAGGCTAAACTTACTGTAACTCTAAAAAATGGAGAAATCAAAAAAATAGAAACAAAAGGGCCGGGCATCGGATAAGTACGCTTTGGAGACAGCAATCGAGGAGTCGCCTGCGTCTTATTGTCTTGGTAACAGACCATCAGAAAATTAAATACAACTTTTTCATAGTCCTAATTGTTACCAGGTTATATCGATCAATAGCCACCGGACGAATAATACACTATCACAAATTCAGACACCCAAAGGATAGCTTTACCCTAATTCATCAATAGACATTGCCAAAATACGAATCTGTCATTATACTCAAACCTCAATAAAAATATTATTAGAAAGTATAATAATTTGTTATGGTTCTACTGATGAGTCAGATGCATGTCCATGGTATTTTTTCCCATATAATTCTGCTTCTTTTGCTAGCGTCTCAAAATTTATCATATAGTGAGGAAATTGTCTTAACGAACGTCTATAACCTATAAACTCTTTTGATGCATTCCAACACCTTATTGTCGTATTCCAAAAAACATCAAAGAATAGGCCTTTTGAAACGAGTCCATTTCTTACTAAAGATCCTATCTCATCCATATCATCGATTGTTCGCTCAACATATTCCCTATAAATTTCGCTTTGGAAGACACCTAAATCACTTGTTTTCTTATACATATGATAAGCCTCGTATAGCTTTAACCTTGACTCTCTTTGTTCTTTACCATTAAGTAGTTTGAATACTTCCATCATGCCGTCAAATTTTCTTTCTCTTTTTTGATAGTATACTGTTACGATGACAAGGCCCACAATAGCTACGCCAGCTATATCGGTTATTATTAATATTCCCTCTAAGATATCTGATGTATCGAACCCAACTGTATTAGCATCAGCAGCATTTTCAGTTATGCTAATAGTCATAGGATCTCTATTATCATCCAATGGGCGGGTACTTAGATTCGTACTGTAAACATTATTTTGGGCAAATGCAAATGCAAATGCAAATACTAATCCCACATCACTGTCAAAAATGGTTACGACCAATAATACAAGAAGTATAAAGTACAAGATAATCATAATGATAGTATATGTAGAGAATCTATAAAGCAATTGTGAAGTTGGCCTTTATACAGTTGGTCAGTCACATACCTGCAATATACAACATCCTATTGAGTATTTTAACATACGCGCTAGGAGCTATCTGATGTATTCTTCCTTTACATTATTTCCATATTTCTGAAGCAGTTTGTTCACTTTAGGATCAATAATAAAATTGCAATATGGAGCATTTTGATTGTTTTCATAGTAATTTTTGTGATAATCCTCTGCAACATAAAAATTTCTAAAGGGGGTAATTTCTGTCACAATGGGATCTTTGTAAACACCTTCTTTTTCAAGCTCCTTTTTCGATCTCTCAGCGATCTCTTTTTGTTTTTGGTTATGATAAAATATTGCAGATCGGTATTGTGTGCCAACATCGTTGCCTTGTCTATTAAGAGTAGTTGGGTCGTGTGTATGCCAGAAAATATCAAGTATTTTTTCAAAAGGCGTAACTTTCGGATCAAATTCGATCTGAATTGATTCTGCATGCCCGGTTTTCCCTGTGCATACTTGATTATACGAAGGATCTTTCACTATTCCTCCTGAATAGCCAGGTAGAACAGATTTGATACCTCTGAGTCTTTTAAAGATTGCTTCACTGCACCAGAAACATCCGTTGGCGATTGTGGCGATTTCAGTATTATTATTCATGAACTTTTTTTGGCATCTCCTTTCCCTTCGGGATAAAACGTATAGATAATGAATTGACACATTCCCGAGTGTTTTTATCTGTCAAATGTTCTCCGAGAAATTCATGTCCTAGATGTGCACCACAATTTTCACATTGTATTTCTATTCTTATTCCATCAGGATCAGGTATATGCTTTATTGCATTTTGGAAGCTTTCATCAAAGCTTGGCCATCCACATCCCGCATCAAACTTGCTTTTGGATGAAAATAGAGACGCATTGCACCTTCGACAGATAAACGTTCCATCTTCATAAAAATTGTCATACTTACCACTGAAAGGAGCTTCCGTTGCTTTATCTACAATAATTCTCTCTTCTTCTGGTGTTAACTTATTGTAACTCATGCTTTATAACTTCCTCAGTAGAAGATTTTGAATCTCAAGCATATAAGATTATATAATTTTTTGAAGTGAAGCTAACATCTTCTTTGTGCATTTCAACATCAATAGCTTAGAAGTGTTTTTATTTCCTAAAAACCATTATAGAATGTTGGTGTAGGTCATTAGCACTAGTATTGCTGCTATTGCTAGGATTCATTGATTCATGTCAGCCTACACCAACAAATCATTAGATATATTGTAGTCTCTATCAATAATAATATCTAGATGTCTGCTTCTTTCCCTGTCGACTTGTAATTGATGCATTGCGGGATCATTTGTTGCATTTCTCCATACTTGATCTTAATAGGTGCTCCCACACTTTCACCCCCGGGGTGTCTCTATACTATGTCAAGTAGGGTAGGGGGTTGATTCTCGTTTTTTGCCATCCAGATGACAGCTTTGATTCGAAATACGTTAGCAGCTATTTGTACAGTGAATTCTACTGTTGCTGGGTGAGTGATTCTTGCATTATCATCAAGACAGTATCAAAGGCGGCAAGTATACTGTTAGAATTGAGAAGAATTCTAGTAGTCTTTTCTTAGTAATAACTATAGTTAAGTTAAGCATAATGCCTAAGTATTAACAGTTGAGAATATCTCATACAAGAAAATCTTGGCAACAACTATCTCAATTATTTGTCCAATCTGTGGTAGAGTTCAGACAGCAATTACAGGTCTCGAATCCAACAAAAAGGTTTGTATTGACTGTAATATGGATATTTAAAAATTTCCTCAAAAGATCGAATCAACATACAAAAGTCCTAGATATATGATCATATATTGGAATTTGGAATCTTACACACTTACATACCTATCACAATTTTCTGGCTCTGATATTGCCATTTACAACTAATATAACTTGAAATGGATTGTTTAGTTACCCGATTGAATATGTGTTAAGTATAGCAAATAGACCTCATAACTGAAAAGACTTCCCTTTTGATACATATTTGTTAGGCGGTTTTGGGGGGGGTCGAAATTGAGAGAAAGAAAGACTCTATAATTATTTAATGAAAAACATGATGTATGAGGACGATATGGGGTTGGTCTTTTAGTTTTATCCTTCATAAAGCGGTTATACTGAGCAGGGAATAGACTTGACCTATGACAAGTTTATCTAGATTTAGTATTGTAGCCAATGCAAGCTTTGTTACTGAAGTCAAATATCCTATGTCAAGAGTATCTGGGGTATCTGATACACTATGATAGTTAGGATTCAGCTCCGATCCTCCGTCATGAAGACCTATTACGGTTTTACCTATGGCCTCAAATGGAATCAGGTCTGTTTTCCCAAGTGTACGCAATGAAGCTTCTAAGTTTGTATATTCTGAGTCAATCTGCGAAATGAACTGCCCGACGTTCTTTGAATATACGTCATTTGTTGTAATCTTATTTCCTAGATCATACTCAACAATTACTTTACCTAGTCCGAGAGAAGGATAACCTACCATATCTAGGTTCAATACTAAGTCAAACTTTGTACTGTTGGTCTGTTGATGTTTTACATAGGCTACCGATCCCCACTGACCTTGTTCTTCGCCAGAAAATAAGACAAATTGTATATTATTCTTCAAATCAACTTTAGAAAGGACCCTTGCTAGTTCTAGAACTGCAGCTACCCCACTAGCGTTATCATCAGCCCCTGGAGCTCTTGCATTGCTCTGATTAATATCTCCCATCCGGCTATCGTAATGAGCAGAAATTAGAATATGATGATTCTTGTCGTTTACTGATGTTGAACCTTGATCACAAATAATATTCTTCAAGCCGTAACTTTTTCCCTGATCTGGTTGAGTAAAATTGTGAAAGTAAACTCTACCGTTACATACACTTTGAAGCTCATTTCTAAGCCAATATGCGACGCCTTCAACATAATCAGATTTAGTGTGCCGAGTCTGAAATGAGGACAGATTGTCTATCCAATTTTTTAATCTGGTAGAATTGACTTGGTCTACGATCGAATGTACTAAACCAGCAGATTCTTTCGACTTTTCCTGCTGTGACTGATCATTTAGACATATGTTAACAGAAAAAAGACACATCTTATGACTATTATTGCCATTTCCAGTTGCATATGCGATCATTATACTAGTTGTATTTGATAAACTAGCAAAGTTTATGATCATAATCATGAAGAACGAAACCAGATAGATTTGGAGGCGTAAAGCCATCGATAGTAATGGGTAGCGCAATTTACAATCTCCGAAGGGTTATTTTTTCGTAGCTGGTATAAAACTGGTTCGTTTAAGCTATTTCATTTGTCTAATTTTTTAA
>Ga0193741_1000201_pt1 | contig 16743 bp, 11 predicted proteins | sample L2s2metaG_FD_143059 | JGI IMG/M metagenome (GOLD analysis project Ga0193741, IMG submission 143059) | Soil microbial communities from a riparian zone of the East river system, Colorado, United States - L2s2 | ecosystem: Environmental > Terrestrial > Soil > Riparian zone | place: USA: East River...
GCAGACGATGGTAGGCCCATCACTTTGTCCGAGGGCAACGTTGAGCGCATCCGACCGCATGCGGCCTTGATCGTCGACCGGGATCAGCTCGATCTCGTCGGTGCCGAACCCGAGGTAGCGCAACGCCCCGACCGCGGAGATGTGGACTTCACCACCGGCGATCACGTGGACGCGGGGCGCCTTCTGCAACCCGTCCGTCTCGACGTTCCATCCTGCGCGGCGCAGCACTTCGTGACGCGCCGCCGCGAGACAGGTGAAGTTCGCCATGTGGCAGCCAGTGACGAATCCAACACTGGCCGTGCGCGGCAGATCGAGCAGCTCGAGGATCCAACCTGATACCACGTCTTCGATCGCTGCTGCGGCCGGCGACATGACGTAGAGCGCCGTGTTCTGGTCCCATGCCGATGCGATCCAATCAGCAGCCACCGTGACCGGCACCGCGCCGCCGGTGACGAAACCAAAATAACGTGGCCCGGCGTTGGCGACGATGCCGGCATCGGCGCGAGCGGCGAGATCGTTCAACACGGCGACGGGATCCGACGCGCCTTGCGGCAATGGTCCGCCAAGGGCCTCACGCAGTGAGCGGCTTGTCGCAGTGCCGCCGACATGCCGCGACGCGACCTCGTCAAGGTATTTGGTCGCGATGCGGTGCGCAGTTTCTAAAACCTGTTTGTGCATTTCTGCGATTTACTCCGTCCCCAATCATCCCTGTGGCAGGGAGAAAATGGGGGACTGACACCGTAATCAGCGGAGCGCGACGAGCGGGAGATCGCGGGCGGCCGCCCACTGCTCCCACTCGATCGCCGTCCTGGTCGCATACACGGCGCTCGGATCGTCGCCCTCCGACAGTCCGAGGCCCTCATACAATCGCTCGCGGAAGTGCGGCTCGAGCGCGCCCACGGCAATCGCGCCCTCTCGTGTCGCGTAGATCTGATACGAGAAATTACCGCCGCCGAGATGTCCGCCCGGCGACGTCAGCCCGTGATAGAGCGGCGCCGCCAGATCGCGAAGCGTGTCGTAGAGGCCGACCACGCGACTCCCGCCCGGCTCGCGCATCACATCCTTGATCGTCGCGTGCGCGCGTTCGGCGCCGGCCATGTCCGCCAACAACGTCAGCGGCATGACGCCCTGCAGCAACCCGGCGCGTGCCTGGTAGGTCAGATCGTGGCCGGGCTCTTCTGGATTCGCCGTGTCGCCGACGATATTGACGTGCCGCAGCTGCGGGAACTCACGAGCGAGCGATGCCGCATCGAGATGCAGACGGGCGAGCGCAGAGGGACGCTGACTCGCCAGAAAGACATCACTCTCGGCGAGCAGCGCTTTCAATCCCACGATTCCTGCCGAGGTCTTGAGATCGAGACGCGTCACGCGGACGTGCGCGTGTAATTGGTCGTACCACGGCTTGCACAGCGCTGCGAGCCCATCGCCCCATGGCGGTTCGATCTTGATTGCCGTCGCGCCCCCGGCGACCAGCCGCGACACCGCGACCGGGCCCGGGACGTTCTGCGCCATGCTAACGATTCGCATCGTCCATCCATTCGGCGACGATCGCGGCGAGATCCATGTCCGGCGCGATCAGGCAGCTGTGGCCATGTCCTTCGAGCACCCGCATCGTGGCGCCCGGCGTCAGCTCGCTCATCAAGCGCGCCTGTTCGACCGACGGCACCAGGGTGTCGCGATCGGCGGCGAGGTACAACACCGGCGCGGCGATCGACGGCAGCTGATCGCGGATGTCGTAGTCGCGCAGCATGCGCATGCGCGACAGGTAGCCCTCGCGCGTCGCGGCCCGCATCAACTCATGAAAGCGCCGGATCTCGTCGCGCTCGGTCTGCGGCGAATGCATCCGCCGCGCGTTCAGCTGGCGGACGATGCGCATCATGCCCCACGGCGTGGCGCGGAGCAGGTGATAGCCGAGCCAGAGGCGCGCCTGCGATCCGAAGTGCGCGAAGGAATTCAGGATCACGAGGCGCTCGACGCGTTCGGGATGCGCCACCGCGTAACTGAGGGTCAGGGCGCCGCCAAACGATTCGCCGAGCAGCGACACGCGGCCGCCGCCGGTGGCGACGCGCTCGACTTCGGCGTGCAGATCGGCGACGAGATCGTCCATCGTGGCGGCCTCGTCCCTGAGGGTCGTGGCCGTGACGGTGAAGTCCCGCTCGAGCGAGGGGAGCTGGCGATAGAAAAGCTTGCCGGTCCCGTCGATCCCGGGCACCAGAACGAGATGGTCTTTCACTGCTGAGTCTTATGGTAACTTGCGGCGCGTGACGCCAGCTCAAGCCGGCCGGGTAGCCTGGATGGTCGTGTCGATTTTCATCGTCGAAACCCTGGTGTTCGGGTTGTCGGTGCTGCCGGCCTTCGCCTTCTGGTCATGGACGATGGAGTGGGTCCCGAACCCGTGGATCCTGCGGCCCGCGGTCTTTGCGATGTCGCTCATTCCGGCCTACCTCGTGTTCGCGTTCGCGTTGATTGGCCTGTCGGCGTTCTCGACGAAGATCTGCGGCTGGCGCACGAAGCCGAACGGCGCGTGGAAGCTGCGCGATCTTGAATGGCCGCTGCTTGACTGGTCGCGCTACATGATCTCGACGCACGTCGTGCGCGTGCTGGTCGGGACGTTCTTTCGCGCCTCGTTCCTGTGGTCGCTTTACATGCGATGGAACGGCGCGCGCATGGGCCGCGGCGTGCATATCAACAGCCTGTCGATCTCCGATCACAACATGCTCGACTTCGGTGACGGCGTGGTTCTTGGCGAAAACGTGCACCTCTCGGGCCATACTGTAGAGGGCGGCATGGTGAAGACCGGTCCGGTGAAGCTGGGACGGTATGTGACCGTGGGCCTCGGCAGCATGGTGGGGATCAACGTCGAAGCCGGCGAGAAGTGCCAGATTGGCGCGATGAGCGTGGTGCTCAAGGGCACGAAACTCGACGCGGAGTCTGTGTACGTCGGCGTTCCGGTCCGCAAGGTCGAGCGCAATAGCCCGGCAGCCGCGACCGTGGAGACCGCACTCCTCGACGCATGACCCTTCAACCCTTGAACTGCTTGAACCGCTGAACCGTTGAACCCACTCATTTCGATCGTAGTTCCCGTCTACAACGAAGCGCGGACCGTCGCCGACGTCATTCAACGACTGATCGCGATCGATCTGCCCGCGCCGCGCGAGATCCTCGTCGTCAACGACGGATCGACCGACGGCACGCGCGAGGTGCTCGACAAGGTCACGCAGCGGCCCGAGTTGCGCATCATCCACGCCGAGAAGAACGGCGGCAAGGGCAGCGCTATCCGGATTGGCTTCGCCCAGGCCACCGGCACGATCGTCGCGATCCAGGATGCCGACCTCGAGCTCGATCCGGCGCAACTGGCGGAGTTGACGCAGCCGATTCTCGATGGCCGCAGCCGAGTCGTCTATGGATCGCGGTTTCTCGCGGGCCGCCCCGAGGCGCCGTGGCTGTCAATCCTGGCGAACCAGGTCCTGACCGGGACGACCAATGTGTTGTTTGGCGGCCGGCTCACCGACATGGAGACCTGCTACAAGGTGATGGAGCGCGAGATCGCGCAGTCGCTCAACCTCGAATCCAATCGCTTCGACATCGAGCCCGAGATCACCGCGAAGCTGCTGCGCGCCGGTCATTCGATTCTCGAGCTGCCGATCCGCTTCGAGCCGCGCAGCCGCGCGCAGGGCAAGAAGATCGGCTGGCGCGACGGCTTCCGCGCGATTCAGGTGCTCTTCAAATACCGATTCTCCAAATGACCAGCGTGATCGGCACGATAGCAGCACTGGCTTTGGCTGCGTTCAGTGTCGTGCGCGGCACATGGGCCGTGGGCGGATCGGATTCGTCCTGCTATGCGCTGATGGCGAAGGCGTTCGCGAGCGGCCGTGTGCAGCCGCACAGCGCACTGGCTGACGCACCGTGGCCTGATGTCACGCGCACGCTCGCACCAGGCGGATTCATCGCATCACCGCTCCACGCGGATGCCGCGGCGCCGATTTGCGCACCGGGCATGTCGGTGTTGATGGCGCCGCTCGCTGCGGTCTTCGGCCAGGATGCGATCTTCTGGCTGACGCCGATCGCGGCGTTCGTCCTGGTCCTGGCGGCATTCGCGATCGCGAGGCAATTCGCCGGCGGGATGGCGGGCGCGACCGCGGCGATTCTCACGGCGACGAGTCCGATCGTCCTCTTCCAGGCCGTCCAGCCGATGAACGACATCCTGACGGCCGCATTGTGGCTGTCGGCGGTCGCCGTTGGCGGCACGCAATTGTTGTCGGGGGCGCTCATCGGCCTCGCGATTCTTGTCCGGCCGAATCTCGCGCCGCTGGCCGTCGTGCTCGCGGCGATTCCATTCATCCAGCACAGTACGCGCGAGCAGAAGCTGCGGGGCCTGATGGCCATGATCGCGGGATCGCTGCCTGGAGTGCTCGTGCTGTTGTGGCTCAATCACGCGCTGTATGGCAGCGTGATTGGATCCGGCTACGGCCCCGCATCGGGCTTGTTTGCGGTTGGCCACATCAACGAGAACCTGGCGAATTACTGGCGCGCGATCTTCCAGACCCAGAACGTCGTCCCGCTGATCGGCCTGCTGGCGCCGTTCGTGTTCGACGGAATCAAACGCAGAGCCGCCGTGCTCGTGCTCGCATTTGCCGGCGGTGTGCTCGCGATCTACCTGCTGTATTCACCATTTCCCGAGTGGTGGTACTTGCGCTTTCTCATTCCCGCCCTCGTCGCGTTGCTGATTCTCGCCAGCGCCGTCAGCGTGCATCTGCTGGCTCGAGCGAACATGGGCGGGCTGATTCCGATCGTGGCCGTCGTGCTCGGCATCATCGGCACGCGCGCCGCCGGCGATCGGCAGGCGTTCGAACTGCAGCGCATGGAAGGGCGCTACCGCGAGACGGCGAATCTGGTGCGCGATCGCTTGCCGGGCAACGCCGTCTTGATCACGGTGTGGGAGAGCGGCAGCGTGCGCTTTCACGCCGATCGCGAAATCGTGATGTGGGAGTCGCTCGATCCCGCGTGGCTCGATAACGCGCTCACCTGGCTTCGCTCGAAACAGCTGCAACCGTACTTCCTGTTTGAACGGCGTGAGGAACCCGAATTCCGCGCGCGCTTTCGCGGGCAATCGGAAGTCGGCGGCCTCGACTGGCCGCCGCGATTCGATCTCAATCGCCAGGTGAGGATCTACGATCCCGCCGATCGCGCGCGCTATTACGCGGGTGAAAAGTACCCGACGGAGAACGTCAGGCCCCGCCTTCGCTGAAGCTTCGGCGGGACAAGTCCGACTGCGCTAGCTGCGCAACACCCAGTCTCCGAGAAAGATGTAGATCGCGTAGACGGTCCCTTCGCCGACGATCACGCCGAACAGGAATTTCTTGTAGTTGATCTTCAGTGAACCGCAGACATAGCACAACACGTCGGTGGGCAGGAACAGGAAGAAGCTCCAGCCGATGATGATCGGCAACTGGTATGACTGGAGCAGCTCCTTCAGTTTCCGAATATGGTTCGGATACTTGCGCTCGACGATTTCGTCCATGTGGATCGCTTCGGCAAACCAGTAACAGATCGAGGATGAGATGCCGATGCAGGGAATGGTCAGCGCCAGCAGCACCCACGGATCAAAAAACGGCATGGCGACCAGCAGCGGGAACGTCGCTGGCACCAGCGTGAATGCTCGCAAGGCGCCGATCAACAGGTACGAGATCGACGCGACCCAAAACGACGCCGACAGGGCGTCGCGCAGCTCGCTCTGCACCGCCTCGCGCTTGAAAAAATACAGATACAGGGCGCCGGCCGCGATCGCAATCCACAGCGCAAAGAGGCCGTAGCGCACGGCCTTGTGCTGAATCACGCGGGTTCTTCCTCCCCGACGTGAATCTGGTGCTCGAGCCGGTCGAAGCCCTCGCTGGCCGCCGGTTCCGGTGTGAGCAGCGACACGACGATGCCGACGATGAACGACAGCGGAATCGTGAAGAGTCCAGGATTTCTGTACGGGAAATGGAAGGAACGCTCGAACTCCTCGAGCGGATGCTTCAGCACATCGACTTGAATCGTTGCCGACATGTAGATCAGCACGAGCGTGGAGATGGTGCCGACCAGGATCGACGCCTGGGCGCCGCGCGTCGTGAACTTCCGCCAGAACATCGACATCACGAGGGCGGGGAAGTTGGCGCTGGCGGCGATCGCGAACGCCAGGCCGACCATGTAGGCGACGTTCTGGCCCTTGAAGGCGATGCCGAGCACGATCGACAGGATCGCCAGCAGGATCGTCGCCCCCCGCGCCACCTTGAGTTCTTCCTTCTCGCTGGCGCGTCCGCCGCGGACGACGTGCACGTAGATGTCGTGCGACAACGCCGCGGCGCCGGCGAGCGTGAGGCCGGCGACGACGGCGAGGATGGTCGCGAAGGCGACGGCGGAGATGAAGCCGAGGAACGCCTGCCCGCCGACCGCCTGCGCGAGCAGCGGCGCCGCCATGTTGCCGGCCACGTCCACCGCCTTGATCGCCGGCTGTCCAACCAGCACCATGGCGCCGAAGCCGAGAATGAACGTCAGCAGATAGAAGCCGCCGATCGCCGCGGTGGCGTATGCGACCGAGACGCGCGCCGTGCGCGCATCGGGAACGGTGTAGAAGCGCATCAGGATGTGCGGCAAGCCCGCGGTGCCGAACATCAGCGCCAGTCCCAGCGAGATGCCATCAATCGGATTCGAAACGAAGCGTCCCGGAGCGAGCACGCCATCGCCGTATTGCCGCGCCGCTTCGGAGAACAGCGCGAGCGGATTGAACGAGAACCTCCAGAGCACCATCATCGCCAGCATGAACGCGCCGGTCAGCAGCAGCACCGCCTTCACGATCTGCACCCACGTCGTCGCGATCATGCCGCCGAAGAGCACGTACGCGAGCATGACGAGGCCGACGATCACCACCGCGATCTCGTAGTCGAGACCGAACAGCAGTTTGATCAGATTGCCGGCGCCCACCATCTGCGCGATGAGATAGAACGCGACCACCGCGAGGCTGCCGAAGGCGGAGGCGACGCGCACCGGCGTCTGCCGCAAGCGAAACGCGACCACGTCGCTGAACGTGAACTTGCCGAGATTGCGAAGCGGCTCGGCGATCAGGCAGACGACGACCGGCCAGCCGACCAGGAATCCGATCGAGTAAATGAGCCCGTCGAATCCGGAGGTCGCGACCAGGCCGGCGATGCCGAGAAAACTGGCGGCGCTCATGTAGTCGCCGGCGAGGGCGAGACCGTTCTGGAACGCGGTGATCGATCGACCTGCCGCATAGAAGTGTTCGGTGCTGCGCGTGCGCCGCGCCGCGAACCAGGTGATGACGAGCGACAAGCCGATGAAGATCGCAAACCCGGCCATCGCGACGAAGTTGGTCTCGCCCGTTTGCATCAGCGGGCGTCCCGTCTGGAGCGGCGCTCGTCGGCGACGCGGTGGTCGTAGTGCTTATTCGTCCAGCGCACGTAAACCATGATCAGAATCCATGCGAAGACGATCAGCAGCACGCCGAGCAGGATGCCCAGGCTCAGTCCCGGCACCAGGATGGTGCCGAGCAGCGGCTTGTTGAAGGCGATCAGCAGGATGAAACCGGCGTAGACCACCGTCATCGCGGTGGTGAGCAGCAACGCGAGCCGCCATCGCGTCGCGGCGACCCGTGTGAGATGAACGTGACTGTCACTCATGCGGGGAAATCGTATCAGCTCTCGGCTTTCGGCATTCGGCTCTCGGCTGAAAGCTGATCGCCGGGAGCTGAAAGCTGGTATAGTCCGCGCAATTCATAGGATTTTCACCTGTTGTTTGACGGGTGACGCGCAGGGCCCGGCTTTATCGGTTCGTGGTCGGCTCGGTTTGTCTTGACCCCTCACCTCTGCTCTCCGGCAGAAATGGAGTGCGTTATGCGCGTGCGTTCGATCCTCCTCACCCTTCTCTGTTTGACCCTGTTGATGGCGTCGCCCGCGTGGGCGCAGCAGGGCACGATCATCGGCACCGCCGCTGATGAAACGAAGGCCGCCTTGCCCGGCGTCAACGTCACCGCGACCGACCAGGCCACCGGCCGCGCGATCACCGCGGTGACCGACGAGCGCGGCGAGTACCGCCTCGTCAACGTGCCGCCCGGAAAGTACACCATCCTCGCCGAGCTGTCGGGATTCACGAGCGTGTCGCTTCGTGACGTTGAGCTGCTGGTCGGGCAGAACGCCAGGATTCCGATCTCGATGCGGCTCGCGTCGCTGAGCGAGACGTTGACGGTGCTTGGCCAATCGCCGCTCGTCGACACCGCCTCGTCCCAGGTGGTCGGCAACATCGACCGCCGCCAGATGGAGGAGCTGCCGGTCCAGGGCCGCAACTGGATGGAATTGTCGAAGCTGATCAAGGGCATCACCGCCAACGACGTCGGCAACACGCCCGGCGTCAGCCGCGACGACGACTTCCAGCTCAATCTCGACGGCCAGCAGATCACCCAGAAGATCGCCGGGTCCGGCTTCGGCCAGCCGAAGTTCAGCCGCGAGTCGATCGCCGAGTTCCAGATCGTGACCAACATGTTCGACATCACCCAGGGCCGCTCGGCCGGCATCCAGGTGCAGGCGATCTCGCGCTCGGGCACCAACAACATGTCGGGCGCGCTCTACGGCTTCTTCCGCGACGACAAGTTCAACGCCAAGGATGCCGTCGCCAATCGCGTGCTGCCGTATCAAAACCAGCAGCTCGGCGGCGCCTTCGGCGGCCCCATCCGCAAGGACAAGACGCACTACTTCGCGTCGTATGAATACGAGCGCGAGCCGGCCACGCTCTTCACCGCGCCCGCGACGCTGCCCGGCCAGAGCTTCACGTTTGCTTACAAGAACAGCCAGCAGAGCATCCTGGCCCGCGTCGATCACCAGATGACGGCGAACGATCGCTTCACGGTGCGCGGATCGCGGTGGGATTGGGAGAATCCGTTCGTGCTGGGCGCGGGCGGCCATCCGTCGAACGCCTCGGTGCAGACCAAGAACGCCACCAACATCGGCGGGATCTGGTCAAAAGTGTTGAGCGATTCGAAGGTGCAGGAAATCCGCGTCGGCTACAACAACTTCGCGTGGACCAACAACCCGCAACCCGGGCAGAACACCGTCGAGTACAACTTCGTCGGGTTGATCATCGGCAAGCCCTACAACTTCCCGCAGCTGTTCTACCAGGACAACATCGAAACCCGTTACGACCTGAGCTGGCACACCACCAAGCACGACATCAAAATGGGTGGCGAGTTCATCTACGTGCGCAACACCGGCACGTGGTACATCCAGCAGGTCGGCCGAATGCTGTTCAACACCAATCCGGCCAACCTCAACGCCTTGTTCCCGAGCGAGGATCCGGCGACCTGGAACATCGCCGGCATCCCGACCTCGACGGTGCGCGAGTTCGACCAGAACTTCCACGCCGGCGACTGGAGCATCAACATCCCGCGTCCGACCTGGGCGGCGTGGATTGGCGACAACTGGCGCGTCTCGGACGATCTCACCGTCAACTACGGTGTGCGCTGGGACGTGGACTGGGGCGTCGCGTCGCCGCCCGACGTCATCACCAACTCAATCCCGATCAACAACAACGCGCCGAACGGGCTGGTCGGGATGACCGGCACCGACTTCGGCTACAAGGAAAACATCCGCGACAACGACAACGTCGCGCCGCGGGTCGGGTTCACGTACAACGTCGGCGGCAAGAACGACTTCGTCATCCGCGGCGGCACCGGCCTCTATTACACGACGCCGGTCTCGAACATGACCTTCAGCCCGCAGATCTACAGCCAGATGGTGACGGCGGCGTTCCTGCCGCCGGCGAGCGGGTTGTGCCCCAACGGCACGGCGTTCATCACGAATCCGTCCTGCGGCGTGACGACGTTCGACCAGGCGAAGGCGGCGGCGCCGCCACAGTCGCCGCGCATCATCAGCCCGGATTATCAGAACCCGTTCACGTGGCAGAGCAGCATCGGCTTCCAGAAGCAGATCAACGCGGTAACGGGCTTCGAAGCCGACCTGACGCATTTCAACCAGTACAACGACACCCGTACGATCGATCCGAACTTGTTCTACAACCCGGCGACCGGCTACAACGCCAACCCGGCTGCGATCAACGGCGTGCCGAACCGGCCGAATCCGGCCTATACGCAGATCGCCTACTTCGTCAGCACCGGTCGCCGCGATCAGACACAGATCTCCACGGCGCTCAACCGCCGCTTCAAGAACAATTTCCAGAGCGGCGTCACCTACACCTACATGGTCTCGATGCACGACGATGGCAACATCGGCTACACGGCGCCGGGCCAGAACAACCAGTTCGATTACCTGGACGGCGAGTACGGGACGTCAACCGACTTCCAGAAGCACACGCTGCGGGCGTGGACGCTGTATCGCATGCCGTGGGGGATCTCGACGAGCGTGTCGTATTTCTATGGATCGGGCGCGCGCTTTAACTCCACGATCAACACGGCCGTGTACGGCAAGGCTGGAACCAACCGGTTGAACCTGACCGCGGCCGGTGCGCCGACCAACGCCATCGTCATCCCGGCGTCGGCGACGCTGGCCAACGGCGACGTCATCGAGATCGCGAGCCGCTTCCACGGACCGTCGACGATCGCGTCAGGCGAGACCATTCCGCGCAACGCGCTGCAGGGCCTGCCGCTGCACAAGGTCGACCTCCGGTTGACGAAGGACATCGCGATTCGCGGCACGACGAAGATCTCGTTGATTGGCGAGGTCTACAACCTCTTCAACCATCACAACTACGGCAGCTACAACCTGAACCTGAGCGCGACCGCCGCGGCGACCACCGCGCTGTTCGGCCAGCCGCAGCAGAACACGGGCAACGCCTACATCGCGCGGCAGGCGCAGTTCGCGTTCAGGCTGAGCTTCTGATCAGCTATCGGCCATCAGCTTTCGGCTTTCGGCAAGAGTTCTTGCTGGAAGCTGAGAGCTGATAGCTGAAAGCCGTTACTCGTCTCTAAGTGCCACGTTCGGGTTGAGACCTGCCGCGCGTTGCGCGGGAATCCAGGCCGCAATCGCCGCGATGATGGTGAAGATCACCGCCATCGCGGCGAACGTGGCCGGATCCGTCGCCGACACACCCACCAGCAGGCTCGCCATCACGCGCGTCAGCGCGATCGCGGCGAGCAGGCCGAGCACGATGCCGCCGATGCTTAATCGCAAACCCTGGCCGATGATCAACGACACGATGCTGCCGCGCGTGGCGCCGAAGGCCATGCGCACGCCGATCTCCGTCCGCCGCTGCCGCACCGTGGTCGCCAGCACGCCGTAGAGGCCGATCATCGCGAGAATCGCGGCCACCGCCGCGAAGACGCCGATCAGGATCAGCGCGAATCGCGTCGGCGCGATGTGCTCGTCCATGTACGACTGCCAGCTGCGCGGCTCGGTGAGCAGCAGGCGGCGATCCTGTTCGGAGAGCGCGCTGCGCACCGCGTTGGCGATCGCGTCGGGATTCCCACTGGTTCGCACGGCCCATCGGAACGCGGCGCCGAAGCCGGCGTAACCGTCGGGAAAGTACATCCCTTCCTCGCCGTCATTCATCATCGTCGTATGACGCTGATGCTTGACGACGCCGATCACTTCGTATTGCTCGGCCTCGTTGGTGATGACGCGCGCGCGCATGCGCTGGCCGATCGCATTGCCGTTCGGGAACATCTGCGCGGCGATCAACTCGTCGATGATGATGACGCGCGCCTCGGGGCGGTTGTCGGCGTCGCCGAAGGCGCGGCCGGCGACGATCGGCGTCTTCGCGAACGAGAAGTAGTTCGGCTGCACGAAGTAGGCGATCGCCTGCTGGAACTTCGCCGGGTCGGTCGCGGCCTCGAGCGGGCCAAAGCGCGCCAGCGAGTTGCCGCCGTCGAGCGGAATCGGGCCCGCCGAGGTCGCATCGACGACGCCAGGAACCGCCTTCAGCCGCTCGAGCATGTTGCGCTGGAACGCGCGGCGGCCTTCGGTGCCCTGCGCGCGATTGTTCTGAATCAGGAATGTCAAAACGTTGTCCGGATTGAAACCGGGATTCGCGCTCTGTAACGCGATGAACGTGCGGATCATCAATCCCGATCCGACGAGCAACACGAACGCGAGCGCGACTTCCGCGATCACCGCGCCGTCGCGCAGCCAGCGTCCTGACGAGCCTCCGACCAGCCGCCCGCTCGAGCGCAGGACGTCCATCACGTCGGGACGCGATGCCTTCCACGCCGGCAGCACGCCGAAAACCAGCGCCGCCGCAAACGCCGCGAACGCCGTGAAGGCGAGCACGGTGCCATCGAGCGACACCGATGTCGCGCGAGGCAGGCCCTCTGGCGACAACTGGATCAACGCGTCGATGCCGAATTGCGCGAGCAGGAGGCCGGCCGCGCCGCCGACCGCCGCGAGGACGATGCTCTCGGCGACCAGTTGGCGAACGATGCGCCAGCGGTTGCCGCCGATGGCGGCACGGACGGCGAGCTCACGCTCGCGCGCCGAGGCGCGCACCAGCAGCAGGTTGGCGACATTCGCGCACGCGATCAGCAACACGAATACCACCGCGCCCATCAACGCGACCAGCTGCGGTCTCACGTCGGCGACGAGGTCGTCGTGCATCGGCTCGATGCGCAGGTTCATGTTCGAGGTCTCTTTGATCGGAAAGCGCTTTCGCAGATCGGCGGAGAGGCGATCGAGTTCCTGCTGCGCCTGTTCGAACGACACGCCCGGCTTCAACTTCGCGACGACGCGGAGCGAGACGTTGTTGCGCGATCCGGTTTCGAAGTTGACGCGGCTCGCGATCAGGATGTCGGGGCGCGGATCGACGTTGGTGCCCGGCGGAAACAGGATCTCGAAACCCGGCGCGAGCACGCCGACGATCTCGGCGCGGCCGTTGCCGCCGAACGGGACCGACGGCCCGACAATCGATGCATTGCCGCCGAAGCGGCGCTGCCAGAATTCGTGGCTGATGATCGCGATGTTCGGAAGTGGGGGAGGCGGCTGCGCGCCTGGGGGTGGCAACGCATCACCCACGGGTGTCGGCGGCGGCGGTTGCGGCGTGCCGTCGGCGTCGGCGAAATCGCGTCCCACGTGAATCTTGTGTCCGAGCAGGCTGAAGAAGTTCGTCGTGACCGCGCCGCCCGATACCTGCTCCGCTTCGCCCTCTCCTTCACCGCCGACGGTGGGACGGAACGACGTGATCGCGGCAAAGCCGTCGAACAGCGTCATGTCCTTCCGCATGTCGAAGAAATCGCCGGGAGGCAGCGGGAAGTCCTTGACGTTCCGATTGCGCAGGTCGGACCACACGGTGCCTAGACGCGCCGCGTCGTTATAGGGCAGCGGCCGCAGCAACACAGCGTTGACGACGCTGAAGATTGCGGAGGTGGCGCCAATGCCGAGCGCAATTGTCAGAACGGCCGTGATGGCGAACGCCGGCTGGCGCCTCAGGCTTCTGAACGCAAACAGGACGTCGCGGACAAACGATTCCATCTGGATCTCCCGGTGGCCAATAGGCATGTTCCATGCCCGGCCTCCGGGAGATTGGACGCCGAAAAGCGGCCCAAAGTTGTGGGCCTACTGGACGGCCTGCTCGTAGTCGGGGTGAACGCTGTCCGATTGCGAACAGAGCCGGGCCGCCTCCACGTAGTCAATCTTTCCTGTGCCCAACAGTGGGATGGACTTCACATGCAGGATCACGCGCGGGACGAAGATCTCCGGCAATCCCATCTCGCGCGCCGTCGCCATCAAGTGCGCACGCTGCGCATCGGCATGTTCCGTCAGGAGGACGAGCCGTTCGCCCTTCTTGGGATCGGGCAGCGCCACGACCGCGTGCGCCGCCTTCGGATACGCCTTGCCGGCGAGCTCCTCGACGCCGCCGAGCGGCACCATCTCGCCGGCGATTTTCGCGAATCGCTTCACGCGGCCCTTGATCGTGACGAAGCCTTCCGCGTCGATGTCGACGATGTCGCCGGTGTCGTACCAGCCACCGGCCGGCGGTTCCAGCACGCCGGGATTCTCCGCGCGCAGGTAGCCGAGCATCACGTTCGGTCCGCTCACCGATAAGCGGCCGCTCGCATCGACACCCGGCACCTTCTCGAGACGATGCTGAATGCCTGGCAGGAACCGTCCGACGGTGCCGGCCTTGAAGTGCATCGGCGTGTTGACCGTGATGCCCGGCGCCGTTTCCGTCGCGCCGTAGCCTTCGAGGATGCGAATGCCGAACTTCTCGAACCACACGCGGCGGGTCTCGGGCTTGACGCGCTCCGCGCCCGCAAACACGTAGCGAACGGAGTAGAAGTCGTAGTTGTCCGCGACGCGCGCGTAGCCGGCCAGGAACGTATCGGTGCCGAACAGGATCGTCGCGTTGATCCCGTACGCCAGCTCCGGCACGGTTCGATAGTGCAGCGGCGACGGATACAGGAACGTCCGCACGCCCGCGAAGAGCGGCAACAGCAATCCGCCAGTCAAGCCGAAGCTATGAAACACCGGCAGCGCGTTGAGGACGATGTCCTTCGGGTTGACGTCGATCACCGTCGCGAGCTGGTGCCGGTTCGCGAGCAGGTTGCGATGGCTCAGCACCACGCCCTTCGGTGTGCCTTCAGATCCGGACGTGAACAGGACGACCGCCGGCTCGTTCGATCGCGCCGCATGTTGGCGCGGCCGCGCCCGCATGCCGCGCACGAGCGCCGACAACTTCGACACGATCCCGATCTCACCGCGGATGTCCTCGAGATAGACAATCGTCGTTGACTCGGCGAGCGCGTTGACGAGCGGTTCGAGCTTGGCTGCCTCGATGAAGCGGCGAGCGGTGACGATGACGCGCACCTGCGCCGCCGCGCATGCCGCCTTCGCGGCGGCCGGGCCGGTCGAGAAGTTCAACATCGCGGGCACGCGGGATTCCGCCTGCAGCGCGAAGAACGTGACCACCGCTGCGCGCGACGTCGGCAACATGACACCGACGCGCTCGCCGGCAGTGGTGCGCTTTGCGAGCACACCGCCGAGGGCGAAGCTGGCGGTGATCAACTTGCCGTAACTCATCGGCTGCTGATCGAGGTCGTCGAGTACGACGTGCCTGGAGCCGTGCATGCTGCGCGCTTCGAGCAACGCGTCGAACATCGTCATGTCCAGTCGCGCCGTGTCGAAGACCAGCTGCACCATCACGTCGCGGAGCTCACGGCGCAGCGCCTCCCGGCGGGCCTCTCCGGTCATGCCGTCGGGCACCGTCAGCTTGCGCGGCGGCATCACGGTGATGCGAATGCGCGGGAACCAGCGTTTGCGCACGGCCGTGAAGCGCGAGAACGGCGTGCGCTCGACGCCTTCGATTCGCACCGGGACGAGCGACGCCTTGGCGTGTTCGGTGATCACGGCCGGGCCCTCATAGACCTTCATCAGGCTGCCGGTCGTCGTGATGCGGCCTTCGGGAAAGATGATGCACACCGCACCGCCTTCGACCGCGCGGATCATATCGCGTCGAGGCGTGATTGGCCGCGATCACGGCGTGCGACTGCGCGGCCCGCGCATGCTCGATGCCGATCACCTCGACGCGATAGAGCACGCGCAGCACGAAACGGATCGCCATCTTCAGCATCGTCTTGCGAAGAATCCACGCCGCGACCACGACGACGGGCACCGTGAGGATGCCGCAGAGGCCGAACAGCTCGCCCATCGTCAGGCCCCTGGCGAGCACCCACGCCGCGAACACCGCCGACGCCGTCATGAACAGCGAGTTGACGATGTTGTTCGCCGCGATCACGCGGGCGCGATGCGCGGGCTCGCTGGCGTGCTGCAGCAGCGCGTAGAGGGGCACCGTGAAGACGCCGCCGGCGACGGCAAGCGCAACGAGATCCCCGAGGACGCGCCAGTTTTCCCGCTGAGCGATGAACCTCGACGCCGTCATGCCCGCCGCGGGCTCTCGGCCGGCGCTCGACAGGAACAGATCGAATGCGAAGGCGGCCATCAACAGCCCCGAAATCGGCACAAAGCGGGCGCTCACCTCGCCGCGCAGCAGGCGCTCGGCGAGCAACGAACCGGCGGCAATACCGATCGCGAAGAGCGCGAGCATCAACGTCACGACCTGCTCGTCCGCGAACAACACGTCCTTCGCGAAGACCGGCAGGCCCGACACGAGCGTGCCGGCGATCAGCCAGAACCACGACAGCGCGAGCACCGGCAGGAACAGATCGTCGCGCGACGTGACGTGCTTGACGACGGCGATCGTGTCGTGAAGCAGGCGCGGCTTTGCGACCTGTGCTGAACGTGGGGGCGCCAACGGAATCTGACGCGCGCTGATCCAGCCGGCGAGCGCCACGACGATGCCGAGCGCGCCGACGATCAGCGCGCCGTTGTCGCTCTGCATCAGCGAGCCGCCGAGGATCGTGCCGATCAGGATCGCGAGGAAGGTGCCGGCCTCGATCAACGCATTGCCGGCGACCAACTCGTGCTCGACGAGGTGTTCGGGCAGCAGCGCGTATTTGATCGGCCCGAAGACGGTCGAGTGCGTGCCGAGGCCGAAGAGGGCGATGAGCAGCAGCGGCACGCTCGCCAGCGCGAAGCCGGCCGCGCCCGTCGCCATGATGAAGATCTCCGCGATCTTCACCCAGCGCGCGATCTTCGCCTTGTCGACCTGATCGGCCAGCGTCCCCGACGCGCCCGAGAAGAGAAAGAAGGGCGCGATGAAGATGCCGCCGGCCAGCATGACGAGCATGGCCGCGTCGGTGCCGCCGGTCTGGGCCAGGCGATACGTCACGAAGATCGCGAGCCCACTCTTCAA
>Ga0193741_1000202_pt1 | contig 16734 bp, 16 predicted proteins | sample L2s2metaG_FD_143059 | JGI IMG/M metagenome (GOLD analysis project Ga0193741, IMG submission 143059) | Soil microbial communities from a riparian zone of the East river system, Colorado, United States - L2s2 | ecosystem: Environmental > Terrestrial > Soil > Riparian zone | place: USA: East River...
ACCCCAAATGATCCTTTGTTTTCACTTGGCCATTCCAATCCTACTCCTGCTGTGATGTATAAAGTTTGTAAAGTTGGCCTGTCTCTCTATCTGCGTATTTCCACTCCAAGGGATTAAGTTTGATTTCTGTAAATCTTTCTTTAATCTCTGGATGTAATATATTAAAAACATCTTTACCTATTGTAATCCTATTTGGGTTTGTTAGTGCAGTGATTTTTGCAGTTATACTCATGCTATATCCAAGAATGTCAATCAATGAACTTCTGTCGTTTCCATACTGTACAATTACATTTTCGCCTTCGTCAATACCGATCTTAACACCTAGATCAGGATAATCGTATTGGCTTAGTATTGGATTTATTCCATTCTTAATTACTGTTATCATAGAATTAGCACATTGGACTGTTTTATCGCATGCTAGGAGCTTATTATATCCAGACGGAAAAAATGCGATAATTGCATCTCCTACGTACTTTAACACATATCCTCCATAACTCCTTACCGTCGAACTCATTTCATAGGTAAAAGCTCTGATAATGGTAACCATCTTATCAACTGGCAAAGTCATAGTCATATTTGTTGAACCAACTAGATCTGCATACATGATTACCAGTGAAAGCCTTGAATTTACGTATTTGAAAAGAAAACCTTGACTATCCTTTAAAGAAGAGTCATATCTATAATGGTCATTCAATGCCTTCTGCATTCTATTCTGTGTTTGGGACACAAGAGTTGTTGTATCGACTACCTCAAATCCTGTTGGTAATGATGTTGATGTAGATGTTTTGCTATTGAGATAACTATTTCCCATTATCATATCAGTAATGGAGTCAGAGGTTTTCTGTTTTTTCTCCTGATGGTTAGTCGATTTGAATGTCTCTCTGTCTTGCTGGCGGTATTCTCTTCTGTTAGCTCCCTGTTCTTCAAAATTTTCAGACGGATATGCCTCGTAATCTATATTTTCAAGAGGTTCTCCTGTAGGCAAAGGTGCATTCTTGCTAACTTGGTACATGAATATCTCAGGAAAATCCATATCCAAAATTACATTTCTTCCAGCTGCGATAATATGAGATTTTGGAATGTCAAATCTGTAATTGGAATGACCAAAAACAACTATTTTGTCATCAGTTTCTTTCATTACATGTCCTACGTGGTCTTCATTTTTTGCCCTAACTCCCTTATTGAAAAGTGATTTAGGATACTCTTTTTCATAGGTAGCAAGATCTATTCTATCACGTCCAATCCAGGGATCTTGGCGACTAGTTGGAAGCAATTCTTGACGACTAACCTTGTATCTCGTTATCACATCGTACATCTTTAAGCCTATCAGAACGTTGGCGCCGACCTGCTGAATTTCTGAAATGGGTATATCATATCTCTCGTCTCCTCCACCGAATACAATAATCTTGTCAGGAGTTTCTCTTACAACGTGACCAATATCTGGAGCATCTAATGTTTTTACGCCTTTATTGAAGTATTTACCTGAGGTCACTGATTTCTTATAACTTATGGTGCTAATATAGATTATAATTATATCCAAACTTGATTGTCATGATGTTAAACCGGTATAGTTGGCTCTCGGGAGAATAACAAGCTCGACATAAATTTAGAAAATTTTTATGCTTTATAAGTCGGAACCCAACCCGTGCCTAATCCAATCATTTTAGATCAGCGCGAAGTTATTAGCCATGATGATGCTCCCCTAATCCACACTAGTGAAACCAAGTCCGAACGCAATGAGATCCAACGAGACTACTGCAAATGAGTGAGTTTTTCAATCTTATAAAATTATTTCCCTGATGGACATGTTTGATGTTGGTTATCCTTACGCGATCGGTCTAAGACACAAATAATTGGTCTGGGCACTATAATATTGACTATCCATACCAGGTCCGTTTATATAGCGCTATCATGCTATCATTGTTTATGAATTTGAGTCATAAAAAGCATACGAATTATGACCGCGGAAACCTTAACCAACGTACGATAAAAGATAGCGATGTATACGACCTACTTTTAAAAATACCTGTGGGAAATGTTTCAACTTATGGTGATCTAGCGAGGACACTGGGAAATCCGTTAGCCTCAAGGATGATAGGAAAAATCCTAGGTAAGAACCCAAATCCGATTAGGGTGCCATGTCACAGAATAGTAATGTCTGACGGTAAAGTTGGCGGCTATGCGTATGGCGTTGATAGAAAGAGAGATCTACTTGAAAAAGAAGGAATATCATTTACTAATGGAATCGTCAAAGATTTCAACAAAGTTAGGGTTTATCCTCAAAAATAAGAGCGGAGAACTTGATCCTCGACTAGTAGTATGGACATAATTTTATTTACAATAAAAATTCCCACCTTATGCAATAAAAAAGAGTAAAGGGAAGAGAACTGGGTGTTTCTAGGTTTGTCTCAAGATGGTCTGCGGTTGAGTAATCTGGCTGCTGAATTCTTCTATATTCATTACTAAACCATAGTAGTCCTTTACATGTTCAATGGTAGATTCATAGTGCTTTTTGCTGCTCGATGCAGTAGCATCAGAAATGAGAATAACATCATAGCCAATGTTGAATGCATCTCGCAAGGAGGATTCTACACATATGGATGTATCTATGCCACAAAATACTAGGGTATCCACCCCTATACTTCTTAACCAGACCTCAATTTCGGTATTGTGAAATGCTGAATCCCTCCTTTTAATTATGACATGATCGTTTCTATCATCAGGTTTTAGATCATCTACTATTCGTGCGTCCCATGTTCCCCTAACGCATATAGTCTTCCTCCTTATCCTTTCCTCTCTTGATCTTGGAAGAATTTTATGAGTATGTGTTAAAAGATCAATTCCAGATGGTTCACGAATGGCTTGTGTGTAAAAAATAGGTATTTTTGCAGATCTGCATGTTTTAATTAAATGGCGTATTCTTGGTATGACATCTTGATAAGGAACGATATTCATTCCCAGTAAATCGTACGACCCACCTTTGCTCACAAATCCATTCTGTACATCGATTACAATAAGTGCAGGATTAATATCATAATCTACTAATTTCATAATTGTTTTTCAATCCAGATATATTCATGATCTTCTATAAAGATGATCCGAATCCGCGATTTGAATAACGTAATTATCACAATCGTGCACTATACGTCAAGCCGACCTTGCCTGATTTCAATGCCTTGGCTCGCACGAGTTTCATGGTATGCGGCTTCTTCACATCTTTGAAAAGCCCCTTTCCTCCACCTAAGATGATGGGGTTGATCATCAGACGCACTTCATCGATTAAGTCCAGATTCATCAAGCTGGATATTAAAGTGGCACCATCGAAGGTCAGCATGTCTTTGCCCGGTTGTTGCTTCATAGCTCGGATTTCCTCTACATCCCGAACTATTCGTGTCGTCTTCCACGCCACCTTGTCGAGGGTCTTAGAAAGGACGATATGAGGTATCTTATCAGCGCGGCGGGCATATGCGTTTTCATTCTTCGTCCCGGTCGGGTTGGCCAGGAGGGCAAGCCAGTGCTGCTCATAGGCAGGATACATCCCACGTCCTAGGATGAAGGTGTCTACTGAATTGAGTGTATCATTTAGTTCTCTCCACGTTTCTTCATCCTCCGCCATCGCCCAGTCTAGTTCTCCGTTAGGTCCCTCTATGAAACCGTCTACCGACGTTTGTAGAAATGCAATTATTTTTCTCATTGTTATTTTTTATAATATATTCGCCTTAAAGTTTTATTTCCTCCTTACGCTCATGAAGCGCGATTCTAATTTATGACCTCAAGCCGATAGAGTTATGTGAGGTCATTTAAAGAAAATATCTTTCCATGTCCCTAACCTTAGAGTCTAAAGCTAGGCTAAATAATGATGTTGAGATTCCGTACCTCGGCCTAGGAGTTTACCAATCATCACCAGGCAAAACTACCGAACGTGCAGTCAGGTATGCATTGAAGGCTGGTTACCGACACATCGATACTGCTGAGTTGTATGGAAACGAGGCAGACATAGGTAGAGTATTACGAGAAACTGAAATCAATAGGGAGGACATCTTCATTACTACAAAGGTATGGAACAGTCATCAAGGATTTGATTCGACTTTACATGCCTGTAAAGGAAGCTTAAGGCGTCTGGGTCTCTCCTATATTGACCTATACCTAATCCACTGGCCAGTCCAAGGACTTGGTAACGATACATGGAGAGCAATGATAAAGTTATATCATGAAGGTAAAGCTCGTGCAATAGGAGTGAGTAACTACTCAATCAAAGAGATGAATGAAATATTAGAGAGTGCTGATGTGGTACCTGCATTGAATCAAGTAGAATTTCATCCATTCTTATATAACGAGAAGATGTTAAGCTTCTGTAAGTATAACAAGATTCAGCTCGAAGCTTATAGCCCACTTACTAGAGGGAAGAGACTCTATCATCAAGATATAGTGAGAGTAGCAAGGAAATATGGCAAAACTCCAGCGCAGGTGTTGATACGTTGGAGCTTGCAACAAGAGATTGTAGTGATTCCAAAATCAATACATGAAAATCGTATTCGAGAGAATAGCCAAGTATTTGACTTCAACCTCGATCCTGACGACATGAAATTCATGAGCTCTTTGAATGAAAATTTTCGTACAGTATTCTTGGATTAGTTAGAAGGGCTAGCCAAAATTTTCTACAAAACGGGGATTTTTATTTGGATTTGCAGTATCCACATTAAATCGGATGATTTATTCTTCTATGCTATTTCGTATGTGCAAGTAGAAACAAACGCGTTTGCCTGCTACATCGTTCTAAAAAATTCGACCAAATCAATACACTTACAGACATTTCAAATTAGGACCTTTCTGCAATTATTATCGCAATATATTTACATTGATGCCATTATATGTAATTTGATCACTTAATTGAAATTAAAAGAAGATGCTATAAACCTTCATCGAATGCTAAAGGGAAAAATTGAAATTCATAATAGAGTATCTATAAACGACATATCTAAAGGTAATAATTCTACACTAGATTTGATTTATACCCCTGGTGTTGCATTCGTCGCCAAAGAGATAAGTACTAACAAGGAATTGGCTTATGACTATACATCAAAATGGAATAATGTTGCCATTGTTTGTGATGGAACACGAGTACTTGGATTAGGTGAGATTGGTCCAGAAGGAGCAATTCCTGTTATGGAAGGAAAATCTGTATTATTCAAAGCCTTGGGAGGTATCAATGCGTTTCCACTATGTATCGATACCAAGGATAAAGAGGAGATAATTAGAATCGTAAAAGCAATACAGCCAGTATTTGGTGCTGTGAATATAGAGGATATAGAATCACCAAAGGTACTGGAGATTGTAGAAAGACTTCATAAAGATCTCTCAATCCCTGTATTCCATGACGATCAACACGGAACAGCTATAATCACTCTTGCAGGATTAATAAATGCTCTTAAGTTACAGCAAAAGCGAATAGATAGTATAAAAGTAGTCATAGCAGGAGCAGGTTCAGCCGGTTATGGTATATTTAGAATTCTGCATGCTGCAGGATGCAGAAATATTATTGTGACTGATAGTATTGGAGCGCTGTATGAAAATAGAATTAAGGGTATAGAAAGTCCATATAAGAAAGAAATAGCTGATAAAACCAATCCTACAAAGCTGAGCGGGGGTCTTACTGATGTCCTCAAAGGAACTGACGTATTTATCGGAGTATCAGGTAAGGGCCATCTTATAAGCAAAGATATGGTACGATCAATGAATCATGACCCAATTGTATTTGCGCTGAGCAATCCTGACCCAGAGATTCTACCTTCCGACGCATTGGAAGGAGGGGCAAGAATCGTAGCCACTGGTAGGTCAGACTTTGTAAACCAGATCAATAACGCAGTAGTATTTCCGTCAATATTAAGGGCTTTATTAGACCTTAGAGTCAATACCTTAAGTGAAGACATTCTTGTATCTGTTGCAACTGCTATTGCGGATATAATAGATAATGATCATTTGAAATATGATTATATAATACCTAAAGTAGATGATCCTCGTATTATCCACATAGTTACTGATACATTAAAGAATGCGATTCAAAGGCATATCGATACGAAAAGATGAATTTTAGGATGGCCTTCTTTAACAATGGTAACAAACCGAGTTAACGATTTGGAAAAAGCCTACTTCAAAGTGGTTGGCATGTATTGTTCGTCGTGCAAGTCTATTATCGAAAAACAACTCAAAGGTGAAAGAGGGATCAGAAGAATAGATGTGGACTTTATGACAGACAGTATTATCCTCAAATTCGATCCTTCAATTATAACAACAGAAGATATTAAGGATCGGTTAGAAAAGTCCGGGTATAATTTCATAAGAATTGCAAGCTAGATAATACTAGATGCGAATTTCGGATCGAACCCACAAGTGGTTTCATGATGAGGTCTTGGATGCGAAGACCTCTTTAACATCCTTTTCTGAATAATTCTCTTGTTCCTTATATCCTAACTTTTCTTTTCTTTCACCTACTAACCTCGGTTTATATCTTCCAAGCAATATCGAATTGCTGACAACTGTTACGGAGCTCATCGCCATTGCTAAACCAGCTAGTATAGGAAGCCAGCCAAATATCACAATACCAAAGAAGGGTACCAATATGCCACCTGCTATTGGGATTAGTCCTGCATTATAAGCAAAGGCCCAGAAAAGATTTTGCTTTATCTTGGATACTGTTTTTCTTCCCAAGTCCAGTGCTGTAACAACATCTCTAATATCGTCTTTTATCAGTATTATTCCACCGGTTTCCTTGGCAACGTCTGTACCAGAGCCTATCGCAATTCCTAGATCTGCTCGCGCTAACGCAGGTGCGTCGTTAATTCCGTCTCCAACCATTGCTACTGCCCCCTTTTTTCCTAACTCAGATTTCAAACTAGATATTACTTTTTCCTTTTCTTGTGGTAATACCTGTGCTATAATCCTGTCAATTCCAAGCTTAGATGCAACTGCTCTAGCAGTTCTTTCGTTATCTCCTGTAAGCATTACTAACTCTATACCCATTGATTTGAGCGAATCGGTTGTTTGTCTGGCATTATCTTTTATAGTATCTGCAATGGCAATTATTCCTGCAAGTCTATTATCAATTGCAACAAGAGAGGCTGTTTTTCCTTGATTCTCAAGACTTGAAAGCGTCGCATTAACGTCTGCATTAACGAGAATATTATACTCCTGCATCAACTTTCTGTTTCCAATAAGAATAGTATGATCTGCATATATTGCTCTAAGACCACTACCAGATACAGCTTCAAATGATTCCGGATTTGATACCATTATATCTTTTTCCTTTGCTTTATTGACAACGGCCCTACCCAAAGGATGCTCTGACCCAGACTCTGCAATGGCTGTTAAGCGAAGTATTTCGTCTTCCCCAAATTCAGATATATCAATTATGTCGGTCACGGATGGTTTTCCTTTTGTCAAGGTCCCGGTTTTATCAAATACTACCGTCTTGACCTTCTTAGCTATTTCCAAATATTCTCCGCCCTTAAACAATATCCCATATTCGGCCCCTTTTCCAGCGCCCATCATCAAAGCAGCTGGTGTTGCGATACCAAGAGCACATGGACATGCAATAATTATTACAGAGACAAAAGCCAAGAGAGAAAATGTAATCCCTATTTCTCCAACAAAGTACCATCCAAGTCCTACTCCTATTGCTACCGCCAACACAGCAGGTACAAAGTATTTTGCAACTTGGTCTACCAACCGTTGCATTTGTGCCTTACCAGTTCTTGCATCTTCCACTAACGTAATTATTTGAGAAAGAACGGTATCTTGACCTATTTTAGTAGCTTTGGCTTTCAGTAGTCCACTCTTGTTAATTGTGGCTCCTATTACTTCGTCTCCAATTTTCTTATCTACGGGCATGCTTTCACCTGTTACGGCCGATTCGTCGACAGATGACGATCCCTCTACCACGTTCCCATCAGTTGGTATCCTCTCCCCCGGCCTTACAATCATAACATCTCCTTCTCGTACCTGTTCTATTGGAATTTCAATTTCTACATTAGCGCCCCCATTTTCTCTTATAACCTTGGCCATTTTTGGTCGAAGGTCAAGTAATTTTCTTACAGCATCAGAGGCTCTCTCCTTAGTTCTTGTTTCAAGTAGTCTTCCAATTAATATCAGTGTAATAATAATAGCGGCTGTTTCAAAATATACGGATTCAAATGGGAAATAGCTTGGAATTATGGTAACTGTTGCACTATACATGTAGGCAGCAGTAGTTCCAATCGCAATAAGTGTGTCCATATTGGAGGCTTTAGCCTTAATTCCGTCCCATAGCCCTCTGTAAAATCTCCAACCTATCCAAAATTGTAAAGGAGTGGCAAGCGCCAGCATCACATAATTACCATAATGCATCATGTCCATGGGGAAGAGACTACCAAGTTGGGCTGGGAGCATATGAGGTAAGCTTAAGATTACTATAGGTATTGTAAGAATTATGCTTACGGCAACATGCATTTTGAGCTTCTTTAGTTCTTTTTCAGGTTGAGTAAATTCATCAAGGCACTGTTTGCTACAAAAATAATACTCTCTTCCATTTTTGTTGTATTTGATGGATTCAGGCTTTTCCTCAACAAACATTCCACATACGGGGTCTTTGGCCATATTTCTTTGATATGAAGAAACACATGTATAACTGTAGACATTTACAAATGTAAAAAAACAAACAAATGCGAAACCCAAAGAATGTACTGCAATAAGTTACTTTAATTGGTGGTTTTTCTCGATGTGACAAATCTGGACTCACTATCAAGAGTTTTGACGGGAGTCATTTTGTGAGGTCTCCCGTGAGACAGGCATTCCAATTCGAGAGTCAAAGTTGGATCCATTAAACCGTCGAGTATGGGCTTTATAAAATAAATTAGAACTAATATTATTGATATCTATATAATATATAGCAACAACCAAAGATCTGCAGAAAATATGCCCAAATTCAGATTAGGAATGATTCTCAAATCAAATCCGATACTCAATCAGACAATAACTAACAATACGTGACGATATTTACTGATCTATGTGCAGCCAGGCCAGAATAGAGTTATATCCATTAGGATTAGCACAGATGCATGAAAAGAGGGCTAACAACGAACGCTAATGTCATGTTCGTCGTGATGGTTTGTACACTTAATTTACTTTTAATGCATATGATCACAATAGAACCCTATAGCCATAACGCTCAAGCTCAAGCACCTAGCGTAACAAATCAGACTAGTTCGCAATCGACTAGCCAGCCAGAAATCTCTATGCTAGAGAAAAAAATTGTTCCAGCACAAGAGACGACTGTAATCGTAAATCAAACAACCTTATCTGTTAGTCCACAGATCCTTCAACCTCTACAGGAATTCAAAATAAAACACAAAATTTTAATCCATAGATTATCTTAAATTTGAGAGCGCCTACAAGACTATGTAAGAAATATTTCAGCTACGGTCTATTGCTAAATTGCTTGAAACACACCTTTTTTGGCATTTCACAGTAAAAGTCCGCCGATAATTTTGAGGGCTACAGGTCCTGATGTGACGCCAGCATACTGTGTTGGTCGAACTATTCAGTTACCTACAATTTCTGTGAACATAATGGCATGGTAATAAATGCAAGGATTTGTGCTAATAATTTTAGGTCTGATTTATTTTGATGTTAACAAGAATTTTGAGATTATTTTTGGCAGTTAGATTGAGTGCAATGCATTTCAATCTCAGATAATGCTTATATCTCGATATTGCGGGACTGAATATGATATTGAACATATTAGGAGATAATAGATATAAATCTGCATTTACCGCAGCAGCAGTACTTACGCTGAGTTTAGTCGTAATCCTAGGGACCATGAACACTAATTATAATAGCAAAATGCAGCTAACAAATGCGCAACAAGTGGGGAGTGAAATTGGGACCAATCCCACCCAGCTTACGTTACCTGAATTATTTAGAAAGGTCGAAGGTTCTGTAGTACAAGTATCCACCTCCACAGACGGAGATAATGCAAATGGTAAATCCGGTTTGGGTTCTGGATTTATATATGATAGGGATGGACATATTATAACTAACTACCATGTGGTGGCATCGGAAATAGTTAATACTAACAGACTAGTATCAATAAACGGTGATTCTGAAATTACCGTAACATTTCTTGATGGTAGCGCCTATAATGCAAGGGTAGTTGGCAGCGACCAATTTTCTGATCTTGCAGTACTTAAATTAGAAGGAGATAACATTCCTTATGATAAACTTGTCCCATTATCAATTGGAGATTCCATACCCTTAAGAGTGGGAGAACAAGTCGTTGCCATTGGTAACCCTTATGGATTATCAGGCTCTATGACAGAGGGTATCATTAGTGGACTAGGTAGAATGATCCCGTCGATGCCAGAAAGTCCAACTATTCCCAATGATATGGCTCCGACAGTCCAATCGCCCTCCACATATTCTATTCCTGATATAATCCAAACCGATGCTCCTATTAACCCAGGGAATTCTGGAGGACCGCTATTAAATACAAGAGGCGAAGTTATAGCCATTAATACTGCCATATTTTCAACAACAGGAGCGTCCGCAGGAGTAGGCTTTGCTATTTCCTCCTCTACGATAAAGAAAGTGGTACCTTCCTTATTAGCTACAGGAACCTATCAACATCCATACATAGGTATCGTGGGGACAGCTATTACACCCGAAATTGCAGATGTATTAGGGTTGAAGGAAGCTAAGGGATTTTTGGTAACGGAGGTCGCCGATAAGAGTCCTGCTCATGAGGCAGGAATACGGGGCGGCGGAGATAATCTAGTAAGAACTCTAGGGGGAATTGAAATCAATAGAGAAGGAGACGTAATATTAAAGGTGGACGACAAGAGTGTAAGAAAGATCGATGATATTCTTACCTATCTAGAAAGGGAGAAGAATGTCGGAGATACCATACAGTTCACAATATTGAGAAATGGTGGAACAGAAAATATTGAATTAACTCTTGGACCAAGGCCAGTTCAACCGCAAGTATCAGAATTCCGATCATAATGACTATGAATATTGCGTAATGTGGATGCGCAAATTCATATCTCAGTGTCCATAACACTTTTCCCGTCATTTTTGTAATTAACTAGCTACATTTTTCATTTGATAACTTAGTATAGAAATATCTTCTGATAATGGGTCGTACCATCAATATATCCAACCCATTATGCATCATCTTTTAGCTGCTTGATTCGAATGTGAAATATTGTATGGTGACCCTTGCGCGTGAAACCTGTGCAGAAAAAGTACTAATCCACGAGGGATTGATTGACACTTATCTAAACTAACTCTAGACTTTTTTTCCTTAAGCTACTCCCTGTAAGACAGGACAAAAAGCAGACGAATACCAAACAAACACCAAACAAACGAAAACAAACGAAAGAAAAGCTGGTTTCGGCTTCAGTCAATGATGGAAAACCTTTGACATTAGTGACTCATAACCTGAGACTGAAGTTGTATTATTAGAATCGATTATCTTTGCCGCCTCGACAAGAACTTATTTTGGGTCGCATCCACGTAAAGCACACGTTCCACCAAACGGAAGCGAGTCTATTACAGCAACACTCCATCCAGCAGAACTACACTCTGATGCTGTGATAGACGCCGCGGTGCCAGTTCCTATTACAATTTAGTCAAATGTGTGTTCTTGTTTATCCATGTTCGTTTACCAACAGAATTCTCCAAGTTACATGGGATGATCTTATTCTTCAATGACTCTTCAGTCTTTTTCTATCTTTGCCACTCAATTATACTATTTTTTATATTTTCGGTAGCGAACCATCAACTACATACCAGGTTTCAACCATTTTTCCATTCTCAATGCGGTATATACTTACACCTCCTACGTTAATGATTTTATTAGTTTGATGAGTGTCAGAGGTCGATTTTGGTGTCAATGATCCTTTCCAGTATGCGCCGACAAGATCTGTATAAAATGGTGACGCAATCATTGCCTCTACCACATAATTCAAGTCATCAAATCTATCCTTGTTTAAAATCTGAAGTAGAGTTGCCTTCCCCAACTTGTTTGACAACACCTGAAAAGTCCATTCCTATAGTTGATGGGAATTGAAGTGGTATAACCTGTTGCATGTATCCTTCACGAATTTTCCAATCTGCTGGATTTACGCCAGCTGCTTTTACATTAACTAGGATTTTTCCTGAAGATATACTTGGTACCGAAGCCTTCTTGTTCACTTCGACTACCTCGTTACCACCATATTTTTTAATCTGTATAGATTTCATATTCTTTGTATACAAATAACAATTATTAAAATCTGGTAGTATTTGCGTACTTACCAAAGGATTGAATGAATATCTAGTTTGTTAAAAGGTGTTCTTCAATACTCGGCTAAATTTAATTAACTTGAGCTTATTATTCTGTTGATATCATTTAGCAGATCTTTATTGCTAATTGGTTTTCTAATAACCCAGTCTTTAACAAATGCAGGACTTAATTCATTTGTATCTGATATATGATCCCTCAATTCAGTCAGGGCTGTAAGAAAGCATATCTTGAGATTCTCATCTTCTTTTTTAATTTCACGCAATAATTCAAACCCATTCATCTCCGGCATCTTAATATCAAGAATAGCTAAATCGTAATAATTTGATTTGAAGGTAGACAATGCAACTATAGGATTGTTATATGAGTCAACTTCAAACCCATAGTCTTCTAGAGCAAAAGTAAGAGCCGTAGTAACATCAGATTCATCATCGACTAACAAAATCCTCTTATTTTTCATTTTAATTTCCTCCTGAACCGTCAAGGCCAAGATGTTGGCTAGATGGAATAGTGAATGAAAAGATCGCACCTCCTCCATTGGGATTATTCTGGGCCCATATTTTGCCACCATGCTCTTCTATGATACTTTTTGAGATAAAGAGCCCTAGGCCAGTTCCGGAGAAAGACTTGGAGGCAAATCTTGAAAATAGCTTCGGAAATATTTCCGGGTCTATCCCCATTCCCGTATCCATTATACCCACTGTTACTTGGTTATCCTTTTTTTCTGAAATTATGTGTATTTTTCCTTTCCCCCTTGTCGGTTTGGTAAATTTAAGGGAATTGTCTAAAAGGTTAAAAATTACTTGTGCAAGCCTTCCCTTGTCTGCTTCCACCAAGATGACATCATCTTTAGGGGTGAATAATATTTCCGTATCTGATCCGACCTTGCTTTGTACTTGTATTTGATTTCGATAACCCTCAACTACATCTTCTATTATATCGTTGATATTGAATTGTTCCTTATGAAGCGATAGACTATGGCTTTCTATTCTTGATACATCTAATATGTCTTCTGCAAGTCTGCGTAGTCTGTTTGCATTCCTACTCACAATGTCTAATAATTCACGATGTCTGCTATCTTTGATTTTAGATAGAAGAACTTCTGATGAACTAAGTATAGGTTGAATGGGAGTCCTTAGCTCATGGGCTGCTATATTGATAAACTCTCTTTGCATTTTATCATGAACCTTAAGTTGTTCATTTGATTTTTCTAATTCCTTTGTTCTTCTTTTTATCCGCCTGTCAAGGATGTTGTTCCATTTTATTAGAAACAGTATCAAAGTAACAACAGCAACGGTAAATCCAGCAACTAATGTAAACATCTTTAGTCTTTCATTAAATAAAACGTCATTAATGTTCGCATAAATCTCTGCTGTCGGAGTTATTATGAAAGCAAAGTACTCAGGCTTGCCTTCTACAAATATCGGATAACCTGTAGTCAGTCTTTGAACATCTCTAAATTCATAAATAGCAGAATCAGATTTGCCTGACATAACTGTTCGTATCAAACTATTGAGAATGATATTATGTCCTGTAGCTTCTTGAGTATGATTGTCAAAAAATGAGACTCCAATGAATGCTTTTACTGGATGAATAAGTTGAACTGCATTTCTATCCAATGCTGCTAGATACTGTGATCCTATAGAGTAAACATTTCCATAGCGCGCAAAGAAGTCTATAGCAGGCATTTGAACACCCACTATTCCGATATACTGACCATTCTCTCTACTTATTATTGGAAAGGTTATTGCAATTCTGTATATACCATCAATGCCTTCAAAGCCTTCTGAAAATACTGGTCTTAGCGTCTTCTTTGTTTCCTGCACGTAGTCTCTAAATGAAATATCTATATTTACAAAACTTCGTTGCCCTTCTGTCACGACATCATATGCCATTATATCGTCTCTATCTGCAATAAAAAGACCGTCAACTCTGGTAATATTGTTTATTTGATCAAATCTCTCTCTCATCAATTTATCAACTCTATCGCCATATAATTCACCTTGCTGTAAATAGCTCGAGTCTGCTAGCCCCTGAAGAATTGAAGCAACTAAGCTAAGATCGGAACCAATATGTTGTGCCATAGCCTTTGTAGATCCTATCTGGCGCTCTCTCTGCTCTACGAAAAGGCCATTCCTAACGCTTTCTTCTGTAGCATTTTGCTGATAAAAGAAAAGACCGTAGGATACAGCAATTATCAAAATTATACAAATAATACCTACTTCCTTTGCATGCTCAGAAAATAGAGCATTATATGAGCTTTTCTTCTTCAGCTTCAATATAAAATAATAGACTAGATATATTAAATCTTTTTTCTCATAGCAGAGATTTGCCTGCTATTTTTGTTGTTGGTAGTTAGACATTACTGCTTTCACTATTTCCAATATTAATATCTTTCAGGTACTATGATTGTCCCATTGATTATCCCTTGCTTTAACTCTTCTAGTTTAACTTTAACATCTTCAGGCATCTTGTCTTCTAAACTATGAAAAGGCGCTAAATATATGATGCCATCTCCTGATGCTCCTTTGCCAGCTTCTAACCCTGGTTTAAATATTTGTCCGCTGAAGTTTCCAGTTTGAACCATCTTGACTGCATGATCAAATGCCTTTTCTACATCTAATACAAAAGAGGTAAGAACAGTGTTTGGAGCTAATTTGTTTTGGTCCGAGATAGCGCCGAATGCATATATTCCTTTTTCTTTAGCAGCCTGGATAACACCATGGCCTGATGTATCAGCCACATGAAACAACAAGTCAGCACCATCATTAATTTGTGACAGCGCTGCTTCCTTTCCTTTTGTAGAATTATCCCAATCATCTAAGTATGTTTCAAGAACTTGTATGTTAGGATTGATATCTCTTGCTCCTTGTTTGTAACCCTCAAAAATATTGAGTAAGTTTGGATATCTTTCTCCACCTACAAAACCTATTACTTCTGTCTTGGACATCATTGCCGCGAGTGCTCCTAATAAATAAGCCCCTTCTTGCTGCATAGGAAATATAGAAGCAACATTTGTCGAGCTTGCTAATCCTGTAAATACAACGAACTTAGTATTTGGATAATCTTTGCCAACCTTAACAGCGGGGTTTCCCCATTCAAAACCTTGGGCAATAATCAAATCATAGCCTTTGTTGGCATAATCTCTTAATGTAGTTTCAATATCTGGAATAGGAACATTATCTTTAAAATCGACAGTATGGCCATATTTACTATTTAGTGCTTGTGCAGCGTTGAATCCAAAGGCACCCCAACCTGCATCGCTGAACAGAGCATCAGTTAATAGGGCTATTCTTAATGCTCTTGTGCGAGAATCAATAACATTTTGATCTGATTGAGCTGTTGCTGTTGATAAATGTAGAGAAGGTGGTTGTGGCATTTGGGCCTGAAATGTGGATATACCATTTACCGCAAGAAATGTTACTGACAAAAAAGTCAAAACTGTCAATGGTGAAATGGAATTAGTTGAACTCGTTTGATATACTACCATAATTACTATATTATAGCTTTGGCACTAATTACTGTTTCAAACTCGATCATCGTAGTTGATTTAAGACATGATTACATTAGTCTTGTAAATTACTCGATGAATGTCCTAACATTTTTGAATTGTTTTCTTCGTTTATGAACACGGAGAATGGTATCTTCTGGTGTTTAACCCCATTTGTTACCAATGGTTATATAGTCATAGTGCGTATATAGTATATGGCAACTAGAAAAGACGCAAAAGAAGAACTAACAACAACTCAACGAGAGCAACAACAAGCAGTCAACAAAGCATTGGACGAGACAAAGGACGTTATCAATGTCTCAACTAAAGAGGCAGCAAGAGAAATTCCTCAATATACACAAAGATTAGGTGATATACAAGAACAAACCATTAGAACTACAAGAGAAATTGCTGATAATTGCATAGAATCACAAAAAGAGATAATTAGCATTTATCAATCGGTATGGACTCCATTCGTAGAAAATGCAAATAGCAGATTCGTGGACTATTTGTGGGTATCTCCAAAAGGATTAGCTGAGACATATGGAACAGTAGTTAGCAGTTTTGCAGACAATGTAATTACAGCTACCAGACTAACAAATAATGCAGTCTCTGCAAATATGGAGCTATTTAGTACAGCATTGCAACAGACAAAAGATAACTCAAAAGAGTTTTCCAGACTAGGAGTAAATGCAGCTAAGGTGTTTCATGAAGCTTCGAATGATGTGGTTACTATTGGGTTCTCTGCAGCAAAAACAGTACCATCATCAAGACCAACAAGATAAGTTAGTAAATAAAAACGGAGAATAAATCAGTACACACCATTTTTTTATTGGTGGATGATCTTAAGTATATTTTTCCAAATACAGATTATTTAGAATGCATCGCATAAAAACATACTAAAACAAAACACCACCATTATTGCGGG